>Ga0209488_10000614_pt1 | contig 30244 bp, 25 predicted proteins | sample Rivendell_Oct201_8_FD_188349 | JGI IMG/M metagenome (GOLD analysis project Ga0209488, IMG submission 188349) | Vadose zone soil microbial communities from the Eel River Critical Zone Observatory, Northern California, USA -... | ecosystem: Environmental > Terrestrial > Soil > Vadose zone >...
CGTCGGGAATCACCCCAGCGGCTTCCGCTCCCGCGAGCAGCTCCTTGTAAAGTGTCGTCGAATGCAGGTAATCGCGGTGGGCTCGGAACGCGACAGACGGCGTATGAACAAAACACAGCCGCGCCTCCGCGCCGGGCGTCCGAGCGGCGGAACCGATGCTCCTTGATGACGCCGGCCTCAGCGCCACTTATCCGTCCTGTCGGCCCACAGGCCCCATCACTACACGGCGCTTTTTCGCGCGTTCGCCGACATGCGCCCCAAGCTCGGCGACGTCGAAGCGCAGCGGCACCTTGTACTTCGCGAGCCGCGCGCGGCAATGGTCCTTGAGCCGTTCGGCGAGCCTTTCCTCTGTCTCGGGCTCAGCCACGGACACGAGAGCCCGCACCGCCTGTCCCAGGAGTGGATGCCGCACCCCAAAGACCGTCGCCTCGGTGACATTCCGCGCTTCGAGCAGCACGCTTTCCACCTCCATCGGAAAGACCTTCTGCCCGCCGACATTGATGACCTCAGAGGCGCGCCCGACAAAACGGATCAGCCCGGCCTTCTCCTCGACAAGATCGCCGGTATTCATCCAGCCATCGGCATCGATCGGGTTCGGCGCGTTGAGATAGCCGACCATGCTGGATGCCGAGCGGATGTGCAGCATACCTTCAACAACCCGCGTCTCGAACCCTTTGCCGCCGATGCGCAGCCAGAGCGATCCGGGGTCGGGCGATTGCGAATGAAGCACGCCGAGCTCGGACAGACCGTAGGTCTGCTTCAATTCGGCTTGCGGCATGACCTCACGGATGCGGCGTAGCGTGGCTTCCGGCATCGGCTCCGTGCCGTAAGTGATCAGGCGCAAGGTCGACAGCTCGTGATGCCGCCACGCCCCGGAGGCGAGGATCATGTTGAGGAATGTCGGCGTGGTCGGCAGCAGCTCGGCGCGGCCTTGCTCGATCGCCTGACAGACCGCCTCGGGGGAGCGCTGCTCCAGGCAAATTGCGACGCCGCCATAAGCCAGCGTCGACAGCAGCGTGTTCACCCCGCCGAAATGGTCCATCATCAGAAACAGGACCGTGCGCCACCCCGCCCGCTCGCTGGCGAACTTGCCGAGAACGCGCTCCAGATCGTGCAGGATCCCTTTGGGACGTCCGGTGGAGCCGGAGGTGAAGACCACCAATCCCGGATGCCCGATGCGGCGGAAGTCGTCCATCAACGGATTGGCCGTAACGACGCCGAGATCGGAGAAGGTCGGGCCATCGCGGTCAAAACGGATCAGGCGTTCGATGCCGGCGATTTCTGCAAAGCGGTCGAGATCGGGCTCGGCATTCTGCGTCAGGGGCACCGCGATGGCCCGCCGCCGCATCAGTGCGATAAAGAGCGCGATCGTCGCCGGTGAAAACTCGCCGATATAGCCACAGACCGTCCCCGCGCCGACCCCGTGCTCCTGCAGTCTGTCGATCCACCGATCGGAGGCACGGAGCAGCCCGGCATAGCTCAGCTCACCTGCCTTGGTAATGACAGCAGGCGCGGCGCCCCGCGCTGTCATGCGCGCGATGAACTCCGAGAAAGCCGGCATCTCTAACAGGCGTGGCGCTGACATCGGGCGTCAGGCAAGCGTTATGGCGATGCGCCGGGGTTCAGGATTTCGCGACCCGTGCCTCAACAAACGAGACCATATCCTTCAGAGAGACAAGCTTGTCCATGTCCTCCTCCACGATCTGCAGATTGTATTTTTCCTCGAGCTCCATAATCGTGCTCGCGTAATCCAGCGAATCGAGCCCGACGTCGAATAACGACTTGTTCTCGTCGCTCAGATCCGGTTTGCGCGGCTTGCTCGCCACGCGGATGATCTCGATGATCTCGTCTCGGATTGTTTCCATATCCCCCTCCTGCATATTCGAGCGACAGATCGAGCCGTGACGGCCTAACGGATGCCGGCTGCTTCCAGGCGCGGCATCACCGTTTCGAGGAAGTGCGGTAATTCCGAGACGAAATCGACGAATGACACCGAAATGCCGCAAAACCCGGCGTCACGAAGTTGCAAGATCTGCTCCGCGACATCGCCCGGCGACCCGACAATCCCGTAACTCCCGAATCCGCCCGCGATGCGCTTGCGCTGCAATTTCATTGCCGCGGCGAGCGCCGGCTTGCCCGAGCGCGAGTTCTCGGCGATGTAAGTGTCGACCGCGCCATGATCGCCAAATTCGGTCGCGTAATGATCGTAATACGCCTCGGCTGCGACGCGCGTGTCGCGGCACACGATATGCACCGGCGTGTAGATGCTCAGGCGCCGACCAGAACAATCGGAAGCTTCGCGCAGCGACTCGACGTGGCGCTTGCCGTTCTCGATATTGGAGATCGTCGTGAACAGGACGTCGCAATATTTCGCGGCGAATTCACGCCCGGTCTGGGTGAAGGCGGCCGACATCAGAACGGGCCCGCCCTCCTGCATACAGCGCGGCAGGCAATGCGCGCCGCGCACCGTGAAAAATTCGCCGTCATGGTCGAACGGATCTTCCTCGGCGAGCAGCCGGACGAAGAGCTGCGTCCATTCCTCGCCCTGATCGTAACGGCGGTTGGCGCCGACATCGTGCGCGCCGAACATCTCGAAATCATGCTCGTTCCAGCCGCACACGATGTTGAGACCGGCGCGCCCGTGCGACGCATGGTCGAGCGTTGCAAGAGCCCGCGCGGCCCAGGCCGGATGCACGATCGACACCTGCACCGTCGCGAACAGCGCGATACGCTCGGTAATGCCCGAGAGCGCGGCGGCTTGCGTCATCGCCTCCATGCACCAGCCGCGCGGATCCGTCGCGCCGCCGTATCCCCGCCAGCGCTGCAAGGGCAGGAGGAAGTCGAGGCCGGCGCGGTCGGCGAGCTGCGCCACCCGGGCGATGTCGTCCCACCTGGCCTGCCAGCGTTCCGGCACCTTTGTCATTGCGATGCCGCCGCTGGCATTGAGCGAAAAGAGGCCGATCTTGAAGCGGTCGGAACCGGTCAGATTGGCGCGGATCGAGACGGGCAACACGTCAGTGCTCCGCCTGCCCGAGCCGTTTCACCCAGCCGACACGCCGCGCCGGATTGCCGAACCAGATCTCGTATTCCGGCACATCCCGCGTCACGGCCGCGGAAATTCCGGCCAGTGAGTAGCGCCCCATAACCCGTGAATCCATCAGCACCGCGCCCGGGCCGAGATGCGCCGCCTCCTCGAGCACGCTCCGCCCGCACATCGTTGCGTTGGGGCCGACATAGGTATGATCCCCGATGACGCAGTGATGACCCAGCATGGCGCCGGCGCGCACGCCCGCGAACCGGCCGATCCGCGCCGCCGGCTGTATCGTCGCGCATGACAGGACAAAGGAGCCGGGCCCGATCTCGACATCGGACGAAACCACAGCAGCCGGATGAATCACGATGCCCCAGCGCTCCTCGGGTATGCCCAAATCTTCGAGGCGCTGTACCCTCCGGGGCATGTCCTTTACCTTCTGGATGGCGGGGACGAAGTGAATGTCGTCGTCCAACTCGCACCACTCCTCCAGCGGACCCAATATCGGCACGCCCTGCAGCAACTCGTCGCGCGGCAACGTGTCGTTGAGAAAGCCTGCCAGAATAACAGGCCGACCGGCCGCGGCCGCGCAATGCACCGCTTCGGCGACCGAGAGACCATCGCCCGGGCCGCCGAGAACCACAATTCGCTGCACGCGCCGCGTCATTTCCGCTTCGATCCCGGCGTTCTCTGAATGACGGCCGCTAGCGCCAAGCGAGACACTCGAACACGCCCTTGTGCAATTCGTGGATCAGCGGCGCCGGCGCGATACTCGGATCGAGACAAAGACAACCCTCATGGGCGCTTTCGATCCCGTGGAATCCTTGCTGCACTAGCTCTTCGGTCATTTCCTCCGGCTCGTGCGCGTAAGTGTGCGCCTCCAGCACATAATCGCTCCGGCCAAGAACGATCCGGCCGAGGGCATCACGCGCGATACGTGCCTTGTATTCTGGCGGAATGGTGGGGCCGCAAAGCTCGTCGATACCTGCCAGCGCATCCCGGGCACAGCGCGCCTCACGACCATCCGGCCAAGCGCGCGAAAACTCGTTTCGACAGAATGCGAGTGCCGCCTCGTTCAGCCTCGAACATCGCTCGTCGTGACATTCGAGATAGCTTGCATATGCTTGATGCAGCCGAAACTCGATCGGCGCCGCTGCGCCGGATACCGGAAAAGCGCTCAGCAATTCCTTTTGTAGCGTTTGCCGCGCAACGTCGCCGATGACGGTTTCCAAGGAGAGCTCGTCGGCCAGCATGAAATAGCGCGAGATGAGACCGTTTGCGCCAAACACGATGCATTGCGGCTCGCTCGGGCCGCGGTCGCGTATCAGGTGCCGCCACCAGCCTTTGCCGTTGTAGGTCATATAGAGGGGGCAGCCCGGCCTCAACACGCGCGCGAGCTCTGCAAGCGCTTTCCGGTAATCCACCAAAAAGATGACGCCGTGGCAGAAGACGGCATCGAAGCTTTCATCGGGAAACGGCAACGCGTCGATCGATCCGATTTGAGTGCTGATCTTGCCATTAAAATATTTCTGCATTCCTGCGGTGACGCCGACGCGAACCGGATCGATGTCGATCGCCACGACCTCGGTACAACAGGACGCGAGTGCGATTGTCCAATTGCCGGCGCCGCAGCCCGCATCGAGCACCCGCTCGCCGCGAAACCCGATCTGTCGCAAGCGCCGGCGGTAAAACTCCTGCCCGCGCTCCGCCTGGTCTCTCATCCAGTCGTTCAGATGCGGCAAGTCGAGCGATTTCAGATAGTCCATCCAGTCGGCGTCGGTGAACTCAGATCGCCGAAACACGTCGGGCCTCCTCAATCGCGCTTTTCATTGGAAGCCGGCGCCATTGCAACCCAGCATAGGACTGGCCGGCCACATTCCATCGGTCTGCCGGCCGTCGCTCACCGCCAAGACGCAGCCAGACGGTATCGGACGCATCGACGGGCAGCGAGAAGCCCATGAACTCCTTCCAGCTGCAGTCGAACTCGACCCCTGCAAAGCTGAAGGATTCGCTGAAGTCGGTCTCAATCTGACGGCCTCGGCGGGTGATTGCCCAGGGCTTTGCGACCGACATCAGTGCATGTGTCAGCAACCGCTCGGTGGTGGTGACCAACACACGCCCGGCCTTCTGCTCGGCCGCCAAGCCGTCGAGCCCAGCTAGCACAGCCGCCGGAATATCGGACGGGTCGGCCGAGAGGGGCCGATTTTCTGCACCGCGCTTCACGCCGAGATGCGTGTAGAGGACGGTGTAGCCGCCGTCCTCCGCCGCCAAGACGCGGTCGAGCGCATCGCCCAGCTGGGCGAGATCCGATCGCACCATCGCATCGGTGCGACGAAAACGCAGGATCGGCGTGCCGTCGCGGCAGATCTGGGCGGCGAAGAGGTTTTCGTGCGCTTCGCCTTCCGTCGCGGTGAAGCTGAGACAGGCCTGCGCATTGTCGATGTCGAGCCAGAAGAAGCGGATACCATGCCTGACGCTCAGATCAACGTGATACCGCAGCGCCCCGGGAAGATCGCCTTGACCATAGCTGGGATAACCCGGGCGGTTCACCCAGTCGCCGCCGACATTCTGCGTGTCGTCGGTGGTGCCGTGGTTCGAGTAGACACGGCACCTCACCCCGTTCGCTTCGAGTTGTGCGTAGCCCTGCCGAACCATTTCGCGATCGAATTGATAGCCGCGGCCGTTGCGCACACCCGTGAAGCTGTGGATCGTATCGAGCAGCCCGGCACGCGCCAATCCCAATGCAGCGGGACCGACCGGCGTCAGGCTCAAATCGCGGTTGAAGAAATGCCAAGTCGCCGCGGGATCGCCAAAGAGCCAATAACTGAAAGCGGTTTCGAGCTCCCGATCAGCAAATTCTCCGAACAGATGCATTTGCATCGGCCACAATGTCAGCTCGACATCACTGTTGATCGCGATCATTCGCCGGTATGGCGGTGGAAACGCGACCGGCTCGGGCGCGAGGCCATTGGAGATCCGCCTTAGGAAGGGCAGCCGAAATGCCAACTTACAGACCTATACCCGAGAAGCCATGTCAGCCGGCGGCAGAGCTCAAATCCACCGGAACTGCATCTTCGGCCGGGTGAAGCTGTACGGAGACCGGCACGACCAGGTTTACGAGCCCGAAGGGGATCGGTCGCGCGAGATGGACGCGGAACAGGAGTTTTCCGATCGAGCGGTCGTAAATCTCCGATGGCGGAATGTTGTCCCAGGAGAACGCATTAACGGCGAACAAATTGACCTCGTATTCGCCGGCCCCGAACGGGTTGGGATCGAAGTGAAAGCGGATCTCCGATCGGCCTTCGAAATCGACGATGTTGCGCCCTTCGAGCCCGCTCGGCTGGTAGAACACATACGCTCCATCCGAGCGGATGATGTTGATATTGACGCTGACACCCGGAGTCGGCTCGTGATGGATCAGCGACGCTCTGATCACGAAAGCCTGAAGCTCGCGCACCGAGAGGGTCGCTTCGCCATCCGCCTCAAGCGTGACGCTTTCAATCGTCACCGGCGATCTCAGCAGCCGGGTCGCTTTGGCGATCGCACTATCGATGGCCTGCGCAGCGGCGGACCGAGTGGCATCGGCGGTTTCGGAACCATGATCTCCGGGTGTCGACGGCGCTTCCGCGACACCGTCTCGCGCTGCCCTGCGGATAGCGGCGGGGAGGATGGCCGCCGTTTCAATTTCCGGACTCGCCGCATCACCGACGACGCTCTGGACGACACCCCGCGCATGAATGCGCGTCCATCCATTGCCCAGGTGTTCGGACCCGATCGTCTCGAGCCGCTGCCAGTCGACCGTTCGGATATCGAGATAGTCCATCGCAAGGGTTTCGCGAGCGCTCTCGGACCAGACCTCGAAACTCGCTTCAATCGGCGCGCCCGTGTTGCCGCGTTGCGCCGGCCATTTGGCAAGAATATGGCCGCCCTTGCGCACACCCGTTCGCGGCAGGAGGGCGCGGCAGACCGTGCCTTGACGGTCAAAAATGCGGCCCCATTCGCACGAATATAGATCGAGAGCGCCGCGAACCTCGTTGCGGCGGATATCGGCGATTTCGAGGGGCACCTCTATATCGTCGTCCCCGATCTGGATCGACAGGCGGCGCAAGTAATGCGTTTGAGTGATCCGCGGGTCCTCGCCTTCCGGGCGGATGCGCAATCTCAGCATCGCGCCATCCCCGATATCGTCTGGCGTGACCAGCCGGTGCTGCGCCTGCAGGCGGCGGCGATTGCCTTCGCGCAAGGTCTCGTCCTGCTGCCGGAGAATGTCTTCCTCGTACTGCCGAACGACGGTCTCGACCGGTCCGCGCAACCGCACCTGACCGTTCTCTAGCCAGATACAGGTGTCGCAGATCATGCGCACTGCCGCCGTCGCGTGGCTGACGAAGAGGAGCGCCTTGCCGCGGTCGCACATCGTCTGCATCCGGCGCGCCGCGCGCCCCGCGAAGTATCCGTCGCCCGCACCGAGAACCTCGTCGAGGATCAATATTTCCGGATCGATCGCGGTGGCTATCGCAAACGCCAGACGCGCGCTCATCCCGGTGCTGTAGGTTTTGAGCGGCTGATAGATAAAGGGTCCGAGATCGGTGAAGTCGACGATATCGTCGATCTTCTCGGGGATCTCCCGTGGATCGACACCCTGGATCAACAGATTGAATTTTATGTTCTCGAGTCCGGTCTCGTCGGGATTCCACGACGGCACTAGGCTCAGAAGAGATGAAATTCGTCCATTGACGGCAATGCGGCCGGTGGTGGGTTGCAGATTGCCGGCGATCAGTTGCAGAAGCGTGCTCTTGCCGGCGCCGTTATGGCCGATGATCCCGAGGCGCTGGCCTTCGTAGACATTCAGCGAAACGTCACGTAGTGCCCAGAAGGTATCGTGACGCACACCGCCGAACAGCGCCTCGCGCAGCATGTCGGCCGGCTTCGCGTAAAGCCGATAGCCCATCGATACGCCTTCGACCGAAACAACCGGCTCGCTCACGGCGAACACCTCGATTGCTTACTGATAGTTCGGGAAGGGTGGCGCATTGGCGAGCTCTGTTGCGTGATATTCCCGTTCCTCGGTGCTCAACGGCCGGCGCAGCGGCGAGCGATGAAAACGGAAGCGATGATTGCGGGCGGTCAATAGCAGCAGCGCGAAATAATCCATCGACCAGCGCGTCGACCCGTGGTTTTGCAAGAACCATTCGCGATGCGCGTGGCGGGCGCCGGCATGCCACTCGCTGTTGCCGGCGAGCCTGTTGAGCTGGTCGCAAACCTCGCCGGGCGTGTTTGCATCCAGGACCGGCGGCGCGCCAGTCTCGCACAGCGCATCATATTGGCCACGTTCGAGCCGCATGATGACCGGCAGTCCGCATGCCATAGCCTCTAAGGCAGTGGCGCCGAAATATCCCAACCGGAACTGATCCAGTAGGCAATCGGCGGAACGCAAGTAGGATATGAGCCGCCGCTTTCCCGCGGCCCGAAGCAGGATCGTCCGGTCGGCGATGCCGAGATCCGCTAATTTGCGCCGCATGTCCGCGAGATCGGCGCCCCAGCCTATTTGCACAAGCCGCGCTTCGGGGTGTTGGCGGCTGAACGCGGCAAACCCCTCCAAGCCGATGCTTGAGCCCTTGTAAAACTCGTCGACTCGAGCCGTCGACAACACAAAAAAGTCGCCGCCTGATTGCGCTCGCCATTCTTCACGGAAGATCGGCTCGCCGGGACAGTAAGTGTCCTGATCGAGAATGAAGGGTACATAGATCAGGTGACACATCCCGTAGCGGCGCGCGTGCGCAAAGCTCCAGGGATTCGACACGAGGAACGCGTTGGCTTCGCCAAACGCGAGCCGCTGAAGCCGGCCAAGCTCATCATCGCGGGCGCATTCGTACCAGATGTCGCCGCCCACCTGGCTGACGAGATAGGGACGGCGCGACAGGTAGGCCAGGTAGGGTGCCTGCGCCGCGAAGAGAGCATCATACTGCTGAAGCTTTTTCAGTACCGGAAGGTGGCCAAAGTAGACCGGCCAACGCAGGTAATCTGAACAGCGGACGAAGCTTGGAAATTCCCGCAACCGCATATCGGCCCACTGCATGATTTGCGAGAACGCATAAAAATGCTCGACCGTCGGCAAGCTTGCCTGCCATTCGGGCATTCCTAGCCTATCCCCCTCGATCTCGCCGTCGAACTCTTCCCATCCCGGCTGGCTCATTGCATAGCTGTCGCCGGGCGCACCAATGACATCGATGGCCAGGCCGGCCCGCCGGATCCCTTGCGCCCGCATGTACATGGCGTTTGCCAGATTCCCGACGAACGCATATCCGCCGCTCCGCTCCGCACCTGGTATCTTCTCAATCGATTCCATGGCCGCCGCTCGCATATCGGCGCTGAAGTCTCTCATTGCGCGAATATGGGCGAGCGACAGCCAGGGATGGTTCCACGGCGTTCTGTCGAAGCTGTGCCAAACGTGCCGCGGCGGTCGCCGGCCCCATAACAGCCGATCCCGCAGCTTTGGCGACAGATCCTCTACCCTGTCGGCGAGTACATACTGCATCGCGCGCGCGAATGTCGTCGGCTTGTCTTTCAATTCGCCGGAGGCCTATGCGGTAGCCGCGCGCCAGATGGCTTTTCTGCGGGATTCAATGACTCGACGAGGCGCCGTGAGAGGCGGTTCCCCGGCGCGCCCGGCGATAGAGGTATCGCGCAAACCAGAAGGGCGGACCGAATACAAAGCGCGCCAAGCGTTGCGCGCGGAGCATATTCGGTATCATCGGACCGATTTGATCGATGGTTGTAGCGGTGCGGCGTAACTGCGCTCTGATCTCCTGCAACTCGCTGCTGATCGTGTCGAGAGCCGATTGAATGTCGTGGCTGGCGATCCGCCCGTCACGCAATTCGCCGAAAGCTGCGCGTTGTTGCTCTCGCAGCTCGCGCTCTCTAACCGCCTGCTTTTCCTGCAGTCCTCGGGAAATTGCCGCGGTATCCCGCAGCTCACGCAACGCGTCCTGCAAACGGTGTTGCTCGCTACCCATAAGGACATCGCGAATGGCCCGCGAGAAACCTTCGATGATGATTTTGTTGGAGTGGTGCTGATCGTACCAGGCTCGGCCTGCAGCGCCGAGTTCCCGGCGGTAACCTTCATCGGCAAGCCGACAGAGCCCCGCATGCACCGTGTCGCTGCTGTCCGCGTTCACGATGGGCGGCATTTCCGAAAAGCACCAGCGGTGAATGCTCTCATTCACATAGATAATCGCCGGCGTTCCGAGATAGAGCGCGCGAGGCATCGTGCTGCCCCAAGCGCCGAGAAAGAATTGGTCCGCCAGGACGTCGCACGCCTTTATGTAGGCGGCCATCCCGGCCGCGTTTTGCGGCGGGATCCAAAGCACGTGATCCGCGATCCCCAATTCCTTTATCAGCGCTCGGGACTCAGCGACAGTTTTGCCCCAATCGACGAGAATAGCCGCGGCGCGCGGACGCGCGGTTTTGACGAACCGGGCAAATCCCTTGAGGAAAATGTCGTTACCTTTTTCCCAGCTCGGATGGCGCTGAGCCTCCCAATGCTGGCGCGACGGATGAAAAACGAGGAAGTCGGCTCCCAGGTCCCGGCATAGCTGCTGACGCAGCGAGCCGGGCTCCGGCGCCGCGACCACATGCTCGTTGATCGGGTGCGGCACAAACCGGTAGTCCTCGAGCTGCAGCTTCCCGGCCGCGATGACCGTATCGCAGTTGGTTATGAAACTGAGATCGGCGCGCGAATAGGTCAGCGCGCACAAACGGCCGTCCGTATTGTCCTCGAATGGCAATGCCCGGATCGTCCCATGCTCATAAGCGATATACGGGCGCTTTCCCACCGCGAGCGGCACGATCCCGTCTGTCGAGTAGCCGATCACGACGTCGTACAGCGAGCACAGGTGCCGTAAGCGGCCAAAGTACTGTGCCGAGAAGAAGAAAGTCCCCGCCAGTTCCTCGGCGCTCAGCTGATCCGGGCGCAACGGGAAGTCGCTGCGAAATGCGACAGCAAGATCACCGATCCGCGACTCGATCGCGGCTGATGAATAATTGGACTCCCCGTTGTTCGCTGAAGATGCCTCCGGTTGCTCGGGATCCGCTTGCTCGCGTTCGAGCTGACGCCACAATGCATCCGCTCGCTCGCTCTTGGTCCGGCGTGCGATCAGGTAGTCGATACAGCTTCCCAGCGAGCCTTGCGCAAACCAGCGCGGCCGCTCAAAACCATGGAGATCGATGCGGGACCACAGCGGGCGATCCGGGTCGACGCCGTTGGGATCGAAGACTGCCGACTCCCATTCCGGGCAGCCCATGATGTGGTAGTACTCATAGCAGAGGACGTCGCAATCGATCCCCGCCTCGTTCAGCATCCTCGCGTTCAAATAGGCGGCATTGGCAATGTTGCCGATATGCAGCGCAGTCGGCGAGCGACCGTTTCTCTCGCGGAAACGGTCGAGCCAGTGTTCGGTCGCGGTCACCTGCCGTCCAACATCATTCATATCGGTATCGCGAGCCCTTGGCGCGTCAGAGGGCATTGCCGAAAACCGGCTTCAGCCGGCGGAAGACGCGGTATCCGAAAGCAAAAGCAAGCACCGCGCCGACCGCGCTGACGGCCCACGCGGCGGGGTGCTCGATGCGGCCGAAATAAAGGACGTCCTGATACATCCAGATCAGGTAACTGAACGGATTGAAATAGAGCACCGGGCGAAACACCGGTGGCACCCATTGCGGCAGATACGTCACCGGCGCGATATACACGCCGACATTGGCGAACACATTCACAAAGTCCTGGATGTCGCGGAAGAATACCGCGAGCGCGCTGAACAGAAAGGCGAGCCCGACGATTGCCAGGAGGTGAATGGTTGCCGCGATCGGCAGCAAAACATAGGTCCAGGGAAGGCTGCCATATTCGATCAGCGTGTAGATGGTTATCACCGCAATTCCGACCACCCACACGACTGACGATGTCAGCACATCTTTTGCCGGCAGGATCTCAAGGTGAAAGACGAACTGCTTCACCAGCGCCGCATTGCTGGTGACCGAATTGCAGGAGGCGGTCAGCGCCGGCACCATCGCCAGCCAGGGCACGAGACCGGACAGGATGTACACCGTGTAATCGCGCGGCAGCTCGTAGCTTTCGCCGACCTTCGGGTTGAACACGACGCCGAACAAGAACACGAAAAGGCCCATCAGGAATAGCGGATGTCCGATGAGCCAGAACGATCCCATGACCTGATTCACATGCCGCAGCACCAGCTCGCGCCGCACCATCGCGATCATCAGCTTGCGATGCCGTCCAAGGAGGCTGACGCCCTCCAGGAAGGCGTCAACGTAAGCCGTTGGACGCAGCAGCGCGCGGATGCCGGTCAGCACGCTCAATGGAGCCGCCCTCCGTCGAGAAAATTCTCGCACCAGGTCTCCAGATTGAGCAGCGACCAGATCAGGAGGCGACGGTTCTCGCGCCCTTCGAGGTGGTCGTCGACGAGCGCGCGAACCGCGCCCGCATCCATAAAGTCATAGATGCGGGCGGAGCCGTGATAGAGCTTGCGGCGAACATAATCGATGCTTTCGCCCTTGAACCAGCTCGCGTCCGGCGCCGAAAACCCTTGCTTCTCGCGGTTGGCGATCTCTTTCGGCAGATGCCGGGCCATCGTCTTGCGCAATAGCAGCTTGCCGTCGCGCGTCTGGCTGAAATAGCGGTCGCGCTTGCCACCCGGCTCGTTCTCGTCGATGCGGATCACCTCTTCGAGATTGCCGAGCTTCATGCGCGTCGGCACCCGCATCGCGAAATCAACCAGATCGTTGTCGAGAAAGGGCACGCGGGTCTCCAGCCCATGCGCCATGCTCATTTTGTCCTCGACGACAAGGAGTCCGTGCAGGAACGTCTTTGTCTCGAAATAGAGCGAGTGGTTCACATAATCTTCGGGCCGCTGCAGATCGTTGGCGTGCTCGGTGAAGACATCGCGGAAGATCTCGCGCGGCGACACATGCGAGACTTCCGGCCACACCGGCGCCAGCAATTTTGCCATCTTCCCGTTCGGCACCAGGCGCTGCCAGAATTCGTAATACCGGTCGACATAGTCGTCGAAGTCGCGGTTGACGACGGCGCGGTAATAGCGCCAGGGATAGCCGCCGAACAATTCGTCGCCGCCGGTCCCGGACAGCACCACCTTGACGAATTTCGAGGCGAGCTCGGCGACATAAAAGTTCGGGTAGCACTGCCCGACCCGCGGCTCCTCCAGGTGCCAGGCGAGGCGCGGCAGCACCCGTTCCATATCGCCGGCCTTTAGCACCATCTCGTAATGCTGCGTCTTGAACATGTAGGACATCAGCTCGGCGCCAGCCCGCTCGTCGAAGCCAAGCTCGACGCCGGAGGCGGAGTTCAAATCGAAGCCACAGGTGAAGGAGCGAATATAGGGCAGCTGTTTCGCGGCAAGCGCGGTGATCGAGCCGGAATCCATGCCGCCCGACAGGTAGGCGCCGATATCGACATCGCTGACCAGCTGCCGGTTGACGGCCTGGCAGAACAGGCGATCGAGTTCCTCGACACATTCCTGCTCATCGACCGCGTAGTCGGGTTCGCGGAAGCGAAAATCCCAATATCGCTCCGCCGCGGGCACCCGCAGATTACCGACCGTTACCTTCAGCACTGATCCGGCCGGCAACAATCGCACGCCGGCGAACAGCGTGCGATCGGTGAAGAAATTCTGAAAGGTCAGATACTCGACGAGCCCTTCGAGATCGAGCCGCGCCGTCATTTCCGGGTGCACGAGCAGCGCCTTGACCTCGGAGCCAAACATCAGGGTGTTGCCGACCATTGCATAATAGAGCGGCTTCACGCCAAACCGGTCGCGCGCCAAGAGCAGTGTGCGCTCCTCGCGATCCCACAATGCCAATGCGAACATGCCGTTGAAACGCAGCAAGGCATCGCTGCCCCAGGCGGCAAACGCCTTCAGCACGACTTCGCTGTCGGACCGCGAACGGAAGTGATACCCGATCGCCTCCAGTTCGGTGCGCAGCTCTCTGAAATTGTAGACTTCGCCGTTGTAGGTCAGCAGAAACCGGCCGTCCTCGGTTGCCATCGGCTGCCGGCCCGCCGGGGACAGGTCGATGATCGCGAGCCGCCGGTGACCAAAGCCGAGCGGGCCGTCGGTGTGGTGCCCCTCACCGTCCGGCCCGCGATGCGCGATCGCATCGGTCATACGCTGCAGGATTGCCGGCTGTGCCGGGGCGCCGGCGAGGTTGAGGGTTCCCGCGATGCCGCACATGACTGCCGCTACTCCGCTGCCGCCCGCATGCGGCGCTGCTCGACCTCGGTCATATGCGCCTTGCGCCAGCCAATCAGCTCGCGCAGCCCTTGTTCGAGCGGCATCTCGGCGACAAAGCCGATCTCGGCGGCGGCGCGCTTCGGGCTGCCGATGCGGTTGCGCACCAGCGTCGCCTGGCTGCGCGGCGCATATTGGATCGGCTGGTTCGAGCCGGTCAGCCGCAGCAGCATCTCCGCCAGTTCCTTAAGCGAAGTGCGCTTGCCGGTGCCGACATTGTAGAAGCTGTCGACGACATCGGCACGCATCGCGCAGAGGTTCGCGCGGCCGCAATCCTTGACGGCGACAAAATCAAAGGCTTCGCTGCCGTCGCCCAGAATGGTGGGGCCCTCGCCGCGATCGATCGCATCGAGCATTTTCATGATGACAGCGATATAGGCGCCGCGATAATCCTGCCGCGGCCCATAGACGTTCATATAGCGCAAGCCCACGACATTGAGCCCGTAGCGGTGGTGAAAGGCACGCGCCATCGCCTCGCCGGCGATTTTGGTCGCCCCATAGAAATTCTTGTTGTTGAAGGGGTGATCCTCGGTCATCGGCTCCTCGACGGCGTCGCCGTAGACCGACGCGGAGGATGAATAAACGAGCCGCTTCACGCCCTGTTGGACGCACGCTTCGAGCACATTGAATGTGCCGCGAATGTTGACGTCGAAAGCGGCGCGCGGGAATTCGTGGCATTGCAGCAGCCACAATGCCGCGAAGTGAAATACACCATCGACGCCGCTCAGCGCTGAATTGAGAATGTCGCTTTGGCAGATGTCGCCGCCGACGTCGTAAACCTTGACCCGCGGATCGGTCAGCGCGTCGGCAATGTTCTCCGGCGTGCCCCGCATGAAATTGTCGTAGATCACGATCTGGCCGACATCCTGACGGGTCAGCAGATCCACGGCATGCGAGCCGATCAGGCCGGCGCCGCCGATGACCACGAATTTCTTGCCACGAATATCCATGGAAGGCCCTTGTTCTTCGGTGATGCTGTGACGGAGGCGGGTGCGAGACGGATCGATGCGCTGCGCTACCGCAACACTTCGGTGAGCGCGGCGATGATCCGGTCCTGAACCGGCTTTTCGAGATAGGGATGCATCGGCAGGCTCAGCACTTCCTCGCTGAGCCGTTCCGATACCGGCAGCCCGTTGCCCGCCACCGGATAATCGCGATAGGCCGTCTGGCGATGCAGCGGCTTTACGTAATAGACCGCCGTCGGCACGCCGAGCGATTTCAGCTCAGCGGCGACCTGGTCGCGGTCGCGGCCAGGGGGCAGCCGCACCGTATATTGGGCCCAGACGCTGGTGAGCCCGTCAGGCAATTCCGGCACCAGCACCAGATCGCGCAACGCCGCGGAGTAGCGGTCTGCGATTTTCTGGCGAGCCTCGATCTCCTCGGCGAAAATTCTGAGCTTCTCGATCAGCACCGCCGCCTGCACCGTGTCGAGCCGGGCATTCATACCGATGCGCACATTGTCGTATTTGTCGGTCCCCTGGCCATGCACGCGCAGGCTCCGCAGCACCGCGACCGTTTCGTCATCGTCGAGGAACACCGCGCCGCCGTCGCCATAGCAGCCGAGCGGCTTTGCCGGGAAGAAGCTCGTTGTCGTCAGATCGCCGATCGTGCCGATCTTGCGGTCCTTGTACGCCGCCCCGAAGCTCTGCGCCGCGTCGCAGATGACCCACATCCGATGAGCTGCGGCGATTTCGAGAATGTCGTCATAGGCGGCCGGCAGCCCGAACAGATCGACCGGGATCACTCCGACCGGATCGAGGCCGAGCCGCTTTGCCGCGGCGATACCGGCCTCAAGGCTCGCTGGATCCATGTTGAACGTGTCGTCGAACACGTCGACAAACACCGGCGTCGCACCGAACCATGCGACGACTTCAGCCGTCGCGGCGAAGGTGAAGGACGGCACCAGAACCGCCTGACCGGGCCCTGCATGCTTCGCCATCAGTGCCAAGCCCAGGGCATCGGTGCCGTTGGCGCAGCTGAGCACATGTTTGGCGCCGCAGAATTCCGCCAATTGGCGTTCGAGCTCGGCGACTTCGGGACCGAGGATAAAGCGGCCGTGATCGATGACCCGCCGGATCGCCTCGTCCATCCGCGCCCCGATATGGCGCCGCTGCGCGCCGAGATCGACAAACTCGATCGGCTCCGGCGGACGGATCATGACATCGGCCATCAGACGATCTCCTCGATGCGCTCGGGACCGGCTTCGCGGTAGTGGCGACCGGAGCGCGGACAAACAAGATCGGCGCCGAGCCGCTCGCCGGCGGCGCTCATCCAGCCGATCCGGCGCGCCGGCACACCCGCCATCAACGCGTAGGGCGGCACATCGCCGGTCACGACGGCGCCCGCCGCGATAAAGGCGTATTCGCCGATCGTATGACCGCAGACGATCGTCGCATTGGCGCCGATCGTCGCGCCGCGTTTCACCAGTGTCGGCCGGAACTCATCCTTGCGCTCGATTTCGGCGCGCGGGTTGTTGACATTGGTGAAGACGCAGGACGGACCGCAAAAGACGCCATCCTCAAGCGTAACGCCTTTGTAGAGCGACACGTTGTTCTGGATCTTGCAGCCATCGCCGATCGTGACGTCCGGGCCTGCCATGACATTCTGCCCGAGCGAGCAATCGCGGCCGATGCGCGTGTGCGGCAGGATATGCACGAAATGCCAGATCCGCGTTCCCGCACCGATCTCGCACGGCGGGTCGATAAAGGCGGAGGAATGAATTTTCACGCCGGGATAAGCCGGCGCTGGATCTTCCGCCTTGGCGGTGGGGGCCGGCTTCAAGGATTGGCTCGCCCGCGCCAAGACCCGCAACACCCGCAGCCCTTCGGCGCCATCGGTGCGCGGCCGCGCGCCGCTTGCGATGCAATCGAGGAAATGCCGGCATTCGAGATTGAGCGGCTCGCCTTCGGTGAGCGGCACCGGGTTGGCGTCCGCGCGACGCGGCACCGGCATCGTCTCCCGCCACTCGATTCGGTGCGGGTACAGAACCAGCTTTTCGTTCCACGGCTGCGCGTCGTCGAATACCGCCATCGCGCGGTCGCCGATGACAATCAGCCGCTGTTCCTTGAACGGGTGCAGCCAGGAGACAAAGACATGCGCCTGCTCGCCGCCCGGAAATGTCAGATGCGTCGTCGTGACGTCGGCGATTGTCTTGTGCAGGTAGTAGCCGCCCGTCGCCGTCACATCGACCGGCTCCTGCCCGACGAGTGACAGGATCATCGAGAGATCGTGCGGCGCAAAGGACCACAGGATGTCCTCTTCCCGCCGCACCTTTCCGAGATTGAGCCGGTTCGAATAAAGGTATTGCAGGCGGCCCAACGCGCCGTCGCGCACCAGTTCGCGCAGCGCGATGAAGGCCGGGTGGTACTGCAATAAATGCCCGACCATCAGCACGCGCCCGCGCTGCGCGGCAAGCGTGCACAGCCCCTCGGCTTCCGGCACCGTCAGGGCCAGCGGCTTCTCGACAAAGACATGCTTGCCGGCTTCCAAGGCCGCCGTCGCAAGCGCCGCGTGCTGCGCCGCGGGCGCCGCAATCGCAACGCCGGCAATGGCCGGATCGCGTAGCATCGGCTCGAGCGCCCTGACCGGCGCGCCGTACCGCGCAGACAACTGGCTGGCGGTCGCCTGATCGGGATCGCAGATCGCCGCCAGCGCGCCGAGCTCGGCAAAATTGCGGACCAGGTTTCTGCCCCAATAACCGCACCCGATGACCGCGACCGGCACCGGCATCGCAGCTTCCGTATCGTTCAAAAAACGCCCCTTCCCATGCTACCGCAGTCCGGGTGACTCGCAGCCACCCGGGCAACATGCGCAAATGCGGCGCCCCGGCTTGCGCCGGGAGCCGTTCAGGCGGCCTCGACCGCCTCCGCCTCGAGCTGGGCGCGCACGGTGCGGCCCAGCAAATCCAGCAGCACGACGACGCGGTCCTGATCGCGCAGCTCGATCAGCCGCCCAATCATGTCCTGAAAGGCGCCGGCGGTGATCCGCACGAACTCGCCAAGCCGCAGCGCGTCACCGCGCCCGAGGCGGTCGAACGCGCCGGCCATCTCTTGTTCCTGCAGCGTCGTGACGATGTCGGTCGCGACCGGGTGCGGCTCGTCGCCGGCGCGTACCACATCGGTGACGCCGATCGTCGACAGGATCGGGCGCCACGGCATCGAGCTGCGGTCGATCCCGGCAAACAGATACCGAGGGAACAGCGGGCGCAACACGCTCTGCAGACGGCGAGCATGCCGCACGCGCGTCCTATAGCGAGGCAGATAGGCGCAGTAGCCCTGCCGCAGCAGGTTGTCGAGCGCCGCTGCTTCGCCGTGCGGCCTGGTGTAGACGGCGTACCAGGTGATCACCGGCCGCTCCTTGCCACCGCCGGCTCGGCAATGGGATCGGCAACAGGAACCGGAACCGTCAGGCGCGAGATCCCAAGCAGGTTCGGCGCGACAACGCAGACCGCGGACAAGCCATAAGCCGGCCCGCTTGCGATCAACTCGTCAAAGCGATGCTGCGGCGCCTGCGTATCGGTCAGGATGACTCCATCAAACGCGCCCTGCTGCTGTGCCGCAGCGAGATCACCGACGATCGGCACGCTGACACAGCGACCGCCGGCCCGCGCCGGATCGATGACGCAGACCACCTCGATCTCGCTCTCGCCGGCGCTCAGCACGGCGACTTCCGCCAGATCGCCGGCGCCGCAGAGCGCCACCCGCGTCCAGCCGCGCGCGGCGCATTCCTGGAGCAGCTCGGCGCAATCCGAACGGGCGCGGCGAAAGAAATTGAACGAGACGGTGAGATATTCGGCAGTGAGCCGGCTTTTCTCGGCAAAACCCTGCGGCGTCAGGTAATAGGCATAGCGATTGAGCGGCACCTGCCCGATCTTGATGAGACCCTTGCGGACACAGCGGCGCAGATAGCTGTTGGCGAGCCCGAGCGCGATGCCGAGATCGCCGGCGAGCTTGCGCTGGGTGATCGCGCTGTTACGCTCGATCGAGGTCAAAAGACCCAGCACGATCTCCGGATCGCCAGTTTCCTGGCTCGGCTTCGGCACGATTCAGAACCCCCCGATTCCCGGGGGCAAGGTCTACCGCGTTCACGCGATGAACGTCAAGCGCTCGGGCGACGCCCTGCCCTGCCGCACCGCGCTTGAGAATCTTGGGCGCTGCTGTTAAGAGCGCCTGACCCGTTTACGCCTTATTCACCTTAAAGAGCCTAATCCGCATGAGCATCCAGCCAGCCCTTGCCGTGGTCGAGCCGGCCCCGGATGTCGAAGCCTTGATCGAGCGCTTTCGCGGGTGCGAGGCCCGGATCGGGATTGTCGGTCTCGGCTATGTTGGGCTCCCGCTGCTGCGGGCGGCGGTCGAGAAAGGCTTTCCGGCGCTCGGCTTCGATGTCGACCGCAACAAGGTCGATATCCTGAATGCCGGCGGCTCCTACATCCGTCATATCGAGCCCGAGAGCATTGCCAGGCTGCGTCGCGAGGAGCGCTTTTCCGCAACCGACGATTTTCGCCGCCTCGCCGAAGTCGATGCGATTATCCTGTGCGTGCCGACGCCGCTGACCCGGCAGCGCGAGCCCGATCTGACCTACGTCGTACGCACGACCGAAAGCATCGCGCCGCATCTGCGGCCGGGACAGCTCGTCGTCCTTGAATCGACGACCTACCCCGGCACAACGCGCGAGATCATGCGCCCCATCCTCGAGACGAGCGGCCTCCGGTCGGGGCGAGATTTCTTTCTCGCCTACTCGCCCGAGCGCGAAGACCCGGGCAATGACCGCTTTGGCACGCGCGACATTCCGAAGGTTGTCGGCGGCGACGGCGATCCGGCGATGCGCCTTGCTTGCGCGTTTTACGACCAGGTCGTCGCGCGTACCGTCCCGGTTTCCTCGACCGATGCCGCCGAAGCGGTGAAGCTGACGGAAAACATCTTCCGCTCCGTCAATATCGCCTTGGTCAACGAGCTCAAGGTCGTCTTCGAGGCGATGGGGATCGATGTCTGGGAGATCATCGAGGCGGCGAAGACAAAGCCCTTCGGTTATATGCCGTTTTATCCCGGGCCCGGTCTCGGCGGTCACTGCATCCCGATCGACCCGTTCTACCTGACCTGGAAAGCGCGCGAGTTCGATCTCGCCACCCGGTTCATTGAACTCGCCGGCGAAATCAATACCGCAATGCCGCGCCACGTCATCAGCAAGCTGATCAGCGCGCTGAGCGAACGGAGCAATCGCGCGATTAAGGGTGCGCGGGTGCTCGTCGTCGGGATCGCCTACAAAAAGAATGTCGACGACATGCGCGAAAGCCCGGCTCTGAAGATTATGGAATTGCTCGAAGAGCGCGGCGCGATCGTCGCGTATCACGACCCGTTCCTCACCGAGATCCCATCGACGCGAGAGCACCGCGAATTCGCCGGCCGCCGCTCGACCGCGCTGACGCGGGAAGCGCTCGCTGAGATCGATGCGGCGCTGATCTGCACCGATCACGACGCGGTCGATTACGCCGCCCTCGTCGAGGCCTGCCCGCTCGTCGTCGATACGCGCAATGTCTGTGCCCGGCTTGGCCTGGCCCGCGACACGATCCTCAAGGCCTAGCACCCTGGGCAAAAAAAGAGCCCCGCCGATCGCAGGGCTCCTTCAATGTGAGAAGCGGCCTAACTAGCCGGCGCGTGACGTCCCGGCTTGCGCCATGCGCGCCCGGATAACGACCTGCCCCAGCCCCGATTTGGTGATGCCGAGGAGCTCTGCGGCGCGCTCGGAGAGATCCATGACGCGGTTCCCGGCATAGGGTCCGCGGTCATTGACGAGGACATCGACCGAGCGGCCGTTCTGCACATTGGTGACCCGCGCCCGCGTCGACAGCGGCAGAACGAGGCTTGCGGCGGTCAGCTGCCGCTCATCGAAGATCATGCCGCTGGCGGTTTTGCGGCCGCGCCAGTGCCGGCCATACCAGGACGCGACGCCTGCTTGTTGGACAACCCCACCTGGCCCCTTTTGGAGACCGGCGACCTGCAGGTCGCGGCTCGTCGCGGTGTTCTGATCGATCCGGGTATCGGCCTTGACCTGCGCAGCGCCCGGAACCAGCAAAGCTGCGACCACCGCAGTCCTAATTAACCATGAACGTGATTTGCGGACCGGGAACGTAACTGCAAATAGAGGCATCGTATCTCCGTAAACAGGACCAGTCACGGTCTATTTACGGACTGATACGGTCTGACACAATCAGTTAATGTGCCGCAGCATAACGGTTGAATACTGTCACACAGTACTCGATTTAGCTCCACTCGGCGCGACAGGAATTATCGGAGTATTTTCAATCGTGTTGGCAATTCTTTGTAGATGAACCTTTATCAGCGGCGGCATGCGATTGCGGCAGAACTGAGGCAGGGTCGGCGAGCGCGCCGCCCGCCCCGAATCCTTCAGGTGAACTTCGCGGCCAGCGGGAGCGGGCCGAGCGAGGCCGGATCGATCCGGCCTGACAGCATTATCAGCGTCTCGCATAGCGCGGCCAGATCGCCGCGAGCGGTTTCGGAGGCAAGCTGGCCGTCGCGGAAATCGCCGGAGGTGAGATACACGCTGGTCGGCGCCACAAGCGCGCCGAACCAGCCCAGCACCTGCCGCAGCTGGGTGTCGACGCCGAGATAATGATGCGGCGAGCCGCCCATCGCGACGATGCCGACGGGTTTGTTTTGCAGCGCCTCGACCGGAGTCACGTCGAGCAAGTTCTTCAGGACGCCCGGGTAGCTCGCCCGATATACCGGCGCGCCGATCAACACGGCCGCCGCCCGGTCAATGCGCGCGACCGCCTCGCGCGTCGGCTGACCATAGGCGTCGAGCGAACGGCCATCGCAGATCTCGACGGGGTTCTCGGCAAGATTGAGGATATCGACGGCGATATCCGGATGCCCCGCCCGGGCGGCCTCGACCGCGGTGGCGAGCGCGGCAGCGAGCCGGCCGGGCGGCGTCGCGGCCCCGACCAGGATTAACAACCCTGAACGATCGGCCATGTAGGGACCTCCTGTCGCCTTTTCCAAATCTACTATGCACCGGCCGGCCGCGGAGCCGGGTAATATCAGCCGAACACAGGGTCCGGGAGCTGTGGGGATGAGGGCATCACGGCAATTACGGCTCGGCGCGTTCATGCGCCCAGTCGGCATTCATACCGCCTGGTGGCGCTATCCCGGCGCCTACCCCGACGCCAACTTCAACCTGCAGCACCTGATCCGCTTCGCGCAAAAGCTGGAGCAGGGCCGCTTCGACGCGTGGTTCATGGCCGACCATTTGGCGGTCCTCAACATGCCGATGGCCGCGCTGAAGCGCAGCGCCACGGTGACCTCTTTCGATCCCTTGACCCTGCTGCCGGTGTTGGCGATGTGCACCGAGCATCTAGGGCTGATCGCCACCGCCTCGACGACCTTCGAGCCGCCCTATGTGATCGCCCGCCGCTTTGCCTCGCTCGACCATATCAGCGGCGGCCGCGCCGGCTGGAACCTGGTCACCACCTCCAATCCCGACGCCGCGCTGAATTTCGGGCTGACCGAGCACATGGACCACGGCGAGCGCTATCGCCGCGCCCGCGAGTTCTTCGACGTCGTGACCGGTTTGTGGGACAGTTTTGCCGAGGACGCTTTTGTCCGTGATGTCGAGGAAGGCATTTATTTCGATCCCGACCGCATGCACGTGCTCGACCATAAGGGCGAGTTCCTGTCGGTGCGTGGGCCGTTGAACATCGCGCGCCCAATCCAAGGCTGGCCGGTCATTGTCCAGGCCGGCGCCTCGGACGCCGGCCGCCAGCTCGCCGCCGAAACCGCCGAGATGATTTTTTCGCCGGGCGGCGGCGGGCTGGCCGGTGCAAAGGAGTATTACACGGACGTCAGGAACCGGGCCGCGGGTTATGGGCGCGATCCGGATCACATCAAGATCCTGCCGGGCTGCCTCGTCGTCGTTGGCGATACGGACGAGGAGGCGCAACGGAAGCGGGCCCTGCTCGACAGCCTGGTGCATCCCGACAGCGGTATCGCTTCACTATCGATCGCGCTCGGGCATGACGCATCGCAATTCGACCTCGACGCGCCGCTGCCCGAGATTCCCGAGACCAACGCCTCGAAAAGCGGCCGCGAGCGGGTCATCGCGCGGGCGCGGCGCGACAACCTGACAGTGCGGCAACTGGCGCAAATCGCCGGCGGCTATGGCGGGCTCGCGATGGTCGGGACTCCGCGAATGATCGCGGACCAGATGGAGGAGTGGCTCTATTCCGACGCGTGCGACGGCTTCAACATTATGTTTCCGTGGGTTCCGGGCGGGCTCGATGAGTTCGTCGACAGCGTTGTGCCGGAATTGCAGCGCCGCGGCCTCTTCCGCCGCGAATACGAGGGCAAGACACTGCGCGAGAACCTCGGCCTGCCGCGTCCCGAAAACCGCTTCTTTCCCCAGCGCGCCGATTAATCGACCCGCCCCGGTGAATTCTATGCGGCGACGGGGTTGAGAAGCTTGATGCCGAATTGGGCCGCGGCGTTCTGACCCATCATGCGGGCGATCAGCGGCTCAGGGACGTTGGCCCCGCGCAGTTGGGCCAGCGCGTCCCAGGCGCTCGTCGCATCGTGGTGCGGATAACGTGAGCCCCAGACGACCTTCGCGGCAAAATCCTGCGGGAGTTTTTGGATCATCCGCTCCTCGGCATCGAAACCGAGCATGACGTTGCCGTGTTCCCACATCTCTTCGGGCTCGGTGCTGACCGGGTAATGGTGCAGCAGCGGGATGACACGGGTCGAGGCCTCCATCTTCTCGAGCACTTCCTGCATCCACGACGCCTTGCCGTGGGCGACGACCGCCTTCATTGCCGGATAGCGCTCCATCACCGTATAGCCGATCAGGGCCGAGGCGACGAACATGTGGTTGTCGAGCCAATGGGCCAGAATCGGCGCCATCGGATGACCAAGCGGCGTCGCACCCGTGAAGGTGGTTGTCTGGCCGGCACCGCCGCTGCCGCCGGCAAACGGCCCGCCGCCGCCCCCCGGCGCGATCGGCTGGACAAGCCGGTCCTTGATCTTTTCGATAAACGGGCCGTGCGAGGTCCATTCCGGGTTCCACAGCCCCGGCGTCGCATGCACTGCCGCTGTGATCCCGAGGCGCTCCAATTCGGCCCAGAGCGGGTCATAATAGGGGTGATTGAGATAGCGGTTTTCGATGAACATCGGCCGGATGAAGATCGCTCTGATCGACCGGATCCGCGCCACACGCTGCAGTTCCTCGAGCGCGAAATCCATGTCTTGCAGCGGCAATATGGCGGCGGCGTACAGCCGCTGCGGCGCCACCTTGCAGAAATCGGCGATCCAGTCGTTGTAGGCGCGTGCCAGCGCGTAGGCCACGTCGGGATCGCGCACCAGGAAGAAGCCTTCGGCGAACCAGGTCGGGTATAACAACGCCTGATCGACCCCCATCGCGTTCATGTCGGCGAGACGCGCCAGCGGATCCGAAGCGCCCTCAGTAGCCGGGTGCTTTATCTGCGGGTCGAGCGCGCCGATCGCATCCCAGTCCATGCCCGGGCGCCATAGCGCGTGACGCGGCAGGTTGGGGTTGCCCTTGTCGCGGAAGATGTCGCCGTTGACCTTGAGATAGGCGCCGGTGCGTCCCTCCTGGCGCCACAGCGCGTGTTTGCCGAGCGCGCGGTATTCGGGGTCGAGATATCTCTCCCAAAGCGCGGGCGGCTCGACGACATGGCTGTCGCTGTCGAACACCGCGAAATCCTTATTGGTCATCGTCGTGTCCTGCGTGATCAGCCGAGGCGGGTCGCGAGAACCGCTGCCGGCCGCTGGCCGACCGCGATGACAGCGAGCGGGCTCAGCGCACCCGTGTTGTCATTGACGCGATAGGATGCGAGGCGGCCTGAGGCGGTACCGGCAGCGAACAGGAAGCGGCCCGCCGGATCGAGGCAAAACGCGCTGGGTACGGCCTCGGTGGATACCTGCCCGATCGTCGTGAGCCGCCCGGTCGCGGGATCGATCGCGAACGCCGCGATGCTGCTGCTGTTCAGCGCCCGATTGCCGACATAGAGGAACCGCCCGGACGGCGTCAGGTGAATCTGCGAGCACGTCGTGCGCTCGCCGTGACCGGCGGGCAGCGTCGAGATCGTCTGTTGAGGCGAGAGAGCGCCGGTTCCTGGATCGAGATGATAGGCGGTGACGCTGCAGCCCTGTTCGTTGGAAAAATACACGATGTCGAGACCCGGGTGATGGATGTAGTGACGCGGACCAATGAGATCCCGCTGTTCAACCCGAGACGGCGAATTCGGACTCAGCCTGCCGCTCTGCGCGTCGAAGCGGTATTGCAAGATAATGTTGGGGCCAGGATTGTTCTTCGGCGGCTCCAGCACGTTGTCCTGAATGCGGGCGATGTGCGGCACAAACGCAAACCGGTTGGACCGATCGGTGGCGATCGCATGCGCACCGATGGCTGTTTCATGCTTATCGATAGCTGTGTCACCGAGACTGCCATCAGCGACGATCGGATACGTCGCAGCATAACCGCCCTGGTAATATGCGCAGAGCATGTACCGACCCGTACGGTCGGGCGCGAGAAAGGTCGGCGCGTCCGCTTGCGGGATCGCACCGAGCAAAGAGATGCCGCCGCTTGCCGGATCGATGCGGTAGCTCGCGATCGACGGCCGCGTACGGTGCCCGACATAAAGCGTTTTCCGATCGGGGCTGATCGCCATAACCGAGGGCCCGCCCTCGGAAGCCACGTCGGCCTGTTTGCTTAGCCGTCCGCTGCCAGCATCGATCGCGAAGACCGCAATGCTGTCCTCGTCTTGCAGGCCGACATACAAGGCGTCTGGCACGTCTCACCCCCTGTTCACCACGTTGCCTCGAACAAGCTGGCGTCAGCTCCGGCTGACCGCCGCCTCAGGACGCAGCGACGCGCGCACTTCCTCCTCGGTTGGCCACCAGTCCGGGCGTTCGATCTCGGTAACGCGATCGCGGATGATGTTGGCCGGCGCCTGGACCTTGTAGAGGCGCCGCGCATTGGCGCCGAGGAATTTCGCCTGATCCTCCTTCGGCAGCCCGTGTTGTTGCATTGTCTCGATGGCCCGCCAGGCATCGTCGCCGTCGTGATGGTAGACATCGGACGACCAGCACAAGATGTCGCCGTAAAATTCCGGCAGGCGGGCCGGCGGCGCCTCGTCGCCTTCGAAGCCGGTCATGCAATGCTCGAAGAAGGTCTCGCTCGGCAGCTTTTTCAGCGGCGGCAACTGCCGCTCATTGCGGTAAAGCCGGTAGTTCTTGTCGCACTCGTCGATCAGGAAGCTGAGCCAGGTCGAGGAAGCTTCGAACACGGCCGCGTTGATCTTCGGATGCCGGTCGAAGAAGCCGGACATCAGCACCACCGTCACCCACAACGCCGCCTCTGCCTGGAAATTCTGCACGTTCGTCAAAAACGAATGCGGCAGGCCCGCGGTCGCTATGGTCTTGCGGATCAATTCGGCGCCGGAATACTGCTCGCTGTAGCCCGACGGCTTCGAGCTGCCGAACGCCGGGAACGGATGCATGCCATAGACCATGCCGGTCTCTTCGAGCGCATCCCACACCGGCTCGTATTTCGGCTGCATCGGGTAGTTGCCCATCGCATCCATCGGCCGCACCAGCGCGACCCGGCAGCCGAGCGCCGCGACACGGCGGATCTCCTCGACGGCGTAATCGGGATGCTGCATCGGAATGAGCGCCGCAAAGAACAGCCGCTCGGGATTTTCGAGCGTGTATTCGTAGGCCCACTCGTTATAGGCGCGGCAGCATGCCTTGGCGCCGAGCGCATCCTCCAGCCAGGGATAGATGTCGATCTCGGTCGGGATGATCATGACCTGATCGATACCTTGGACATCCATGTCCCTGAGGCGCGGCTTCGGCTCATACGAGCCGGCGTGATCGAGATAGGCGACCTGGTCCTGGGTCAGCGCCGTCTTCGGGTTCAGGTTGCGCACGTTGAGCGCGCGCTGAATGTCGTGCTTGACCCCCGGCCCGGCATTGGTGATCACGCGCATCGTGCCGGGGATGCCGCCCTTGCGGGGCGAGCCGAGTCCCACCCCGGCGCGCCCGTTGACGATCAGCAGCCGGCCATCGGCATCCCACCAGATCGTGCGCTTCAGCGCGTCGAGTTCGTCGCGCGTCAGAAAGTCTTTGGCGCGCTCCCAGATCAGCGGCGGCTCGGTGACATGCGCGTCGCAATCGAAGGTCGCGAAATCCTTGGTCATCGGCGCGAAGCGTTGAACTGGCATGCTGTGCCTCCTCGGAAACGATGGGGAGAGCGTTTCGCCGCTCAGGCCGGGATGCGCACCGGCAACGAGCGGATGCCGTGGATGAAGTTCGAATAGACGCGCTTCGCCGGTCCCATGACCTCGATAACCGGATAGCGCTGCATGATCTCTTCCCACAGGATCCGCAACTGCAATTCCGCGAGGCGGTTGCCGACGCAGCGATGGATGCCGAAGCCGAAGGACAGATGCTGCCGCGGCCGCGGCCGGTCGATGATGAAATTGTCCGGGTCGTCGATCGCGTCGGGATCGCGGTTGCCCGAGACGTACCACATGACGACCTTGTCGCCCTTTTTGACGTGCTTGCCGCCGATTTCGCCGTCTGCCATTGCAGTACGGCGCATATGGATCACGGGCGTCACATAGCGGATGACCTCCGACACCATGCTCGGGATCAGCGAGGGGTCGTCGCGCAATTTCTGATATTCGCGGGGATGCTCGTTCAGCGCCATCAGGCCGCCGGTCATCGAGTTGCGCGTCGTGTCATTGCCGCCGACGATCAAGAGCGACAGCGTGCCCATGAACTCGCGGAACGGCATGTTGCGCGTCGCCTCGCTATGCGCCAGCATCGACAACAGATCGAATTTTGGCGGCTGCTGGGCGCGCTCGTTGAATAATTTCCCGAGCGCCTCGGCCATTTTCGTCAGCTCGGCGAACTTCTCTTCCTCCGAATGCACCGGCGCGTCGGGCGAGCGCACATTGGCGATCGCGACATCGGACCAGTAGGTCAACTGCCGCCGATCCTCGAAGGGATAATCGAAGAGCGTGGCCAGCATCATTGTCGTCAATTCGACCGACACCCGATCGACCCAGTCGAAGGTCTCGTCCCGCGGCAGCCCATCGAGCACCCGCGCGGTGCGCTCGCGGATCACCCCTTCCATGTTGGCGAGATTGCCCGGCGCGACGACCGGGCTCACGACCATGCGCTGCTCGTCATGCTTCGGCGGGTCCATCCGGATGAAGCTCGGCCGGTCCATGTCCTTCGGCTGGTCCTCGACCGCGATGCCGCCGAGTTCCGAAGCCGAGGAATAGACCTGGTGATTGACCTCGACCTGCATGATGTCTTTGTACTTGGTCAAGGACCAGTACGGCCCGTAGAGGCTCTGCCGGCAGTAATGCACCGGGGCCTCGCGCCGCAGCCGGGCAAAATACGGGTACCAGATGTCGTCCTGATAGAGCTTGGGATCGCTGACGTCGAAATCGTCGAGTGCCAGATTGGCGATGTCGATCTCGGCTGGAGCGTCGAGGGGTGCGGTCATCGTGCGGCCTCCCGTTCGGGTATTCAGTGTTGGCCTTCCGGCAAGCGGACGATCAGCCCATCGAGCGCCTCGCTGACCTTGAGCTGGCAGGACAGGCGCGAATTCGGCTGCGCCAGCGCGGCAAAGCTCAGCATGCTCGCCTCCTGCGAGCCCGGCACCGGCATCCCGGTTACCCCGAGCCATTCCTGATCGATATAGACGTGGCAGGTTGCGCAGGCGCATTCACCGCCGCAATCGGCGTCGATCCCGGGAATGTTGTTATCGACCGCGGCGCGCATGACGGACAAGCCGAGCGGCACCTCGACCCGGTGCTCCCGCCCGCCATATTCGACGTAAGTGATCTTCGGCATATCGCGGCGACCCTTTAGCCTTCGAGCCCGCCCGGCGGTGCGGCCATCTCGCCGTACTCGGCAAGGATAGCATTAATTACGGCCACCAGCGCAGCGGAAATGGCGGCCCCGGGTCCCGGCTTTCAATCCCGCAGATGCGGCATGACCTCGCTGGCGAACAGATCCATGTTTCGGCGCGTCAGCTCGTCGGACAGGACGCCGAACTGCAAGAGCGCGACGAGGATCCCGAAACCGGTGCGCTCGCGCATCCGCTCGATCCCCGCCAGCACCGTTTTGGGGCTGCCGATCAGCGCGGTGCCGCTCTCGACGAGGCCCTCGACGGTCATCTTTCCCCCGCCCCCGAGCCCCCTGCGGCTGCTGATGAAATTCTTCATCGAGCCCATCGAGGTGTAGCCGGGCGGCATCAGCATCTCGAAGGTCTGCCGCAGAAAATCGTTGAACAGAGTCTCGACTGCGTGCCCTGCCTCCGCCCGCGCCCGTTCGTCGGTCTCGGCGACATAAATCGGGCAGGCCCAGCCGAGCTGCTCCGATGCCGCCTCGTAGCCGTATTCTCGGGCCCGCTCGCGATAGGTGTTGTGGTAGCGCGCGACGAGATCGGCCGAGGAAAACGTCACGAGAAATGGATATTTGCGGTCGGGGTGCGATGCCCAGGCGACCGTCTCGCTCGACCCCTGCGACGGGATCCAGATCGGCGGATGCGGGCTCTGATAGGGCCGCGGCCACAGATTGACGTATTGCAGGCTGAAATGGTCGCCGTGAAAGGCGAATGGGCCGGGCTCGGTCCAGGCCCGCACGATCAAATCGTGCGCCTCGTGAAACCGCTCATGCGAGAAATAAGGGTTGGTGCCGGATGAGTGGTATTCGGATCCTATGCCGCGTACAAAACCGGCGATGATGCGACCCTTCGACAGATTGTCGAGCATCGCGAATTCTTCGGCGATGTAGATCGGGTTATTCACCAGCGGCAGCGCGCGGCCGAGGATCGCGATCTGCACGCGACTCGT
>Ga0209488_10000615_pt1 | contig 30224 bp, 27 predicted proteins | sample Rivendell_Oct201_8_FD_188349 | JGI IMG/M metagenome (GOLD analysis project Ga0209488, IMG submission 188349) | Vadose zone soil microbial communities from the Eel River Critical Zone Observatory, Northern California, USA -... | ecosystem: Environmental > Terrestrial > Soil > Vadose zone >...
GCGCCCTCCTGGTGCGGGGTGGAGCAGTCTGGCAGCTCGTCGGGCTCATAACCCGAAGGTCGCAGGTTCAAATCCTGCCCCCGCTACCATTTGCAACGGTATGCACCGATCTGCACCGGGTTGCTGCGTCGGGCACCTCCTGCACGCATCCCGCGCGATGGTCGAAGAGCGCTTCGGTACTGGCCACCGCCGCCTTTCGACCCCGAGCAACCGGTCACGCGCGCAGGAAGCGGACACTGAGATGGCGCGAAGCGGTCGTCCGCCGAGGCACAGGGTCAGGCGGACTTGCGCGCGGAAGCCTCCGCCGGCACCGGCCGCCCCGCTTGCGGCTTGAATCCTTGGATCGCCTTGATCTGCCGCCCGTGGCGCTCGATGGTCCGGTCAGCTCCAGATGGTGACCGGTGACCGGCAGCCTTGCCCCTGGCGCGCTTGGCGGCGACGCGAGCGTTACGGTGCTCCAGCCTCTTTGATTCCATCAAAACTCTGTCCTTTTTCATCGCAACTCCAAGTCGAGCACCTTGATGCTCTTCATCCACTCAAACAGCTGAGCGTTGGTCAGCCGAAACATCGGCACCCACATCGCAAGCTTCGTGTCCCAAAAACACAGATGACCACTATCGCTGACCTTGCAGTGCGGGTAACGGTTAGGACCGATATGACCGCCGGGAAACCGTGTCCTCATGACTAGCCCCCATTTGAGCAGGCTCCCAATCGAAGCGTACGTGAATCGGCGATAGATGAAAGTTCTCGGCGTCTCTCAAGACATCCGAACTAAGGAAGGCAGGGTGCGATTATTTGCGCGGAATCTTGGCGTGTTCGTCGCGCATGCTGAACGACACGCGCAATCACGCGATGGATTCGAATGATCGCCGCGCCCGTAGACCGGTAACCTGACGAGAGCCCTGCCCCCTCGCAGCGAGCCCCCAATCGGGCCGGCGATCTGAACATTCGGTGAGGGGTGCAGGATGGCCGCGGCCGCAGTTTGACCACGTTGCGCGATGGATTTCGGTGCAGACCGTTGCACGGCGTTACATCCCTGCCCTTGCGCCTCGAGCAGTCTTCGCATGAAACACCCGAGTCAAGGCCATTTCATCCGTTGCGAAAATCTGCGATGTGAATGGTCGCAGCCGGCGCACAGCCCGCTGATCGCCCGCGGGCCCAGGCTACGAGCTCCGTCACGCTCGGACGATCCTGCGGGCTGGGGCTCAGACAGCGCACTACAACTTCGCGGAATGCCGAGGAGAAATCGGCCGGCAGCACGATGGCTTCCCTGGGCTCGCCCAAGCCCGATGGCGGACAGCGAGTGAGCGCTTCGAACAGGCTGACGCCGAGCGCCCAGATGTCATCAGCAGTGGAACTGCTCCCGTGCCGGGCTTCCGGAGGGTCGTACACGGTGGGCGTGTAAGCGCTCATCGTGCCTGCATTGACGTGACGTATCGTGTCGCTTGCCAGCTTCAGCTGATCTCCAACAACCAGGATGTTTGCCGGCTTCAACTGGCCTTGCACCAAATCTCGGCCGTGCAAAAACGCCAGTGCGTCCAGGGTCGGCAGCAGCATCTCTCGCGCTTCGTCGTCCGTCAGGGCGCGGTGTTGCAACAGCTGCGCAAGAGTCTGGTCGGCGTACTCCATAACGGTGTACAGATAGGGCAATCCGTCCAGTTGGCACCCGCCCCATTCCCACAGGCGAAGCAGGTGAGGATGAGCGAGGGCGCCAGCCCGCTTCCACCGCGGCAGTTGTGATTCCGCTAGGGCCCGATTGGTGGGAATGAGTTTGACAGCGACCTCCGGAGGGCGTCGCGCCGCTGACACTGTGAGGAAGACGCCGCTGTGATTCGAGCAACCGAGATAGCGTCCCAAAGGAAACACGCCGTTGACGACGTGCCCCTGGCAGCTCGTCCAGCCCTCGCTCATCAATTTCCTTGGTTCCACGCTCATATGCCCCCCGAAGCGCCGCTCAACAACTGCGTGATCCATCTCTGGGGTTCCTAAAAGCGGACCGATTCCCGGAACCTCTGTGCCAGGAGCCGCGCTACCAGTCGATCGAGCGGGTGCCGAAGTTTCCGGACTGAAGAGGACAGTGCCCCCCGAAGCCGGCACTCTCAGGCGCTGCGACGCCATTTGCCGCTCTGATCAGGTATCCAGGTCCCGCAATCGCGCAATCCGCCGTCGTCGCCGTACAGGCTCACCTGCAGCACTGGCGCTCCGCGCTCGCGTGACAAGGGACGAGACATGTTGCAGGTGAACAGCCATGTATGAAGACCGTGAGCCCGGCACGACCAGGTCTGACCCTCCTTCGCTGCCTGAATGAGAGGCTTTCGCACCTCCCGTGGGACCGAGTCGGGCTCGCGAATCCGGTAGGCGCCCTTCGGCACGACTTCAGACTGCGAGATATACGATTCCAACAGTTCCTCCACCTTGGAGGAACATTGACTCTTCCACCGCAAACGCACCATCTCCATGGAAACCATTCTCTTGGACAATTGCACAGTATGTGCAGCAACTTAGTCCGTGGCAGACACTGAGGAGGTTAGGTTGTCGACGTGTCTCGATCAAAACGTCTTCGGCCAACGACACAGCACAAGCAACACTTGTGTCTGCGCTTGCACACGACTGGTACCTATTATGTAAACCGCTTGCGCGCTCAAGGCCGTCTCAACACGGCACCCGGAAGACGGCGGAAGCGCGGAGCAGCAGATTGGGGTATTGATCGGGAGACAGATTCGATTGCAGCGCGTGGCGCCGGCTCTACCACGGCGCGCGATGCATTTCGGTGCGGACCGTTGCAAGTCGTTGCGCCACTGTCCTGGCGCCTCGAGCAGCCTTCGCATGAAACATCCGAGTCAAGGCCACTTCATCCGTTGCGAAAGGCGGCATACCGAGCCGGTGGGAGCATGCTCCTGACCATGCGAGCGCACTCAGCCCGTCCGTTGCCGATCCCTGAATGCCGCAGCGCGGTCGTTACCACACTGCCGGCACCGCCATCGGCGCTCGCGCTGGTCTATTCGGACATTGCCAACTGTCAACCGATGGCCGTTACCACAGTGCTCGGGAATCTGGACGCGGGCAATCTTGCGGCGGCGGTCAGCACGCGAGAACGGAATGACGAGCGTGTTATTAGTCGGAATCGCGCCCCCGCTACCATTTGCATTTGCACCAATTTGCACCCAAATGCACCGCCTGCCGACCCTCGCGCCCCGGACCGCGCCCTCCTTGCTCGCAGGTCCACCATCGTGCGAGGGTCTTGTCAACGCCTCAATCGGCAGACCAGTTCTCAACACGTAGGCCCGGTATGCGGCTGAATTCGCGCTGGTTGTTCGTCACGAGCGTGAGCTTACGAAGCACCGCCTGAGCGGCAATCAGCGTGTCAAGGGGTCCGATCGGTGTTCCGGCTCGCTCGAGGCGTGCGCGAATTTGCGCATACGACGCCGCATCCTCGGAGGTGAACTCCAGGATGCTCAAGGGGCGCAGAAAATTCTCCACGCGCCGACGCGTCTTGTCGGCGTTCGAGCTCTTGGCCGCGCCCGTGCGCAGCTCGCCTTCGGTAATGACGCCCACGGCGATGTCGGCGCGACTCTCTGACAGCAGTCGGCGCAACACGCTCGCATCTTGCTTAATCGCGTAGATGCACGTATCGGTGCCGAGCAGGAATTTCACACGAGCTTCGGACGCTTGTCCGACTTGCCTTGTGGCGGACGAGTGAAGTCCGCTGGCGCTCCGGCAAAGGACTCGACGTAGTCGGCCGGCCAGTCCTCGGCGGGCTCAAGAATGACGCTCGTCCCCTCGCGGCGCACGAGCACCGTATCGATCTGGAACCGAAATTCCTGCGGAAGCCGCACCGCCTGGCTGCGGCCTGTCCAGAACACTTTCGCGCGCTTGGTCTTCATCGTAACTCAAGCCTCAGTGATACCTATCTGTCATGAACTCGTAAGCCATCTCCGCGCGACGTAAGACAGGCTCATCAGTGCCGGGCACCGACTGGCGTCGAATACGTTGTCAAACCTTGACCCACTGGGCCTCTCGTGTCGAGCTGCGAACGACGGCCTCGATGAAACGCATGCCGTGGATGCCGTCCTCGATGGTCGGGAAGTCGAGGTCATCGGGTGGCGGCTGGCGCGTGACCTCGGCGGCGATCGCGCGGAAGGCTTCGCGATAGAGACTCGCGAATGCCTCGAGATACCCTTCCGGATGTCCCGCCGGAACGCGCGCGGCTTTACTCGCTGCGTCCGCAAGGTAGTCCCTGCCGCGCTTCAACACTTGAGGCGGCTCATCAGCAAATGAGACCGTGAGCTCATCCGGTCGCTCCTGATGCCACGTGAGCGATCCGCGGTCTCCATAGACGCGGATGTTGAGATTGTTCTCATCCCCGATGGCGATCTTCGTGCATTGGAGGATGCCTTTGGCGCCGCCCTTGAAGCGGAGCAAGATGCTGGCGTCGTCATCGAGGCGTCGATCCGGGACGAAGGTCGTGAGGTCGGCGCAGAGGGCATCGATCTCAAGTCCGGTGATATAGCGCGCGAGATGCTCGCAGTGGGTCCCGATGTCTCCGACCGAGCCCGTCGGTCCTGCGCGGGAGGGGTCGTTGCGCCAGGCGGCGCGCCGCTTCATGGCGTCGAGCGCCCGGAAGGCCGAGCCCTTTGAGTACTCGACGATCACCTTGCGGATTCGGCCGAGGTCGCCGTTCCGCACCACGGCACGCGCCTGCTTCACCATGGCGTTGCCCGAGTAGTTGTAGGTGAGGACGAAGACTTTCTGGGTCCGGGCGACGATATTCTTGAGGTCCTGCGCTTCCTCCAGAGTCAGGGTGACGGGCTTATCGCACACGACGTTGAAGCCCGCCTCGAGGAAGCGCTTCGCCGGACCGTAGTGCATATGGTTCGGCGTGACGAGGGTGACGAAGTCGAGGCGCTGTATGAGCGGGAGCTTGGCTTCGGCCGCGGCCATGTCCTCGTAGCTGCCGTAGAGACGTTCCGGGGGGAGGAGCAGATCGGCTCCGGACTCGTACGAGCGCTGGGGATCGGACGAGAAGACGCCGGCGACGAGCTCGGCCTGCCCATCTAGAGCCGCGGCGATGCGGTGCACGCCGCCGCTGAAGGCGCCGCGGCCGCCGCCCACCATGCCATAGCGAAGTTTTCGGTCTACCGGCAACACGTCGAGGAACCCGCTACCAGCCGACCTCAGCCACATTTTGTCGCCGGAACGACTTCTTTGGATTGGTCGGAGTCGGTGCAGGGCTTGCTACGCGTAACGACGCCGCGGTCAAGAACTTAACCGGGACCATGGTGTAGCGATAATACGTGGGATTTCGCCAGTCTCCAGCCACGGCGATAAAAGCCTGAAGGTCCTGTCCTGCGGGTGATTGGAATTTGGCCAATACTCTCGGGATGTACCACCCCTGTGGCTGGATCAGAATGGTCGTGATCTTGTTCCATGGTCCCCAAGGCTTCGCGGATTCATAAAACGCGAACTCGGTCGTCTCGATTTTCCCGGCATGACCGTTGCCGCTCGGATAATACCAGGCCACCATGACATATCGTTTGAGAGCGGGCAGATACGTCACACCAGTTTCCCCGCACTGTCCGGGCGCCTCGATGAGGGTGACGGCCTTGGTCATCTCTCCGCTCCAACCCGAATCGAGCATTCCGTCACCGCCCTGGTAGAACGTCCAGTCTGCCGCTTTTAGCGCGCCGATTTTCGATCTCAGGACACGCCCCAAAATATAGTTGTCGCCGTTATCCCAAAACCCGTTGTTGGAAGTTGCATAGACATAGCGATCAGCATTGTCCCGCGTCGCAGCTGCATATTCTTTGCCGTAATGAATAAAAAACGGCGTGGCAAACCTCATACCAGGAAACATCGGGCGCTGAAGGTTTTCCTGCATCGGGCGCGTCCAGTGCAGACCATGGTCGCTGGATTTGATGACGCTCGCATTGATCCGCGTCTGCCTTCCGCCATAGTCGGGGTCGACGTACCGATCCATGCCGACCGACATATACAGCACGCCATCGATGGAAATAGTGCCGCCGCTTTTCCAGTTGCGGCCATCGCTCGCGACCGGCGCGTTCATTTCGCCATAGTCATCCATGAGGTTTTGCAATTGTCCGGTCAGCGTCGGCGGATCGCTTCCCGATATTTGGTTGAACGCGATATTTCGTCTCACCGTTCCAAAACCGGCGCCATCGTTGACCGCGGTGTAGAGTCGATCGTCCTGGGACCAGGTGGGGTCCCAGGAATCGCCTCCGGAGTCGTAGTAAATCGGCGCCCCGAGCTGCACGTCCGCGATTGACCGCGAGACTTTCTGCGAAGCAGCCTGACTATCGGCTGGCGCCGAGAATGAACAAAGGAAGAAAAAGATCGCCGTCGCATCGATGTAGGCGACAATGTAAAGGAGGAAGGCAAAAGGCAGCAAGCGTGTGGCAATGCGCCGTCGCGCTCGAACTTCGACATCCGCCACGTCGAATGTCCGGGTCATTCCGTCGTCCCGCGAGGTCGCTGTCCGCTGGCCCTGTCCACAGCGGCCTAAGCTAACCCACTATGCATCGGATGAGGAACTTGCGGCAGAGCCACCGGGCCCCGCTTGAGCCCAGATTCTCGGATTGAGCGGATGGCCAATTGGCGCAGTGACTTGGGACTGGTGGCGGCGCGGTCTGGCGGGGTAGGTCTTTGTTTGGGGACGAAATGATCACCGTGCTATTACTCGAAATCACGCCCCCGCTACCATTTGCAACGGTTTGCATCATCGAGTCCTCCACTAGGAGCGGCGCGCACGCTTTCCGCAGCGCTTAGCTCGAGCCAGCCAGCCCGAGAAACACGACGACTGCGCGGTTTAAGCGCACGACGTCCTCGTCATCGAGACGTCCGATCTGTTTGCCCACCTTGCTCTTTGCGACAGTGGTGATTTTGTCGACCATGAGACGGGACAGGCTCTGAAGACCGTTGGTCGGAGTGGGTTCAATCGGAATACGGAATAGTTCGGCGGCTGTTGGATCACCCGTGAAGGGGCAAATCGTGATGGACTCCGTGGCGTCGAACCTGTTGTCCTGCAGGACCATAACGGGCCGGGGTTTGCCGGCGTAGCCCGGACCGCCGGCGACGGTCCAGATGTCGCCACGTTTCATGTCGTGTCCCAGTCGGAGATGGAGTCGATGAAGGCTTGATCGTCCTTCTCATAAAGGCTGTTGGCGACCGCGAGCGATTGCCGGTGGGCCTGGGCGACAAAGCGCTTCGAGCGAACATCGGGAACCCAGATCTGGATGGGACGAAGGCCCGCGGCGCGCAGCGCCTTGCGGTGCTTCTGCACACGTTGGGCGACCGGGGTGCGCAAACCGTTCCTGGCACGGGCTGGACTCACAATCGATTCTCCCGAAGAAAGTAACATGTAACAGTATGCCCTCTTTCAGTGTTACATGCAACGCTTATCAGATGATCGGGGTCGGCACCTGGCCGCTGTCTCGTCCCCGTCCGCCGGTTCCGCGATCGCTCCGTTGGCGGCGGACGCGGAAGACGTGTATGTCCCTGCCCTCTTGGCGCACAAGAATGCAAGCCGTTGCAAAGCGTCTCATCCCGCCGCGATGACGCTGGCCGGAACCGCCGGCACCCGGATGGGATAGGCGCTATAAAGCTCGAAGCGGGCCCCCGCTACCACTTTCCTCGCTGGCGCGGTTGATGACTGAGCCAGCGAAATTCCGCATTCCGCTCAGGCCAGTCACCGAGGGCAGCTCATCGCCCGGACCGCCGACATTTTCGCGATCACCGTCACTTGGCCCAATCACGGGTGGGTTACGCATAGCGCGCTACGGACGGGCGCTTCGCGTGCTGGTTGCGCAACGTTAGCCCGGATGCTGTACTCGAGACGCTTAAGGGGCGAGCCGCATGTGAGATTGCAGAGATGAAGCACCTAACCGCCCTCTGGACCGCCGTGTTGTTCGGTTCATTGGCCGCCGCGTACGGACAGACTGCCGGGAACATCTATCAGGCAACGCTGGGCGAATCCGGGCAACGAACCGTCGAGGTTTCGACGGAGCAGCTCAGAGGCATTCTCGCTGACAGGAGCGCCGTGGTTCTCGACGCACGCCCCCTCCGGGAGTACGCGATCAGTCACATACCGGGTGCCATGAACGTTGCCGCAAAGCCTGGCGTTCCCATGTCGGCCTACGTTTCCGATGTTGCGGAGGTCGGTCGGTTGCTCGAGGGGAAGAAGCAGACTCCGCTAGTACTTTACTGTAACGGTCCGTACTGCGGTAAGAGCAAGCGGCTTGCGGAGGAGCTCCTCGCCGCGGGCTACACCAACGTTCGTCGCTATCAGCTCGGTATTCCAGTCTGGCGCGCACTGGGCGGGGTGACGGAGATAGAGCCGGACGGGCTCAGGTACGTCGCCGCTAACGATCAGACCACAGTTCTCGTCGATGTCCGCGAAGCCGAAGACTTCCGCAGTGACTCGCTTCCGAACGCCCGAAACATCCCGCGAAGCGGCGTGTTGGAGGGCAAGGACGTAGGGGATGTGAAACGGGCTAAGGACGATGGGAGACTGCCCATGCAGGACCACAATACCCGGCTCATTGTCATCGGGCGAGATGTTGCCGAGGCCCGGCATGTAGCCGAAGCGCTCGTACGCGAGGCGTTCCAAAACGTGGCCTACTTCCACGGAAGTTTTCAAGACGCACAGGCTGCGCTAAAACCATGAGTGAATTTGCGCGCGCCCCGTCCGACGGGTCAGCGTAGACGCACGACCTTGGAAATCATGCGCTTCCAACGCAGTAGCGAGCCACCGCTACCATCCCGAACCGTGTCTATTCCGAACGCATCGGTGCCGGTCTATACCGGAAGCACGGGTAACGCTTTAGCGAAGAAGTCCGGGGCACGTTCGACGCTCGGCACCCACGGAAGCCCCCGGGCTTCTGCGGACACCGAACTAGTGGCGCGAAGTATCAGTCTCACTCGTGACGAGTGGGCCGCATGTAATTGTCGAAAACATAGTCGGCCACCTGCGGGCAGCTCACCTGGCTCGCATCGATATCGAATCTGTAGTGAATACCACCCCAGATGCGGCTGTGCGCCTCGTCATTGCCGAGCTGAAAGAGGCTCATGTACGGCTGCGCGTGCACGACCGCGTCGCTAGCGGTGTACCACGTCGCCGTGAAGGCCTGCGAATCGCCCCCCAGCACGTTCGCAAGCATGCGGGAGGCGCCGCTGCCGATGCAGGTCATGTTGCTGGAATACGCTGGGTACGGCGGTGTGGGAATCAGCGGCGTCCAGCCCGCTTCGGGCTCCGTCGCGGAGTTGTTATCGAGGTCAGCGTGAGCGATGGCAGTTTCCGGGCGCCAAAGGCGGTAGACAGCCTTACTGTAGTGCGAGGTCTGTAAACTGTCGTGTGTCGCGGCCATCGTCAGCGCGAACAACCGCGCCGTATCCACCAATGACAGCGATTTCTGCTGCGAGAGATCGCGCGCCACGTTCGACCACAACCGGAAAGGACCCGTGACGTTGGCGAACGTACCGACTCCTGCGAATAGCTGTGCAAACCGCGTCTCTTCGTCCGTCCGCACCGGCGCAACCGGCCCGCCTGGCGCGCGACCCACCGCCTTGACCTCGTTCAGAGCCTCCGCGTACGCGGTGCTTTCGAGCTGTGGAAACGGGGTTGGCAGGAATTGCGAAGGCGTCAGTAACCCGAAAGGCTCCACGTTGCCGATTTCGGAGTACTGATACGGGCCCGAGGCCGTAGGCCGCCAAATGCCGGGCAGTGTGGAGGCCAGGAATGCCGGCGGCTGCGGGTTCGCGGAACCGTACCCATCGTTCTTCCTCCACGCGAGGATCGCTGCGGCTGCTCCCATGCCCACTTGAACACCGAGGGCTCGCCGGCCGGGATCGATCTGCACGAGCCGGTTTGCGAGCACCGTGTCAGCTGCGGCCTGCGTCGCCGGAAACAACGACACGAGCACATCGTGCCCTGCCTGGGCAGCGGCTGCCTCCGCCGAGGCGCCCGACGGCGCCCACACTTTCGCGTGAAAAGGCCTGTACTGCCTGTCGATCGCCACTACCGCATCCGCCATCGCGATGTGCAGAATGGCGTAATTGCGGGCTTGTCCGATCGGCGGACCGGTGATGTTCCGTTGCAAGAGTTGATTCCACTCGATGATGACGTCGCCGTTCGGCCGCTCCGATGCCGCGGCGCGCGGAATCAACACGCCCGAGGTTGCTACGACGAAAACCGCAGCGGCCCAATGTCGCATTGTGTTCATGGGTGCCCCCTCGATGTAGTTAGTGAGTTCCCGTCGCGGGAACTTATCGCATCATGATGAACCCTCTGTAACCGTGCCGCCACCGCGCACGCACCTCCGTGTGCGAATTCTAGACATCATTGCGCCGCAGCACCGAGCCGCGGTCGCAGTCTGCGCATCTCGTGGTCAACATGCGCCGACCTGTCTTGAGCCAGCGGACACGGGCTTGTGCTTGGCAGCTACCTCGGACCTAGAGGCATTTGTCTGGCGACGCGCTCAACTCCACACGTCCCAGGGCAATCGCACCTGCGTTAAAGATCTCGGGAATCGGGATCTTTCGGTCCGAGGTGTTCGGGACCAGGACTGCCCGCAGTTGACCGTGTGGCGCACGTTACGGTCGGGGAGACCTAAACGCACCGCCTGACGAGCCTCGCGCCGGACGGTCAGCCACGTTTCAGGCTTCAGACACGCGATCGTGCTGTTTCTGCGGCGACGGCGTCCCTGGAACTGGCTCGCCGGCTTTCCGCCGCTCATAGACGGAGCGCGCCAGGAGTTCTACGAGCAGCGAAACGCGAGCACCGGTGCGTTGAGTGCACGAAACTGAGTCGCTCAAACGACACCACTCGCCGCACGGCGTCAGCCCTGCATCGGCGAACTAACGTCAGTGGGCCAACTGCGCGTACTCGCGACAGCGCCATTGCTGGTCAGCGATCGACGCTTTCGGTCGATCGATCAGTGCTGTAGCGCGCGTAGGTGTACACGCGGGTTAGCAAGCGATCCTTGAAGGTGCCTGCTTAGGAAGCTGCCCCTTCCCCGGCCGGTCGATCGCTCTGCAGCACTGCCTCGGCAGAGCGCCGAGAAACCGACACGGCGACAAAGCGGGTATTTCGCTCGGTGTACATGAGGCAAAGCACCTGCTGCGCTTGCATCTCAAGAGTGAACGCCTTTTCCCGGCCGCGCACGTAGCCCATGCCCCACGCTACTACCGCACACACCAGGACGAACCCAATGGTCTGGACGTGTGTGACGGCAGCGATCACGTAGCCAGCAATAATGCCTACCATTGTCGCCACGACAGTGGAGTGAATCACCACTCTATTGGCCTCGGCATAGAGCCGATCGGCGAACTTCTGGATCAGTTGGGAATCGTACTTGACATGATCCTCGCTCATCGGGTTATCCCCTTCTCCCCAGCCTATGCCGACAGTGGTGGCCTTGCCCTCCCGCCGGAAATGAGGAGGCGCAAAGAGGTCGCAAACCCGCCCGCCGACGCGGCACTAACCCAGGGGGCGAGACCAGGGCCCGACAGTAACACCGGCGTTCACGGCAGAGGCGGACAAGTTCCGCAACCTACGGCTCGGCGTGGCGCGACCGGTGGAACTCGCTGACGGAGCTCTTCATGGCAGGAGCGCCACGGCTCGGTGCCGTGGCGCACTACCTTGTTAACTCAGTACCCTGTACCGACGACGACATCCTGGTTGGCAGGCGTCAGGCCAGGGTTACCGCGAAAGTCGGTCCACACGGTAATCGCCTTGCCATCGGCGGCCAGCGCCGTGCCGGTGTAATCGCCAATGAACGAGCCCGCAAACAGGGTGTACGGATTTGACGACTGCCGCGTCACCCGAGTCTCAGTGGCGAAATTATCGCTCGAGGATCGAACCGCCCAATCCAGGCAGACCGCCGCATTGGTCCGAGCCGCATCGGCTGGCAGAACTACCTTGCCGGTCGAGGAATCAAGTTCAGCGATTCCGCAGCTGCGATCAGTCGCTGTCGGTGCCGGCGAATAGAACCGAGTGTAATAGCCTACGACCACGCGTCCGGCATTGGCGCCGACCGAGGGATACACCTTGTCTGCAGCGCCGGAAGTGACCGTGCGAGGCGCCGTCCAGTTGACGCCATCGGCCGATGTGACCAACTTGACCTGATTAGAGGTCACGCCACTGAATGCGACGCCGCCGGTGCCGCAATTGCCCGCACCTTGATTGTCCGCCCATACGATCGCCATGTGTCCGGTGCTCCGGTCGATCGACATGGAGGGATAGCTGTTGATCCGAAACTGCTCGTTGGTGAGCGTCTGGCGGTCCTGCGCGCCCGGCAGTTGCAGCGGGTAGCAATCAAGATCATCGAAAACGCGCGCAATCTGATGGGTAACGAACGACGTGCCGCCATTGAGCGAGCGCGCGATCACCAACTGGCTGGTCGCATATCCCGTTGCGGGGTCGTTCCCCTCGTAGGCGACGTATAGCGCCCCGTCCGGCGCAACGGCCACCTGTGATCCCTGATTGAACGGATGTGCGTCGTCAGAGACCGCCTTGACCGATGACCAGGACTCTCCGCCATTTGACGAACTTGCCATGACGATCGGTGAGCGCAGATAGCTCAGACCTCGCGGACCCTGGTAGAACTTTGTCCAGGTCACATACACCGTATTCCCGGGTCCGGCGGTAATCCATTCCTTGTCATTGAAGAAGTCACCGCTGGCCCGATAGTCGACCATAGTCGGAGCTGACCAGCTTGCGCCGCCGTCAGTGGACACCGCGATTGCTACCCCAGACATCGTCCGTGGGAACTTGTCGAAGTTGCATACGAGCCCGCTGTAATAGAGCCGCTGACCGTCCGGTGAAAAGGCGAGCACGGGATCGCCGCAGGAGTCGAGATGCGAAAAGGCGCCCGTTCCACCCGACGATCTGGTCCAGCCCGGCAGAAACACGTTGGCCCAGCTATGCCCGCCATCGCGCGAGTAGTAAATAGCATGCACGTTGTCGCGATACTCGTTGGCGGACGTGACAACGTTCTGCGTATCGGCCGGATTGATCACGATGTTCTGTTCGTTCTGCGGGTTATAGCAGCTGGAGCCATCCGCGAAACTGAACGCCGTATCGTTCACGATAGCATCAAATTCCGGTGAAGCGATCGGGTCATAAAGTCCTACCGTGCCACTGAACGGAGGGCGGCGGCAACGCGAAAACAAGGACTGAGTACCGCTCTGCGGATGATTGGTTGCTTGCTGCTCAAACTGCAACGGCGTGCGTAGTTCGCCCGCCTCGCCGGCGCCGCCATCCGGAATCGTGGCGCGAAAGCGATCGTTTGCTGCGAGGACGCGAGGCGAATTTGCCAGTGCCACCAGGGCGAATGCGAGGCCCAGCGCTGCGGCAACTGTTCGGCTTGACGCGCATTTCGAGTCAATTAACTTCGGAACCATAGGTATCTCCATTGCTGTTGGCCTGTAGCTGTGCAGTGTGGTGGAACTGCGAGACACAAAGCGTAAACAGCTACGTCTACGCTGGTCTGGTGGCGCGTGCAATACGGCAAAATCCTAATTTGGCGGCTACACTCTAAAGACTTCCGCCATTGTCGCCGCGGCCGGTTTCGAAATCGCAGCCGTAGTCCCTGGTATCGCGGCGCGTCGGCATCTCGCCGGGCGGCGTCGGTTGGCTCTTGGCTCAGGATTAGATGCTGGGCCAAGCAGGGTGCAAGCCTGCCCCCGCTACCAAATTCTTCGTGGGTCTGTTTCCGGGTACATCGGTAACGGTTTGCGCCGGAGACACGTTTTTGCGGCGAAAGGATCCGATTATCGCGCCCTTCACGCTGCTGCCGTGCTACCCGGTCGCTAAAAGCTGATCTTCAGGATGCGCCCTCCCGTGCCCACCAGCCATCCAGCTTCCGGACTCGCGAAAGCCACCGCCCAGTAGCCGGTCACACCCGGAAGGCTGAACCAAGTGTTTCCGTCATCGGGAGTCCAGGCGGCTCCTGCCGGACCCGTAATCAACACAACGTGGCCAGCTTCTTCGTCCTGGTCTCCTCCATCCCGACCTGTGTAGCTCAGACCGAAAATTGCTCCGGTCACTGGAGGCGTATTCGTGAGAATCCAGGTCTCGCCGCCATCGCTCGATTTTGCCATCGCCGCCGGGCCGCTTCCCAAGAAATCGCCGCCGCCAACGACACCATTCCGAGAGTCACGGAAAGCCACTGTGAATGCACCTGCGCTGCCCGTGCCACCAACTAGCGGAGTGTCATAGGCGCTCCACGTTTCGCCCCCGTCTCTCGTGCTAAGGATCCGCGCCAGGGTCCCACCAGTGGTCGCAATCCAAGCGTTCCTTGCACCCTGAGTTGCGACGCAAGTGCCACTCGCAGCGAACGACCCTTCACTCGCCAATGCTGGCGGCAAATTGTTGCCGATGTCTTCCCACGTCACTCCATCGGTGGTTCGCAGATCTGGGAACCTTCCATTCACCGAGTCGCCTTGCAGAATGCCTCGCTTCGGTGTCCAGAACGCAAAACAATCATAGAAATCATTGGAATTTGTCGCCTGGAACTGCATCGTCCAGGTCTCGCCGCCGTCTTCGGTTTTGTAGATCCGAGAATCCGCGCCTGTTCCAGAGGATAGTAGATAGGCGACCTTACGGCTCACGCCCTGCACATCGCGAAATTGCAGAGTTTCAGCCCCTGGCACCACACCGGCCTTCCAGGTCTCTCCCGCGTCCGTAGTCACAACAAACGTACCCCCGAGCCCGGATGCCCAGACCACGTCTGCGTTCACCGGACTGACTGCTTGCAGCCGGTTGGTAGTGCCGCTGTTTTGCGGAGTCAGTTTGGGTTGATGAGTCTTCGAGAATTCTTGCGCAACGCTCAGGTTCGCAAAGGCGGCAATCGGGAAAATAGCCAACCAAACTTTCATATGTATGTCTCCGGAGAGAAAGTCGTGGGGGTCGAACGTCAGTGGGGACTTGATCTAGGGAACTGTCAAGCGGGCCACAAGGCACTGATCGGGCGAGACGATTGGGGCTTTCCCTCCCTGGCACGATTGACGGATGTGGGGAATAACGCCGACGCTTAGGCCACCGCTAACCGTCGCCGGCGCCCAGCAGCCGGCGAAGGTGTTGGCCGCGCTCGCTTAGTGGACTTTGCGCCCGCTCATCGCCCGCCACGCGAAGTAGATGGGGAAAGCCAGGGCGATGATTGACACGTTGATGGCGCTGACATCCGGCAGCTCAATGAACGATCCGGCGAGCAGAATTACGCCGCCCGCGACACACGCCAGCGGCACCCATGGATAGAGCGGCACCCGGTAGGGTCTGGGGGCGTCCGGTCTCATCGCACGCAGCCGCAGCAGCCCGACGACCATCAGGGCATAGAAGGGCCACAGCCCCAGGACGAACTGCGCCGCGAGCTGCTCCAGACTACGCGCCCATACCCAGACAATAGCGAGCACGCCGCAAAGCACGACAGCGACGTGCGGTGTCTCAAAGCGCCGATGGACCCGGGCGATCACCCGGAAAAACAGCCCGTCGTGGGCCGTAGCGAACACCACGCGAGGATCGCACAGTGCGGTTGATGCGAGGGCGCCGAATGTGGTGAGCATGACGGCCGCTGCGACGATGGACACACCGGTCTGTCCGGCGATGGCGCGCATGGCGTCTGCGGCGACGAGTTTCGAGGCTGCTACGGCATTCACCGGCATGACGTAGAGCAGTGCGGCATTCATTCCGAGATAAATCACCGTGACGGCGAGCACGCCGACGACCAATGCACGCGGCAACGTCCGCGCGGGATCGCGTACTTCGCCGAAAACCGAGGACGCGGGTACGACACCGTCGTATGCCCAAAGCGCCGTCACCAGACCGACCACGAATCCGCCCACCGAAATGACTCGACCGGCCCCAGCGTTCGCGAAAGCGCCGTGCGTGGCGTCTCCAAAGGCGAACAACACGCCGATGATCGCTGCGAGTGCAAGCATCTTCGCCGAGGTGGCGACGTTTTGGATGGCCGCCGCGAGGCGCACCGAGACAACATTCACCACCGTGACGAAGACAATCGCGACGGTCGCGACGATGCGCGTGCCAGTCGGATTGAGCGTTACGAATGCCCCGGAATACTCGGCGAATACCATGGCGATAGTCGCCCAGGCCGACGGGGTAATGACCACCAGGTACGTCCATCCGTAGGCGAAAGCCGTCGCTGGGCCGAAGCTTTCGCGCAGGTAGACGAACCCGCCACCGGCGCGGGGAAACATGGTGCTGAGCTCTGCGACGCACAGCGCGAGGCAGAGCGTCACCAGGCCTCCGATCACCCACACGAGGGTGATGGCGCCCACCGAGCCCGCCGCTCCCGCGACGCTCGAGGGGGCGCGAAAGACACCGCTCCCGACGATGAGCCCGACCATCACGGCGATGGTGGACACGAGCGACAAACGGCGCGGCAGCTCCTCAGGCCGAGCGGCCGGCCGGGCGGCGCCAAGGCTGCCGGACTCTGCTGGTGAAACGCTCATTGGTCTGGTCGCATCACAGCCTAAGTCGCGCTATAGCGCGTCGCCGTCGGATGACCGGCGATGTCCGAGCTAGAATTTTCTGGTGACCGTACCGAGAAGCTGCCGCCCGGCACCGTAGGTGCAGCCCGCAGGTCCTGAGCACCGTGCCGTGTAGATCCTTCCGAAGATGTTCGAGCCGTTGAAGGCAACGCGCCAAACCGGCGTATCGTAGTGCAGGATCGCATCGAACAGCGTCGCCGCCTGGCCATAATAGACCACCGGATTGAACGGGCCCGGGAGCGATCCCGCGTTGGTGCTGTTGTACCGCCCGCCGAAACCGACGCCGAACCCGCCCAGCGGTCCCCGCTGCACGGTATAGTCGGCGAACAACGAGAGCTTGTTCTTCGGCGTGGTCGGCAGCGGCGCGCCGATCTCAACCGGCGTGCCGCTCTGGAGTACTTCGCTCCGGTTGTAGCTGTACGATCCATTGAACGACAGCTGATCGTGGAAGCGAGCCACGAATTCCAGCTCCCCACCCTTGACCTCCACCTCCCCGGTCTGAGTTCCAAACACCGGCGTGATGGACGGCAGGGTACTGACCACGTCGGATTGAGTGATCTTGAACAGCGCGGCCGTCGCGAACAACCTGATGCCACTACCGAGTCCACGCGCGTCGAACTTGACACCGGCTTCGATCTGCCTCCCGGCACTCGGTTTGAACTGAGCGCCGGTGACCGAATCGCTACCGAGCAGCGGCTCGAAGGACGTGCCGAAACTGACGTAGGGGGCAACGCCGTTCTCCATTACGTAGTTGAGACCGGCACGGTAGGTAAACTTGTGTTGATCGGTCGTCGTGGTCGGATTGGCGAGGTTGTTTTCGAGTTTCACCGAGTCATAACGACCACTCAGGATGAAATACAGATCGTCGAACTGCATCTGATCCTGTATGTATCCACCCGTCTGCTTCAGATTTTCATTGTTGAAAGGAACCGGGTAGCCCGGCTGCGGATTCGCCTGCGGCTGATAGACCGGGTTGAACAGGTCGATGGTGTTGGCAAATACGAAGCCGAAGTTGGCCAGGTTATCGACCTTGCGGTAGTCGACGCCCGCGATCATCTTGTGCTTGACCGAGCCGGACGCGAAGTTGACGTCGAATCGATTGTCGGTTGCTAGACTGTCGACGTCCTCGGCGTAGGTGAAGTTGTATTGCTGGACGGTGCGATAGTAGCTCGGCATCGTCGGATCCGTGATGTTTGTCAGACCGCCGCCTCCATAGACCAGGGTCGGCGAGCGCTCGTGATACCGACCCCACTTCAGATTCGAGTGAAAGCTGATCGCCTCGGAAAAGCCATGTGAGAGATCCCAGCCGAGAGCGTACTGGTTGCGCTTGTAGAGATTATTGGGATCACCGAGGTTTACGCTCGGACTCACCGTGCCGATGGGGTTGGGCAAGAGCGTCCCGTAGACCGGCAGGAAGCCGTTGGTGTCACCGCGGACCTGGTCGTACTGGTAATAGAACAACCCCGTCAGGGTCGTGGTAGGCGCGATCCTCCAGGTGAACGTCGGTGCGAGGAGCGCGCGCTTGGCGCTGACCAGGTTGCGTTCGGCATCCCGATCCAGATACAAGCCCGTCAAGCGCGCCGCGAACGCCTCACCGAGCGGTCCGCTCACGGTTCCGAAGGCCTCCCGGAACTGATCAGAGCCGTACTTGACCCCGAATTCACCGTCCGTCCGAAACGAGGCGCGGCGGCTGATCTCGTTATAGATGCCTCCCGGCGGCGCGTTGCCGTACAGCGCAGAGATCGGTCCTTTCAGCACATCGAAGGACTGAAATGCGTACAGGTCCACTCCTACGCTGTAGATCGTGGTGGAAATGGGAGCCGCCAGGCCGTCGATGTATTGTTTCGGCGTAAAGCCGCGAACAGTCAGGAAGTCGTAACGCAGATCCGGGCCATAGCTTTCCCCGTAGGTGCCGGCCGCATAGCGAACCGCCTGTTGCGCATCGGTGAAGTTCAACAGGTCGATCTGATCGCGGGTAATGACCGAGACCGACTGCGGCGTCTCGATGAGCGGGATATCGCTCTTGTTGGCCGAGATGCTCTCCTCGGGCACGTAGCGTTTGGCTTGCACGATGACCGTCGACACTCCGTCCACCTGCTGGCGGACGGTCTCGACCGGCGTGCTTGCATCCGCGGGCTGAGGGGCGGCTGCGTCAGCGCGCGCCGCACTGGGGGCCCACAGCGCTGCGGCGGTGAAGAGTAGCGATGGGCTGCACCTAAGACAGGCAAGCAAGGCGAATGATCGTTTCATGGACCCCTCCCCCGGCGCGTGCTGCATGAAATGACCCCGATGGTGCCGATGCTATGCCCCGGACTGGGGGGGTGCCGAAGCGATCGGGTCGCATGTCATCGCAACTGGGCCACGACTCCGGGCCCGACCGAAGGAATGACTGCCGGGTCCGCGCAGACGCGAGCGTGAGCACACTCCGACGGCCGGCCGCCCTTGCGGCGGCAACGTCGTCTCACTCCTGGCTGCTACACGGATCCCGTGCGCCGGGCGGGCGGTCATCGCAGTACCAGCCGCGTGGCAACGGCCGGGATTCGGGCCACAGCTCATCGAGTGTCCGCCCGTCGCGCAGGCGGCCGCCCTCCATCACGGCCGCGATGGAGAGGCTGTTGGAGATATCCTTGAGCGGATCTCGATCGAGGACGACAAGGTCCGCGTACTTCCCCGGCTCGATGCTGCCAAAGTCGGCGCTGCGGCCGATATGAGTCGCCGAGCCGATGGTACCGGCGCGCAGCGCCTCGGCCGGCGTCATCCCACCCATGGTGTGCGCCTGAAGTTCCCAGTGAAAGCCGAGTCCCGGCATCTCCCCGTGCGCACCGATCCCGATCAATCCGCCCGCGCGTTGCACCGCCGCCACGCTCGCGGCCATGCGCGGAAAGAGATACTCGTCCGGCTCGCGATAGGTGCGCATGCGGGTCTTCATATCGACGACGAAGCGTGGAGCGAAGCGATTCAGCTTGGGGTCCTGCGCGGGATGATCGCGAACGATGAAGTAGTCCTGCCCCTCGGGTCCGCCGTTGGTGATCTGCAAGGTGGAAGTCCACCCGACGCCACTCTTCGCTACGAGCGCGATCATGTCGGCGTACAGCGGCACGGCCGTCAGCGCATGCTCGTTGCCCGCGTAGCCATCGATGATCTGACTCATGTCGAGCTTCATCGACAGAGCCCCCTCTGTGGTCGGCTGCAGGCCAAGCTCCCGTACCGCGATCGCGATCCACTGCCGCACGCGCCGGTTTCCGCTGCGGTACATCTTGATATTGCCGACACGGTAGTCGTCCCGATAGCGGCTCAGCACGGCCCGAACCTGCGAGTAGGACTCAAACTCATTGAATGAAAAGATCGCCGGCCCGGTCGATGCGATACGCGAGCCGAGCATCCGGCCGGTGTCGACCGCATCCTGATAGGCCAGCATGTCGATGCTGAGCGGCGACGGATCGAACGCCGTCGTCACGCCGTAGGCGAGATTGGCGAGCGGTCCCCAGCTATCGAAATCGAGGATGCCGCGGCGGATGTCGGCGATGTGATCGTGCGCGTCGACAAAGCCCGGCACGATCCATTTGCCGGAGACGTCCCGGATCCTGGCGTCCACAGGCACGGGCACCGTTCCGCGCGGACCGAGCGCGGCGAAGCGATCGTCTCTGATCAGGAGATCTGCGTCCGGTATCACCTCATCGCCGCGCTCGGTAATGACGGTTGCGCCGCGCAGCAGCATGCTGCCCCGCGTCACCGCCCGCGGCAGCTGCACGTCGGCGGCGAAGGAGTGCGGCCTGACATTGCCGGCAGACTCGAGTGCGACACGGTAAAAATGCGAACCGAGCGCCCAGGTGATCGTGCGGCCATGATCGGCCCAGCCGAAGAAGTCGGCCCCTACTTCGGTCAGTTTGCGATGCACGACGCCGGCTTGCGCGATGTCGATGGTCTGGGGCGGCTCCGGCACCTTCAGCAGGTGCAGTTGCTGCGCGATCTGAGCGAGAACCCAGTGCCCGTCCGGGCTGACGCGAAGATCGTCGGCCTGCGCCCGACCTTCCGCGAAATACCAGCCCGGACCGGTGACGCCGACCAGCAGCCGATCTCCGGAGCCGTCGAGACCCACGGCGTGTACGCCGTCGCTGAAGCTGAGGTAGACCTGCGCGGGATCGGGACCGAAGTGCGGCGTGCCACCGAGCAGTCCCTGGGTCACGACCCGCGCCGGGTTCGGCGGTGCGACAGCGCCCGGCCGCGGCAAGCGCTCCGGGACCCGCATCCCTACCAGCTCACACTGTCGCTGCGCGCCATACTCCATGTAGCTGTGCATGCGCAGCGCGTTGCTCGAGCGCAAAGCGACAATCTCTCGACCGTCCGGCGTGAAGACAGGCGAGGTGTAGTAGGCCGGCACCTCGCTCACGCGCACCGCCTCGCCTCCGGAGGCATCGATGAGCCACACGTGACCCGCATCGCGCGCATTCCAGCGCACGAACACCAGGCGTTTGCCGTCGGGCGACCAACTGGGCTGGAACCCATCGGTGATGCGCATGGGCTTCGAGTGTCGATCGAGACTCATGCGGTAGACGGAGCCGAGGGCCGAGAAGGCCAGCGAGCGGCTGTCCGGCGACTGGACGGGTGTTTGAATGATGCGCACGTGTACGGGGCCGGTCTCCTGGCGCAGGATCTGACGCGTGGATGGCCCGATCGGAAGCTCCTCTCTTACGCGAAACGGAATCTCCGTCTGCGCGGCGCTGGCAAGATCGATCCTGACGATCCGACCGCCGAGATTCGCAATCACCGCGCGGTCGTCGGGGGTGAATTCATGCCGGGGTAACAGATCTCGCCAGCCCGAGGCCTGTAACTCATCCTGCTGAACGGGGTACAGGAGCCAGCGATCCTCGAGTGTTTCCAGGTTGAGCACCCGCAAGCCGGTGCGGCCGCGATCGCGCGAGCCATACAGGAGCAGCTTCCCGCCGTGCGAGACCGCCGGCCGGAATGCGCTGCCCAGCAGCAGATCCGGCCGCGGGCTGGGTGGTGCGTAGACCAGCACCTGGTCGCGGCCGCTCGCGAGCTCACGGCGTACGATGGTCCATTCCGGCAACTTGGCGAAGTCGTTCTCACCGATGTGGCGCGCGAAGTAGAGGAATTTACCGTCTGCCGACGGGAATGCACCCAGCGCGCTCGAAAGACGCTCGCGCGGCGTGTCCGAATCCTTCTTCATCGGGATCAGGACTTTCGTGGCACCGTGCGCAACGTCGACCTGCCACAACTCGAAGCCATTGAATTCGAAGCGATAGTGCGACACGAAAATCGACTTGCCGTCCGCGCTCCATGCGGGCGAGGCAAAGACCGAATTGTCCTCGCGCGTCGTCAGTTGCCGGGGATTCGAGCCGTCGGCCCCGATGATCCAGAGGTTCTCGGCCCCGGACCGGTCACTGACGAAGGCGATGTCATGACCGTCGGGGGAAAACACCGGTTGCGAATCGAATGCCATGCCGGTGGTGAGGGCGTGAGCCGAGCCGCCGCGGGTGTCCACGGTGAACAGATCGCCGAGCAACTCGAACACGATCGTGCCGCCGTCCGGGGAGATATCCGGCGACAACCACGTCCCCTCGTTCGCGTCGATCGAGATCTGCCGTGCCGGTTGCAGGGGCAACGATTCATCCGCGTTGGATCCGTGCGCCGCAATGGCTGCGGCGCTCATCAGGATCGACCCGAGCGCGACCACGCATCTCATCGGCTTGCGGGCGCGGACTGCCTCTCCTCGCTTGCGGGGCGATAGCGGTCGCGGAGCAGCGTCTGCCGCGTACGCAGAGAGATCTCGCTGCCGTTCAAAAAAACGGCCACGGGTGCGCTCGCGGGCTCCAGCGGGTCGCCGTCCCACACTACGAGGTCGGCCGCGGCGCCGGGCGCCAGGGTTCCGGCGGGGACGGGGTCGCTCCAGATGCGCGCCGCATTTTGCGTGATCGCGCGCAGCGCCTGCGCGTAGGGCAAACCGTTCGCGACCGCGATCCCCGCCCCTTCGCGCAGAGCGGGGCCGACGTTATAGCTCAGGTAGATGCCTTGCGCCGACACCATGAATCCGATCGTCACACCGGCCTCGGCGAGGATCTTCGCATTGTCGCGCCGCGCACCCAGACTGTCGTAACTCACGGGCAACTCGTCCAGCGGATCGAGGATCACCGGTACGCGCCGGCTTGCGAGCGAACCGGCCGCGCGCCAGGCCTCGGCTCCGCCCACGATGACTATCGAAATGCCGAAATCCTTGCCTATAGCGAGCGCCTGGCGGATGTCCGCCTCGCGCTCGGCGACGACCGCCAGGGACACTCGCTTCTCGAGGACCGGTACCAGGGCTTCGATGTCAGCGTGATTGAGGAGCTGATCCCGTGGTCTGAAGGAGCTCGGCGAAGCTCCGACGCTCCGGGCTTCGGTGAGCGCGTTGCGCAGTTGCCCCCAGATCGCCGCGCGCGAACCTCCCGCGACATGAGCGGCGGCACCGCCCGCCGTCACGAAGAGCGCCACTCGGGTGCGCTCGACGATGTCCGTGCGGCCGGCGAGGTTCAGACGCGCCGCCTGGCCTGCGAAAATGCCATTGCCGGCAGGATCCGGGAAAACCAGCGCGCGCACGACACCCGCGGCACGCGCCTGCTGGACTGTCAGGCCGTTCGCATCCACGCCAAGCGATACATCGAAGGCCGCGCCGAGTGGACCGCCGTGCACGGCGCGGTCATCAGTGTCGCTCGCGCCCGCCACTTCGACCAGGCCAATCTGCGTGGCCGCTGCATCGAGCGGAGCTGTCACGACCCGGCCGGCGGCCTCGAACACGTGCGCCGAAGGGGGCGGTGGCTGAGCGGACTGAATCGACACGATCCGCCCGCCGGAGATCACAATTGTGGCATTCCTCACCGGCGCATCGGCTGTGTTTGTCCAGACGTCGGCGCCGGTGATGGCGATCGACTCGCCGCGGACGCTCGAAGCCACGAGGAGCAACGGCACCAGCCAGCGGCTCACCGCGGAGGTTCCTTCTGGGATCTACCCAGCTCCAAATCACTGGGACGCTGCGAGGAGGGGCCGTGGCGATCGTAGGCAACGGCTCCGTCGATGAACACCAGATCCGCCTTGCTGTAGATGCTGAAAGGGTTACCGGACCACACGACCACATCGGCATTCATCCCTGATGCCAGATGTCCGACCTGCGTTTCGAGTCCCAACGCCTTGGCGGCGTTGGAGGTGATCCAGCGGATCGCGTGTTCCTCGGAGATGGCGAGCCCGGCGCGACGACCCGCCGCCGCCGCCTTCGCCGCTTCGATATTGAGGAGGCTCCCGAGCACCGGAATATCGGAGTGCATGACGACGCACCCCCCGGCGGCATCGATGAAGGCCCCGTTTTCGGGGATGCCATCTTCCGCTTCGCGCTTGAACCCCCACCAGTCCGGCCAGACGGCCGTGCACACCTGCTTCTGCGCCAGGAGGGGTGCGATCTTGTAGGCCTCCACCGCGTGATGCACCGCGGTGAGATGCACACCGAATTCCTCCAGCGTCGAGATCCAGTTCGCGATGTCATCGGCTCGATAGCAATGTACGTGAACCCGTAGCTCGCCCCGAATGACTGCAGCCAGCGTGTCGAGCTTCAGGTCGCGCCGCGGCGCATCGGCTCGGCGTCCGGCCCGATAGTCTTCCCACTCCTTCAAATAGCGCTGTGCCTCGAGGAAGGCGGCGCGCACCCCGGCGATCTCCCCCTGACGGCTGTTCGGGAACCGACCGCGACTGCCGAAGCTCGAGGCCGGGTTGCTGCCGCAAGCCATCTTGAGTCCCTGCCGCGCGCCGGGGAAACGCATCTGATCGAGGGTGACGGCGGGCACCGGCTTGACGATCACGGTGCGGCCGCCGAACAGCGCACTGGAGCCTGGCAAGATCTGCAAAGTGGTGACGCCGCTTGCCAGGGCGCGCGAGAACGCCGGGTCGCCGGGACGCACGGCGTGCTCGATCCAGGTATCGGCCACATTCGGATCGCTCTCCTCGAGCACGTCGGACACACTCGCCTCGGCGGCGCTTTGCGGCAGCACGTATGTCCCATAATGAGTATGAATGTCGATGATGCCGGGCGTAATCCAGCGACCGCTGGCATCGACGACGACCGCGCCCTCGTGCGAAAGCGCGTGGCCGACCACTACGATTCGTCCGTCGCGCATCAGCAGGTCAGCGTGCTCGATCCGGCCGCCTACCCCGTCCAGAATCGTGGCGCCGGTCAGCAGCGTATCGACGCGCGGCAGGGGGCGATAGCGGCTCTCCGGGGCCTCGAGGGCCGCCTGGCGCAGCGGCCCGACTACCGAGGGCGCAGCAGCGTAACTGCTGTTGAGGCACGGAACGACACTGATGGCGAGAAGAGCCGCGCGCTGGACGAAATTCATCTCCGGCCGATACTCCCCTGTTCCAACATCAGCTGCGCGAGCGGCGGGTTGGCGAGCCCGGCCACGATCTCGTTGAACGTGGCGCGCTCTTCGTCCTGGCCGAGCTTGAACGTGGCACGCATGGCGCGTACGTGCGCACGAAATGCGATGATCTGCTGCCGCAGCTGGTCATACCGACCGCCCAGTTCCTCCACCCGCCAGGGATCGTGCCGCGCGTGCTCCAGGTGAGCGGCGAGGCGCTCAACGGCCGCATCAATTTCATCTGGCACAAATGCGACCGTGACTTCGAAACGGACTACCGCGTAGTTCCAGGTTGGAGCCCAAGTCGGGTTCGAGACCAGCCGCGGGGAAATATAGCCCTGAGGACCCTGAAAAAGAATCAGCGCATCAGGGTTGCCCTGCAACGCCGCGACCTGCGGATTCCGCCGGGCAAAATGTCCCAGGAGACTCACAATGGAGCCGGATGCGTCGGTCTCGGCGATCAGAGGCAGTGGTGTCGCCTGAAAGTCGCGCGAGATCACCCAGGCGAGCGGATGGTCGGCGACGATTCTGACGATGTCCCCGTGTGAGCGGGGCGCAAACCGCGCGTCCATGAGCTCACCTAGCTCCCCGTCAGCTGCTCGCGCAGCCAGCGGGCGGCGTCTGCGAGTGCTCGCTCCGCGAGCGGGGCGATCGACACTGCCTCGAGAAAACTGTGAGTGGCACCCGGATAGAGTTGCGATTCGCACGGCACGTGCGCGGCAGCGAAGCGCGCAGCCATGGCCCGGTTGCTGTCGGCCAGGATGTCGCAGCCCGCGATGCACAGGAATGCGGGAGGCAAGCCGCGCAGGTCCGCCCGATACGGCGCGGCCAGGGGATTGGTGAGTTCGGCAGGGTCAGAGGTGTAATTGCTCCAGAAGTATTGCATCTCCTCGACCGTGAGCATGTAGCGCGGCCCTCCATAGCGGTCAAAACTGGCGCTGGGCTCCGGGCTGAATGCTCCGTAGTTGAGCAGCAACGCTCGCAGCGCCGGCGCTGCCTGCTCGCGCAGTGTCAATGCGGCTGCAACCGCAAGATTGGCGCCGGCGGAATCCCCGCCGATCGCGAGCCGCATCGGATCGATCCCCTGGGCTGCGCCCTGCCGGCGCAGCCATTCGATCGCTGCAACCACCTCATTGAGTGCCCTCGGGAACTTGGCTTCCGGCGAGAGACTGTAATCGAGGCCCACGACGATCGCACCTGATCGCAGTGCGTACTCGCGCATCAGCCGATCGTGCGTGTCGATGCTGAACATCGTCCACCCGCCGCCATGAAGATAGAGCATGGCACCGAGCGCCGGCGCCTCCACGGGTATGTGGATACGCGATCGGACGCCGGCGATCACCGTGTCCACGGTGCGCCACATCCGAGGTCCACCCGCCCGCCACGGGGCGCGCACCTCTTCGGCAACCCTGCGACGCTCGGTCAGGGGCAAGGTGTCGAAGTCGGGGTACTGCCGGTAGCTCCGCTGTACCGCCGTCACGAAGCGACGTATGTCTGGATCGAGCCCGTCCGGATCGCTCTGCCCTGAGTCGCTCATCTCAGGCACCCTCTGGTTGCGCAACGAGATCCGATGTTGACGGCCGGATCGTAGCCGACCGCGCGAGCGAGTCCTGCGCGGATAGGGTCAATCACTGCCGAGACTGGGCCAGGGGCGGAACGGCTCAACCGGCTTGCGGACCCCCGTGATTTGGCCATACTGCGACGAAAAGCATAATGGCGTCGAGTTAAGGCCATGAAGCACAGCGCCGATTTGCTCGGAATCGCTCGGCCGATCATCGCGTTGGACGACGAGTATGCGCCGGGCTTCGTCGACCCGATGCACTTCCATGATCGGACGCAGATCCTGTACGCCTCCTCGGGCGTCATGTCGGTGCGCACGGACAAGTCGACCTCCGTCGTCCCGCCGCAGCGCGCCGTATGGATCCCGGCCGGAATGATGCACGAGGTGTCCTGCCGTGGCGCCGTGTCCCTCAGAACACTCTATATAGATGCGACGCTCGGTCGTGATCCACGGTGCTGTCGGGTTTTCGAAGTCTCTCCTTTTCTACGGGCGCTGATCCTCGAAGTGGTCGGATTCAATCCGAACTACGACGTCGACGGCCGGGAAGGAAGGATCGTAGCCCTCATGCTCGAAGAGGTCGACCGCATGCCGAGCGCCCCTTATCTCGTCAGCATGCCCACCGATCCGAGACTGCTCCGTGTCTGCCGCGCCATCATCGCGAACCCCGCAGACGGTCGCGACCTCGACGAATTGGCGAAGGTTGCCGGGATGGGACGCCGGACCTTTACGCGCGCGTTCAAGAACGAAACGGGCATGGGATTGGCAATCTGGCGGCAGCAGGCGCGACTCGTCCACGCACTGTCCCTACTGTCTGCCGGCCAACCCATCACCCAAGTGGCCTTCGAAGTCGGCTACGACAGCCCCAGTGCTTTCACGGCCATGTTCCATCGGGCGTTTGGGGTACCCCCCAGCCAGTTCGAGGTCCGCTCGAGCACTCAAACTGCCGCCTGAGCTGCACGACTCATTCCCGTTGTTGCTGAAGTTCGCCCAAAGTGAAAGATCAATCTGCGCAGCGGTGCCAACTACCCTGCTTGTCGTGAGTCCAGAAGCCGGTTTCCCGCAGTTCACCTTGTTCCGAGTAGTCGTTGATCTCGAGGACCGGCATGCCGCGCTCACGCGAGAGGGCCAAGGAAGTCTCAGCGGTGAAGAGCCACGTGTGCTTAGCGTCGGTCCAGGCGCACCAGGCTCGTTGTTTCAGCTGTGCTTGCTGCACCAGGCTCTTCAAAGCCAGAGGCAGCGCAGAGTGTGTCCGAACCTGGTACGCGCCCTTCGGCACTCGCTTCGTGCTGGTAACGAACAGGTCGAGAAGCAGCTCCACGCTCGAGGGGTTGGTTCCCATACCGGAGTCCCACCATCAGCGCCGCTTGTCACTCAGCACTGTAAGCCACGTGCACATGCCTGCTGTATCTATATACAGCCACCTGTCAGGGCGTCCACGAACGCCGCGGGCTCCAGCAAGATCAAGGCGCTGCGGGCAGATCGCCGGAGGCCTCCCTTGGCGAAGCGCCAGTCTCCCTGCTTATCGTGACCCCACTAGTGCCGGTGACCAACTGGTCCAGCAGCTTCTCCGCTCGGAACGATAGCGGGGATCGTTACCCGTGTCTGTCGTGAAATATGTACCGCGCAGACCCGACTTCGCGGCGTGCTGTAGTGGAATCTTGCGGCGTGCGAGCGCTAGACGCTCGCGATGCCGCGCCGGATCGCGAATCGAACAAGACCCGGGATATCCTTGATGCTCAACTTCAGCATGATGCGGCTGCGGTACGTGTCGACGCTCGCCGCCGAGATCTCAAGCCGAGCAGCGATTTCCTTGCTCGTGCGACCGTCGATGACCAGTTCCAGGACTTCGCGCTCGCGCCGGCTCAGTCGCTCTAGCGGATCCTTCCCAACCTCTGCCATGTTCGCGACGTGAGTGAGCACGTAGCGCGGCTGGTCTGCTGCATCGCGCCGCAACGCCATGCGATCGCGCGCCCGCATGATCCTGCCGTCCTTGCTGCGATAATATCGGTCGCTCGCAATCTCTTGGCGGCTCAGCGAGAGCAGCTCGCGCATCAGCGCGTCACCGTCTTCTCCTTGGACGATGTCCACGATGCTCTTGCCGTGCAATTCAGCCGGCGTGTAGCCAAGCATCTCGGCGAAAGCCTGGTTCGCCCTGACAATCTTCCCAGCGAGATCGGTGACGAGCATTCCGGTCGAAGCGCCTTCGAACACCATACGCAGCATTTCGTCGTCGCCCTTCGCTTCGATAGCGACGCGCGCCATTTGCGTGGCCATGTCGATCAGCTGAATATGCTCCTCCGCAGGCAGCCGCGGCTCGCCGTAGTACATGGCAAAGGTGCCCAGGACGACGTTGCCGTCGGAAAGAATCGGCGTCGACCAGATGGCGCGCAACCCGTTCCGCACTGCGATTTGGCCACAGTTCTCCCATAACGGGTCGGTCGCTGTATCTCGGGTGTAGACCGCCTGGCGCAAAAATGCGGCGGTTCCGCATGATCCCATATCCGGCCCGATGCGCAGGTACGGCTCGATGCCGACCTTGTAGTCTTCCGGAATGCTCGGTGCCGCTACGAAGGCGAGCTGCTGCTGCGCCGAGTCCGCGAGCAGCACCGCGGCGCGCATGCCGCTCGCCTGTTGTTCGATCAGCTCAACCAGCATCTCGAGGGTCTCCCGAAGTGGCGCACCGCTGGCAATCCGGTCGAGTAGGCGGCGCTGGCTTTCCAGCAGCGCGGCCCGCCTCGTATTCTCGGTGGTGAGGCTTGTCATCGGTGAGCGCGGCCTCGCGAACCAGTACTCGCGTCGGCGAGCAGCACAATCCCTAACTTCCTTGCGCGGCGTGCAGCGTTCCGGTCGCCCGCATAGGCGGCGATGATGCTGCCCATCATCAGGATCTGCCATTGCCGTGCGAAACCATCCGGGTCACGCACGCGCGCCTCTCGAGCCAGCTGCCTGAGGAAATCACGAACCGCTCGGACATGACCTTCAGCCGACTTTCGAATCGGATGCGCCCGATCATCGTGCTCGAGCAGGACTCTTATGAATGCGCAACCCTCAAAGGCGGACCGGCGAAACCAGCTGTCAAAGACATCGAAGACAGCAAGCAATCGCGCGGCAGGCGAGCCCGCGCGACGCTCAACGCTCTCCTGCAGCCATGCCCGAGTCCAAAGCTCCTCGCGTCGCCGAAGGAAGGCAAGCACGAGCTTTTGTTTCGAAGGGTAGTGCAAATAGAGCGTCCTCTTCGCCACGCCGGAACGGGCGATAACGGCGTTTACCCCCACAGCCCGAACGCCGTGGCGCGAAAACAGCTCATAAGCCGCGGTGTCGATGCGGTCGCGTGCGGACACCGACTGAAACGGCTTGGGCTGTTCAGGACGACGCATAAGCGTACTATAAATGGTAGACCGATCTGTCTACCAGGAGTTTGAGCGGCTCGCATAAGCGTCGACATCGACCACCGTCACGTCAGTCGGGGGATCCAGGATCGCCCGCACGGCGTCCGACAAGCATCCGCGGGCCTATGTTCCAATTGAAGCACGCCACTGAGGTGTGGCGATTTCAGGGATGTGCAGTCGAATTGCATCTGCAACGAACACGAGCGACTCCGCGATTGCGGCTGCGCCGCCCAGCGTGTTCTTGGGCTGGACCGAAATCGAGCCTGGAGGTGCTCCAAATGCTTACGAGCACTCCCCGCCGCTCCGCATGAACCGGCGCGGCGCTCGTCGTAGGGTCAACGCGGATGCAAC
>Ga0209488_10000617_pt1 | contig 30197 bp, 17 predicted proteins | sample Rivendell_Oct201_8_FD_188349 | JGI IMG/M metagenome (GOLD analysis project Ga0209488, IMG submission 188349) | Vadose zone soil microbial communities from the Eel River Critical Zone Observatory, Northern California, USA -... | ecosystem: Environmental > Terrestrial > Soil > Vadose zone >...
CGCTGCAGGCGGCGCTCAAGGGTGCGAGCCAGATCGGATTCACCATCGTGTCGATCACGGTCTCGCTCCTGGCGGTGTTCATCCCCATCCTCCTGATGGGCGGCCTGGTGGGGCGGCTGTTCCGGGAGTTCGCGGTGACCCTGAGCGTCGCCATCGCCATCTCCGCTTTGGTCTCCTTGACGCTGACGCCGATGATGGCTTCGCGGCTGCTGCGGCCGGTGCAGGAGCGGAAGCACGGCCGCGTCTACCGGGCCTCGGAGCGGATCTTCACCGGGCTGCACGATGCGTACGACCGCGCGCTGCGCTGGGTCCTGGGTCATCAGCTGTTGATGCTGCTGGTGACGCTGATCACCGTGGCCTTCACCGTCTACCTGTACATCGTCATCCCCAAGGGGCTGTTTCCGCAGCAGGATACGGGTTCCCTGAGCGGCTTCTCGGAGGCGCCGCAGGACATCTCGTTCCCGGCCATGAAGGAACGCCAGGAGGCGCTGCTCAAGGTCCTCGGCGAGGATCCGAACATCGACCACTTCATCGCGTTCATCAACCAAGGCAACACCGGGAACGTGTTCGTGCAGCTGAAGCCGTGGGGGGTGCGGAAACTCACCGCCGACGAGGTGATCAACCAACTGCGCCCCAAGCTCGCGCGGGTGCCCGGAATCACCCTGTTCCTGCAGAACGTGCAGGACGTGCGTCTCGGCGGCCGGGGATCGCGCACGCAGTACCAGTACACCATCGTCGACGCCAACCTCGCCGAGCTGAACGAGTGGGCGCCGCGTGTCCTGGCCAGGTTGCGCAGCCTGCCCGAGCTGCGCGACGTGAACACCGACCAGCAGACCCAGGGCCTGAAGCTGAACGTGGAGGTGGACCGCGACAGCGCGGCGCGCCTGGGCATCACTCCGCAGCTCGTCGACGACACCCTGTACGACGCCTTCGGCCAGCGGCAGGTGGCGACGATCTACACGCAGCTCAACCAGTATCGGGTGGTCCTGGAGGTGAAGCCGGAGTTCCAGGCCAGCCCGGCGGCCTTGCAGAAGCTCTACCTGCGCGCTGACTCCGGCCAGCAGGTGCCGCTCGGTGCGGTGGCCAAGGTGACGCAGTCACAGACGGTGCTCAGCGTGAACCACCAGGGCCAGTTCCCGGCGGTCACGCTCTCCTTCAATCTCGCGCCCGGGATCGCCCTGGGCCAGGCCGTGGACGCCATCAACAAGGCCACGCGCGACATCGGCCTGCCCGCCAGCGCCCGCGGGTCATTCCAAGGAACCGCCCAGGCTTTCTTGCAGTCGCTCGCGTCCGAGCCGTTCCTGATCGCGTTCGCCCTGATCGCGGTCTATATCGTGCTGGGCGTTCTCTACGAGAGCTACGTGCACCCGATCACCATCCTCTCCACGCTGCCGTCAGCGGGCGTCGGCGCGCTGCTGGCCCTGCTGGCGACGGGGACGGAGTTCAGCATCATCGCGCTGATCGGAATCATCCTGCTCATCGGCATCGTGAAGAAGAACGCCATCATGATGATCGACTTCGCCGTCGAGGCGGAGCGGGAAGAAGGCCTCTCCACCCGGGACTCCATCTACAAGGCGTGCCTGCTGCGCTTCCGCCCCATCCTCATGACTACGCTGGCGGCTCTACTCGGAGGTCTTCCCCTCGCCCTGGGTCACGGTACCGGGGCCGAGCTGCGCAAGCCACTGGGAATCACCATCGTGGGAGGCCTGCTCTTCTCGCAGCTGATCACCCTGTTCACCACACCTGTCGTGTACATCGCGCTGGACCGGTTCTCCCGGCGCAGACAGCGCGAACACGTCCCGGTGATGCAAACGGCTCCGTAACCCTTGCGGTATCGCAAACGCGAACGGAAGCTCTGCCCGCCTCGACGGCCTTTGCCGATCCCGTTGCAGCCATCCCAGCCCTACTTCTTGAGGCGCGCGACCGCTTCGCGGAGCTTCCGCTGCGAGTCGGGGGAGAACCAGGTGTCGAGCCAGCGCTCGGATTCGGCGTCTTCGTTGGCCCGGGCGGCGGCGGCGGCCGGCTTGCGCAGGGATTCCTTGACCATGCGAAGGCCCGCTGGAGGCAACGCGGCCAGCGCGCTGGCGCGCTGCAAGGCGCGCGGGAGGAGGTCGGCCTCGGGCACCAACTCGTGGAGGAGACCGAGGTGCAGCGCTTCGCGCGGTGAGACAAGGCGCCCCTCCAGCGCGAGCGGCGCCAAGGAGGAGCCGGGCACCTGCCAGCGCAAGGTCTCCACCACGGGAGCGGGCAGGCCGATTCCGAGCTGGGTCTCGTTGAGGCCGATGCGCGCCTCGCGGTCCGCGCCGATGCGGATGTCCGCCTGCAGCGCCAGGACGCAACCGCCGGCGACGGCGTGGCCGTTCACGGCGGCGATCAGGGGGATGGGTAGCTCGAAGATGCGGAGCATGACGGCGTCGAAGCGCCGGATGAAGCCGCGCATGGTGACGCGGTCGAGGTCTGCCAGCGCGGGCAGGTCGAGGCCGGCGCAGAAGGCCGACCCCTGACCGGTGATCACGGCTGCGCGGGCATCGCCCAGCTGGGCGATCAGCCCATCCAGCCGCTCCAGCAAGGTGGCGCTGATGGCGTTTGCCTTCCCGTTTTCCATCCGCAAGAGAGCGACCGGGCCGTTCCGTTCGATGCGCATGTCACCTCCCTACCGCGGCGGGCGCCTGCGGGACCGATTGGTTTCCTTGCGCGTCGGCGGTGGCGACGGCGAAGAACCAGTCGTCGGTGGTCACCGACGGCAGCGTCACCTCCTGGACCTTGCCGAGCGAGAGCGCCCGCCGCCAGACCACCGAGTCCGCGGGCCGCTGGTAGAGCACCACGTCGGTGATGCGCGCGTCCGCGGGCAGCTTCCAGCGCAGCCGGGCGTCCGGCGAGACCGCGCCGGCAAGCGTGACCTCCTCCGGAGCAGCGGGTGCGGCTGACAAGGCGCCGATGGCCGCCGCCAGCGCCTTGCACATCCGCGCCGCGTAGCCGGCGTCGAAGCGCCAGAGCTCGTCCCCGTAGCGGACGCCGTCCTCCGTCCGGGGCGTCTGGTGCTGGCCCCGGTAGTTCTCCCGCGCCTCCGTGAGGCGAATGGCCGGAAAGCCTTCGCGAGCGAACGACATGTGATCGCTCCCGCGGGCGATGCGGTCGCGCCGGAGGATCACGCGGAGCTGGAGGCCGGTCACATACAGCTCGCCCACCCGCTGCACGTAGCGCGCCCACTCGCGCGCCGGGCTGTCGTTTTCGTTCCCTACCGCAAGCCGCAGCTTCTTTTGCGCTTCGGTCTCGACCTCCGGCACTCCTTCCGAGAACAGCCGCGCCATGGTGGAGTCCTTGACCCCGTCCTGCCCCTCGCTGTTCCCGGCGATGTCCACGCTGACCATCGCGATCACTTCGACGCCCTCCGCCTTGAGCCGCCCGGCCAGGTGCTGCGATCCGATCAAGCCCTGCTCCTCGCCGGCCACGGCCACCAGGTAGACGGCGACCGCAGGCGACTGGTCCTTCAAGGCATTCGCCAGCTCGAGCGCCATGGCGGTTCCGCTGGCGTCGTCGATCGCTCCGGGCGCGTCCGCCTTCGGGTCCATCACGTCGCTGGGCATCGAATCGTAGTGGGCGGTCATCACGATGGCCTTGCGACCGCGCGCGGAATCCGCGCCGGGAAGGACCACGCCCAGGTTGACGATCTCCACCGCCTCGCGGATGCGCTTGCCGTCGGGCTGCGCGGTGAACCGGTCCTCGAACGGCTTCAGCCGGGACCCCTTCGCGGCCGCGGCAAACTCGTTCGCCAGCCACTCTCGCGCCGGAACGATCCCGCGACCCGGCCCCTGGCTGCCCGAGAGCGTGTGCCGGGTGCCGAAGCCGGTCAAGCGCTGCACCGTGGCCTGCAGGCGAGCGGGATCGATCCGCTTCACCAGCGCCTCGATGCGCGGATCGCGCCGCTCCTGTCCCAGGGCTGGTGCCGCGAGCAGCATGGCAATTGCGAAGAGCTTCATCGGGTCCTCCGCCAGAGCAGGTAGACGGGAAGCCCAGCTACCGTCAACGCCAGGCCGACCAGGCTGTGAAGCGGATCCTGCACGAACGAAGAGACTGAGACCGTCGCGCAGACGCCGATGAAGAGCAGCGTGGTGACCGGATGGCCCGGCATCTCCACCGGCTCGCCGCGCCGCCGCAGCACGAACAAGCAGGCGGCGGTGAGAGCGAAGAAGATGAAATCGATGGCCACGACGTAGTTGACCAGCACCTCGAAGGTGCCCGTGAGCGCCAGGAGGATCGCCAGCCCACCCTGGAGCGCGATGGCGACCACCGGGGCGCGCGTCCGCGGATGCACGCGCGCCACGCCGCGCAGGAAGACGCCGTCCTCCGCCATCGCGAAGTAGACGCGCGGCGCGGTGAGGATGCTCTGGCTGAGGAAACCCAGCGAGGAAATGGCGACTCCGGCGGCGATCAGGCCGGCTCCCTGCGGACCCAGGACGCGGGTAGCCACCTCCAAGGCGGGTGCGGCGCTGAGCTGGAGCGCTTCCTTCCCGAGAATGCGATCGCAGGCGAACGCCATCCCCACATAGAGCAGGACCACGAAGCTGACGCCTGCGACGAGCGCGCGGGGAAGGTCGCGACGCGCATCCTTCAGCTCCGAAGCCACGAAGCACGCGGTCTGGAACCCGCCATAGGAGAACAGCACCGGGACCAGCGCGGCGGCGAAGCTGGATCGGGGATTCACCAGGCCGGGCCCGGGCGCGGCGGGGCCGCCGAATCCGCAGGCGATCACGGCGCCGATGGCGGCGATCTTCAGGACCATCAGCGCGCTCTGCGTGCGCGCACCCGCCCCGACCCCCAGGCAATTGACCGCGACCAGGATCGCCACGGCCAGCGCCGCGAGGGCGCCTTCTGAGAAGGGAACGCTGGCCAGCGGCTTGAAGTATCGGGCGAAGGTCACCGCGCAGGCGGCCATCCCGCCGGTCTGGACGACGAGGAGGAGCGCCCAGCCATAGAGGAACCCGAGAGCGGGATGGTAGGCCTCCCGCAAGTAGACGTACTGGCCGCCGGCGAACGGACGCCGCCTGGCGAGGTCGGCGTAGATGAAGGCGCCGAGCAGGGCCGCCCCGCCTCCGACGATCCAGGCGGCGAGCATTCCGGCGCGTGTCCCACTGAAAGAAGCGACGGTGGCCGGCGTGACGAAGATGCCCGAGCCGACGATGCCGCCCATCACCACCATGGTGGCGTCGAAGAGGCCGATGCGGCGGGCGAGCCGTTCCTCGATCACCGGGGAGGCTGTATCACAACGCCCGCGGCCGCCAGGCCGCGGAACCCGCGAGATTCGGCCGACCCCTATGCACTGTAGGGGTCTCGTCAGGCCGCAGAGAGCCTTCGGGCGGAGTGGTACGCGGGCTGCTCGCCCGGATCGACGCGCTCGCCCGGCGGCCGCCCATGGCGGCGCTCCCTCACCGGCGTGGCCCGGCGAGCGCCGCCCGCGCTCGGGCGAAAAGATCCTCCGTCTCCTTCAGCAATTTCTCCGCCGCGCTGACCGCTTGTGGCGTGGGCGGCGCGTCGGTGGATTGCAGCAGCTGGTAGACGGCGGCGATCCTGGCGTTCCAGGGCACCAGCGACGGAGGGTGCTGCTTCGCCCACGGCCTGGGCTCCTCCGCGGTCCCCTCCAGCGCGGCGAGGCGCTCGTCGTCCGGACGCTCCTTCCGGAGCTTTCGGATCTGCTCGAGGAGCTCGGAGTCTTCCCGGAGCGCGGTGGCCAGCCTCTGCGAGAGAGCGAATTGCTGCCCCAGTCCGTCCATCGAGGTCTTCACCCGCGGATCCATGCTGACCGTCAGCCTGCGCTCCAGAGCGCCCCCTCCTGCCGTCAGGCGGACGGTGTACTCGCCGGGCAGCGCCCAGGGACCGCGGGGCTCCTTGGGCGTATCGCCGGGCACCGCCGCGATCGGATATCCGCTGTCCAGCGCAGGCGGCGAGGGCCAATGCAGATCCCACACGAACCTGTGCAAGCCGGCGTCTCCCGAAGGGGGGCGGGCGGGGCGAATCCACCAGCGCGGGACGTTTCCGTCATCCTTGGGTGGCTCGGCCGGATCGGCGCTGGAGAAGCTGCGCGCGAGCTTTCCGCTCGCGTCCAGGATCTCGAGAGTCACCGGCCCCGAGGCCTTGAGGAAGTAGTCGAGGATGGCTCCGTCCGGCGGATTTCTCGCCATCGGCTCGTCGGGCGGCAGCGGCGTGTCCGTGTTGGCATTCCAGCGGATGCGCAGCGCGGTCTGCGGGGTGAACAGGTGCGCTTGCTCTTCGACGATCGCGTCGGTCACCTCGCGCAGCGGCTGGATGTCGTCCAGGATCCAGAACCCGCGCCCGTGCGTGGCCACCGCCAGGTCGTCGCCTTTGACGATCAGGTCGCGGATCGAAGTCGCGGGCATGTTCAGGCGGAGCGACTGCCAGCTCTCGCCGTCGTCGAAACTGACGTAGACCGCCTGCTCGGTGCCGCAGAACAGCAGCCCACGCCGGATCGGGTCTTCGCGCACCACGTTCACGATCCCGCCTTCCGCAAGGCCGCGGACGATCTCCTGCCAGGTCTTGCCGCCGTCGTGGGTGCGCAGGATGTGCGGGCGCAGGTCGTCGAGCCGCAGCGTGTTGATGGCTGCATACGCGGTGTCCGCGTCGAACTGGCCCGCCTCGAGGATGCTCACCTTCGCCCAGGGGACGAGCTGCTTGGGCGTGACCTCTTGCCAGGTCTTTCCACCGTCGCGCGTCCGATGGATGAGCCCGTCGTCGGTGCCGGCCCAGATCGTCCGGCCGTCCTTGCGCGAAGGCGCCAGTGCGTAGATCACCCCGCGTTGGGTGGGTCGCGCTTCTTCCGAGCCGCGATACTTGCCGACGTTCGGCGGCGGCTCCCAGGTCTTTCGCGTCAGGTCCGGGCTGATCTGCTGCCAGGTGCGCCCGCCGTCGCGGGTCTTCCAGACCGTGTTCGAGGCGAAGTAGAGCGTGCGTGGATCGGTCGGCGAAAAGTGCACCGGCTGCGTGCGGACCACCCGATATCCCGGCGTCCGCAGCGGCACCGGCGCGATCTCCTGCACCTGCTGCGTCCGCCGATCCCAGCGGGAGATCTTTCCGCCGTACACCACGTCGGGGTCGAGCGGGTCGGGCGCGGCGTATCCGTACTCCTCCACTCCCGCCGGGTGCCAGTCACGGAAGGTGATCGCGCCGTCCGGGCTGCGCGAGGGCACGCACGCCGAGCCGCTCTCTTGTTGACCTCCGCAGAGCCGGTAGGGAAAGGCGTTGTCCGCCTGGACGTGGAACATCTGCGCGGTGGGCTGGTTGTACCAGCTGCTCCAACTCGCGCCGCCGTTCACCGTGACGATCGCTCCCTGGTCGGCGGCGAGCAGGATCGTGGTGGGACGGATCGGGTCGATCCAGATGCGGTGGTAGTCGTCCCCGCCTGGCGCGCCGCGAAAGGCGGAGAAGGTCTTGCCGCCGTCAGTGGACTTCCAGGTCACCACGCTGGCCGTGTACACGACGTCAGGATCGAGCGGATCGACCTTCACTTCCGCGAAGTCGTCGGGCCGGTCGGCGACCCGCGGGTCGTCACAGATGCGCGACCAGGTCTCTGCGGCGTCGTCCGAGCGGTAGAGGAATCCACCCTCCTTCGTCTGCACGGTGGCGAACAGGCGCGAGCTGCGCGAAGGCGCGATGCCGATCCCGATCCGCCCCAACCCGTCGTGCTCGAAGTCCGGCAGCCCTTTGGAGAGGGGCTTCCAGGTGGTGCCGCCGTCGGTCGACTTGTAGAGGCCGCTGCCCGGCCCCGAGAACTGGCCGTTCTCCCAGGGCGCCTGCCTCGCCTCCCAGAGCGCCGCGTACACGACCTTGGGGTCCGTGGGGTCGATGAGCACGTCCACCCCGCCCGTGTCCGCATCCTTGTAGAGAACGCGCTGGAAGCTCTCGCCGCCATCCGTCGAGCGGAAGATGCCGCGCTGCTCGTTGGGCCCGTAGGGATGACCGAGCACGGCCACGAAGAGCCGGTCCGGATCCTTGGGGTCGACAGCGATCTGCGGGATCTGCTGGCCTTCTCGCAGGCCCAGGTGCTTCCACGTCCGCCCCCCGTCCGCGGACCGGTAGATTCCGTTGCCGGTGGAGAGGTCCGGGCGCTGCAGGCCCTCGCCGCTCCCGACGTAGAGGACATCAGCCCTGGACGGTGCGACGGCGATGGCGCCGATGCTGCCGGTAGGCTGGTCGTCAAAGATCGGCGCCCAGCTGCGGCCGTAGTCGTCCGTTCGCCAGACGCCTCCGTTGACCGCGCCGACGTAGAAGAGCCCGGGCTTCTCCGGGACCCCGGCCGCGGCCTTGGTGCGCCCGCCGCGGTAAGGGCCGATGTGCCGCCATTGCAGCTCGGAGAAGAGTGACGCCGAAAGAATCAGGGCGAGGATCACTTCTGCCCCCCGGAGCGTTCGACGAGCATGCGCAGGAGCAGCTCGCCGCTCGAGGGAATCGAGCCTCCATGGCCGGACCAGATCTCGCGCGCTCCCGCGAGGTCTCCCCGCGTGATCGCTCCCAGCATGCCCGCAGCCACGGCGTACCGGACAGCCGGCGGGCTCAATTCGCCCTGGTGCGAGAGCACAAGCCTGGCCCCGGCCTCCATGCCGGCGGGATCGCGGAGACCCACTGCGTGGAGCAGGTCGAACCATTCGCGCTCGAGGCGCGAAAGTGCCGGAGCGCACCGTCCCGACTCGATCGACTGGAAGATCGCCTCCGCCTCATCGAGGCTCAGTTCGGACAGGCTGCGCTGCAGCACCCGCACCAGGCTGGCGAAGGGCATGGGTCCACAGGTCCTCAGCCACTCCGACACGCTGGCGGCGTCCTGCTGCAACTCGTCGGAGGCGACGAGCCGCACCCTGGTCGCGTCGGTCGTCCCCCGAAGGACATCGAAGAGGTACATCGCTTCGATGGCGCGTTGCGCCGGCTCGAACGTGTCCCCAGGCGTGATTGCCGTGATCCCCCGCGAGCGCGGGACGCCCGAGAGCATCTCCAGCGCGGGAAACGGCGTCTTCTGGAACGTCGTGAGTTCGCCCGCCTGCACCCGGAGGAAGAAGGTGCGCGCCGCGTTCTGATCGAGCAGCGGCGCATAGTCGGAGTTCATCGGCACCTCGAAGCTGCGGGTCAGCCCCTCCCACGATTTACGCGTCCCGACCCGCCGGACCTCCAGGTCCTGGGTGCCGCGCACGCCGATCCGCGCCAGTGAATCGGCGACCGCCGGAATCGTGAGGGACCGCAGGTCCAGAGCCCCGATCGCTCCGCCGTTCCTCGCCATGATCAGCAGGTCGAATCGGGTGCTGGCGTAGACCACGTAGTCGGAGAAGTTCGCTTCCAGCGCCTTGAGCACCGAGACCACCAGCGGCAGGTCGATCTCGTAAAGCTGGAGCCACTGGGCGAACACGCCGCCGTCCGCCAGGTGGCGCAGCACCAGCCGGTAGAACTCGTCGGAGAAGAGGCCGGCCACGCCGCTCACCCATGGGTTGGACGGCTCGGAGACGATGACGTCGTACTTCTGGCGTTGGGTGGAGAAGTACGTCTTCGCGTCGTCGATGACGACGTGGGAGCGCGGGTCGGCGTAGGCGCGCTCGTTGTAAGGCCGGAACTTCTCCGCCCCGCGCACCATCTCTTGCTCGATCTCGATGGTGTCCACGCGCGTGAGCCGGGGGCTGGCCAGCAACGTGTGGGTGGTCACTCCCGAGCCGAAGCCGATGCAGGCTACCGTCCGCCCCTGCGGATGGAGCGCCAGCGGCAGTGCGCCGAGGAGGATCATCGTCGGCTCGTCCAAGGACGCCCCGGCTCCGGGCTTCATCGCCACCGAAGCGTCGCTCTTGCCATTGGTGACGATCTCTACCAGCTCGGCGCCGGGGTACCGCACCACGTCGACGCTGGCGGTCTTCCCGTCGCGGTGGAAGAGGATCTCCGCGTCCGCCGCCTGGAGGATGCTGGTACGCCGGTAGACGCCGGAGGCCATCCGGTAGGGGTCGAGCTGGACCAGGAGCACCGTCAGCGCGACCGCCGCCGCGCCCGCGGCCGTCCAAGTCAAAGGAACGCGCCGTTTCACGAAACCTGCCGCGGCGTTCCAGAGCAGCGCGACGCCAAGCGCGATGTCCAACGCACCTCCGAACAGCAGCAGTCCTTTCAGGCCGAGCGCGGGTACGCCGAAATGGACGGCGAAAAAGACCGCCGCGATGGCGCCCACCGTGTTCGCCGCGTACACGGCGCCGATGCTCGACTCGCCGTGGCCCCGCCGCATGAGGTGGACCGTGACGAGCGGCAGCGTAGTGCCGGCGCAGAACGTCGCCGGCAGCATGATCGCCAGCGCGATCCCACTGCTCGAGAGGATGAACCAGGCGTAGCCGGCGTCGCTGCGCTCCAGGGTGTTCGTCAGCCAACGCATCAAGTCGAAGGTCTGAGCGTAGAGCGGCAGACTGAGGAGCGCGAGGACGCCCATCGCGAGCTGCAGCAACCCGAGCGTGCGGACGGGAGCCAGCAGGCTGTCGATGCGGCGCTGGATCCAGAGGCCGCCCAGGGAAAGGCCGAGGATGAACGCGCTCAGCATCAGCTCGAACGAATGCGTCGAGGTCCCGAGGACCAGGCTGAGCATCCGGATCCAGGCCACTTCGTAGATGAATGACGAGGCGCCCGTGATCAGGGCGACGGCGAGGAAGAAGAGGAACGCGCGGTCGCGCGCCGCTTCCTTCGCCGCCCGCTGCGGGGGGGCCGCGGGACGGCCGCGCGCCAGGAGGAAGACGGCACCAGCGACGAGCAGGTTGACGGCGCCCGCCAGCCGGATGGTGCCGGGGAGTCCGAGGGTGCGCACCAGGATGAACCCGCTCACCAGCACGCCGATCGCTGCGCCGAGGCTGTTGGTAAAGTAGAGCATCGATACCGAGCGCCCCGGCCGGTCCGGGTACGACCGGAGGACTCCGGCCGCCATCAGCGGGAAGGTCATCCCCAACAGAACGCATTGCGGAAGGATCAGGGCCGTCGAGAGCACCCACTTGAACCCTGCGAAGTGCGGCAGCACCGACTCGTGCGCCCAGCCGGTCGAGGAGACGAAGACCTCGTGGAACACGAGGGCGAAGGCTGCCACGGCAGCTTCGGTCACCGCGTAGGCCAGGAGCAGGTTCCGAAGGCGGCCGGACCAGCGCGCCGCAAGCCACGACCCCAGCGCCATGCCCCCCATGAAGATGGCCAGCACCAGCGCCTGCGCGTACGCAGCGTGGCCAAGGAAGAGCTTCAGGTAGTGCGTCCAGATCGATTCGTAGACGAGCCCGGCGAAGCCCGACGCGGCGAAGAGCGCGCAGAGAATCCAGCGACCCGCGGCGGAGGACCTGTCCTCGACCTGCGGACCGACAGCGAGCGCAAGCGGCGCGGCAGCGTCCATCTGTCGGGCGCTTCGATGCTTCGGCATCCGCGCACCCTACTATGGGGGGCTTTCCTCGAGCGACGACGATCCGCCGAGGCCTGGGGCCGATCGCTCCCTGGATCGCGAAGGTTCTCCCGAAAACAGAACCGTCCTCCATGCACGCGCTGCGCTATCGAGTTTTCGTCCTTGCGAGCGACCGGCGGTTGCAGAGCAATACGCGAACGGAGCATGCTACGCGCGGGAAACATGCACCACGAACGGAGGCCGTATGCCGGCGAGGAGCGCCGCGCTGTTCGTCGTAGCCATTGCGGGTTGCGCGGGCTCGCATAGGAACATCGAGCAGTATGACCTGACGAGATCGAGCCAATCGCCTCTCTATGTAGGCCGTTCGCAGACCGGAGAGGTGGTGCTCGCCGCTAGCCATTATGACGCGATGACCGGCCTCGCCACCACCGACCAGGACCTGGGACTGGCGGCGCGCAAGGCTGGCGACGGGGAGATGCTCTGCTCACGCGAGATGCCCACCGGCACCCATGTCCCGCGCTGGACATGCCGATACGCGCGCGACATGGAGCTGACGCGGCAACAGGCGCGCGACTGGCTGGACAAGCCACAACTCTCTTACGGCGGGCAGCGTGGGCTTCCGATGCTGAGCACCGGCCGCGGCCCGAGCAACGGACACAGCGGGATCGTGACTCCCTGACGGGCGTCAGCGTCGAGTGAGGCCGCGCTGGTACAGGTTCAGCGCGGCCTCCATCTCGGCAACCATCTGAGGTTCGGCGGTTGCCGAGACGAGGTCCAGCGCTTTCCGCTCCGCGGTCACCGCCTCGTCGAATCGGCCGGCAGCGGCGTAGGACGCGGCCAGGATCTCCAGGATCCCTCGATCCTTCCACGCGGTCAGCTCGGCAGCGCGACCGGCAAGCCGGATCGCGTCGGTTGAATTGCGCGATGCGGGGTTCGGGTGCGTGGCAAGCAGCAGCGCCGCGAACGCCATCGGCGCCGCCGCCTCCGGATCCAGTCTCATCGCTTCGCGGAACTCTGCCAGGGCTTGGTCGGGCCGGGAGGTCATCGCCAGGCATTGGCCCAGGTCTGCGTGCGTTTCGCCCTGGCCAGGCGCGATGCGCAGCGCCTCGCGGTAGTGACCAATCGCCTGGTACGGCTCGCCAGCCTGGCGGAAGAGCTTTCCCAGTCCGCGGTGGGCCGCGCCCGAATCTGGATTCAGCTCCAGAGCTTTCCTGAACGCGGTGGCAGCCTCCTGGAGCCGGCCCTGCATCGCCCACGTCCTCCCGAGTTGGATTTGGGCCGGGACACTCTCCGGCCACGCATCCACCGCAGACTGGTAAAGCGAGAAAGCCTGCGCAGGATCCCCGCGCTGTTCCAGGTCCAGCCCGAGCGCTGTGAGCGACGCCGACACCCAGGAGCGAATCACTCCACGCTCCGGTGCTTCCGCAGCCGCCTCTTGCAGCAGCCTCACGGAGTCCGTGAGGGGCGCGGGATCGCGGCGGCCGGCAAGCGCCAGCGCCGAGAGGAGGCGGCCCACTCCTCGGCCGCTTGCCTGCAACGCCGCAGCATCGGCGCCGCTCAATTGAACGCTGCGAAGGGCCCTCTCCCGGATGGCGGCGAGCGCGGCGGCGTTCTCGCCCAGGCGAGCGGCCGCGGGCGCCGCCAGCGCACGCGGCGAATAGAACTCCAGCACCGGCCGCTCCAGCGAGTTGACCGTGTCCTCCTGCGCAAGCCACTCCTTCGCCGAGCTCGGGTCAGCGACCAGGAGGCTCGCGATCTCCGCCGCGTCGCGCCAGCCGTAGCGGCGCAGATTGGCCGAGGCGGGCGCGTCGATCTCACGCTGTACGTCCGGCAAATGGAGCGCGAGCGGCTCCTCCATCCCCACCAGGAAGCACGAATCGTGCGCGAGGAAGAGGTAGGCGTGCGGGAACACGCCCATGAAGGTCCGGACGATGGTGCGCAGGTCCTGCGCGATCTCCTCCAACGGCATCCACTGGATCATCAGCCCGCCCGGAGCGAGATGGCGGCGGGCGCTCTGGTAGTACTCCTTGGCATAGAAGAGCGCGTTCCCGGCCTGGCCCAGGCGCGACTTGCCGTCGGAGATGATGGCGTCGTAGCGCGCCGGGCTGCGCCTGAGGAAGTTGACGCCGTCGTCTTCGATGATTCGGACCTTCGGGCTTCGCAGCACGTCTCCGCTGTAGGCGGCGAACTGCGCCGCGCCCTCGATGACCGAGGGCGAGAGCTCCACGCACTCGATGGCCTCGACTCCCGGGTGCCGCGCCACTTCCCCGATCAGGATGCCGGTCCCCAACCCAATGGAGAGGACATGAGCGGGCGGCCTGCCGGGCCGGAGCAGGAAGGGAAAATGCGCAAGCACCTGCTGCTTGTTGTCGATGCCCGCGCTGCTCTGTCCGATCCGCACGCCGTCCACCAGCATGACCAGCTGGCGTGCGTCGGCGGCGCGCTGGAGGACCTTGACCGTGGAGACCAAGCCCTCCTGGTAGAAGCGGACCGGGTCCGCGGGTCCCTCCTCGACGCTGGCGAACGGCCGGGGATGCCAGAACGCGAGCAAGCCAGCCCAGAGCACCGCGACCGCCAGAGCGGGCGCGGCGTGCAGCCAAAGCCGCGGTTCCCGCAGCGCCGGCAGGAAAGCCCAGGTGGCGCTCGCAACCGACGCCGCGCTGGCCAGCACGATTGCCCGTTGCATGCCCACTGCGGGAAGCAGCACGAAGGCGGCCAGGAGCGCGCCGGCGATGTTCCCCAGCGTGAGCGCGCCGTAGATCCGGCCCAGATCGCCGCCCACCGACCCCTGCCGGCGCACGTACAGCGCCCCCGAGAGCGGGAAGACCATGCCGATGAGCGTCGTGGGGAGCAGCATGATCAGGAACGACATGGCGAAGCGGCCAAAGCTCAGTGCCAGCCAGCGTCCCTCGAGCGCAAACATCCACTGCTGCGCAGCGGCCACCAGCGCGTTCATCACTGGGATTGTCCCCAGCGTGGAGGCGGCGATGCCCGCCTGCACCCAACCGAAGGCGCGCCGCGGATCCTGGAGGCGGCCGATGAAGAGGCGCACCGCCGCGCTTCCGAGAGCGATGCCGACGAGAAAGGCCGAGAGCATGGTGACGAACGCGTGGGTCGAGCTGCCCACCACCAGCACCAGCACGCGGGTCCAGATCACCTCCAGCGCGAGGGTCACAACGCCGGAAAGGGCGACCGCGCCGAGCAGGCCCGGGTTCCGGACGCGTCCGGACGGCGCGCTCTCTCCGGTTGAAAGGCTGACCGGCTCGCTGCCGGTCGAAAGGGCGAGCGCCGCCGCGCCCACTGCGAAGTTGGCCGCTGCCGCCACCCAGAGCGTCGGGTGAACGCCGATTGCGCGGACGAGCACGAACCCCGCCAGCAGGCTTCCCCCGACCGCTCCCGCCGTATTGAGCGCGTAGAGCAGGCTCAGCTCGCGCCCCACGCTTTCGGCCCGCGCCACGAATGCGCGCGTCATCGCGGGTAGGGTGGCGCCCATCAAGAACGTGGGCGGGACGACCACCAGGGACGCCAGCAGCACCCGGATCAGGAGCAGCGCCGGCGAGCCCGGCGCGAGCCGCACCGCGGCGGCGTCGTGGAAAGGCTCGAGGAAGCGCAAGAGCAGCGTCCCGAGAAGCGCCGCCGCGCCGATACCCAGCTCGAGAATTCCATAGAAACGAAGGGGATTGGGCTGACGGTCGGCCCTGCTCCCGAGGAGCCATCCTCCCAGCGCCAGCCCGCCGAGATACGTGGCCAGGACCGCGGCGACCGCGTACGCGGTGACCCCGAAGACGTCCTTCAGGAGTCGCGACCAGACCACCTCGTACACGAGCCCCGCCGCGCCCGAGACGAGGAACAGGCCGTAGATCATGCGCAGGCGGGCCGCTCTTCCCATTGCCTGATCCTATTGCGAAGGATGCGCGCCCTGGAGCGGGAAAGGCGAAGGGCCGGACCCTTTCGGGCCCGGCCCCCCGTCGTGTCCGAGCTCGGAACTAGAACTTGTGCTCGAGGCGACCGTAGAAGAACCGGCCAACGAAGTCGTAGGCCGGGTCCGCGTACGTGAGGAACGAGTCATACAACCGCGGCGGAGCCTGGTTGGTCAGGTTCCGCACGCCCAAGGCGAGCGTGGTCGCGCCGGCGGGCGAGACCAACCGGTAGGCCCCCATCAGGTCGACCGTCACCTGGGCGGAGACCTTGTGGCGAGGGTACGGGATCTTGGTCGCGGGATCGGCGCTGTTCTGGTAGCAGAATCCCGGACCCGTGTTCGCGCCCGCGACCAGACCACCCTCCGGCGCGCACTCGGTCAGTGAGCCGATGTAGTGCCCGATCACGCCGGCCGAGAAGCCCGCCAGGGTGTAATTCAGGCCCGCATTGAACTTGACGCGCGGGTTGAAGTTCTGGTTGCCGTCCGCGTTCACCGCCCCCGTGCCGTCGTAATTGCCGGCGCCGTGGATGACCAAGCCGGATGGGTCCGTGAAGTCGTACTTCAACAAGTACGTGCCGTTGAAGCGGAACAGGAACCGGCCGATGTCCGTCGGCAGCGCGTACTGCGCGCCAAGGTCGATGCCCTGGGTGAACAGGGCGCCGACGTTCTTGTTGGTATCCACCACGCGATTGATCGCACCTGTGGGCCCGTCGCGCGTGATCAAGGAGCAGAAGGACGTGTCCTGCGCGGTCGAGACCCCGTAGCACTTGTTGACGATGAACTGCGTGCCGAAGGCGCTGACCAGCTGCGACATCGAAATGCTGTAGAAGTCAAAGGTGAGTGTGAGACCCCTCACCATCTGGGGCTCGAAGACGACGCCGATGGTGCCGATCTTCGCCTTCTCCGGCTGTAGCTGCGGATTACCGCCGACCACCGAGTTGATCTGGGCGACGGTGACACCGTTGTTCGCCGCGTTCGGACCGCCGGCCGACCCAGGTGCGGCGGCGCAGCGTGCCGCCAGGGCCGTATCGCCGTGGGTGTCGGCGCACGGGTCGTTCGACGACTCGAAGTTGCCGCCGGTCTGCCCCCGGAACAGCTCCAGGATGTTCGGAGCGCGGAAGGCCGTCGAGTACGTTCCGCGGAAGGTGACGTCCCGGATCGGGCTCCAGCGCGCGCCCAGCTTGTACGTCCAGTCGGATCCGAACGTGTTGTACTTGAAACCACGTGCGGCAGCCTGGACCTCGAGCTCCTCGGCAAACGGGATGTGGTTGATCACCGGCACCACCAGTTCGCCGTAGCCTTCGTTGACGTAGAAGCCGCCCCTGGTATCCGACGGGCCCGGCGATCCCGTGTCGCTGTCCCAGCCAGCTGCGAGGATGGGGTTGTTGGTGAACGCGCCGAACTCGTTGCGGTGCTCGAACCCCACTGCCAGAGCTGCGGGCCGGTCAGCTGCGACCTTGAAGAGCTCTCCGCTCAAGTTCGCACCGACGACGAAGAGCTGGGTCTCGCCCATGTCAGTGCCGTTGTACGCGCCGAGCTGGGTCGCCATGTCCGGGGTGATGGTGTTCGGCGGCCCGAACAAGTTGATCGGCGTGCAGCCGTCGATGGGCGCGGTGCTAGTGCCGCAGCGGAAGGTCCCGGTGGCCGAGTCCAGGAAGCCCGGCCCGATGCCCGGACCGGTCTTTTGGGTGTTGAGGAAGCCGCTGCTGGTCGAGGTGCCCGCGGTGCGGCCGTAGTTGACCGAGGTATCCCAGTACCACCCGCCGAGCGGCCCGGCGAAATCACCAAGTGTGCCGTCGAGTCCTGTGACTACGCGGTAGGTGTTCACGTCAAACGCGCCGCCGCGGCCCACGAGATCCGTCAGGCGCCGCTGGATGCTGGTCAAGGGGACCCCGAACGGGTTGTAAGGGTTGGCCGCGGAAATCACCAGGTCAGGGTTGCCGGTGGTGACGAACGGCTCCGGAGCAACCAGGAATTTCGATGACCGCTGCACGTACGACGCCTGGAAGTAGGAGCGCGCGAAGTCCGCGATGCGGTACTCGCCGTTCCCGAAGAGCGAGATCCGCTGCGACGGCGTGACCAGGTAGTTGACGGCCTGGTAGTTGAAGAAGTCCACGGCCGAGTCCCGAACGCGCCACCCCTCGGGGCTGTACGTCGCGCCAGCCTTCACGTGGGTCGGGTCGAAGATGAAGTTCTGCTTGCCCGGCCCGAAGGTGGCAAGCAAGCCCGCGCAGGCCGGCTTCGTCGAATCGCAGGCGGAGGGGTCGAGCGCGTTGACGCGCACCCTGGGGAGCGTGCCGCTTCCGCTCAGGCCTACCGCCCCGGACGTGAAGTCATAGCTGAGCGCATTGGTCGCCCAGTCGCGCGCGGCGGCGAAGAATTCTTTCTGCTTGAAGTAGCCTGCGCCGAACATGAAGCTGCCGCGGTCAGCTTGCGCGCCGGCGAGGACGTTGAAGTCGTACACGTTCGCATCGCCGTGCTCCGATGTACCGGTGTAGCCGCTGAGCTCGACGCCGTCCACACGCTTGCGTGTGATGATGTTGACCACGCCGGCGATGGCATCCGAGCCGTACACGGCCGAGCCGCCGTCCTTGAGGATCTCGATGCGCTCTACCGCCGCGGTGGGGATGCTGTTCAGGTCCACCGCGGTACCCGCGCCGACGCCGCCGTTGACGAAGCGCTTGCCGTCGACCAGCACCAGGGTGCGCTGGGCACCGAGGTCGCGCAGGTTGATCTGCGTCTGCCCGTCACCGCCGTTGTTGACGTTTGTGTTCAGCGAGCCGCCCTGCTCGGGCAGCTGCTGCAGGAATTGACCGATGCTGGCCACGCCGCTCGCGGTGATCTGGTCGCGGCTGATCACCGTCACGGGGGCAGGCGTGGTCAGGTCCTTGCGGCGCACGCGCGATCCGGTGACGATGATCTCTTCCTGGGCCGACTTGCGGGGGGCGACGTCCTCGGTTGCACCCGTAGAGCTGGGCGGCGCGGTGGCTGGGACCTCAGCCGGTGGTTGGCTTTGATCGGCGGGTGGATTCTGACCCATTGCGGCCCCTGACATGGCGACGGACGCCAGGGCGGCCAGCCGAATTGCCTTGTACTTCCATTGCATGTTCAGCTCCTGTTGTTATGTACCAGTTTCTCCGGGGAGGACAGCAGCCAGAACTTGGTTCCTTGGTCACGCGCTGAGCGCGATGGGCGGTGAGATCCGAACGGTATCCGTGGCGCGCTTTCCGTGTCCGTAGGGCCCAATGCCGCGGGCAGACTGCACGATCGCTTGCTCAGCGTCAAGCGAGGCAAATTCCGACAGCGCTGCAACCGCACAGTAGGGCGTGACGGTCTCGCTGTGGAGATCGCAAATTTTGAGGAGAAGCGCCAGGTCCGCTGGCGGAGAGCTGGAGCGCTGCCGGTAAGCGGGAAGGCGGTGGCTTGCAGCGCCGATCAGCTCCGGCCGCATCGGGCGAGGCGGGATGGGGCTCCTCGAACCGGGCGGTCCGCATGGCCCGCAAGCCGGAGTGGCTCCGATTGCACTTTGGCAGATCGGCAGGTCGCCTCAGCCGTTGACAATGTCAGAGTGCTTGTTTAAGTCTGCACCCCTTTTCCTCTAGCCTCCGGGCCTTTTCGTCTTTTTCCGCTAGACAACAGGGCGCACATGTTTGACAACATCACCGCTCCGCAGGCCAAGAGGCGGGGCGGCACCTCGATGGCGGTCTCGATCCTCCTCCACGGCGCGGTGGTGGGAGCCGCCTTCTTGCTGGCTTACGCCAGGGCGCACATGCCGAAGTCGACGGAGGAGCCCGTCGCGGTCACCTTCCGGCCGCCTCCCCCTCCGCCTCCGCCTCCTCCGCCGCCGCCCGCGAGCCGGAAAAAGGTGACTCCCAGGACGGAGAGGATCAAGCCCAAGGTTCCGCCGACGACGGTGATCCAGCCGAAGGAGATTCCCAAGGTCGAAGAGAAGCCGCCGGACATTCCGGAGCCGGAGGTCGAGGAGGACGAGGGCGTCGAAGGCGGCGTCGAAGGCGGCGTGGTCGGTGGAGTGGTGGGTGGCGTGGTGGGTGGACAGATCGGCGGACAGATCGGTGGCACCGGGGCCGGCCCCGTCGAATTCAACGATACGATGACCCCGCCAGCGAAGCTCTCCGGACCCGACCCGCAGTACACCTCGCAGGCGCTGGAGCGGGAGGTCGAAGGCCTGATGATCGTCAAGTGCGTGGTCAGCACCCAGGGCGCGGTGCGCAATTGCCGGGTGATGAAGAGCCTCCCCTTCATGGACCGCGCCGTGATCGAAGCCCTCGAGCACCGCAGGTACTCGCCGGCGCTGCTGCGCGGGCAGCCGATCGAGGTCGACTACACTTTCAAGATCAAGCTATCGCTCCCGCGATAGCCGACAAGGCCCCGCGGGGGCATTCGCCGGCAAGGCTCTCGGTCGAAACAGGGCCCCGGCCATCCGGCACCGAGGAGCGCATGACGTCACGATGTGGAGTTCTGGTTGCCGCGGCCCGTGCCGCCGCGGTGTTCTTGCTCGCCGCCGGTTGTGGGTCGGTGGCCGCGGTCAACAAGAGGTCTCCGGGCGTTCTCGAGAACGGCTCTTTCCGGCCCAGCATGGCGCCGGTGGCGAATTATGGGCCGGATCCGGCGCTGACCTGCCCCGAGCGGGGAATCAATGGACTGGTCGCCGATGAGGTCGGGGGCGCCGCCCGGCCGGAGGGCCGCCTTTGTGCGGTCGCCGACACGCTGTTCGGCTGGGAGGGGACCGGAACCGACATCCCCCCGGAGAACGTTCTCGCGGTCATCTCCAGCGACTTCGGCCTGCCCCAGCAGGTGCGCAAGGTGGTGCTGAGCACCGTCAACACTGCTGAGCGCGGGTCCCTGGGGGATGTGGCGGGCGCGTCGGACAAGGACGTGGCAACGATGATCGCCGAGCCGATCAAGAGCTTCGCCTCCAGCGCGCAGGTCCCGCGATACGGCCTCGTCGTGCAGCGGATCAAGAAGGGGATCACCAAGATCTCGCTGGTCATGCAAGACCAGAACATCGAGATGAAACCGCTCCCCCGGAAGCTCAACCCGGGCCAGACGGCGACTGTCTCGGGAACGTTGGCGGGCAAGCTGTCCAACCCGAAGGTCCAGTACACGGACGCCGTCGGCAAGCTCGAGCGGCCGACGGCCCAGCCCGGAAAGGAGTTCAGCGCAGAGCTGAAGTGCGGCGATCGGCCCGGACGCATCCTGGTGCAGATCGTCGGGCAGCAGGAAGGCGCCGACGTGCTGCTGGCCAACTTCCCGGTGGGCTGCGGGATCGATCTCCCCGTCGCCGCCGCCGTAGCGCCCGCCGGCGGAAAGCAAGCGGCCGCGACAACGGATCCGGCGGCAGGCGAAAAGCAGCTGCTGGAGAAGATCAACCAGGACCGATCGACCGCGGGCCTGAAGCCAGTGGAGCTCGACCCGGACCTCTCCAAGGTGGCGCGCAGCCTTTCCGACGATCGGGCCAAGGGCAAGGGCACCACGCCGGAGGAAGTGCAGCGGCGCTTGAAGGAGCTGGAGATCTCCGCGCCCCTCCTGCTGGTGAGCGAAGCGCAGGCGTTCGGCGCCGAGGACGCCTACATGCGCTTCTCCAACAGCCCGGAGGACCGGGCCAACGCGATGAACCCGGACATGACCCAGGCGGGCATCGGAATCGCGCCCACGCCGCCCGTGGACGGCCGTCCGATGGTGATCGTCACCGAGCTGTTCCTCAAGCAGCTTCCCCCGCCCGATGCCGCCGAGGTGAAGGCCAACCTGTACAAGGCCATCGAACGCAGGCGCAGCGACGCGCGGGCGGGCGCGGTGACGAAGGATCCGCAGCTCGAGCAGATCGCGCAAGCCTACGCCAGCGAGATGGCCAAGCAGGGCGGCAAGGTTCCCAAGGAGCGCATCGCGGAGATCGAAGCGCCTCTCTACAAGTCATTCGCGACGGTGAACGAGCTCGGCGGGGTGAAGTCGGACCCGCTCGATTTTGCGGAAGAGCCGGCAATCGTCGGCGACGCCAAGGCCGTCGGCGTCGGCGTGGGCGTGGGCGGCTCGCCACAGTTCGGGAAGAACTCGACGTACGTCGTGATCCTGCTGGGAAAGAGGCCTGCCGCGAAGGCGCCCGCCGCCAACAGGCAGCCGGTCAAGAAGAGGTAGCAGCCCGCCCATGCGCATCCATCTCGCGGCCTCCGCCACCCTCCTCTTCGCCTGCTCCCACGCCGCGCCCGCTCCCGTCTCGCGGGCCGGGCCGCGAGACTGGATCTGGAGGAGCGACCAGAACGCGCAGCTGCTCCTCGACGTGCAGGCGAAGTTCGCCCCGGAGCTCGCCGCGCGCACCGGCGTCGCCGGCATCGACGACCGCATCTCCGACTTCACGCCCGGGCGCCGCCAGCGCCAGCGCCAGGCCATCCTGCAGGCGGTCTCCGCGCTGGAGGACCGGCAGAAGGGCGAGAGCGATCCCAACGTCAACGAGGACCTCGCCATCCTGATCGAGGCCGGCCGGCGCCAGATCCGCGGGTCCGAGCTGCAGGAGAGCCTTCAAGTCTCGTACCTGAACGTGCCGCGACTGATCTTCGGCAGCGTCCACGCGCTGCTCGATCCACAGATCGCGGCGGATCGGAGACCGGCGGCGCTGGTCCGGGTCCGGAAGTACGCGGGCCTCGAGCCGGGGTACCCACCGGTGGTGCAGCTGGTGGAAGCGGAGGCGCGCGAGGGGCTCCAGAAGGGCCTGTTACCCCCCAGCCGAATCGAGGTGGAAAACGATCTGCAGACCTCGCAGTTCTTGATCGACGGGATCGACAAGCTGTTCGACGAGTACAAGATCGCGGGAGCGCAGGAGCCGGTGGCCGCGCTGCACGGCCAGCTCGAGGAGTACGTGAAGTTCGTGCGGGCCGAAGTGCTCCCCAAGGCCCGCGAGGACTTCCGCCTGCCTCGCGAGCTGTACGAGTTCCAGCTGCGCCAGGTCGGCGTGGACATCAGCGGAGGAGAGCTGGCCGAACGCGCGCACCGCGGCTTCGTCCAGATCCAGGGCGAGATGCAAAAGGTGGCGGCGCGCGTCGCCCAGGAACGCGGGCTCCCCAACTCGGACTACCGCGAGGTGATCAAGGAGCTGAAGAAGAGCCAGATCCCCGACGACCAGGTGCTCGACTTCTACAACCGGCGCCTTGCGCAGATCGAGCGGATCATCCGCGAGCAGCGCTTGGTCACCATGCCTTCGCGGCCGGCCCGGATCCGGCTGGGCACTCCCGCCGAAAATGCACAGCAGCCCGCCCCGCACATGTCGCCTCCGCGGCTGATCGGCAACACCGGCGAACAGGGCGAGTTCGTGCTGCCGCTCAGCATGCCCGGCAAGGTGACGATGAAGTACGACGACTTCAACTATGACGCGGCGGCGTGGACGCTGACGGCGCACGAAGCGCGTCCCGGGCACGAGCTGCAGTTCGCCAGCATGGTGGAGCGAGGCGTCTCCCTGACCCGGGCGGTGTTCGCGTTCAACAGCGTGAACGTCGAAGGATGGGGCCTGTACGCCGAGGCGATCACCCTCCCGTACATGCCGGACGACGGCAAGCTCATTTCCCTCCAGCTCCGGCTGCAGCGGGCCGCGCGCGCGTTCCTCGATCCCGAGCTGCAGATGGGAAAGTGGACGCCGGAAAGCGCCCGGGAATTCCTGGAGAAAGAGGTGGGACTCTCGCCGGCCTTCGCCACCCAGGAGGTGGATCGATACACGTTCCGCGCGCCGGCGCAGGCGACCGCGTACTACTACGGATATCTGCGGATCCTGGAGCTGCGAAGTGCGGCGGAGAAGCAGCTCGGTTCGCGCTTCGAGCCGCTCACCTTTCACGACACCATTCTCGCCCAGGGCCTGCTGCCCCCGGATCTGATGAGGAAAGCGGTGCTCGTACAGCTCGAGTGACCGATTCCTTGGTCCTCCAGCGCGATCCGGCTACTCTTTTTTTGCGGGGTGTTTTTCGGGGAGGAGCCGATGCGCCGCCCGTTCCTGGCGATCACGTTTGCGCTCTCCGCCGGCGCCTTTGCGCAGACCGCGCCCGCGGTCCTGACCGGGATGGTGGTGGACGCCGCCACCCATCGCCCGCTCGGCGATGCGGTGGTGGTCGCGCGCAGCCCGGCGCTCCCGGGCGAACAGGCCGTCGTCACCGACTCCTCCGGCGCCTTCGAGATGACGCTCCTGCCTCCCGGCAGGTATTCGCTGGCCGTGAAGCGCGACGGATTCGAGACCTACTCTCCAGACGGCCTGGTGCTGAAGGGCGGCAAGACGCGCGTGCGAATCGCGGTGCTCCCGGTGACGACGCCAGCGACACTCGCCGCCACTGCGGTCGAGTTCAACGACACGATGACCGCGCCGGCGATGATCTCCGGGCCCGCGCCGGAGTACACCGCCGACGCCGTCGAGCGCGGGGTGGAAGGCAACATGCAGGTGCGCTGCATCGTCAATGCCGAGGGGCAGGTCCGCGCGTGCAAGGTGATCAAGGGGCTACCGTTCATGAACTTCGCGGTGGTCGACGCGCTGGAGCAGCGGAAGTACAAGCCGGCGCTGGCACAGGGAAAGGCCGTCGACGTCTATTACACCTTCAATATTCGTCTGAAGCTGCCTTCCCAGTAGCCATCCCGTACCGGTAGGCGACGCTGACCCGTGGTCCGGCCTGGGCGACCTTGGGCACGCTGTGCTCCCAGGCTCGCTGCGTGCGGCCGCCGGTCACCAGGAGATCTCCGCCCCCGAGATGGAAGGCGCGCGATTTGCCGCCGCCCCGCGGGCGGAGGAGGAACTTGCGCGGCTCGCCCAGCGACACCAGCGCGACGATCGGTTCCTCGATCTCCTTGGCGATCCGATCGCCGTGCCAGGCGACGCTGTCCTGCCCGTCGCGGTAGAAATTGAAGCCGGTGGAGTCGAAGACGACGCCGTAACGCGCCGACAGCGCGAGGCGGACGTCCTCGAGGATCCTCGGCTCTAGCGGAACGCCGGAGCGGAGGTTCCAGGGAGCAGTCAGTCGCGGCTCGAGGACACGCCGATCGTACATCCGGCGGGTGCGCTGCCCCCACTTGCGGCTGTCGATCACCTCGCGGAAGAGGGCGTCCGACCCGCGCACCCAACCCGGGACGAAGTCGATCCAGCTCTTCGGGTCGAGCCAGATCCGCGTCAGGTCGCGAAAGTCGGCCTCGAACGAAGGTTGCGCGCGGTCGAAGGAGAAGGAGGCCTGCACAGGCGTTCATTTCTAACTTGCCTGTCCCGTCTTCGCCGTTGCCGGTGTATGTCCGGCCGGGTCAGCGGTATCGCTCACCCAGGGAGAACATCCGATGAAACGCTTGATCGTCAGCTCCGCTGCCTTGCTCGTCCTCGCCTGCACGCGCAGCAGCAGCGCCCCGGTTTCTTTCAGCGTCGCCACCGCGACCACCGCAACGGCCTCGAGCGCCTTGGTAGTGGCCGGAAACATCGACGTGCAGCGCGTCCGCCTGAACGTGGGCCGGCTAAAGCTCGAAGCTCAGGGGAGCGGTACCGAATCCGACGGCGAGCACGACGACGGCGAGCACGACGAGGACGGCGGAATGACTGACGGCGGTACCGGCGATGTCGGGGAGGTCGAAATCAGCCAGGGACCGTTCCTCATCGACCTGGACGCGGCCGCGTTGAGCGCCGGCGCGGTCACCAAGGTCTTCGACGCCCAGGTCCCCGCCGGGACCTACGAGGAGCTCAAGCTGGAGATCTTTCCCAGCGCGGCGCTGCAGAACGCGGCGCTGCAGAGCGCCTCCGTGATCGTGGACGGGACCGTCGGCGGCAAGGCCTTCAGCTTCAGCTCGGCGCTGGTGGCCAAGCAGAAGAAGGAAGGCAGCTTCGTGGTGGGCGGCACCACCGCCAACATCACGCTCCTGATCGACCCGCAGCAGTGGTTCGGCACCGCCGCTGCCCCCCTCGACCCGACCGTGGAGACGAACCGGGCTGCCATCGAGGACAACATCCGGCGCTCCATCGACGTCTTCCAGGATGACGACCACTCCGGCCACGAGAACCACGACGACGATCACGACGATGGCGAGCACCGCGACGGTGGGCACGCTGACGGCGGCCACGGGTAAGATCGCGGTCTCCGCGCTCACCACACCGTGCAGCGGTTGACCGGCGCCATGGGCGAGCCTGCCGCGCACTTGAAGGCGGCGGCGAAGTCCGGAGTGTCGGAGACCGGCCCGTTGACCCGCCACTGCGCCGTCGAGTGCGGGTTGGTCAGCGCCTGCGTGCGCGCCGCCTCGGGCCGGTAGTTCGTGCACCAGACCTGCGCAAAGGCGATGAAGGCCTGCTGCTCGTCGTCGAAGCCGCCGACGTTCGAAGGCGGTTGGTCCCGGCGGTTCGCGCGCAGCGCCGAGATCATCAACTTCACCCCGCCGATGTCGGCAATGTTCTCGCCCAGGGTGAGCCGGCCGTTGAGGCGGACGTCCTCCACCGCCAGGTAGCCGTCGTACTGCTTGGCGACGCACGCGGCCCGCTCCTCGTACGCCTTGGCCACCCGGGACGACCACCATTCGCGCAGGTTCCCGTCGCCGTCGAACTTGCGCCCCTGGTCGTCGAACCCGTGCGTCAGCTCGTGCCCCATCACCATCCCGAGGCCGCCGTAGTTCGAAGGCACCTGCGCCTCCAGCGAGAAGAAGGGAAGCTGCAGGATGCCGGCCGGGAAGACCATTTCGTTGAGCGAGGCGCTGTAGTACGCGTTCACGGTGGGCGGGGTCATCCGCCATTCTCCGCGATCGACCGGCTTTCCGATCTTCGCCAGGTCCCGCGCGGTCTCGAACCGCGCCGCGCTCAAGACGTTCTCCAGGAGCGAATTGCGCCCGATCGAAAGGCGGGTGTAGTCGCGCCACTTCTCCGGGTAGGCGACCTTGTTGTCGATCTTGCGCAGCTTGTAGAGGGAAGCCTTCTTGGCGGCATCGTCCATCCAGTCGAGGGTGGCGAGGTTCGAGTCGAACGCCTGCTCGATGTCGAGGATCATCTCTTTCGCCACCGCCTTGCCCTCGGCGCCCACCGTGGTGGTCACGAAGCTGCGCCCCAGGGCCTCGCCCAGGGCCCGATCGGTCATCTGCACGCAGCGCTTCCATCGGGGCAGGATGGTCTTGGCCCCGGTGAGGGCCTGCGTGTAGCGGAAGCGCTCTTCGACGAAGCGGGCGCCCAGCGTATCGGCCGCCGCCTCGATGGCCCGCCATTTGAGATAAATCCGGGTGTCGCCCAGGCTGCCGAGCGCGAGCAGGGCATCGAGCGCGCGGAAGAAATCCGGCGCGGTCACGTTGATCGCCTGCACCTCCGGAGCGCCCACCGTGGCGAAGTAATCGTTCCAGTCGAAGTGCGGCGCCGCCGTGAGCAGCCCGGTGCGATCGAGGCGGTGGTAGGTCTTGCTCGGGTCGCGGCGCGAGACGCGGTCCAGCGATGCCCTGGCCAGGTCTGTCTCCAGTTGGAAGATGCGCCGGGCATGTGCCTGCGGTTGTGGGTCGCCTGCCAGGGAGAGCATGCGGCCGACGTGGTCGAGGTAGAGGGCCCGCAGCTCCTCGGACTTCTTGTCGTCGCGGAAGTAGTAGTCGCGATCGGGCAGGCCGAGGCCGCCCTGGTCGACTCCGCCGATCACCTGCGTCGCGTCCTTGAAGTCCTGGCGCGCGCCGAAGCCGAAGAAGGCGCGCGCACCGCCGCGGTGCAACTCCGCAACCCGGCGCGCCAGCGCGCGGGCGTCGGCGATCTGGTCGATCGCCTGCAGCTGCTTGCGCAAGGTGGCGAAGGAGGCCGTCTCCGCCTTCTGCTCGTCCATGCAGGTGGCGTAGAAATCGCCCACCTTCTTTGCGAACGGGTCCGCCGGATCGGGTGCGCCGCGGGCGTTCTTCTCCACGATCTCGCGCAGCACCGCCTCGTTGCGCTCCAGGACCTCGCTGAAGCCCCGGCCCCACTGCGGGCGGTCCTCGGGGATGGGCGTCCTTGCGAGCCAGCTCCCGCAGGCGAACTTGTAGAAGTCGTCGCAGGGATTCACCGAGCGATTTAGCGCGGAGAGATCGATCCCGGGCGGCGGCGCCTGCCGAGCGAGGCCAGCGGAGGTCTCCTGCTGCTCCGCTGGAACGGGCGGCGTACCCGGCTGCCCTGCCGTCTCGGACACTTCCTGGCCCGCGCCAGTCACCTGCGTCGCGGGCGGGTTCGCCGGCGAAGCGGGACCGGCCGCCGTCTGCGGCGGCTGGCCGGGCTTGGTGACCGGAGTGGACTTGCAGGAGAGGATGGACAGGCAGAGCAGCACGGCGGTGGTTCGCATCAGCTTCCTCATGAAAGTCGGGGCGCGCATCCTACGACGCTCTCTTCGCGAGGCGCACGCGATTTGCGATATGTGTCAGCGCGTGCGCGTGCTCGGGATCGGCGAGTCGAACGACCTCGGCGACCTCTACCGGCGGCTTGCCGCGCGCGGGCACGAGGTCCGCGTCTTCATCTCCGACGAGGCCTGCCAGGGCGTGCTTGCGGGCATCGTCGCGCGGACGCCCGACTGGCGCGGCGAGCTCGGTTGGGTCGGCCGGGACGGGTTGGTGATCTTCGAGCAATCCACTCTCGGCATCGAGCAGGACGAGATGCGGCGGGAAGGCTTTCAGGTCATCGGCGGCGGCGCGCTGGGCGAGCGCCTGGAGAACGATCGCGCGTTCGGCCAGGCGGCGCTGCGCGATGCCGGCCTGCGCACCGCCAGGGTCCACGCCTTCGATGGATTCGACGATGCGATCGCGTTCGTCCGGCGGAATCCGGCCCGGTACGTCTTCAAGCTCAACGGTAACTTCTCGTCCACTCGCAACTACGTGGGCGAGCTGCCCGACGGGTCGGACGTGATCGCCGTCCTCGAGCTGCAGCGCCGGGAATGGGCCTTTATCGACCGGCCCTCGTTCGTGTTGATGGAGCACGTGGCCGGAGTCGAGATGGGCGTGGGCGCCTACTTCGACGGCGAAGCGTTTCTCGAGCCAGCCTGCCTCGACTGGGAGCACAAGCGCTTCTTCCCGGGTGATCTGGGGGAGCTGACGGGCGAGATGGGGACGCTGGTCACCTATCGCGGCGCCGGGCCTTTCCTGCAATCGACGCTGGGGCGCCTCGCGCCGATCCTGCGGGAAGGCCGGTATCAGGGCTACATCAACCTGAACACCATCGTGAACGAAGGCGGGATCTGGCCGCTCGAGCTGACCTGCCGGTTCGGATACCCCGGATTCGCCATCCTGGAGGCGCTGCACGTCGATCCCTGGGACGCGATCCTGACGGCGATGTTGCACCGCGATCGGCCGCGCAGCTTCCGCACGCACGGAGGATTCGCCGTCGGCGTGGTGCTCACCGTGCCGCCGTTTCCGTACCCGCAGGCGACCGTATCCGCGCGAGGTCAGCCGCTGGCGTTCCGGCGCCCGCTGTCGGCCGAGGAGGAGCAGGAGCTTCACTTCGGCGAGCTGATGCTGGAGGGCGGACGGCTCATGACCAGCGGGCCGTCGGGATACGCGCTGGTAGTCACCGGCCGCGGCGAGACGGTGCAGGACGCGCAGCGCGCAGCGTATTCGCTGGTGAGCATGGTGGTCCTGCCCAACGTGCGCTACCGATCCGACATCGGCGATCGGTACCTACGGACCGACGCCGACCTCCTGCGCCGCCTCGGGTGGTTGTAGTCCGAATTCGTGCCGGTAGCGCGCGAAGCAGCGCGCACCGGCCCGCAGCCGCATCAGCGCTCCTTCCGCGATCGCGCGCGCGGCCCGCGGCTCCCGAGCAACCAGCGGCCGGAGGACTTCGCGGTTCCAGGCTTCGCTGTGCTGCAGGTCGAGCGTCGCGTGCAGGCTGAAGTAACGGCGCGAGGCCTTGGCGACGCCCAGACGGGCAAGGCCGCGGTCGACGAACACCACCCGCCCCGGCGCCGTCAGCTCGATGGCCCCCAGCGCGCCGATGGAATGGTAGGCGAGGCGCCGCTCGAGCGCGAGGCCGACCATGAGATTCGCGAGCGCGAGCGACTCCCAGACCGTGCTCTCCGGGCAGGCCTGCACGTCAAGGGAGCGCGCCAGGTCCGAGAGGAGCCGACCGTGCATCGCCGCCGCCCGCCCGCGGCCCATCTCGTCCCAGTAATTGCGGGCGAGCTCGATCTTCGCCTGCACCGGCATCTTCACTTGCGTCAAGGCGACCAGGTCGTCGAAGCCGGCCTCGCCCGCGACCTCCTGGGCGAGGAACCAACGCATCTGGGCAAGCGAGGCCGACTGCGCCAGCCAAGGGAAGAAGGGATCGCCCTGCCCCGGTCCGGACTCGCGCAGCGCCTCGAACCAGCGCACGAACGCGTCCGGCCCCGCCGGAGCCTCCGCCGCACGCTCCGCGACGGCCGCACGCTCGGCTTCGAGGAACTCCAGTTCCAGCGCACGGAGGAGGTCTGCGTCGCCTTCGAACGTCGGGCGATCGGGCAAGGAGGGCTCCAGCCGCTCGCGCGCGAAGCGGTCCAGCGCAAGGTGCAGCTGCCGGGAGTCCATCGACCCCCCAGGATGTCCGCCGGTCGCGCCTCTTGCACGGGATTGTGAGGGGGTTCTCATGGCCTCGAGGCATCCAGACCGACGACGGCAATGCGATCCGCGGCCGTATATGGCGGATTTTCCAGCTCCTCGCCGAACACGTCCGGATCCAGCTCGAAATATTCGTGTCGAACCCCTCGCAGCAACGGGGCGAGCCGCTGCCGGAAGAGGTCTTCACCCTCGACCACGGCCGTCCCGGTGTAGAGCAGCAGGCGGCCACCCGGCCGCAACCGCTCGAGCGCCTCTCGCACGATGCGCAGCGAGAGGCCGGTTCCGAAGTCGCCTCCACCATCCCGGTACGCGCGGCGCAGGGGATCAGCGGTCCGGCGTGTCCTGAGCCGAGACGAC
>Ga0209488_10000618_pt1 | contig 30196 bp, 31 predicted proteins | sample Rivendell_Oct201_8_FD_188349 | JGI IMG/M metagenome (GOLD analysis project Ga0209488, IMG submission 188349) | Vadose zone soil microbial communities from the Eel River Critical Zone Observatory, Northern California, USA -... | ecosystem: Environmental > Terrestrial > Soil > Vadose zone >...
TGCGCCGTGGCGAAGGAGTAGCTCTGCGAGTTTGAAGTGTTCCTGGGCTAATGCTGCCACTAGCGGCGTAACATAATGGCCACCTAGAGCATTCACCTGTTGCGGATACTTGTCAATCAGGTGTTCTGCCAAATCCTGAAATCCGCAGAGGACGGAGTAGTACAGGGGAGCTGCATCCGATTTGTCGTAGGGACTGAATATGAAGAAGGTCGAACTAGACTCGGGAAGGAGGTCTACGTCATGCAACTCGAGCCAAGCCGCAAAATATGGTTTGTCTAGGTCAAACAGATATTCCATCGGCATTCGCAGATATGACGACACGTTCTCAAACTGTGCATGGGTCACCCAGTGTTGAGCCGCATATCTGGCCAGGGGAGAGGTTTTCCGCGTGCCGTTGTTAAGGGGATCATCTGAGCGTAACAAAACGCCCAGGCAAGCTTGTCCTAGGATTGTATGCGCAGGCTCGAACGCGATATGATAACGCGAGACATCGGCACATGAAGTGGCGAACCGAGGTGATGTCAGGAACTCTTTGACCGAGAAGTGTGAGAATTGTACGACTCGCGAATGACCCGAGGCGACGATAGTGATTAAACTGGAGCATGATGACAAAAGTGCTTGCTCTTCATCCTCCCACCGCCAACTTGGCTTCAACTTTGCGATCCCTTCACAATCATCAAAGTCAACTGCGAGGACTTCTGCAAGTTCCTCCACTCGAAGTGGACGAACGGCAACAACCAGGCATTGCATTATGCGGTGAGCATGGTCTCGGTTGGGTTTCTTGATTTCCTTTAGTATGCGCTCATATGTCTCGTCCAGAGATTCCGGTAACTCCTTGAGGGTACCCCGGACACTTGGTGGGAGACAGTGACGTAGCATTTCCAACTGACAAAAGACCCATCGGAACCTGTTTGGTAAACTGAATAAGTATTACGAGTGTGAAGTGATTCACTTACATTCCATCAGCTCTTTCAGAGAGCGTCTCAATCACAAGATCCTTGTCCTCCGATTTCCATCTCCTCATAATTCGTTCCGAATCCGAGTAAACGATAGACTTGACATAGTCCAAAATATCTTGTTTTTGTCCACTTTGGTTGTGAAGGGAGACCCGGAGAGACGTCAGAGGTTCAAGGACATCCCGTATGTCGACCTCCGGACGGCTCGTTACACAGATATGAAGATTCGGAAGGCGAAGTTCGGCGAGCTCTTTCACAAATTGAAGAACTCGTTCGCGAGGTGATGGAATCCCAGAGGTATCGGGACATTCGTCGAGACCGTCCATCAATAGGTAGATTGGACGTCGATCTGGGAGACGGAACATCTGTTTCATGCAGTTTACTAAAGCAAGATCGCTAGGCTGTGTCTTTCCGCTGTCGTGAGCCTCATAAAGGCGTGATAGAATGTCACAGCGGGGATGTGAATGAGCAGAAAGTTGGCTAAGCAGGGAAGGGATTAAGTCGCGAAGGTGTTGTTTGTTGACATTCCTGAAATCGAAATAGAAATAAGCCATTGAGGCCTGTCCAGCCTCACACATGGCTGCAATATCTTCAATTATTGTGGAACTGAAAGACGAGGTTGGTAACCCTGAAGGAACAATAAAAGGATCGACGAACCAGAGGACGCTCTTGCCAGACCCAGCTACAAATACAATACGGCATGAGGTGGTGTCAGGAAGAAGATAAACATGGCGCACGTTTACCATGGATCCAAAGTAGTGAGCTCGTTGTCTTCCACTCTCGAACGATACTTCCTTCAAAGAACCAGGCTGCCGTTGCTTTGTGATGGGTTCCAAGCGCAATGTTATGGTTCGTAGATGGGTCTGGCGGGGAAAGCCATTTGTATACACTCTCCCGCAATTGGTTCTCTAAAATGATGCGTAAGGGTCAAGACCCACCGCTGAAAAGATCAGAGGATGACGAACGTTTCACGTGGTCTACGTCGTTAGCTATTTGTTGGGCGAGTTCCTCTGTTTGGTTTACTTCTAGGTTTAACAGTTAAATGCAGTTCGGTGACTGACAGAGGGTGGTTTGCGCACGATTGATTACTACAACGACCTTGTCGTCGACATCTTTGACCCTGTCGCCGATGCCGATCACCCGATTATCGACACCAGCTACCCGATTATCGACTGCCGCCACTCTCTCGTCGACAGTATGGGTGGCCTTCAGAACTTCTGCAGTGGCCATTCGTGCCTCATCGTGTGTCAACTTGTCGAGCCTTTTCAGCGCATCTTCCAGATCTGTCCTCCCGAAAACCTTCTTTATATGTTTTTCTGAATGGTGTTCAACCAACTGCAACGCATTTGAATGAAGAATACTCACTCGTTCGGCTTTCCTTGATCTCCTTCGTCGCGATCCCAAGGATACAGAGTACTTCTACCAGGATCTGAATGATCATATCCGTCATTTCAATCGTCGTTGGCACGTTGGTGTAGATTTCCAGACGTCGGAAAAAGCTTTCTATGCGTTCGAAGACGTCAGCAAGAGCAACTTGGCTTGCCTGAACATCCTTGGCCGCCTGGAGAATAAGAGCGTTACAATGGCCTATGCGATGGTATTGAGAAGAAACGCACTAAAAGCAGGACGCCGACTCCTGCAAAGACCACTTTTGCTGGCGAGAATACCTATCAGAATGAGTCAGATAGTCTCAGACGAGTTCATATAATGAGACATACCAGACCAACACCCTCTCCAAGTGTCGCAGAGAACGCATAGAGTACACTTACTGTTGGGTCTAACCATTTGGACCACCTTTCATCACGGTTTTGAGACCGATTGAGCTCCTGGACTTGCTGTGAAAGGAGGGCGAGAATGGCAGCTGGAGAGTCGCAAGCCTGGAGTTGGGCTACGAGAGGATGCGCAAGAAGGTCTTGCTTTGTCCGTTTTTTATACGCTTTTAGGGCATCATCGAAGAGTCGTCCGAAGCTGGAGGATGAAGAGGCGATGGGCTGTATGTGGGACATGATTTTTAGCAAAAACTTGAAGATAGCTGGTGTTGAATGTAGAAGATTTACAACGAGATGGTGGGCGATAAGGTGAAAGGAAACAATTCACAGCACGGGCGCCACAGCACAGGACGCTACAAAAGAGAACCGCCTCATACTTATCGGCCGGCACAGTCAATGTATAGACTCGCATCGTTTAGCTATCACCAACACAAGGCCCAGTTTTCGACAATCGGGCTGATAAGTTGGCAGTAGCACTGACCTCTGACACCACTGGCAATTGTCCAGCTAAAGACTTTTTTTCGTTGGCGTTTTTGTTCGTCGGGTCGGCGCACGGGCCGTATCGGCTCCGACTCTAAGCTCTTGCCTGCGTCCCTCGCCCGGGTCTCTTCCTCTGGTCTTCTCGATTTTGAACGCTTTACCGCGCTGCTGTGCGTTCCAAATCGCCCTCTCCTTCTCCTCTTTCTGCCTCTACTCTCGGTCTGCTCGGACCTCGCGCACCTTAGTCAGCAACGCGGGTTTTCGTGACTCATAACATCTATCACGTCCAACCTCCTTTGTTCTCTCTCGGGCTTCGACCCAGCCGATCTCACTCGCACGTCGATTGAAACCTTCGCGCTTACAATATATCCACACATTGTCGCGCAAAGTATTCATGTTACAGAAAACAAGTTGTGATATTTCATTACCGAGATAACGGTAGACCAGACTCGTAGAGGTAAAAATGGTTCTACCCCCGGGAGCTCTTGGGACCATGTTCTGACAGAAACCCTATAATCTCGTTCTGTTTCCACTCCAATGCATGCTGGAACGGGGTCTTGCCCTCGTTATCTTTCTCGTCTACGTTCGCACCGTGCTCGAGGAGCACGCGTGCGATTGTTACGTTCCCGCACCGCGCTGCTACATGCAACGGTGTATCGCCAGTATGATTTCTTGCGTTTACATCTGCGCCGTGCTTAAGCAATAATCGAGCGACGTTTTCCAACTTTTGAGGGACATTAGGGCCCTTGCGGTAATCCCAGATTGCACCCGGATAATGTAATGCAGTCCAGCCAAGGTCATCTTGGGACTTGGCATCGGCATTGTGCTTTAGTAGAAGTCGAACCACGTCGACCTGACCATAATATGCCGTCGAATGTAATGGAATCCGCTCCGCATCGCCTGGGATATCCACTGTAGTTCTTGCGCCCTTGAGGAGGAGTAGCTCTGCGACTCGGAAGTGTTCCTCGGCCAGTGCTGCTACCAGTGGCGTAACATAGTAGCCACCGTGAGCATTCACCAGTTTCGGATACCTGACAATCAGGTGTTCTACCAAATCGTGAAATCCACAGAGGGCGGCGTAGTACAAGGGAGATGCATTCGATTTGTCGTCGGGACAGAATGTGAAGAAGGTCGAACTAGGCCCGGGACGGACATCTACGTCATGCAACGTGAGCCAAACTGCAAAATATGGTTCGTCTAGGTCAAACAGATTTTCCATCGGCTTGCGCAGAGATGACGACACGTTCTCAAACTGCGCATGAATCACCCAGTGTTGAGCCGCATATCCGGCCAGGGAAGAGGTATTCCGGGTGGGGTTGTTAAGGGGATCATCTAAGCGCAACAAAACGCCCAAGCAAGCTTGTCCCAGGATTGTATGCGCATGCTTGAGAGTGATGTGATAACGCGAGACACCCCCACTTGAAGTAGCGGACCGAGGGGATGTCAGGAACTCTTTGACCGAGAAGTGTGAGAATTGTACGACCCGTGAATCGGACGAGGAGACGGCCCGTGAATTGGACGAGGAGACGACCGGTGGACCGGGCGAGGAGACGACCCGTGAATCGGACGAGGAGACGATGGTGATTAGACTGGAGCATGATGACAAAAGCGCTTGTTCTTCATACTTGCACCGCCAACTTTGCTTCAACTTTGCGATCCCAGAGGAATCATCAAAGTCAATTGCCAGAACTTCTGCAAGCTCCTCCACTTTAAGTGGACGAACGGCAACAACCAGACATTGGAATATGCGATGAGCGTGATCTCGGTTTGGTTCCTTGATCTCCTTTAGTATGCGCTCATACGTCTCGCCTATGGATCGCGGTAACTCCTCGAGGGTACGCCGGACACTTGATGGAAGACAGTAGCGTAGGACTTCCAACTGACAAGACGCCCATCGGAACCTGTTTGAAAAATTGAGCAACTATTACGGGCGTGGAGTAATTCATTTACGTTCCATCAGCTCTTTTAGAGAGCGTGTTGATCACAAAATCCTTGTCCTCTGACCCCCAACTGCTCATAAGTGGCAACGAGTCAGATTTAACGATATCCTCGACATATTCCAAAATATCTTGCTTCTGTCTACTTTCGTTGTGGAGGGAGACCCGGGAAGGGGTCAGAGGTTCAAGAATATTCCGTATGTCGACCTCCGGACGACTTGTTACACAGATACAGAGATTCCGAAGGCTAAGTTTGACGAGGTCTTTCACAAGCTGAAGAACTCGTTCGCGAGGTGATGGAATCCCAGAGGTGTCGGGGCATTCATCGAGAGCGTCCAGTACTATGTAGATTCGACGTCGAGCCCGGAAACTGGATAGCATCTGTTTCAGGCAGTGTATTAAAGCAAGATCACTGGGCTGTGTCTTGCCGTTGTCGTGATCCTCATAAAGGCGTGCTAGAATGCCGCGGCGAAGACGTGAATGAGCAGAAAGTTGAGTAAGAAGGGAACGGATTAAGTCGCGGAGGTATTGTTTATTGACATTCCTGAAATCGAAATAGAAATAGGCCATTCTGGCCTTTCTCATGGCCGCAATATTTTCGATGATTGTGGAACTGACAGATAAGGTTGGTATCCATGAAAGAATAATAAAAGGATTGACGAACCAAAGGACGGTCTTGCCAGATCCAGCTACAAATATGATACGGCATGAGTTGGGGTCAGGGAAAAAGTTAGACTTGTCGCACGTCTTCCGTCGATCCAAAGTAATGAAGCCTCCCAGCCTTTTAGCCAACCTTGAAAGATTTCCCCTTCAACGAACCAGGCCCCTGTGCCTTTGTGACGAGTTGCACACGCAGTGTTGTGATTCGTAGATGGGCCTGGGGGAGAGAGCCATTTGTGAATGCTTTCCGAGTCATAGGCCGTCCTAAACTCCCTGAGGGATTGTTCCAAGAGCATGTTCATGTTCACCGCCACATTAGCACCACCGCCACCTCCTGCTCCTAGACACAGAATGTCCTTCAATTAGAAGACATCCACGTCTATGTTATAGATAATTACTTACTCATAACACTTAGCATGTCTGGCATCTTTGGCTACCTCCAACTCGAAGCACAAAGGTGTATAAAGGATTAGAAGAACTTGAGAATGTCTCTGGCAATGGAGCGACTTGCCAGTGGAAAAGGCGGCACTAGTACTGTTGATCAAGTCGAGCGATAGCCTGACAGCCTGGCTGCTTAAATACCGTCGGTGAGTGCTGGGCGCCATGTGCTATTGCTGGTGTCATTTTGGGCGCCCCAAACGCTACCCCTTGTTCGGACGGTCACGCAGTGAACTCGACTCGGCTAGCTAGCATTGCCCTCGCCCTTGCCTGATATAAACTCCGACAGGGCATCGGTCGTCAGACATGTGACAGACCCTGCTTTCTTTCCTTTCGCCTCGCCCCAGGGTTTTTTGTCAAAAACGTTTATGGTACAGTATGTTGATACAGTGTACTAGATTGTGTATACAAAATTTTGTGACAATTAATTGAGTGAGGAAATCGAGGTGTCCGAAAGGTAGGCCATCCGAAAGCAGCTTTGGCGCCGCCGCCCACGGAAACAACTCGGAATAACTTAAAAGATGTGCCATTGCTGTCTCAAGAACTCTCAGGCTCTCGTGCCTTCTAGTCCATTTTTAGCAAACGAGTAGCTGACGGGAATAACCTATGGAGTTCTCCATAGTTCCCCTCTCAGCTACACAGGTACAAAAGACCTCCGTAATACGACGTAGGCTAATCAAACACCGAAGGATCTACATAGGTGGGAAGCCATTCCTGAATTTGTGATCGTGACCATCTCTGGTCATTTGGTGTCTTTTCTTTGCTGACGTTCGCCTGAATGGCTCACGAGCCCTGAACTCGTCGTTATCGACCTTCTCCCTTCCCTTCCGAGTTGGTACGAGATATCCAAGAGGCCTCCATCTCGCATAGGCCACATTACTCCACCCTTGTGAGGACCGAGTCGATCGTTCTACCGTGCCCCACCCGAAGGTGCGGCGGCCTCCAGGATCTCCTAGGCGCACACACAGACGCCCCACGGAACCAACACCAGCTAAGTCAACTTTCTCGCGCGACGTACCACGTCAACACTAGTATACCGCATCATGATTACAGCCCACGCTTTCATTGGCACATTCACTCAGTGATTTCTCCCTCAACACATGCCAAACCAAATCGCCTGCCAATGCGGCAAGACAATCCAAACAGTCGAGCCCGTCCTCAGAGACTGCCCACTTTATGATGCAGCGTGCCGGAAACCACCTCAATGCTAACGGCCGCCTACGAAACATCCCCCAACTTTTCTCACACCCGAGGCGTGTTCACGCGCTGCTTCGATTCCTGGAGGAAACGGGCGCCTGTGCTAAGCCACGGGCAACGTTGGATCCGGGGTAGGGGCCGATGACCACCGGAGAAGGCAGACATAATTTGCTACATACCAGAAACCCTTTACACTCTAAAGCCACCTATAGCCAGCACCCACGAGCTGACTCAATGCCACTTCCATGTTGTACATGCCTGAGCATAATATGTAGATTGTACGTGTGCCTCCGTTGTACGCGCGGATGCAAAAAAAAGTTCCGTACCCCTCAAAAAGCAAATCTCGCTCTAGTTACGAGACTGCGTAACAATCACTCGTCACGCGTTTGCGTGCTTCGTGGTTGTCCCTGCCAACGCAGCTCTAACGCTTTTAGTATGCGTTCATATCTCTCATCTAGATCGTCCGGTAACTCATTGAGAGTACGCCGGACACTTGATGTAGGGCAGTGACGTAGGACTTCCAACTGACAAATCGCCCATCGGAACCTGTTTGAAAACTTGAGCAAGTATTACGGGCGTGGAGTAATTTATTTACCCTCCATCAGCTCTTTCAGAAAGCCTCTCGATCACAAGATCCTTGTCCTCGTTCGCCCATCTCCTCATAATTCGTTCCGAATCAGAGTAGACGATAGACTTGACGTACTCCGAAATATCTTGCTTTTGTCCACCGTGGTTGTGGAGGGAGACCCGGAGAGAGGTCCGAACTTGAAGTTCAAGGGCATCCCGTATGTCGACCTCCGGACGGCTCGCCACACAAATACGAAGTTTCGAATTCCGAAGGTCGACGAGCTCGTTTACAAGTCGAAGAACTTGTTCGCGAGGCGATGAAATCCCAGAGGGGCCGGGGCATTCATCGAGGGCGTCCACTACTAGGTAAATTTGACGTTGAGCTGGGAGGTTGAATAGGATCTGTTTCAGGCAGTCTACTAAATCAGGATAACTGGGCTGTGTCTGGCCGCGGTGGTGAGTCTGATAAAGGCGTGATAGAATCTGGTGGCGAGGACGTGAATGAGGAGAAAGTTGGCTAAGAAAGGAGGTGATTAGGCCGTGGGGATGTTCTTCGTTGACATTCCTGAAATCAAAATAGAAATAAGCCATCGTGGCCTGTCCAGCCTCACACATGGTCGTTATTTCGTTGATAATTGTGGAACTGACAGACGAAGTTGATAACCATGAGAATAGTAACAGGATTCGACTAACCAGAGGACGCTCTTTCCAGATCCAGCTACAAATATGAAACAGCATGAGATGGTGTCAGGAAGAAGTTAAACATGACACACGTTTTCCATATATCCAAAGTAGTGAGCCCGTTGTCTTCCACTCTCGAAAGGTGTTCCCTTGAAAGAACCAGGCTGCTGGGCGTTTGTGACGAGTTGCACACGCAATATTGTGGGTCGTAGATGGGTCTGGCGGAGAGAGCCATTTCTGGATGCTCTCCCACAATTCGTCCTCATCCTCTTCCTCGTCCGAGTCATAGCCCCTCCTAGGCCTCTTATAGATGGGGAGGTTCACCACCATACTCACACTACTACTACCACCACCACCACCACTACCACCACCACCGCCACCTCCATTACCGCTTGCTTAAAGACAGAATCTTCTTAATTAGAAAGCATTCATATCTATTTTATAGATAATTACTTACCAGCACTCCTTGGTCTCTTTGGCATCCGGGCTACCTCCAACTATAAGCACGTAGAAAAAGGAGAGATTGAGAACGTGCGCCAATGAAGCGACTTGCCAGTAGAAGAAGAAGCAAGTGATATCCTCGCTGTTTATAGTCTCGTCTCCGCGGACTTTGAAATCGGAGATCGAAAAGTGGTGAAGGCCTGAAGTCCACTTGAGGGAGACCTCATTAGTAGCATTTTTTCGATTTCCGATTAAATCTCCGAAAAGGGTCTGGGAACGAGACTGCTTAGCAACATATATAAGGTTAGTGATGACTCATGATCCGGCCCGCCATATTCCTGGTCTTATCTCTACACTTCTGTGCTAATTCGTTTTGGGCCCCCGGTCTTATCGTTAACCCTGGGAAGATGCTATTCCTGTGCCCTCAGTTGGACAGTCACACAATGTTACTGCAGAAAACAAAACTTCGCAGAGAAAGTGTGACACTTGCCTGATGAACAAGCACTTCTTTATTTTGCTACACAAAGCATTTTTCTAGTCTCGTCTCCAGCCCCTCTGCGGACTTTGAAATCGGAGATCAAAAATTGGTGAGACCTGGAGGCATTTTTTCAATTTCCGATTCAATTTCCGATAAGCCCTAAGGTGGGAGATGCAGTAAGGGAAGCAGTGGCACAGCACACAGTTGGCTTGTAGTCGAGTCAATATGGAACTGAAAATGTTGTCCAACCGGAGTGCTGGAGAACGTTGAAAGGAATTCTGATGTGCAGCCAGTACACCTTCGCGAATATTCTTTTCGTGAGCCGTGAGCGATAGCCCGTTTGCCGATTTCCAAGTCCAGGGGTTCACGGTAGCTTTCCTGCCTACTGCCCGTGGTGTCTCTGACACTCTCTGTTTGCAAATATCCGAACTGCTAGGCTATGATGCTTGGCTATCGTGTTACTCTGACCTGCTTGAATGCAACATACCTACTGGCATGCATGATTACCCTCACGGAGACACCATTGTTAAGTGAACAAGTGGGGGTGGCAACAAGTCACGTGTTTTCTTGACAGGGTCAACCGAGTTTGGCGTTTTTTTTAACAAAGGACCTCCTTTTCTCAGGCTCTCTCTTTGTAGTTCTCGAGCTTGTCCATCATGTCTCGTTCTCTTACTTGCCCACTTGTCTTATCTCTGTTCTCTGTTATCCCTTGCTTCTCGAACTCTGCGTCACCTGCCTACATGGTCAAAATTGATCCTCTTGCAAAATGTGGAGCAGAGCACCGTACACACACTGCCAAGCCTCTAAAAGACTGGTCAACATTACACCACACTGGAGAAAACTCAAGACGGCGCAGCTCATGGATTTTCTGCGTGCTCGGAGAATTTCCTGTAGGGTACTCGGATGTAGTATACAGAGGCTTGAATTGAGCCCCTAGGAATGAATGTCTACTCTTCGCCTCCATCCACATCATGTCTTCTTTCATGTTCTCATGCCCCAACGACGTGTTTATTCTCTACTTTCCGACGTCTGTGTTGTTTGGTACCGGAGATAAGTTAACCGTCGATCGCAATCCTAAATCGCGATGCTACAAGTGGGTCCTTGCACCATACTCTGACAGCAATTTGATAAACTCATCACTCTTGCCCTCCTTCCACTGCCCCTCCTTACGTTTCTCCTCCAATGCAAACTGGAACGCGGTCCTACCCTCGTTATCCCTCTCGTCTACGTTCGCACCATGCTCGAGCAGCACCCGTGCGACCTCCACGTTCCGACACCACGCCGCTACATGCAACGGCGTCCAGCCATCGTTATCTCGCGCGTTCGCCTCCGCGCCATGCTGAAGCAATAATCGCGCAACATCCGCCAACATTTGAGGGGCATTAGGTCCCTTGCCCGAGTCGCTGTCCGCAAACGGATAGTATAATAGAGTCCAGCCAGCGGAATCCTGGGAATTGACGTCCGCATTGTGTTCTATGAGAAACCTGACCACTTGGACTTGTCCATAGTAAACTGCGGAATGCAGCGGAATCCGGCTTTCGTCACATCGGACATTCACTGTAGCACCTGCGCCGTGGCGGAGGAGTAGCTCTGCGACTCCGAAATGTTCTCCGGCCAATGCTGCCACCAACGGTGTAACGTAGTAGCCGCCGAGGGCATTCACTTGCTGCGGGTACTTGCCAATGAGGTGTTCCGTCAAGTCGTGAAATCCACAGAGCGCAGAGTAGTACAAGGGAGCGGCGACCAACTTCTCCAGGGGACAGAATATGTAAAAGGTTGCGCCGGAGACGGGATACTGGTCTATATCATGCAACTTGTGCCAAGCCGCAAAGTGTGGTTTCTCCAGGTCAAACAGGCTCTCCATCGCCCTTCGCAGGAATGACGATATGTTTTCGAACTTCGCATGGGTCACCCAGTGTTGGGCAGCATATCCGGTCAGAGGCGAGGGCTTCCAGACACCGTCCTTGGCGGGATCATCCGTACGTAGCAAAATGCTGAAGCAAGCCTGCACCAGGATCGTGTGCGCATGCTCGAGAGCGATATGATAACGTGAGAGATCTTGACTTGAAGTAGCCAGTCGAGACGATGTCAGGAATTCTTTGACCGAGAAGTGCGAAAACAGAACAACCCGTGAATCACCGGAGTCGACAACGGAGATTAAACTGGAGCATGAGGACAACAGGGCCTGTTCTTCGTCCTCCCATCTCCAACTTGGATTCAACTTCGCAACTCCTTCCGAATCAAAGTCGACGGCGAAAATTTCTGCAAGCTCCTCCACTCGGAGTGGGCGAATAGCAACAACCAGGCATTGCAATATGCGATGAGCGTGATCTCGGTTCGGCTTCTTGATTTCCTTGAGAACACGCTCATATGTTTCGTCCAAGGAATCAGGTAATTCTGCAAGGGTATGCCGCACACTTGGTGGGAGGCAGTGACGTAGGACTTGCAACTGACAGAATACCCATCGAAACCTGTTTGACATTTGAATGACTATAATGAGCGTTATAAAGTGATTTACCTACATTCCATCGGCTCTTTTAGAGAGCGTCTCGATCACGAGGTCCTTATCTTCTGCCTTCCATCTCCTCATAATTCGTTCGGAGTCTGAGCAAACGACGGACTTGACATAGTCCACAATATCGTCCTTTTGTCCCCTTTCGTCGTGAAGGGAAACCCGAAAAGGGGTTAGAGACTCCAAAGCGTCTCTTATGTCGACCTCCGGGCGACTCGTGACACAAATATGAAGATTTGGAAGGTAAAGTTCGACGAGCTCCTTCACGAGTCGAAGGACTTGTTCACGAGGTGATGGAATCCCAGACGTATCAGGACACTCGTCGAGGGCATCCATAATTAAGAAGGTTGGGCATGGATCCGGGTGTGTGAACATCTCCCTCAGACATTTTAACAAACCGAGATCACTAGGCTGCATCTCGCCATTGTCAAGGGCCCCATAAAGACGTAACAGAGTTTCGCGGCGATGATCCGAGTGAGCAGAAAGTTGGATGAGAAGGGAGCGGATTAGGTCAGGCAAATGTTGTTTGTTGTCGTTCCGGAAGTCGAAATAGAAATAAGCCATCGAGGCTTGTCCGACCTCACACATGGCTGCAATATCCTTGATAATCGCTGAACTGAAGCAACATCGGTAATCTTGAAAAAAAAGACAAAGGTTTTACAGACCAGAGGATACTCTTGCCGGAACCAGCTACGTCATCAATATCAGTATGTCGTCGGATAACAATTGGAAAAAAGTGTAACAAGACACACGTTTTCCGTGGATCCAAAGTAGTGAGCCTCTTGTCTTCCATTGTTGGAAGATATTCCCTTCAAGGAACCAGGTTGCTGTTCCTTTGTGGTGAGTTGCACACGCAATGTTGTGATTCGTCGATGGGTCAGGTGGGGAGAGCCACTTGTGAGTTTTCTCTCGCAATTGGTTCTCTATAAGGACGTGCAAAGTCAACACCAAGAAGTGATCAACTTGAATGACGAACGTTTGACTTGTTGCATGACTTGCTTTGCTTCGTTTCCGTCTACGTGCATCAAGGTCAATGTTTTTTAGTATTGGCTGAACATGAGATTTGCGTACCATCTATGACCACAGCGACCATTTCGTTGACGGACCTTACCCCGTCATCAACGATGGCCATCCCAGCATCGACTCTCCTCACTCTGTCGTCGATACCGATCATCCTGTTATCGACTCTGATCACCCCTTCGCCAACACCGGCAACTCTATCGTCAAGGTCGCCTAATCTCTTGTCAACGTAAGCCACCCGATCATTGATGCCGGTCATATTATCCGTGATTCCCATTACTCCCCTGTCGACTGTGTGCGTAACCTTTAGAACCTGCGCGGTGGCCATCTGCGCCTCTTCGTGCGTCAACTTGTCAAGTCTCTTCAGCGCATCTTCCAGATCCGTCGTTCCTAAGAGCTTTTTCATATACTTTTCTAAATATTGTTCAATCGACTGCGGCGTGTTTGTGCAGAAGTACTCACTTGTTCGGCTTTCCTTGAGCTCTTTCGTTGCGATACCAAGAATGGACAACACCTCCACCATTATCTGGGTGATCATGTCTATCATGTCCCTCGTCGCTGGCACCTCGATATAGATTTCGAGTCGTCGGAAAAAACCTTCCATGCGTTGGAAGATGTCACCCAGAGCATCTTGGCTGTCTCGGGCATTCTTGGCCGCCTAAACGTATCGGCGTTACAATGGCCCACATGAAAGTATTGAGAAGATACGCACTAAAAGAAGGACACCAACTCCCACACAGATTACTTTTGCGGGAGAGAATACCTACCAAATAAATATGAGGAAATGCCATGTGGGTTCATATAATGAGCCATACTAGGCCAGCACCCTCGCCAAGCGCTGTAGAGAACGCATACAGGACATCGACCGTTGGCTCTAACCATTTTGACAACTTTCCGTCGCTAGATCGAGACTGATTGAGCTCCTGGACTTGTTGGTGAAGAAGGGCGAGGATGGCAATGGGGGAGTCGCAGGCTTGAAGTTGGGTTGCGAGGGGATGTGAAAGAAGATCATTCCTTGTGCGTTTTTGATATACTTTCAAGGCACTATCGAAAATTAGTTGGAAGTTGGAAGACGAGGAGGCCATGAGTGAAGATGGGAACAAGTAGATTATTCAAGTTCTCCCTGAGACGATGAAGGTGGGTTCGTGAGTGATAAGGTAGACGATGTACTGGGGGTTTCGATTGAAGGTCTCGGACGTTCTAACCAGATGTTATTAATATTGGATGGGCGAAGGGCACGAAAGTGGTGATAAGGGGGTGAAAGCCGAGGAGACGGCATGCGAGACGGCATACACCGCGCCAATCACCGGGCACACTCAGAGTCGGCAATGTCATTTTGATATTAGTAGATACACAAGCCCCAAAGGCTTACAATAGAGATAACAGTAAGGACGATAATGTAGCGCTAATCCAATTCTTTAGCCCTCGAGACTGGGAAGGCATTTCAACTTCGCTCGAGCGTGGCGGTGGAGGCATACTTGTGTCATGTGAAGAATAACATCAACATCACGTGATGATGGTCGCCATGCGCCAGTCATGCGCCACTTCCGAGTTATGCCCATCATCCAAAAATTCTCCGCAGGTTACCACTAGAACGTCCGTTGTGTGGCACAGTCGATTCATGTCGTTGTTCATACTCCTTGCGAGTAAGCACTACGGTTGATATTGATCGACTCGAATGTTCGCGATAACAGTCAGGGAAAAAACGTTGCAACCATGGTTCAGCTGAGCTTGGCAGCCCTTGGGGTGGTGGTATAAGTGCACGCGATTCCTTCACCGCAACCCCTGCGCGCCTCCTTTGACACCGTATCGTTCTTCAGATAGGAGAGCAGTGCAACGCATTCTAGGTAGAGCGCAGCCAGGAGAGCAACAGGACGCCCGATCATACTTCACCTTTCGTTACGTGTATCAATTTTCTCTTTGCATTAGATGACTTTGGACTGCATAGTTTTGCTCTTACACCATGTCACTAATTATTGACAGATCGGCAATCCAATACCATCTGCATTCGTTTCATCGTCCCAACTGCCTCTCTCTGGACAACACACTTGTGTACTGCCTCGTGCAATAATAAAAAGCAGACAACGTGTAACCGTAATTCAGACTCGTAAGCAATACAGTAGAGCTACAAGGAGCTCTTGACGCCATGTTCCAACAACAATTCCATAATCTCTTTATGTCCCCTCGCCAATGCCTCCTGGAAAGAGGTCTTGCCCTTCTCGTCCTTCTCGTCTACGTTCGCACCATGCTCGAGCAACACGCGTGCGACCTCCACTTTCCCACACCTGGCGGCTATATGCAACGGGGTCGAGCCATCATTTCGTCGTGCATTTACGTCTGCACCGTACTGAAGCAACAGTTGAGCAACATCCGCCAACATTCGAAGGACATCAGGGCCCTTCTGTGAGTTACGGTCCGCTGATGGATAATGCAATGGAGTCCAGCCAGCGGAATCAGAGGAATTGACGTCCGCATCGTGCTCGAGTAGAAATCTAACCACTTTGACCTGTCCATAATACGCTGCCGAATGCAGTGGAGTCCGTTTATCATCGCCTCGGACATTCACTGCGGCACCTGCGCCATAGCGAAGTAGTAGTGCTGCGACTTCGAAGTGTTCTCCGGCTAATGCTGCCACCAGTGGTGTAACGTAGCAGCCGCCGTGGGCATTCACTTGCTGCGGATACTTGCCAATGAGGCGTTCTGCCAAGTGGTGAAATCCACAGAGCGCAGCGTAGTACAAGGGAGTGGCGACCAATTCACTCCAGGAATAGAATACGTAGAAGGTTGCGCCGGGGCCGGGAGGGTTATCTATGTCATACGAGTTGCGCCAGGCTGCAAAATATGGCTTGTCCAAGTCAAAGAGATCTTCCATCGCCCTTCGCAGGTACGACGACACATTCTCGAACTGGGCATGGGTCACCCAGTGTTGAGCGGCATATTCGGTTAGAGGAGAGGGCTCCCAAACACCGTTCTTGGCGGGATCATCCGCCTGCAGCAAAATTCCGAGGCAAGCCTGCGCCAGAATCATGTGCGCAGGCTCGAGAGTGATGTGATAACGCGAGACGTCCTGACTTGAAGTTCCAAACCGAGACGAAGTCAGGAATTCTTTCACGGAAAAGTGCGAGAACTGCACAACCCGTGAGTGACCAGACTTGACAACGACAATCAAACTGGAGCATGATGACAAAAGAGCTTGTTCTTCATCCTCCCACCGCCAACTTGGCTTCAACTTTGCGATCCCCTCGGAATGTTCAAAGTCAACCGCGAGGACTTCTGCAAGCTCCTCCACTCGAAGTGGACGGACGGCAACAACCAGACATTGCAATACACGGTGAGCGTGATCCCGGTTTGGCTTCTTAATTTCCCTCAGTACGCGTTCGTATGTCTCGTCCAAGGACTCCGGTAATTCGGCAAGGGTGCGCCGGACACTTGATGGAAGGCAGTGACGTAGGACTTCCAACTGACAGAATACCCATCGAAACCTGTTTGGCAACTTGAGAGCAAGTATAACAAACATAGAGCCGTTCACTTACATTCCGTCGGCTCTTTCAGACAGCGTCTCGATGACAAGTTCCTTATCCTCCGCCCTCCATCTCCTCATAATGGGTTCTGAGTCAGAGTAGACGACCGACTTGACATAATCCACAATATCTTTCTTCTGTCCACTCTGGTTGTGAAGGGACACTCGGAAAGCGGTCAGAGGCTCAAAGACTTTTCGTATGTCGATCTCCGGGCGGCTTGTGATACATATGTGGAGATGTGGGAGGCGAAGATCGATAAGCTCCTTCATAAGTCGAAGAACTCGTTCGCGAGGTGATGGAATCCCGAAAGCGTTGGGACATTCGTCAAGCGCGTCTATTATAAGGTAGATTGGACGTTGATCCCGGTCCCTGAAGGAGAGCATCTCTTGCAAGCATTTTGCCAAGGCTATATCACTAGGTTGCTCCTTGCCGTCGTCATGGGCCTCATAAAGACGTAATAGAATGTCGCATCGAGGATCCGAGTGAGCAGAAATTTGGATGAGAAGGGAACGGATCAAATCGTGCAAGTGTTGTTTGTTGGCACTCCGAAAATCGAAATAGAAATAAGCCATCGAGGCCTGTCTGGCCTCACACATGGCTCTGATATCTTGGATGATGGTGGAGCTGACAGACGACTTCGGTAACTCTTAAGGGATAAGAAATGATTTACGAACCAGAGAACGCTCTTGCCGGAACCAGCTACAGATACAATATGTCGTCAGAGGGCACCGGGGAATCAGCGAAATAAGGCGCACGCTTTCCATGGATCCAAAGCAATGAACCAGTTGTCTTCCATTCTTGAAAGATACTTCCTTCAAAGAACCAGGCTGCCGTTCCTTTGTGGTGAGTTGCATACGCAATGTTGTGGTTCGTGGATGGGTCAGGTGGGGAGAGCCATTTGTTGACATTGTCCCTTAATCGGTTTTCTGAAAGATCACGTAAGCGTCAACAATGAGCACCGGTGTCAATGACGAACGTTTGACTTGGTTTCCGTCTAGGAAAATGAAAGCTCAGTTGCAATTGCCGGCTGAATGTGGTTTGCGTACCATCTATGACCACCGCGACCTTTTTGTCGACGGCCCTCACTCTGTTATCAACGTTGGCGACTCTATCGTCGACGTTGGCCACCTTGTCGTCAACGCCAGCCACTCGATTGTCGACATTGACAATTCTTTCGCCGACGCTGGCTACGTTATTGTTAACATCGGCCACTCGCTGGTCAAGGCCGGCTACCCGATCGTCAACACCGAGCACATGTTCAGCGACTCCCTTCACTCTCTCTTCAACAGCATGCGTAACCTTTAGGACTTCTGCAGTGGCCATTCGTGCTTCCTCGTGGGTCAACTTGTCCAGCCTCTTCAGCGCATCTTCTAGATCCGTCCTCCCGAGAAGTTTCTTCACATATTTTTCTGAATGGTGTTCGATGGGCTGTGACATATTTTTGGGAGAATTACTCACTTGTTCGACTTTCCTTAATCTCCTTTGTCGCAACCCCAATAACACAGAGTACCTCCGCCATTATTTGGATGATTACATCCTTCATTTCCGTCGTTGCTGACACTTGAATGTAGATTTCGAGACGGCGGAAAAAGCTTTCTATCCGTTCAAAAATGTCAACGAGGGCACCTTGGCTTTCCTGAACGCCCTTAACTGCCTGAGGAATATCGGCGTTACGATGGCCGACGCAAAGGTATTGAGGTAGATACGTACCAAAAGGAGGACGCCGACTCCGGCAAAGATAACTTTTCCCGGAGAGAATATCTGGCAAGTGAATATCAGGGAAAACTCTGAGTACAGGCCATATAATGAGCTATACCAGGCCAACGCCCTCTCCAAGTATCGCAGAGAAAGCATACAGCACGTTCACCGTTGGGTCTAACCATTTCGACAACCTCTCCTCACTATTCCGAGCCTGATTGAGTTCCTGGACTTGTCTGTGAAGGAGGGCAAGAATGGCAGTCGGAGAGTCGCAGGCCTGGAGTTGGGCTGCGAGTGGGTGTGCGAGAAGATCGTTCTTCGTGCGTTTTTCGTATGCCTTGAGGGCATTATTAAAGATTAGTTGGAAGTTGGAGGATGAGTTAGATTGAACGTGAGACATGAGAAGGTAGTTCGGCGTTGAGAATGTGAGAGCGAAATGATGCCAGTGGATGATACAGTTTAGAGGCGCAACCGCCTCGTGTTCGCACGGCGCTTGCACTACTACTACTAGGGCAGCCCGCCTCGCTGACCTCCTCCAATAACACCATAAGCTTCTGCATCACAGTCAAAAAAACCGATCACAAACGGCCAACAGCTCGGCTCGTACAACCCAGCGCCGATGGGCATGATCGCCGCCACGGGAAACATACCGTCGTCCAAGTTCGTCTTCTCGTCAAACCTGGGCACCGTGAAGGTCAACACGACCTTCACGATCAAGATTGCGCTCAACAGCCTCGACGAGATATTGAATTACTACGCGGCGCCGCAGCAAGTCAATCGGGCGTTAACACTCCCACCGGTCCTGACGGCACCGTTCTCAGTGCCCGTTCAAGTTGACGCGGGCCTCCCCGCCGGCACCAACAGGCTCGCGTCTATCGACACCGCGCCGAATCACCAGCCGGTCATCGTTGCCGTCGCACAGCACTGTTCTCTCGATGTACATCCCTTACTTACATCTCCCTGCGATCCTGACTGATGACGTTTCTTTGCAGTTCAGTAACCAATGATGGCAAGATAGTCCCAGTTCCCGGCTCTAAAAATGCGGTTAGCACGGCCGCAAATGGCAATTTCAAAGGTCCCCAGGGCCAGAGGAGCAAATCTCCAACAACAACGGCCTTAATGCTCCCGAGTCGTCGCTTCCTCCCTCCCCATCCCCCCAGGCGCCCGCTAGGAAGAAGCTTGCAGCGGTGAGCAACAATGCTGGCAAGGCCGTGACGACCACATCGTCTGTCCTTGCCCGTAGCGTCTCGCGCCGTGCCTTCGAAGTCCACCAAGACAGGGCGTAGGCTGACTGACATCACTGCCCGCAACACCTGCCTACCCGTCTGGCGTCACCTGCCGATTCGCGAGACCCTCGTTTATCCCCTTGTTTCGGATTCCTTCTTTAGCAAGCTGGATTATGGCGTGCCGAGCACCATCTTGTTCGCGTGTACCGGTATACTGCCCCTTTTTCGGTCTCGACAACCTTGGTGAAACAATCCGTTCTACTTAAAGAAGTAATCGAACAATGCTCTAAGAACCTCTCGTTGGTCTGAGCCATGTTAAAGATAGACGTTCGGTAATAATGCGTTCCCTAGACGGCCTCAAACAGTAGGTCACGAATGTGTTCCGAGCTCCTTCCGAGCCTGCCCCAGTTTTGACAAAGGGAATTTAGGGTCACCAGTAAACGGCGTTTTACTTGAGGCACAGCGGCACGGCAGTTCGTTACGTTAGAGACGCAAACCCCGGGTTTCACCCCACCCTTGTCTGAACCATTCGAGCGCCAAGCCAGATCTACAACTGCAGTATATGGAGATCGACTGGGCACGTACTCTGGGAGCTGAACCGAGCGGCGATGGGCATGCCACGGCACGTCCGTAACTTTGATCGATCTCGGTTAGGAAGCACTCACGGGTGCTCGCCGTCTGTACTACCGCGCATGAAGGCCTCCCCGACGGACGCAATGCCATATCACCGACGGAAAACAAGAGGAACAAGGACGTAATGCAGTCAATTCATAGGAACTCGAAGTACGTGAAGGCTCAACCTCGACAATAATGAGGGCAATCATAACCAATCAAAGAAAAGGCGATGATAGCAACCGAGGTGACCAAATTGCCCTTTGGTAAGTGTTTGTCTGCCCAATGCCCGATTCTTTACTCACCTCCTTCAAGACTCTGGATCATTGTGTGATCGCCAAGGGCTTCGAAAATACCAGGGAACTCCGATCCCTGGCCAGGTCGCCTCAGCGGCCCTCATTGACCTTCGACGGCGTCACAAACTTCTGCCTCACGGTCAACAAACTAATCATGAACGGCCAACAATTAAAGTCCGAGTCGTGCAACCCAGCGCCGATAAGCGTGATCCCCGGCGCGAGAAACATACCCCCGTCCAAGTTCGTCTTCCCACAGAACTCTGTTCACCGTGAAGGCCAACACGGCCTTCACGATAGGGATGGCGATCAATGACCTTGATGCGGGAAACTTTGTTAATGTGACTAGATCGTGAAGTCAAACTACTCCACGACGCCGCAGCAGGTCAACGCGCAAGGCACGATCATCTGCCACATGCCCTTTGTCGTGTAGGGTAGGAAATAGACTCGCTCAGGCTCGAGTCGACCAAGCTGTTGGTCCTTACGGTCCTTACCGCCCTCGAGTGGGTGAACATCCACACCAGTGCCGACACCAATGTTCCCGTCCCCGTTGACGCAGGCCTCCCACCCGGTACATATAGACTCGCCTCCATCAACACCACGCTTTAGGTGGGAGATTTGGGGGCACTTCAGTGTACATCTCGGAAGCATCTCGGATCTATGCCCGGATCAGCGCACTGGAGCGCCCGCCACGATTCTGTAAATACGTACAAACAAACACCTCGTCCACGTCCTTCCCGCTACATCGCCCTCCGTCGCCGTCAGCAAACCGTTTTCGCCAACGATCGCCCGCGACAGGCAAAACACCAAGACGCCAGTCCACCCTCTTTACAACCTTCCTTCCTTTTTACCCGACCCGATTTTCTCTCTTTCTTTCCTTCCCTGGTCACTCGCCATGTACATCCCCCCTTTGCTGTGTCGCTAACCATGCGGCCATCGTACGCTTGTTCCGTTCTGATACTCGTCTATACTAACAACACTGATCTTTACCTTTGGTCTCTTTACCTTCCACATCTACGCTGTGCCCAAGCGCAGCTGGTACACACCTTCAAACTCTACTGTTACAGCCTTTGTTTACATACTCTCGCCTCGATGTCACCGACACAACCACTACTTCCTCCACATACAAGACAAATAATAGGTACTGGAAATGTATATAAGCCCCTTCAGTTCTAGGAGGAGGAACAATTCACGATTGATATCTATCTCTTTGAACAAGGCCGCGTCTCTCTCCTTCGTGTGTTCTCGCCCGCGTCATCTCATCTGCGTCCGCTCGTTCTCGTCCCCTTCTCTCACCCATTCTCTCTTCCTGGTCTACTTAATCTTATTCGCAAAAGCAGCCTTCCCTACATCAGGTACACCAGTGATGTTAGAGACTGGAGAAGCCTGAGCCCTAATTTTGCCCCCTTTCTGAACAACTCGAAGATAAAGCCAGGAATCTCAAGTGTAGTAGGGTGGCGACCAACCGTGCACGTCCCCTGAGAGCTGATCCTTGCTCTGAAGCCTATGCCATGACACGTCCGTAAATCTGCTCGATTAGGAAGCATTCGCGGTCGCCTTGTGACATCGCCATCTTGGGAACGTCCGTATGATAACGAAATGCGACTGGAATATGTCCACAGGAACGTTCTAGTGCTCTTCTCGTTTCCCTTCAGAACGTCTCAGCATCGAGCCATGCATCGAGACCTTCCCGGCGGACGCTATACCATACTGAGGGAAAACACGAGGAGCAAGGACGTAATACAATCGATGGGAAGGAAAGTCACGCTGGCGCGAATAGGGGGAGCCGGCGCAAGGGATGCGGGTGACCAACCAGCCATTGAGCATGACTCGGAGGTCGCGATGGGTTCGATCGCAAGTGTGGACAGCCAATAATGGCTGGGCTTTCCAGCTCCACCGCCAAAAATTAGGTTAGGACGATAAACCACTAACCACCGCTGTGGTGACCACAATTGTTAAGGGCGTGGGCTCAGGGGGGAGTGGGGGCTTGAGGCTGCGAAAACTCCGAGTCGTCACGGTTCCCTCACTGATTGCGCGATAAGCCGTGATGTATTAATGAAGCTTTTACGCCGCGTTGTCTTAGGGCTTTTATACCACGACAGCGACAGATAACTGATGGCCTCAGCTTGAAAGTCCGATGGGTGGAGGGGGATCCATGTATTTAAGCAGCCAGGATGTCAAGCTCGAACTATTCGCAACTTGACCTTCAGTGCCTCTTCAGTTCGTTGCACTTCTCTATTTCTTCTATTTCAACACATACGAGGTCGGACCCAGATGTCAAAGCAGGGTAAGCAACTATCTATAGCATAGATCCGAATATTTTCTAAATTCTGTGTCTGTAAGGTGGCAGTAATGGTGGTGGTGGTGGCAGTGGTGGCGGGGCCAACGTCAATGTAACAATTATACAAGGAGGGGGATGCGGTGACGACTACGACTCAGATGACGACGACGACTAGTCGAATCGGAGGACGACGAGGTCTCAAAAGGGGAGTAGAGGACGACGAGGATTCGAAGGAGGGGTAGTACTAGGAGGATTAGGCTCGAGTCGAAACCAGCTGTTCGGCTTCACACTCAGCTTGAAGTCTGATAACACTGTTCCATCTCTTCCGTCGTCGTGTCAGTGTCTGCTTCCAGGTTTGGTAAGGACACCTGGCTCGCAATGCCCTCGAACGCAGCTTTGTCCGGCGCGTAACATCTCACGAAATAATTTAGTGATAATCTTGGATAGAGCCAATGGGAGCGCGTGATTCATTTCAAATTTCATCGCTTATTATGAACTTTGAAATGAATAACACGCTCCCTCTATCCAAAATTATCGCTAAATTACTTTTCGAGGTGTTTCCTGATGCTAAGATTCTGTCCGCGTTTACATGGTCCAGACATTGGCTCGACTCCTTTCTGTCAAACCCAAATTCCTCCTGTTCAAGTTATCCGCACGCCTGAAACGTGTGCAGTAAAATTTCACCGCCGCTCGCGGAGACTCCACGGGATCGGTCCTCGCCCCAATCATGGGTTGTACTCATGGGCCGTACTGTGTGCCTACCGAATCCCCGTTCCATCTGATCAGTAAGTGATAGCTATCTGTAACAGTCATGCAATCAATCAGTGAACGAGTCGGGATTTCACTGCCTCAAGCTCCCCTCCCCATCTGCACGCCCTTAACAATTGGAAATTGTTGTCACCGCAGCGGAGTCACAGCGGTAGTTGTTGGTCTTTTCATTCTAGACTTTTGTGGCGGAGATGGGGTCATAATCGGTCCTCAGGCTTGCCATCGGCCAGGACCCATCGAGACCTCACGCTCGACGGGCCCTTCGGTCATCTACACCTTCTGCAAGCGCCAGTGCGCGGGCCCCCAGAGTTCAAGTTCATGCCTGTGCCTTCACATTCTTTGAGTTCCTACCAACTAACTGTCACCCGTCTTAAGAGGGTAAGCATGAGGAAAGACGCGGGAGGTCCGTGAGCTCGGAAAAAGCGGGCGAAAGAGGGGGGACAATGAGGCCACAACCAAGCTTGCAACCAAGATCAGATCGTGCATCTTCAACCCGAGGGAAGGGCGGTTGTACATGAATATTGAGGTCGCTGTTACCAGTGAGTATACAAAGCGAGCGGGGCCCGGGTGCGTGATCCTGGACAGCTACCCGGAGGTCAAACAAATCCGACTCATTGTACGCTTGTTCCATCCTGATACCCGTCTATACTAACAATGCGGTCCTTAGCCTCTTCGCTCACATACTCCCACCCCAACGTCGCCGACACAACCACTACTTCACCTATATACAAGACAAGCAATAGGTGCTGGAAATGTATATAAGTCCCTCCAGTTCGAGGAGGAGGGTCAATTTACGATTTATCTTGTTGCACCAACTTGAAGCCGCGTCTCTCTCGTTCTTCTCCATCCTGTGTGTTCTCGCCTGCGTCATCTCATCTGCGTCCGCTCGGTTTCGTCCCCCTCTCTCACCCCCTCTCTTCCTGGTCTACTTGATCTTACTCGCAAAAGCAGCCTTCCATGTTAGAGACGGGAGAGACCCGAGTCCCAATTTTACCCCCTTTCTGAACAACTAGAAGACAAAGCCAGTAATCTCAAGTGTAGTAGGGTGGCGACCAACCGTGCACGTCCCCTGAGAGCTGATCCTTGCTCTGAAGCGTATGTCATGACACGTCCGTCAATCTGCTCGATTAGGAAGCATTCGCGGTCGCCTTGTGACATCGCTGTCTATGGTTGGTCAATATCCGAATGATAATGAAATGAGATTGGAAGCTGTCGTGTAGCTGTCCACAGGAACGTTCCAGTGCTCTTCTCCGAGTTATTTCCCTTCAGAACGTCTCAGCATCGGGCCCTCGCATCGAGACCTTCGCGGCGGACGCTATACCATACCGAGAGGAAACACGAGGAGCAAGGACGTAATACGATCGATAGGAAGGGGTGACACGCTGACACGAATAGGGGAAGCCAGTGCCATGGATGTGGATGACCAACAGGCCATTGAGCAGGACTCGAGGTCGCCAATGGGTTCGATCGCAAGTGTGAAGACGGCCAGTTATGGCTGGGCTTTCCGGCTTCACCACTAGAAATTAGGTTTAATGATAAACCAGCAACCACCGCTGTGGTGACCACAATTATTAAGGGCGTGGGCCCAGTGGAGTGGGGGTTCGAGGTTGTGAAACTCCGAGTCGTTCCTTCACTGATTGCGCTTTTACGCCGTGATGTATCACAGTAATGGACCTTTCCACCGCATTGTATTAGGGCTTTTACTATGCCATGACAGCGACAGATAACTGACGGCCTCAGCTTGAAAGTCCGATGGGTGGAGGAATCCATGTATTTAAGCAGTCCTGATGTCAAGCTCGAACTATTCGCAACTTGACCTTCAGTGCCTCTTCAGTTCATTGCACTCTCTATTTCTTCTATTTCAACACATACGAGGTCGGACACAGATGTCAAAGCAGGGTAAGCAACTATCTATAGCATAGACCCGTATGTTTTCTAATTTAAGGTAGTAGCGGCGGTGGTGGTCAAGGTGGTGGGGCCCACATCAAAATTCCGTACCCCATTATACAAGGAGGAGATGACGACTCAGATGATGACGACGACGACTAGTCGAATCGGAGGACGGCGAGGCCTCGAAAGGGGAGTAGAGGACGACATGGATTCGAAGGAGGTGTACTAGGAGGACTAGACTCGAGTCTAAACCAGCTGTTCTGCTTCACACTCGGCTTGAAGTCTGATAACACTGTTCCATCTCTTCCGTCATCGTGTCACTGGCAGTGTCTGCTTCCAGCTTAGGTAATGATATATGATACCTGGCTCGCAAATGCCCTCGAACGCAGCTTTGTCCGCCGCGTGAGCTTCTGTCCACGTCTAGATGGTCCAGACATTTGGCTCGACTCCTTTCTGTCAAGCCCCAAATTCTCCTGTTGTCCGCACGCCTGAAATGTGTACAGAAAATTTCACCGCCGCTCGCGGAGACTCCACGGAATTGGCCCTCGCCTCGCTCATGAGTTGTACTCATGGGTTGTACTGCGCGTCCACCGAATCCCCGTTCCATCCGATCAGTAAGTGACGGCTATCTGTAACAGTCCTAATACACTTACTGTACGCAATCAATCAGCCTGGGTGAACGAGTCGGAGTTTCACAGCCTCAAGCACCCCTCCGCACGCCCTTAGCAATTGGCAATTGTTGCCACCGCTGTTGTCTTCTCATTCTAGACTTGTGCGGTGGAGAGGGCATACTCGGTCACAATCGGTCCTCAGACTTGCCACCGGCCGAGGCCCATCACAACCTCACGACCGACAGCCCTGTCGATCATCTACATCTTCTGCAAGCGCCAGTGCGCGGGCTCCCACAGTTCATGCCTGTGCCTTCACATTCTTGAGTTCCTACCAACTCACTGTCACCCGTCTAAAGAGGGTAAGATTGAGGAATTCACCACCACCGAGGAGCAACGAGCACAAGCGAGACAGTGTCATCAAAAAATGCGGGGACTCCGTGAGCTCGCAATGGGCGTGCGAAAGTAGGAGGGACAATGAGGCCGAACCTACGAAGCTTGCAACCGAGATGCTTTCGTGCATGAGGATGAGAATGAGAACTCGGAGCAAGAGTGCGGAAGTGGAAGCCAAGCTGCGGTGAGACCCTAATTTGATATAGATCAGGTTATGCACGTTCAACCAGAGGGAAGGGTTGGCTTCCATGGCTTGTATCGAGCGGGCGCCGGGATCCCGGACAGCTACCCGGAGGTCATTGTCCGTCCGTTTTTTTCACGTGACGACCAACTGTTTTCTCGATTTCTCCGAGTTTATGCCGTACAACGAGGGAAATCAGTGGTGGCAACCAAAAGGTGGTGACCCTCAAACCTCCCTCAGTAAGTTTTTTGTTGCCCCTTCCCTGATACCTTCGAGCTTTGGATCCTTGCGCTCTCGCCAAAGGTTGCGAAAATGGGAACCTGACCCCTCCAACAACTATAAAGTTCTGTCTCACAGTTACAAGCCAATCACGAATGGCCAACAAATAACGTCTGGCTCGTGCAACCCAGCGCCGGTGAGCGTGATCGCCCGCGCGGGAAACATGCCCTCATCCAAGTTCGTCTTCCCGCAGAACCCTGGGCACCGCGAAGGCCAACACGGCCTTCACGATCAAGATAACGATCAACACCCTTGATGGGGGAAACTTTATCAATGCGACCGAGCCTTGGAGAGAGTCGAACGAACTACTACACGGCGCTGCAGCAGGTCAAAGTGCAGGGCACGATCATCGGTCACACGCCCTTCGTCATGCGGGCGATCGACTCGCTCGAGTCGACCAAGCCGCTGGACCCGACTGTGTTTGCCTTCTTCAAGGGCGTGAACACGCCGGTGCTGACGCCACTGTTTCCGCCCCGGTTAACGCTGGCCTAGCCGGCACGTGCTCGCGTCCATCAACATCGCGTCGGACCACCAGCCGGTCCTTGTCGCGGTCGCTCAACACGGCTCTCTCGACGACCAAGTTTACGTGGGTCCCTTGCTTGCTTACATCACCTCGCGATGTTGACCGACGACATTTCATTTGCAGTTCACCGTCACAGTGACCAGTGATCGTAAGCCCGCCCCTAATCCTAGCTCCAACAACCAACATAACCTGGCCGCAAATGGGGATGGCAAAGGTCAGGGCGCCAAACTTTCTCCTACAAACAACAGTGACTCTGGCTAACTCGCTCCCAACTCGCTCCGGTCGCCGCCGCCGACGCCCACTGAGAAGTCCGCAGCGGTGGGCAGCAATACGTGTAAGGCCGCGACGACCACGTCGTCTGACAGTGCCCAGACCCGTAGCGTCTCGTGCCGTGCCCTCGAGATCCGACAGCACAGCGCATGTTCACCTCGCACGCCCGTCAACTCTGTAATTGCTGTTGGCCGGGAAACTTCGGTCCGCTTTCCGGTAATTACCGTGCGTGCGGAATAATGACCATTACATCCAACTCACTTTGAACCATCACGACTATCTATGGAGCACGTCGTCGGAAGTCGTCGGGGTCTACAAACGCGGAACTACAACACTGGATAGTTTCAAGACGTGTGCCAGCGGCGCGCGACAGTAGGTACTTTCGAGACGCACCGCGAGTGCACAGGGATTGATAGTCCCGATACCCGTGCCAGTGGTGCGCGAGAGTAGGTACTTCCGAGACCCCACACAGCGAGTGCGCGTCCATAGATAGCTCCCAGGGAGCGCTGTAGATAGTAGCTTCGATAGCGTGCTCAGCCCGTGCAACGACGTTTCATTTGCAGTTTAGTCAAAGTTCACCGTGACTGACAGATAGTAAACCTGTCCAGCTCCAAAAACAACAATGCAAGTGGCAATGCGGACATGTTCGCAACCACCACTTCATCTACCTTTGCCAGTCATATTTCGTGCCGTACTTTTGAGATTTGGCAGGACAGGACAGGACACAACTGACCGACTTCGTTAACAAGTCTTTCATGCGACAAATGCCGTTTTGCAAGATGCTTTCAAATTGAATTTTTTTTTTCTACCCACATCCCTGACTTCGTCCCTGTAACCACTAACCACAGTACTGTGCAGTAAGTTCCGAAAATGTTCCGAGGCTGCACCAGTTTTAACCTGGGAAATTCACGGTAAATGAGGTCTTAGTGCCATATAACGTTGGCAGACTCGCATACCATGCACAGTATTTAGAGATCGGGGCAACCCAATCTCCAGTGTTACTTTTTCTTTGAATTCCCCAGCGAACAGCAGGCTGTCAGCAGCACCGTGGTTGTCATGGTGATGCACTGGGCACGCATCCTGAACGCTAATCCTGGCTGCAAAGCCAATGTCATGGCACGGCCGTAACTTTCCTCGATTGGGAAGCGCTTGCGGTGCCTTTGTGACATCGCGGTCTATGGTAGTAGGTTAATGTCCGTATTATAATGTTGTTATCTATCGGAGCGTGTGGTCTCCCTGCCAGGCCTCCCTGCCACACGCTATGCTGTCGAGGAACACGAGGAACAGGGATGGGATGCAAAAGTGCGATAACTACGTCGTCGTCGTCACTGTAGGTAGATCAGAAGCTGGTTCTAAGGATGCTGAGTGAGCGAACTGCTTGCACCATCAGTAAGGCTAAGCGCAAACAGAAACAGTGAGAAAGGTGGCATTCTCAAGAGTACATTCAGCGGGGCAGGCGCGACTGAGGAACATAAAAGGAGCGATGATTTTCAAAATATGCAGGTCTGCGCGTTTCAGCATGACAAACAGGATGACCGAAGCCAAAGCTAAGCTCAGGGTGGGAGGGTTGCTGTCAAGAATGGGCTGAATATCCTGACCAACCGACGATACACCGGATCTAAGTAGAATGACCTGAGTTTACGCTGCCGGTGGCAGAGCAGATGAGTGAATGTTGCTCAAAATAGGGAGGGAAGGATTCAGACATACGAGATGGGGGCAGCGTAGTATTCACAATTAATCGTCGTTGGAGCCAGTACAGTGAAAGCAGGGCGTCAATCACGTTCCAGTTCCTAAAAAGCCCACCTGGACAAAGAGCAAAAGAACGAGGCCATCCTAATGCCATTGAGGCTCGGCCGCTGTGAATTCCATCTCGATCTCACTACGGTATCTCCTCGGGGGTAGCGGACTCCTTAACATCAGGATTCCTACCACAAACGTTTTAGACTGGTAAAAGTTAAAAAGTCAAAAAGTTGAAAAGGAATCTAGAACTCAAAAAAAGTTCATTGCCAAATTGTTTTTCAGGAGGAGAGAAGTACAAATCCAAAGGTAGAGAAGCTAACAAGTTTTTAGATTTTCCCTGATAGACGTTGTGACTCTCTTTAGACTGGGGGCTGATCTGAGTGTGATAGTGAGTTGGTAGGAACTAGAAGCATATGAAGGCACACACACGAATGATGGGAGCCTGAGCATGGGATGTCGATCATGCCAGTGAGGTTGTAATGGGTTGAGTTTTCCATCTCCACCCCTAAAAATGGTTCCCAACCACCACTGTGGTGACAACAATTACTAAGGGCGTCAGGAGGAGATGCTTGAGCCTGAGGCTGTGAAGCTCCGAGTAGTTCACTGACTGATTGCATGCATTCACAGCAATTTTACTTATGGATCAGGCAGAATGAGGATTTGGTGGACGTGCAGTACACCCCAAGACTGACTCGGAGTCGTTCACTGATTGCTCACAGCAAGCGCATTAGGACTGTTACAGGTAGCTGACCAAATGCAAGTATTACTTACGGATCG
>Ga0209488_10000620_pt1 | contig 30137 bp, 33 predicted proteins | sample Rivendell_Oct201_8_FD_188349 | JGI IMG/M metagenome (GOLD analysis project Ga0209488, IMG submission 188349) | Vadose zone soil microbial communities from the Eel River Critical Zone Observatory, Northern California, USA -... | ecosystem: Environmental > Terrestrial > Soil > Vadose zone >...
TCTTGCCAGTCATTTCCAGAAGCCGGACCGACTCGCCGGAATGATCGCCGCCTTTCTAACGTCGGGAGGACTCGTTGGATTTCTTACCTATGTTGCGGCGTGGCTCCAGACCGGCAAAGGAATCGGTATTGAAAAGATCGGGTTCCTGATCATGCTCTCCGGAGTCGCGGCCGCGGGTGCCTCGCCGCTGGCTGGCTGGCTTTCGGATCATGCCGGAAAAACAAAAGTCATCATTGGATCCAATTTGATTCTGGCCGCAGCGTTTCTCCTGATTGCCCGCCTCGACTGGGGATGGCCGCTGTGGATCGGCATGGCCGTAGTGAGTGTCTGCGCTTCGGCGCGCCAGGCACCGCTGCACGCCATCACCACGGAAATTGTCGGCGCGGAGATTCGCGGGGAGTACACGGCGGTACGAAACGCATCTTCCCAACTCGGCATTGCGGCGGCGGCGACAATTTCGGCGTACACGTTTGATCGCTACGGGTTTGGCGGCGTCGGCAACCTCGCTGCGGGCATGACACTGGTGATCCCGCTCTGTTTTTTCTGGCTCCGCGAGTGATATTCTTGAGCGGGGAGAAAATCCATGAAGAACCTTCTCAAAGTTGCGTTCCTGACATCGATTACCACTGCCGCCCTGGTCTATGTGCTGCTGGAATGGCGGCCGCTGGGCGCCATTCAGCATTCACCACTGGTGAGCTGGGCTTCATCGTCTTTGAGTTCGACAGCCAGTCCCCTGGCCGAGCCTAAAAACGGAACACCGGAATTCAGCGGCGATGAAGTGAACAACATTGATGTGTACCAGAAGACAAGCTCCGGTGTCGTCAATATCACGTCAACTTCGATCGCGTACACTTTCTTCTATCGGATTCCGCAATCCGGGACGGGCTCCGGAGTCATCATCGACGCGGCCGGACACATTGTTACCAATCACCACGTCATCGAAAATGCCGACAGACTGGTCGTCACCCTGGCTGACAAAAGCACCTACGATGCAAAAGTTGTTGGTGATGATCCCAGCAATGATCTCGCCGTGCTGCAAGTCGACGCGCCAAAAGCCAAGCTCACTCCAATTCCTCTGGGTACCTCCAAAGGCCTGCAGGTGGGACAAAAGGTTTTGGCGATCGGGAACCCATTCGGGTTGGATCGCTCATTGACCACCGGGATCATCAGCTCTCTCGGTCGCTCCATTTGCCCGACCTGCCCTGAAGAAAATGGGGGGCGGCCCGTTCAGGGAGGAAATGGACATCCCATCGAAGGAATCATTCAGACGGACGCAGCCATAAACCCGGGAAACTCGGGGGGACCGCTGCTCAACACCAGCGGCGAAGTGATCGGCATCAATTCTGCGATCGTGTCTTCGGCAAATGGAGGAAACGTCGGCATCGGCTTTGCGATTCCCGTCGATACAGTTCGTCGAATCACCAATGACCTCATCACGCTGGGTTATGTTCGGCGACCGTCGATGGGCATCAATACAGTTCAACTCGGCGACTTTCCGCGTGTCGCAAGGGACCTTGGTATTGAAGCGATGGGTCTGGTTGTCGTCGATTTTGAGCCGGGTTCTGCCGCAGCGTTGGCTGGAATTCAGCCCTACCGGGAAGGCATTCGAGGCGGCCGCAGAGTTGCTCTCAGCGCCGACATCATTATTGCCATGGATGGAAAGGAAATGAACTCGGCGTCGGAATTTGGCGTGGCGATCGACCGCCATAAGGCGGGTGACAAGGTCATCGTGACCATCCTGCGAGGCGGTCAGAAAATGCAGATTCCGCTCACCCTCCAGGAAGCCCCGCACAACAACCGATGACCATCCTGAGTTTCTTTCGAACGCGCGAATGGGTGATCGTTCGAAGATTCGTGCTCATCGGTCTCATTCTCTTCCTGGCATATCGCACCTATGGCAATTCCCTGTTCGAACGGTTTCAATCGCCGGACGCCGCCCGCGACATTGCCATCACCAAAGCGGAATTTCGAGCGGATGTTGTCGGCACCAAACCCGGATGGATCATCGGGCTTCGCAATAACAGCCGGCGCCACGGTTACGATCTCATCCAGGTGGAGGCCACATACTTCGACAAAACGGGGATCGTCCTTCAAAAGGACTCCATGACCGTCTTCCAGAAACTCACTCCCGGGCAGGAAGAAGTCATCGGCAGCACCGATACTCAGGAACGCCCCGGCGCGGTGAATGGCTCTTTAAAGGTCATCCGCGCCGAACTATTGAAATGATCGCACTCAAACTTTCCACAACTCTTTCTTGAGGTGATATGCAGGAACGCTTTCCGGCAATTCGGGTCACGATGCTTCCCAAGGATACCAATGCCTATGGGACGATTTTTGGCGGCGTCATTCTCAGCTACATCGATCTTGCCGGCGGCATCGAGGTGATGCGGAAGCACAACGAGCGCTTCGTGACCAAGTCGATGCGCGAAGTTGTTTTCGTTGCGCCGGTGTTCCTCGGGGATCTGGTGACCTTCTACACGCGCACGACGCGAGTGGGCACGACATCCGTCACCATCGAAGTCGAAGTTGAAGTGGAGCGCCTCGGACCTCACGGAAATCGGGAAGTGGTGAAAGTCACCGAAGCGGAAGTTGTTTATGTCGCCGTCGACAGTGGCGGACGCCCCGCACCAATACAAAAATGACAGAATCCCCTGTTTTCGTCATCGACGCGATGAATTACATCTTCCGGGCCTTTCACGGCATGCCGGAAAGCATCGTCGCTCCCTCGGGAATGCCGGCGAATGCAGTTCTGGGGTATACCCGAACGCTGCTCCGCATCATCAAAGAACATAAACCGGTATACATGGCTGCCGCGTTTGAGACCGGGTCTTCTTTTCGCTCACAAATATTTGAGCAATACAAAGCCACGCGTACCGAGACGCCCGCAGGCCTTTCCCCACAGTTCGACTATTGCCGGAAGATCACCGAAGCCATGGGCGTGCCCGTGTTCGAGTCGGACGATTTCGAAGCCGACGACATCATTGGAACCATCGCCGAAGGCATGCGGCTGCTCGGACACTCGGCCGTCATCGTGACGGGAGACAAGGACATGTCGCAACTGGTCTGCGGCGAAATTCATGTCTATGACCTGGCAAATGACCGATGGCTCGATGAAGACGGAGTCCGTGAAAAGTTCGGAGTCTCGCCGTCGCAGATACCGGACATGCTCGCGTTTATTGGAGACACGGTGGATAACATTCCCGGGGTTCCAGGCGTCGGACCCAAGACCGCTCAACAGATTCTTGCCGTGTGCTCGGGCGTGGAAGAGATGCTGACACTGCCGGAAAAACTAGCGTCGCTGACGTTTCGGGGACGTGACCGAATCGTGAAGCACATCAGCGACAATATGGAAACGCTTCGGATGAGCCGTAATCTGGCGACGATTCGCTGTGACGCACCGATTGATGTGAAGCCGCAAACCCTTCGCTATCGCCGAGGCAATCGACGAATGCTCGTCGAGCTATGCGAAGAACTGGGATTCCGCCGGGTTCTGGAAGAAATCCCGATGGAGCTTCCCCAGCAATCGCTGTTTTAAGCGTGGCGGGACACCGGTGTTTCCATCAATCCACAAACGCTACGGTGTAAGCTGGAAGGAGCTGCTGAGGAAATCCGTTGCGCAATTTCTGCATGACAAGATTCTGGATCAATCCGCGATGCTCGCATTCTATTTTCTGCTCGCACTCTTCCCACTGTTGCTGATCCTGATTCCGATGCTCGGACTGTTCATTCAGTCACATTACGCGGAACAGGCGGTCCACGAATACGTCACGGGAGTCATTCCCGGTCCGGCCGCGGAGCTGATCAACCATACGCTCCGGGAAATCCGCCAAGACTCCGGGACATTCCGCTTTTCGTTTGCGGTGGTATTTCTCTGGTGGTCCGCATCCCAGGGTGTTCTTGCAACGATTCAGGGGCTGAACATTGCGTACGGAGTTCGTGAACAGCGCACCTGGTGGAAAAAATACGCCGTCGCGTCGATTCTGACGATTGTAACGATGATACTCATCATATTCGGCCTCATGGTGCTCTCCTACGGCGGTCGAATCAGTGCATTCCTCGTCAGTCATTTTGGCTACGGCGGATTGATCGGCGGGACCTGGCAGGTACTGGGATGGGTGCTGTTTCTGGTGCTGGCATTTATTGTCTTCAACATTCTCTACGTCTACGCACCGTGCGTCCGCCATCGGCGATGGAACTGGCTGATGCCGGGCACGATCATCGCCGTCGTTTTGTGGCTGGGAGTTTCGCTGGGGTTCCGAGTCTATCTGACCTTTTTCAACACCTACATACTCATCTACGGCTCCATCGGAGCTGTGATCATTCTTCTGCTGTGGTTCTATTTCCTCGGCATCTCGTTGCTCTTTGGCGCCGAAGTGAATTGCACACTCGAAAAGGCTGCCGGTCACATGGATGGAAGCTGATGCGGCAATTAGGCACGGTCATCGAGTATTTGCTTCACTCGACCCACCACGCCTCCAACCAGCATGACTTTGATGCCGTGAGGATGCATTGGAGACTTCGTCAGAAGTTTCTGAACCACGCCTTCGGTTAATGCGCCCGTGGATTGATTCTGTTTCTCGACGACCCGTACCCTTAACCCCGGCCGGATGTTCGCCCGCTGTTCACCGTTCATCTAAGCCACGTCCATGGATTCCATTTGATGCATCGATGAACCGAAGGCAGGATAATATCGAACGCACATGAAGCTGGGATCCCTGGTTCGATTCATTCTGAGCGGTGGCAAACGCCGCATCCACTGCGGATCCTGCGGCAGCGAATTCGGCTGCGGCAGCGGGCTTGGCTGCTGGTGCAGTGCCGTAAACATAAGCGACGTCTCTCGAACGAAGATGCGCAAGCAATATCGGGACTGCCTGTGTCCCGAGTGCCTGAGCCGCTTCGCAGCTGGAGCGAGTGCTCCGGAAGCCAAATCCGTCGACCACCCCGCGTAGCGCTCGCACCTCACCGCTCATAAAACCGGCTGGAGATCGATGCGGGATAATTGATCGAGCAGAAATGCGTGTGCGACGTTCAAGTACGCCTTATCTTTCGATTCCAGTGTCAGCTTGATGGAGTACTCGGGCTTGGTGAAATAGGGATAGGAACCCAGCTGCAGGTTCGGAAACTTTGCCAGCACCTGATGGAGTATCGACGCAATCTGTCCCTCATCGGCGCGCAGGAACACTTCCAGGAGGTGGTATGGCTCCTCTCGAAAGATCTCGCGAATATGCGTGAATTTCCGCTGCAGGATTTCGGGGACGCCGGGAAAAATGTAGACGTTTCTCACCACGACGACCGGAAACCACATTCCTGCACGGGAAATCAGCATGGATTCTTCCGGAACATCGGCCATGAGCAGGTTCGGTTCAACAAGTTCAGGGGAGTAGTAAGCGCGCAACGCCGCTTCCAGTTCCGGTTTGCGACGTATGGCCTGATTGAATGCGAGCGCAATTCCGGACATTGTCAAATCATCGTGCGTCGGTCCCACGCCACCTGTGGTAAAAACATAATCGTGCGCGCTGGAAGAATCCCGAACCTCATCTGCAATGACGCGGAGTTCGTCAGGAATGACTGAGATCCTGCGGACGTCGACGCCAAGGCTTCGCAATTCCCTTGCCAGAAAAACTGAGTTCTCATCTCTCGTCTTTCCCGATAGAATTTCGTTTCCGATAACGACAATAGCCGCAGTCTTCGCCATGCGCGAAAACTATAACACTAAAGAATGACAACATCCCGGAGCCAGGCCCCACCGATCTACAGCGCCAGTGAAAGCGATGCCGACATCCTGTGGGCAACGAAGTTTTTTGCCGCGGACCCGTTCATTTTTGTTGTACAGGTTACAGAGTCGGGCTGCAGAAATCTGGTCCGCATTCCCAAGATTCTTGAGGTCTAGTGCGTCTCAACACTATACTTCAGACTCTTTTACGAGGTTCATGCTGATGCGCGTCCGATTCTGGGGGGTCCGCGGCTCAACACCCACGCCGCAAGTGGAGAACATGGGCTTTGGTGGGAATACGTCGTGTACGGAAATCCGCACGGACAGCGATGAGATTCTCATATTCGATGGGGGCACGGGAATCCGGCTACTCGGGAAGGCCCTGGAGAAGGAATTTGGTAAGCAGCCCATTCGCGGCCACATTTTCTTCAGCCATTTTCATCTCGATCACATTCAGGGCATTCCCTTCTTTCGGCCGCTGTACGACGCGAAGAACCACTTCACGTTTTATTTTGCCGGCAGACCCAATGCCAATCTGGTGAAGGATGCGCTCGCTGGAATGATGGCCAATCCATATTTCCCGATGGATATGTCCAAACTCCCCTGCCCGCGAAAGTATGTCGACCTGGTGGAGGGCAAATTCAAGGTGGCCGATACCGAGATTCTGGTCCTCCCTCTGAATCATCCCCAGGGCTGCGTCGGCTATCGAATCACTCAGAACGGCAAATCGATTTCATATTGCACCGATGTGGAACATGGGCCGGAATGGAACGATCGGAATATTCAGACGCTGGCGATGGATACCGATCTGTTCATCGTGGACTCCCAATACACTCCCGAGGAACTGCCGGGCCATTCCGGATGGGGACACAGCAGCTGGAAGCAGGCAATCGACACCGGAAACGCCGCACGCGCAAAAAAAGTTGTCCTGTACCACCACGACCCCTACCATGAAGATGCGGCTCTCGAGGAAATCCTTCAAAAGGCGAAGCAACACCATCCTAACGTCATTGCCGCCCGCGAAGGCCTCGAAGTAACGATCTAGTCCCCTATAATAGAAACATGGCTGTGAAGTTCCGCGATTATTACGAAACGCTGGGCATGGCCCGCGGTGCCAAGGAAGAGGAAATCAAGAAGGCTTATCGCAAACTCGCCCGCAAGTACCATCCCGACCTGAACCCCAACAGCAAACAGTCGGAAGAGAAGTTCAAAGAAATCCAGGAAGCGTATGAAGTGCTCGGAGATTCCGAAAAACGGGCCAAATACGATCAGCTGGGAGCCAACTGGAAGAACGGCTCCGAGTTCACCCCGCCACCGAATTGGGAAGGCAATATCGATTTCAGCAACATCTTTGGGGGTGGAGGACAAGGCGGCTTTGGCCAGCAGGGAGGTTCATTCAGCGACTTCTTTGAATCCCTGTTCGGCGGAATTCCAGGCGGCGCCGCCGGCTCGGCCAGAACCCGGTCACGAGCTCCGGAGAATGCGGAGACCGAACTTTCACTTCCACTTCTCGATATGCACCGGGGAACCACACAAAAGATCACCTTAAGTTTCGGCAGAACCCAGAAAACGATCGACGTTCGGATTCCTCCCGGCGCACGCGACGACAGCAGGATCCGCGTCGCCGGCGGTGGACCAAACGGCGGCGATCTCTATGTTCGTCTCCGGCAAAAGCCCGACGCTAAATTCATCGTCAAGGGGGATGACACCGAAACAGTCGTGGAGATCACGCCATGGGAAGCCGCGCTGGGAGTTGCAATCGAAGTCCCGACACTGGACGGGCGCGCGAAAACGCAGGTTCCACCTGGAGTTGCTTCCGGACAGCGACTGCGCCTTCGGGGCCAGGGTCTCAATATCCGCGGCGGTGGACGCGGGGATCATTTTGTGGTGCTGAAGATCGTCACACCGAAAACACTCACGCCGGACGAAAAACGCCTATTTGAAGAGCTGCAGCGACTGTCGCCTTTTAATCCGAGGACCAGGTCGGAGACGGTGTAAAGGGCAGTTCCGTTACTGTTGCTCCGATATTCTTCTCTGCCGAAACCAGCTCGACATGATTGCCCGAGGCAGCCGCAGATCGTGATGCAAAACCGAGTGCGATCGGCTTTCCCAGTCCCGGTGAAACCACACTGCTGGTGACATAGCCGACTTCTTTTTCGCCGCTTCGAACCGCGCTCCGCGGTTCCGGCACGGAATCTCCATCACAAACAAAACCGATGAACCGGCGGTTCACGTGACCGATGTATTTAATCTTCGCCACGACTTCCTGTCCGATATAACAACCTTTGTCGTAGCTGATTCCTCGATCGCCAAGTTCCGGCATTGTGGTCGACTCGTCGATATCGATTCCGTAGAGTGGCAGACCTGCTTCAATCCGCAGAGCATTCCAGGTCGCTTCGTCCGCCAGTGTCGCCCCGGACCGAAGGATCTTCTGCAGCATCTCATCGCTTTCATCCTGGCGCACCCAAACCGTAAAGCCCAGCGCATCCCGGACGACGCGGCCTTCCGGAAACTCGTGGTGTTGATTTTCCTTTTTGAGGTTCAGCGGTTTGCCAAGACAGGTTTCAAGAGTGGACGAGGCAGCTGGCCCATACACTCCGATGGAATGCAGAAGTCCGCTGTGTTGCTCGGCAACAACATCTTCCATGATGATCATTCGTTCCAACGCGTCGGCCAGTTTCTTCGCGTTCGACGTTTCCGTTGTCAGCCACACGGCTTCCGCATCGACAAGAATGGACATTTGACCGACCAGCTTGCCTTGTGCGTTGAGATGAGCCGCGTAGGTTCCCTCGCCCGGAAGAAGTCTCTCGACGTCGTTGGTGACCATGCCCTGAAGCCAGGACACCCTGTCGGCTCCAGTCAGGCGGACAACACCGCCGTACCAGGGTGTCGGCAGGGCCACTGCGGAATGGTGTGCTGCGTTGTAGTGCTCAATCGGCAATGTATTCAGTTCGCCAGCGAACGCGTCAGGGCATCGATGAGCTTCTGGGCGGCCTGGGGAATGACCTCTTTTCCGTCAATCAGCAATTCCTTTGCCTGAACTTTCCGGCCATAGAGATTCTCATTGGCTTCATTGTCCGGACGCAAAGACGACCCTTTCAGCGAAACTCCGGCAAACAATCCGCGGCTCTTGGCGTAGGTCAGAATCTCCGCATGCAATGTCGCATTGGTTTCGGCGGAAGCCGAGCGGCCGATGGGGCCCGCTGCCGCAGCTATATCTCCACCCAAAGCCACTTTGTCTTTCAGCAAACTCTGCATGCTTTTGGGCGACATGAACAGCATCACGATATCGATGGACTGGCCGCCGAGCTGAAGGCCAAAGCTGCCGCCGCCAATCGACAGCATGGAAGGCGATCCGAATGCGCCCTTCCCTTCGTCCCTGCGGCAGGACACGGCGCCGCGGCCGTATTGTCCGCCAAATCCGAACGCCGCTTTCTTTACTGCCGGAATCACGGCAACACAATCGGCCCTTTTCAGGAGATCTTTAGGTATGCCTGCATCGGGACCCTTGACGAGTTCGTCTATCACCTTGGCGGAATCCCACAAGCGATCCGCCACCTTGTCCTCCAATTGAGCATAAGCAGAGCCCTGCACCGCAAGAGTCAACACCAGACTGGCAAGCAACAACCGCATCGAGCCTCCTTTTTCGTTATGAGAACACAATTGTTGGACGGAATGGGACCAAATCAGAAAGACAGGATCGGCGTGACGTGAGTTTGAATGGGTTGACCGGCGACGACAACTTCCGAATCGGCATTTCAGTCAGGCCGCGAGTTTGATGGTGCCGGCATCGAAGCGGGAAATATACGGGATGGCGTTAAGGGGAGAGAACGGCGTGGCGACGCGGCAAGAGTGAAGTTGCTGCCAGGGAAGATAAATTTTCTTCTCCCCCGGCAGCATATCAGCATTTCAGACTCGATCGCGTGAACCAGCCCGGCGATCGAATCTTTCATGGCAGCAGGGCTGTTACTTTACTTCTTTAGAGAACGAATACGTGTAACCGAACTCCACGGTGTCCTGGTTCAGCCGCGGCACCGGACCGGAAGCCTTGCTGAGTGTGAAGATCTTCTGGTTGGTGCACGGGGCACTGCCGCAGACCGTGAAGTCGCGGCGGTATTCCGTCCAGAACGTTCCGGACTCCTTCGATGCATACTGAATGGTCACTGTTCCTTCGTGCAACCGCACAAAGTTTCCAGACAGGCCCGCTCTCTTGTCGTCAAACCACTCGTAGCGAGGAAGAATCTTCACCTTGGAATCCTTGCCCATGACGTTGTACTTGCCATAAGCGGCAATTCCCTGCCACCGGCGCCGGAACGCACCAGCACCGACGGTATCGAAACCGTAATCATAATTCGCCATCGCGCTGAGCGAGTCATTCACATCGTAGGTCGCGATCGAGTCGAAAGAGTGGCGCCGATTGTCTTTCAACGGGCTTTCATTTCCGAGCAGGTAGTTCTCTGTCAACGTCAACTTGGCCGTGGGCTTCAGCGTTGCCATCAGGCCGACCGCTTTGGCTCTGTTGTTATCCCGGACGTCATTCCAGCCGTTCACAACATAGGCGGCAACAGTCGCCTTATCGGAAGCAGCAAAGGTTGCCCGAACACCGAAGTGATAAAACGGCACTGTGTAGTTAAACAACAGTCCGCGGCTGTAATTCCAATTGTCCTTCGTCTCGATGACTTCTGCGCCCAGAGGAGTAACGAACTTTCCGAAGTCCACCGTCATGTCGCCTCTGTTGACCGACACGTAAGCCTGCTGGATGTGCTGATACATGATGCCGGCCGGCTCAGACGAATTCACGACGGTCGCCGCGTCGCCGAAGCCCACATCAAACCGATAACCTACTGGCTTCGGCTTCTGTTCCACCGCGAGCTCAGCGTAGTTCAGGCTGAACATTTGATGGTTGAAATCGAAAGCCCGAAGAATGTTCGTCTGGTTTACCGGCTTATTGAAATTGAACGCGTAGTAACCATCGAACAAGCCCGTAAAAGTCTGTGAAAACGCTGTTCCGCTCAACAGCAGAAAAGCCAACAGGAGAGAAACCACGAAAAAGCGTAACCGCATAAACCCCCGCCTTTCTAAAATCGATGAATCAAAAATCGTCTGAAACGGCCAATCCGATACGAGCTCTTCATCCCGTGGATGGCCACCCTAAATCGTGCGTCTTGCACGCGCCGAAAACGTTTTTGTAACTCGGCGACTTCAAACCCACGTCAAAAAACCGGAAAATTAGACGTCCACCCAGTTCATCTGGTTATGGCAAAAAACTGCGAATCCGAGAAACCAGCGGATTAAACGAAAAACGCCCGGCAGCTGCACTGCTAGGCGCGAGCCGAACGGCAGTGTCTTACAACAAGCAGCACACCGTCGTGCGGCTCCTTGTTTTTAAACTACTGCAGCGGTCGTGTCAATAATTACTTTGCAAGACGGATGAATACCAATCGCGTCCAGATCAATCCAGACGGCGCTTTGAGCGGGATTGGCGATGTATACAGCGTGCTATCATCCGCGCATGTTTCCAGCGGATGTGCTGCAAGACCGCAACCACGATGACATCGTGGAATTGCTGAACGCTCGAATCTATATCGCCGATCTTGCCCCGCCATCCGAAATTGCAGCCGCGGCAAATATTGCAGCGCGGCTCGCGTTTGAGTCGACGTCTTTCGATTTGCCCGCGGGGTTTCCCATTTCGGAATACCGATCATCCGACACATCTGTCGCCATCGTTGTCGGAACTGCCGCAGGGCCATTCGTCCGCGAATCGAATGCCGGAATTGTTCGGACCATGGATGGAACTCGCCGGATCGTCGCCATTCCCAGGACCGCCGACGCAGAACAATTTGCCCGAACTCTCAAGTGGGATCTCCGGATCGCTCTCGACCCGGGATTGAAATTGCACCATGTCCCCGGTGATAAGCAATTCTCATTGTCCAGCCTGTTCACGGCGCAGGGATGGCTCGGCGACGACGATGGCGATTTCATTCCCGAGAAAACCGAGACCACCATTGTTCTGGGTCCGGATGTCCATGCCACCGGCATTATCGATCTTGCGGCACGGATCGCACTGGAATCGGCGGGCCTTCGACTCCCGCTCGTCGTCGAATACTCAGATGAGATGCCTCCCAACGCCATACTCATTGGAAGAACGAACCGGCACGTCCAGGAGCTGATCCGTTCCAGGCAGTTCTCGATGGATCCGCGACCAGGTTACGGCAAAGTCGAAATCCTCTCTGCATCTGATCGAAATACCGTTGTGGTCATCGCCGGCACAGACGACGCGGGAGAGGCCGAAGCAATCCGACATGCGGCAGAACGACTCCCCAATGTCTGGGAATTTGGGAAAGACCGCTTGCATCTCTCCGATATCGAAAGCGATCTTCGTCGCTTTCTCAGCCGGCGCTCTGAGGCAGGCCAGGCAGCAGCCGCGCTCGGCAAGGCAAAGAAGATCGCAGCGGAACTCGGAAGTGAAGATTGTCACGAGGCATCTCTTGAGTTTCTTATAGACGGCAAGTGCCGCCCCGAACTGGACCACATCGCAGCGCAATTCGGAAACATGAAGGTCACCGCTTCAAATCTCGGCGTTCATTCCGGACCGCTGGTATTCGAGGACACGTTCGTTCTGCCATGGGAAGGCGATGAGTCGCGACGGAGGATTACCCAGGAGATCGTGCCCGCAGTCCTGGCGGGCTCTTCCGTCGACATCGAACTCCGCATCAGCGAATCACCGCAGGTGCGAGCCGCATTGAGCGGCGAAATACGCGAAACGGTCCTGAAGCATGGCGCCAATCCGGACAAGCTCTCGATTCGCATCCTCGCCGCCCATAAACAGGCGTACTGCTGGCTGGATGAAGTCCTCAAGCCCAGATTGAGTCTCGCGACTCGAATCCGGATTCTGTACCGTGAACTTCAGGGCAAGTCTTCAACGGTTGAATCTGCCGATCGCTGGCTTCATGAGTTGTATCCGATTGATGAAGTGCTCTCGCGAGATCTCAAAATTCCGCTGTCGGACATTACCTTTCACGCTTCAACTGTAAATTCAAATTCGACCTATGAGGTGTTCGCAGAGGACGCATCCGGCAGCATCATCCTCCATGAATCGTTCGAACCGAAATACGCGATGCGCCCGATGTTCGATCTTTTTCCGGACTACGCCCAAATCCGCGTCGGCACCGGCTGGCTCCGCGCAATCGTGGACGAATCCGTCGTTGCCGACCGTCGAATCGAAACCGATCCTGAAAAATTCTGGAATTACTACCAGGCGACAACGCTTCCGAAAATTCGGACTTGGCTTCTGCATCTTTACGAGGGAAGGTTGCGGCCCGAATGCGCGCCGCATTTCGCAGTGCTGGAGGTGGATCTCTGGCTAAGTGAGCCCGACTACAACATTGGTATCGATGAAGAACGCATGTCGACGCTGGAGGCTTTGCACGAAGACATCTATTTTGAGACGCTGCTCTTTTTCGAACTCATGGGCCTGAACCATCCCGGACGAATCATTCCGAGAGTCCATCGCGCACGCGACGGGCAGGACGGACTGGCAATAATCCGATTTACGGGGAAAGCCGGTCCCAATCCTCGCGTTAGTTTCAATTGGACGAATCGCGAAGGCAAAGCGCTGCGCCGTACGGAAGACCTTCTGCCACTCTCCGATGTTTTCCCGCGCATTTCATCCATCACAGTGAGGTCCGGCCACAATTCGGTCGTCGAGCTGGGATTCACTCACGTGCCGGATTCACAGGAAACCCGCTCGCTGTTCGAAACAATTCGAGGATTCCACAACAATGGCGTTGGACTGAATTGGCTCTCTTACCAACACGTCGATCAGATGACCATTCTTGGAATCCCTTTTCCGCAAACCGAGGAATGCTATCGAAAGCCGCGCATCGAATCCCGGTCGGGCGGGATGCCAATCGTCGAGATGGAAACACCGATTGGACCCGACGAATGCCGGCGAATCATTGAAAGGCTGGCCGCATCCGCCAGTGTGCGTCCATTTCTGGCGGGCGAATCGTTTCTCGGGTGTCCTGTCTGGGCACTCGAGGTTGTTGCACCTGAGAAAGGAAAGTTCCGGTCACAGGCGAAAGCTTCCGTTATGAAACCGGTTCTATTCATCACCGGCCGCCAACACGCCAACGAAGTCTCCAGCACATCGCACATTTTGAGGCTTGCCGAACTGCTCGTCTCCGATCCGGAAACAGGGAAACTACTCGACCACGTCAACTTCATTCTGCAACCCATGACCAACCCCGATGGCGCGGCGCTCGTCGAGGAACTGCATCGCGACACTCCAGGCTTTATGCTGCATGCCGGATACCTGGGCGCGCTCGGTATGGATGTAACGAGCGAGCAATGGTCTGAGAATCCACTTTGTCCGGAAGCGCTCGTTCGCACCAGGCTGTGGCGGATGTGGGTTCCGGATATCGTGCTCAATCCCCACGGGTATCCGTCTCACGAATGGGTTCAACTGTTCGCCGGATATACCGCATGGGTAAAATCCCGCACGATGACCGCGCGCGACTGGTGGATTCCTCGCGGCTGGTTCATTCCTCGATTTGAATATATGGAAGAATCATGTGATGCCGCTTTTGCCCTTCGAGATCGCGTCATGGCCTCAATGAATGAAACACTCGGGCCGTGGCACGAGCGGATGCAGCGCCGATATTTGAAATATGGAGCTGCAAAACTCACGGAGACGCGTACCGAGTGTGGTCTGCGTACCGACCCGGAGGGATTCTCCTTCATGCAGCGCTACCCGCACGTGACGTTTATGGAGACTGTTAGTGAAGCACCCGATGAAGTCGCCGAAGGGGATTGGCTAAAGACCCTGGCGCAAACCGGCCTTGAATTCAGTCTCGCCCATGCACGATATCTGGCGGAAAACCACGCTCCGGTGAAACGATCCATTCAACACAGTGCAGACACGACGGTATTGCGGATCTCTCGCAAACGCCCTTAAAATATCTGCTGTATGAAGGATCATTTGATTCAGGATCTCGAAACATTTCTCCGCCAGGAGGATTTCGGGACGAACTGGGACGGAGCCTACCAGGACGTGATCCCTACCATTCAGCGCTTCTTCGCAACGAATGGTTTCGAAACTCGGCTGCTCAATGAGGCGGATTCTCCGTCCGGAGACACGGAGCTCGTCGCCAGCAAGGATTCGATTACGGTCCGGGTTCCGTGGGCCGAAGATGGCAATGGTCGCTCGGTGGTTCATCTGCATTCAATTCAAATTGCACGAAGCGCATCCAACCCCACGTAGCCGCGGTCAGGCATGAAATACGACGTGATCCTGTTCGACGCCGCCGATACCCTGTTTACCACTCGCGGTTCAGTCGGTGAAATCTACGGAGAAGTTGCCCGTAAGTACGGGTCCACATCCTCATCTGAAGAAATCCAGTTGGCCTTTCTCCGACAGTTTCGGCATTCGGGCCCTCTGACAGCCAATGACGAAAAGCAATGGTGGAGAGACGTCGTATTTCGCGTTTTTGGCGACGTGGGAATGATCTCGAATTTCGACCGTTTCTTCGACGAGGTCTATGAAAAGTTCCGCGATTCTCGCGGCTGGTGCCTGTTCCCGGAAACCATGGAAGTTCTAAAAGAGCTTCAGATGCGGAAGTACAGTCTGGGCGTCATTTCAAATTTCGATTCCCGGATTTACTCGGTCATGAAAGCTTTGGATATTCTCGAATACTTCAGCTCCATCACCATTTCCAGCGAGACCGGGTTTGCTAAACCACATCCGGGTATCTTCAAGGCCGCGATCCAGGCTGCCGGCGTTCCGGCCTCACGGATACTCTTCATCGGTGACAGCCTTGAAAACGACGTTCAGGCCGGCGCGGCCGCCGGTCTCCACACCATTTTGATCGACCGTAATGGAAGGTATTCCTCGATCGGCTCGATCGTTTCAATCCGGAACCTCAACGATCTCTCAAATCAGATCTTGACGCGCCCCCGCTGAAAGTTTACCTTTGGAGGATACCCGACCAGATTGGTCGGATATTGGCGACCGCTGAACGATACCAGAGGCACGATGTTCCAGCTATCCAAGAAAGCCGATTACGGACTCATTGCTCTCAAGCACTTAGCCCAGCATTCTGACGGTTCGGTCAGCGCGAGGGAGATTGCTTCCGAGTACAAGATCCCGGCGCCGCTTCTGGCCAAAGTGTTGCAAAGGCTGGCGCGCAAGGGCCTGCTGGTATCACAGCAAGGGATCAATGGAGGCTACGTTCTCGCCCGGGAGGCTTCGAAAATCTCAATAGTGGATGTGATGGAAGCTATTGATGGCCCTATCGGAATGACCCCTTGCGAGCGCGGCTCCAGCTGCGAGCAGATCGAACGCTGTTCGGTGCGTGACCCGTTGATGAAATTAAAGGTCAAAGTCGTCCGGATCCTTGGAGATACGTCCATTTACGAACTGGCGATGAACTGAAAGAAGAAATCATGAAGCTACCTATATATATGGATAACCACGCAACGACGCCGCTCGATCCCCGAGTGCTCGATGCGATGATGCCCTATCTCACCGACAAGTTTGGCAATGCGGCCAGCCGCAACCACCAGTTTGGCTGGGACGCCGAAGCGGCCGTTGAAGATGCGCGAAAACAAATTGCCCTGCTGATCGGTGCCGACCCCCGCGAAATTGTTTTCACCAGCGGCGCCACCGAATCGGACAATCTGGCGCTCAAGGGCGTAGCCGGCATGTATCGCGAAAAGGGCAATCACATCATTACCTGTGTCACGGAGCACAAGGCGGTGCTCGATTCGTGCAAACACCTGGAGAAGGAAGGTTGCCGCATTACGTTTCTTCCGGTAAACGACAAAGGATTCATCAGCCTCGACGAGCTTCGAAACGCCATCACCGACAAGACCATCCTGATTTCGATCATGACGGCGAACAACGAAGTCGGCGTCGTCCAGGACATCCAGGCCATCGGGAAGATCGCTCGCGAGCGCGGCGTGTTGTTCCATACCGATGCGGTTCAGGCGGCGGGAAAAATTCCATTCAACGTGAACGACATGAACGTCGATCTCGCTTCCCTCTCGGCGCACAAGATGTACGGTCCGAAAGGCGTCGGCGCCCTGTACGTTCGACGCAGGAATCCACGGGTTCTTTTGACTCCCATCATCGACGGCGGCGGTCACGAACGCGGCATGCGTTCCGGAACGCTCAACGTTCCCGGCATCGCCGGATTCGGCAAGGCGGCGCAGATCGCGCGCGAGGACCTCAGCCAGGAAATGACCGAAATGTTCCGGTTGCGCGAACGGCTTCGCGCAACACTCGAGCGTGAACTCGACGAGGTGTATATCAACGGCGATCTGGAGAAACGGCTGCCGGGAAACCTGAACATGAGCTTTGCCTATGTCGAAGGCGAGTCGCTGCTGATGGGCATTCACGATATTGCGGTGTCGTCGGGTTCAGCGTGTACATCGGCCAGCCTCGAACCGTCGTATGTCTTGAAGGCTCTCGGTGTCGGCGAAGATCTGGCACACACCTCGATCCGATTTGGGCTTGGCCGATTCAATACCGATGAAGAAGTCGACTATGTCGCCACTCGCGTTATTGAAGTCGTGCGCAGGTTGAGAGACCTGTCGCCGCTCTATGAAATGGCCAAAGAAGGCATTGATTTGAAATCCGTTCACTGGGCTGCGGAATAACGCGGCGGAAAACCGTAAGGAGAATTTGAAATGGCTTATTCAGAAAAGGTAATCGATCACTACAACAACCCCCGTAACGTGGGCGCGCTTCCGAAAGACGACGACAACGTTGGAACGGGCCTGGTGGGCGCCCCCGAATGCGGTGACGTCATGAAGCTGCAGATCAAGGTGAATGCGGAAACCGAGATCATTGAAGAAGCAAAGTTCAAGACGTTCGGCTGCGGCAGTGCCATCGCCAGTTCGAGCCTCGCCACCGAATGGGTAAAGGGCAAGACGATCGCCCAGGCGCTCGAGATCAAGAACACGGATATCGTGAAAGAGCTCAGCCTGCCTCCCGTCAAAATCCATTGTTCGGTGCTGGCCGAAGACGCGATCAAGGCCGCGATCACCGACTATAAGAAGAAACATCAGTAGGACGTCTAAAGAAGTATGGCCATTGAAATTTCAGACAACGCGCTCACCGAAGTGCGACGAAGAATGGAAAAGGAACGCATCGACGCGGCAGGCATGCGCGTCGGTGTGAAAGGCGGAGGCTGCTCCGGACTTTCCTACAATCTGAACTTCGAGACCCAAACGCGTACCGGAGACAAGGTTTTCGAGCGAGACGGCATCAAGCTGTTTTGCGATCTCAAGAGCTACATCTATTTGAACGGCACCATGCTGGACTACGACAGCGGCCTCATGGGTAAGGGATTCGTCTTTATGAACCCCAACGCCAAGAAAAGTTGCGGCTGCGGAAGCTCGTTCTCGACCTAGTCCGCCTCCAAGCTCATCTGCATCAGCAGCAACGGAATTGCCATCAGTGAACTATTTCGAAGTCTTTGGTTTTCCTGAAATTCTCAATATTGATCTGAATTCCCTCGAAAGAAAGTTTCATGAACTCAGCCGGCAGTATCATCCCGACTACTTCACGACAGGTTCCGTCGAGGAGAAACAGAAGGCGCTCCGCATGACGGCCCTGCTCAACGACGCCTATCGCACGCTGCGCCACCCTGTGCGCCGCGTCGAGTACCTGCTCGACGTCGAGGGATTCAAACCGGACGGCAGTAAAGTTCCGAAATCGTTCCTGATGGAAATGTTTGAAATCAACGAACAGGTCGAAGAGCTGAAATCCGGCTCCGCAAGTCCCGAACAGGTTGCCGCCGTTCGAAGCGAGATTGAGAGCCGGGCGGCACTATTCGATTCGCAATTGGCAGCGTCTTCTTCCGAATGGGATCGGCTTGTCACTGCCGGCGCCTCGAGAGCCGAACTGAATTCTCAGCTGTCGAAACTGACTGAAATTCTGTCGTCATCCTCATATATACGCAACCTCGAACGGGACCTGGAGGGAACCGCTTAATGTCCAAGATCGTTGGTATCGACCTCGGCACAACAAACAGTCTTGTCGCCATTGTTGAAGATGGTGTTCCCCGCGTGCTTCCTGGCCGCGACGGAAACAAGCTTGTCCCGTCGATCATTCACTTTGAAGAAGGCGGCGAAATCCTGATTGGCAACAGTGCGAAGGCCCGGCTGATTGACAACCCCAGGAACACCATTTTCTCCATCAAGCGATTTATGGGCAAAGGTCTCGACGATGTTCGCGAAGACCTGCCGATGTTGCCTTTCGAAGTTTCCAGCGAAAGCGAACACATCATCCGGCTGAAGATCTTCGGGCGCGACTACACTCCGCCCGAACTTTCCGCACTCATTCTTCGGGAGCTCAAGCAGAACGCCGAGGCCGCGCTCGGTGAACCGGTCATCAATGCAGTCATCACAGTGCCGGCGTACTTCAACGACGCGCAGCGTCAGGCTACCAAGGATGCCGGACGCATTGCCGGCCTCGATGTGCTTCGGATCGTCAATGAACCTACCGCGGCTTCTCTCGCGTATGGATTGAACGAACACCAGCGCGGCACCATCGCGGTTTACGATTTCGGCGGCGGCACGTTCGACATTTCGATTCTCAAGCTCAGCGATGGAATCTTCGAAGTGCTCTCCACCAGCGGCGACACGCATCTCGGCGGTGACGACATCGACGAGGAAATGATCCGTCTCGTGCTTCGCGAAATCGGCGGCAAGCCCGATGCCGCGTCGATCCCTTCAATCCGCAAAGCCGTCAACAAGGCGAAAGAAGATCTCTCAACCAGTGAGTCCGTGGAAATTGTCATCGACAGTCTCAAGATTCACCGCACGATCACACGCAGCGAATTCAATGCGCTCATTGATCCAATCGTCGAACGGACGCTGAAACCGTGCCGCCAGGCTCTTGCCGATGCGGGGCTGAAACCCAACGCCATTGACGAAGTCGTCATGGTGGGAGGATCCACGCGCATACCACTGGTTCGCGAGCGCGTCCAGTTGCTCTTCGGCAGAGTTCCCCACACTGAATTGAATCCGGACGAAGTCGTCGCACTCGGAGCCGCGGTACAGGCCGACATTCTCGGCGGCGGCAAGCGCGACATGCTGTTGCTCGACGTCACTCCACTTTCACTGGGTATTGAAACGATGGGTGGCGTGCTGTCGAAGATCATTCCGCGCAACTCCACGATTCCCGCCAGTGCGACGGAAATGTTCACCACCTTTGTCGAAGGCCAGACCAGCGTGAAGATTCACGTGCTGCAGGGCGAGCGGGAATTGGTGAGCGACTGCCGCAGCCTTGCTCAGTTCGATTTGAAAGGTATTCCACCGATGCCGGCGGGTTTGCCCCGCATCGAAGTGAAGTTTCTCATTGATGCCGATGGAATTCTGAACGTATCGGCGCAGGAGCAGCGCACCAACAAGTTTCAGTCCATCGAAGTGAAACCGACTTACGGCCTCACCGACGAACAGGTTGAAGGCATGATTCTCGATTCCTTCGAATATGCCGAATCCGACATCGAGGCCAGGCAGGTGATCGAGGCGCGCAACGAAGCTGAAACCGTTCTCAACGCCACAGACAAGGGTTTGCGCGACGAGAATCTGAAGAATCTCTCCGACCAGGAGAGAGCGGAAATCCTCGCTTCCGTTGCCCATCTTCAGGCTGTCATGAACAGTGACAGCCACACCACAATCCGCGAAGCCATCGAACGATTGGATGCGGCAACCCATCACCTTGCGGAGCTGAGAATGAACTCCGCCATCGAAAAAGCTTTGAAAGACAAACACGTGAGGGAAATTCAATGAACACGCCGCTCACCTGGACCAGCATCGAAGATCTCGCGATTGCGCTCACCGACAAACATCCGGATATCGATCCGCTGACGATTCGATTCACCGACCTGCACAAGTGGGTGCTGGCGCTGGACGGTTTCAGTGACGACCCGAAGAACTCCAACGAAAAAAAACTCGAAGCCATCCAGATGGCCTGGCACGAAGAGTGGACCGACCGGAAGGGCTGACGAGAAATGGCTGAACAAAATGGGGACTGGAGTCGAATTCGAAACTCAAGCCTTCCGGTCTCAATCCATCCTTGATCGAATTCGGGGCCTGTCCCCAATTTGTTCAGTCCTTATTGAATCCTTCTCCCCCAAGGGAGAAGGCGGCCGAAGGCCGGATGAGGGACTCCGCTCTGGCCGCTATTGATTCCCTCACCCAGCCCACCATCGCCCATTCCCCGCCCCCCTCCAATTGACGTTGCGGCGCCATGACCCGGTGTTAGATTCGACAGAACTCTATCGGAGCAACTATGCAAAGATTCCTGCGAATCGCGCTTGGGGTGCTGGCATGCGCCTGTTTGTTGAAGGCCCAGCAGCCGCAGAAAGTCAAAATCAGTTATCCGTCAAATGCCGGCGCAGCCTGGCCGCTCTACCTCGCAAAGGAAGGCGGTTATTTTGCGACAAACGGGCTCGATGTGCAGCTCGATTCCGTAGCTCCCACCGCAGGGATTTCCAAGGTCAGCGGAGGTGAAGTAACGATGGCGAGCACCACGCTCGGTCAGGCCATGAGCGCCAGCTCCAGGGACGGATCGCTCATCGCATATGCCAGTCCGCTCCGGAAAAGCCCGCTTGCGCTGATGGCAAACAAAGACATCAAAAGCGTTCGCGATTTGAAAGGCAAGTCAATCGGGGTGCTTCAAGTCGGCGACGAGACGTATCAGTTCGCAGTCGCAATTCTCGCAAAAAATGGAATGACTCCAGCGGATGTCCAATGGCTCATTGCCGATGAGCAAAACAACGGATGTATTGGCGCGCTTGCCAATGGCCGGGTCGATGCCACCATGGTCGACGCGCCGGAAAGCTCTGAACTTGAAAAGCAGGGATTCAGGAGTCTCTCCAATATCGCCGACTTCGAAGACATCTCCGCCCCAACCGTCATTCTCTTTAGGAAAATGACGGTAGCCTCTCACCCGCACCTGCCCGAACAGTTCATCCGAGCCAATGCGGAAGCCATCCGGCGCTTTTACGGTGACAAGGCATTCGCGGTGAAAGCCTATCTGAAGTACTACAACGGCGATGAATCTGCAGTCTCGAAGATGTACGACCGCTATGTCACGAGCAACGCCTTTGAACGCATTCCCTACATTCCCAGCGCGGCTGTGCAGTACGCGCGCAGTCATCCCGCCGATGTTGAAACGGCTGCCCGCTTCAAACAGTTCGACTTTCGAATGGTTCTCGACAACAGCATCGTGACGCGGCTGGTTCGAACCGCCTTCTTTGACAAATTGTTTGGTAAAGGCATTCGGGTCGAAGAAGACCGCAAGAGCAAACTCGCCTTCAAATAATTCGCGGCAGCGTGGTAAGCGCCATCTTCGTGCGCCATGTGCAGCGGCACAATATTGAACTTCTCGACTTTGAACCCATTCCCAACGTACGATCCACACCATCTTCCGCGGAGAATATTGGAGATTCAGAAAATGCGAAGCCGGCGCACACGATTAACATTTATTGCGATCACAGTTATTGCGTTTCTGGCGTTGGTCATGGCATCAACGGCGGGTCAGCAAACTCCCACTGCCGGTACAACCTATAGAGCGCCCCGCACCGCAGACAACAAACCGAATTTGAATGGAGTATGGCAGGTGCTGAATTCGGCAAACTGGGATCTTCAGGATCATGCCGCGGCAATGGGACAGATCACTACCGCCGGAACCTATGTGGCAACACCGCCCGGGCGCAGTGTGGTTGAAGGTGGCGAGATTCCGTATAGGCCAGAAGCTCTGGCGAAGAAAATGGAAAACTACAAGAACCGCCAGTCGGCAGATCCTGAAAAGATGGATCCCGAGCTCAAATGCTTTCTGCCGGGTGTGCCGAGGGCGAATTACATGCCCTATCCGTTCCAGATCATCCAGTCTACCGGCGCCAACCCCATCATGATGGTGTATGAATATGCCGGTGGAGTCCGGACGATCCACATGGGAACTCCGACGAAGTCACCCGTGGACCAATGGATGGGATGGTCGAATGGTCACTGGGAAGGTGAAACGCTCGTTGTCGACGTCACCGGCCAGAACGACGCGACGTGGTTCGACAGGGCCGGCGATTTTCACAGCGATGCATTGCATGTGGTGGAACGATACACCGCAAGCAGCCCCGAAATTCTCAATTACGAAGCCACCATCGAAGATCCGAATACATTTACACGTCCATGGAAAATCAGCATGCCGCTGTATCGTCACGTCGAAAAAAATGCACAGATCATGGAATTCAAGTGCGTCGAGTTTGTGGAAGACCTGCTGTACGGGAAATACCGCAAACAAACGAACAATTGATCCGCTTCCAGTGACCTATTTCTGCGGTTTGTCCTCTGTGTTGGGATTCGATGAACTGAGGGAAAGCTTGCGGCCATCGGCAAAAGTAATGTCGCGACCGTTCGCGGTGTTTGTCCCATTCTTGGCCTGATAACCGTCTACGACAATATCCATTCCAATGGTCAGCAGGCTCTTGGTGACACCCTGACTGATCAGCGCATTCGGACTGCCGCCTTCAACCATCCAACTTGCAATTTTGCCGTCAGCGCCTTTCACGTCCATGTGAATCCACGAGTGGGGATTGATCCATTCCAGCCGGGTGACCTTTCCCTGCAGCTTCACGGGCTTATTGGCATCAAATTCTGCAGAGAACGCGTGATGTGCCCATCCCGGTCCTGTTGCAAACAACAAACAGAACCCCATCAGAATAACCGTCCGCTTTGTTCTCGGCATTTCGTTACCGTGCTCCCTTCTTCGCTGCTTCTTCAGCGGCCTTCTCTTCAAAACGCGCTCCGCTGAGAATGCCCGACATCGCATAGTTTCCCTCGTGACAGGCGTATTCCAGCACTTCACGTCCGCCTCGGGTCATGGGAACCTGCGCCGTCCATTGTTTCGTAAATGTCGAAGGATCGTCGATGGTGAATTCGTACATTACCGTGTTGGCGTCGGTACGCGTGAAGCGTTCGATCAAGTGCAGGTTCTGGCTCGATCCCCTGAAATTCGTTTTGTCGGTAAAGTTGGTCGTGTCGACAACAAGCGTGTCGCCTTCCCAATGCCCGCGCGGATCTCCCATCCACAGACGGACATTCTTTGGGAGGTGCGCACTCCCATCCGTGGGAATGATGCGCACATCGTGGATCATCTCAACGAGTATCGCCACATATCCGGGTCCCTGAGCGATCTGATAGTTGTTGTTGTAGAAACTGGGAAGCATTGGTGGACCGGCGGTCGCCCACAGGAGACAACGCTCGGCCAGCGGCCGGTTTTCCGGACCGTCGAGGGCATGTCCTCTTTGCCCCTGTGCCAGCGCAGCTCGGCGGACCTGACCTTCAGCCGTCAGCGCTGGAATCTTTCCGTCCTTTGGGTCGATGATCAAGGATGTCCTGAGGGTCGGCACAACCTTTGTGCCTCGGTCCCACCAGAAGTCGTTGTATGCGCGCCCGACATCCGCCGCAGCGGTCCCATCGCGTCGATCCGCGTTATTGTTCGCCACGGTTACCTTTTCATATTCCGCCGCTTCCGCCGGCGTGAAAAATTCCTTTCCGGCAAAATTGGCTGGCCGTTCCAATGGGGTAAGCGTGACGTTCGTCCAAACGCCCTGCAGGTCCGGCTTGCCGTCGGGCGTTCGCGGCGCCACATATTTTGCCGTGCTCTTCGCCGCTGGCGCGGCCTGGCCGGCAACCGGAGCCGGAACCGCGGAGACAGCCGCAATGATCAGCGCCGCCGTGACTGCCAGAACGCTCCATGTCGCTGCATATCGATTCCTTTGCGAATAGCTCATCGGAACCCTCCCGGCTAAGACGTGAATTCTGCGGCCCATTGTAAACCACCGAGAACCTTTTCGACCAACTCTGCGCAACCTCCATTTCCGTGTCCGTGGCGCTCCCACAATCGAGCGGGCCGATTGCCCGGTGCGGCGAATTGCCGGCCGAAAAAAGACTCCGGTCGGATATGCTGGACGAGATCGTTACAAGCGTGGACGAGCGTCTCGCGAAAAACAGCGCCGCCCGATGAACGGCGGTTCCCTGGGAGGTACTATGCATCGGAAGATTGTCATCGCCGTTCTGATTTCCAGTTCGTTGTTGTCAATCGGCGGGTTGGGACTTGCGCACCATTCTGTGGCTGCAAACTTTGATCAGAGCAAGACTCTCGACGTTACCGGGAAGGTCAAAAAGATTGAGCTTCGAAACCCGCATTCCGAGATCACGCTGGAAGTTACCAAGCCTGATGGCAGCGTGACGGTATTCCATGTGGAATGGTCCGACAAGAATGCGCTGCTTCGTCGTACCGTTCCTGTCAACAAAATGCATGTCGGGGATAAGGTAACGATCAGCGTGAACCCGAGCCGGCGGTTGTCCAATCTTGGATACTTCAGAACAGCGCTACTCCCCGATGGAACGATTCTTAAAGATTGCGGTTTTGCCGCGTATCGCGACAGTGTAGCGAACGGATCGAAGATCACCTGCTAAAGCGGAGAATGCCCATGAGCCGGATGAAACGGACCAGACGGATTCGGAACAGCGCAATCATGGCAGTGTTCCTGCTTGCCAACACCATCCCTGCTCAAGCTCAGACCGGCAAGCGTGCGGAATTGGACGGCGTATGGATCCTCTTGCGAAGCAACACCGAAACCCCGAAGTTGACGCCCGCTGGGGAAAAGGCTCGCGCTGCCTATGATTTCCAAAAGGACGATCCGGACATGCGCTGTATTCCCGCGAGCTTTACCCGCGTCATGCATACGCCTTCGCCTCCGATCGAGATCCGGCAACGCCAGGATTCTGTGGAAATCAACTATGAGTTCATGGATGTGCGGCGGCGCGTACCGCTGAAGAAGGGACTTGCCGTGAAAGACGCGCCATACACTGCGAGTAAATATCCCCACATGGGCCGCTCGGTGGGACAGTATGACGGAGAAACGCTCGTCATTGAAACCGCCGGCCAACGCGCAGGAGTGTTGGATACCCTCGGAGTGCCCGGACTATATCAGTCCGACCAGATGCGCACGATCGAACGGTTTATTGCCGATGGCAACATGATGCAGGTCACCGTCACGCACGACGATCCCTTCTATTTTCTCCAGCCGCTGATAGTCCACTACACCTACCTGCGCCTTCCGGGCGGGAAGATACTCAAGTGGAACTGCAAACCTGAGGAAGCCACTTACGAACGATTTATTGCGCGATAGGGTGACTCGTTGGCGACACTCAATAGATGGGTCGGTCCTTCCAGAAAGCTCGATCCTGGAACGCCTGGGAGATACCGATCGATTATCCGTATGGGTGTGAGCAGAATTTCAACATCTGACGCCTGATGAGACATCACCATTGAAATCGCCGATCCGCTCCGCTTAGGCTCCCCAGGTTTTCCGCGGCGCGATATTTATCGAGGTTCAGCCCACTGCGTCAGTTGGCGTCCGGCGTTGCCGACAGGAACGGCTTTCCGTCCTGAAGTGTCAGCCGGCCATTGACATTCGGTGAGGCTGGGTTTTTGCTGGGACTGCAATTGGTGCAGGTAACGATCGTGCCCAGTTTCAACGAAGCGGGTCGAATGCCGCTTCGGTACAGCGGATTCGGCGCTCCGCCTTCGACCCGATAGACGACTAACTTTCCATCGGGACCTTTCGCCTCGACCTGGATATAGATGTGCGGATTTCCCCAGTCGATCTTCTTCACGCTCCCGGTAAAGGTAAGCTTCTTCGATGTGTCGAACTCCGCCGAGACAGAGTGATGCGCGACAATCGTCCCAGAGGCCACGAGCAAGCCAACGCCCACGAGAATGGCAGTCATGTGATTCCTGGTCATCAATACCTCCTCGATTTTGGTGATCGGTTCTGGGCATCTTATATATGTTGTTTTCACAAGGTCAAGGAAAGCCGTACCGTTCAAGCGCGATTCCAGATGGCCGCCCTTGCAGTTCCGCCTACATTGCCGCGATCAAACTCATCGTTAACTTGGAAGCGGCTGATGATTCAGTGGTGATTGCGTACCAACAAGCGCGGTGGATTGGAACCGTAGATCTGCCAAACTTCCACGATTCTCGCGTTTGGCAACCGAGGACTCGCGTACCATCGCGCCCGATCTGCGTATTCAAGCGTGAATAGCCCTTCGCCCGCGAAGGCGTGAAGACCGGGAAGAAGAGCCGTCTGCCAAACCGTATGAACACCGGCGGCATCGACCCGGTAGAGCACTGCCCGCGCACTGATTGCGCTGCCGCTGGATCCGGTCAGCATTCCATCGGCGAGTATTAACAGCGCATCGGGTCTGCGCTCCACTGTCCGAACATTTAACCAATGACCTGAAAGCTCGCCGCCGCCGCGCCCTGCCAGGCGTGCCTTCCCCTTCTCCCAGACGTAAGAATCAATGACGATGCCCGTGGCTCCGACGCCATGGAAGCCAAACGAAACGGGGTACGCGACGGCCCAAAGTCGAACTTCTGAATTAGGCCCAAAACCGGTTCCGCTGAACGCGAAGTAGGGCCGAGGTGCCTCCTCGGACTCATTCTTGCCGAGGATATGGGTTAGTTGACTGACAAGATCCTCATCGCGAATTCCCGGAGATGCCTCCAGTTGCTGGATGATGAAATCACGAACCAGATTTTTCAACCGGACATAGTTCTCGGGGCGACCTTCCGCTTCTCCGACGTCGTTTAACCGAGTCTGCAGGACCCGCACTGTTGCAGCCTCGCGATCCGTCGGAAGAAGTTTCGCGGGTTGCTGTGCCAGTACCACAGCCGTACCCAGTACTAGAAAGACGGTAACCCGCATGGGTTCCTATGCCCTCAGAAACTGCTCAATGGTCTCCACCATGGATAATCCGTATTAGCAGCGTTCACGGAGTATCCCGAATTCCATTTCGCGTATCAAACGTTTTACGTGGGAGATCTGTCCGTTCCCTATCAGAACATTCGATTCCAAATAATCAAATGGCCGTGCAAGTCCCGAAACCGGAGAAGTGCTTTCCATGACCGTTGAGGATGCGGTTCGCCGCGTGAGTAACGAGTCGTCGCGTAGTGTTTACCGATCCAGCGAAACATTTTTCCGTATGACCGGCATCACGCCGACTGAATGAAGATAAATTCCAGAGTCCGGCCTGCCGACTCACCAACAACTCAAGAACTCTAGTCGGTGAGTTTTCAGAAGCGGACTTCCGATACTTTGAGATATTCGATTTCCCTGATTCTGTTCCGCGGTCAGACCACGTCTGCAGGCTTTGCGTTTTTTGCGATTGTGTCGTTAACCAAATTGACAAGTTGTTCAATTGCTGAGAACGGACTGGTCGGTTCGAGGGCCATCTCAAACGCAGAATAAATATCAGGACAATTCTCTTTCAACCACTGGAATCCCGCCTTCGGCCCCTCGTACCATTCGGCTCGGGTAGTAAAGAAATGTTCCAGGATTGCCGGAAACAACTCCGCTCGTCGCAGGTTTCCCTGAATGCCACCTCGCTTAATTCGTGCCAGGGCTTTCTGATGCCAGGTGCACAGAGCTTGGATCTCATCGGTTCGAAGTTTCTTTGGACCTGCACGATAGATTTCTTCAAGGCGCGACAAAAAGAGTGAGGCGACATTGGCCTTCTGACACAGGATTTTTCCTCGGCGTAGATACAGCATTTGATCGTCTGGCTCCGCAAGTTTGGCTTCTGGATAGATAAAAATGTCTAGGTACACTCCATTCCGAAGCCTGGCATCCCGAAATATCTCCCCCGTCTCCCGGATTCCAAGAAGGTCGTAGTCGCTCGCTTCCGTGGCGTCACCGCGAGCCCATGAGCCATACAGAATTATCGTATGGCAGGCGTGCTTCGTTTGCAGCTCACGAGTAATGAAATCGATTTTGTTGTCGGTCATTTCGGCGTTTATATCCTAAAAACGCGAAAGACCGGAACACAGACGGTCGGTTGCACCCAAGCGGTCGCCTTTTGCAAACTCAGATTTCCTGCAAATGCCGTGTAACCGGCTAACCGCAATGTGAAATCGGCAATCTTTCACATCTCCGTATTGCCGACTAAACCAACCCTATTGAAGGATGTGCTACTTCATCTCCACTTGAATCTCTTCGGCGTGCTGATCTTCGACATTTTCAGTGCTGTGCATGAGGGCGTCACGCCACGCGATATCGCCTCGCTTACGTCGGTTGTCGTTCACGGTTCCGTCAGGGAAAGTCATCTTCGTATGCAGGTCCGTCAGGTAAACCACAACGTAAGCAGGGTGCGCATGCATCGGAGATTTGATGTGCGGCTCGAGCACGGTTCGCAGTATCCGGACCTGACCGTCTTCAAAATCCACGGTGTGGAATTTCGCATCGATCTTTGCCGGATCGGTTGCAGGCAGGAACTTGTATGCCGGCGCTCCCGGCGGTTTTTTCTTCAGTTCAACGACGATGAACTCCAGCGGCTGGTCGGCAAGGTTCTCTGCGAAACGTGCGGCGGCCGTACTATGGGAGGTGTTCCCCGCTTTTTTCCGCACCTCCTGCACCTTGCCGTTTGACGCTGTGATCTTCTCATATGCGTCGGTGAGATAGATGGTGACGAATTCCGCTTGCCAATCTACGGATGCCTTTTCGTGGCGTGGCAGCACGACTCGCAACACCCGCACCCGATCGTTCTCGATAACCACGGGCGTGCTCTGTGTGAAGGCTCGCGCCGCGAGCAGTAAAGCGAAGACCGATGCGACCGGAAGATATTTCACGCGTGCCATCTTATCTCCTGGTGGTGTCCGAGTCATCCAGCGAAAAGATTCCTTAAGCGCTGCTTTGCTTCTTTTCGGTTGAAGTGCCCGGCAGCATCTGCCAGTTTGTTCGCCAGAAGCGCGAGCAACCAATATGCAGCAGTCGAAATTCAGAACCGTTCTTCGGGTCACCAGCGGCAATTTTCTGGAAATGTTCGACTTCTTCCTGTTTGGTTTTTACGCCACATCGATCGCCAGAACCTTCTTCCCCGCGGCGAACGAATTCGCATCGTTGATGTTTACCTTCATGACCTTCGGCGCCGGTTTTCTGATGCGGCCGCTTGGGGCAATTATCCTGGGCGCTTATGTCGACCGCATCGGACGCCGCCGCGGCTTGATCGCGACGCTGGCAATCATGGCGTGCGGCACCATCCTGATTGCCTTCACGCCGGGCTATGGGACGATCGGTATCCTGGCCCCGCTGCTGGTGCTGGTTGGACGGCTGTTGCAGGGATTTTCGGCAGGAGTCGAATTGGGTAGCGTGTCGGTGTATCTGTCGGAGATGGCAACGCCAGGCCACAAAGGCTTCTATGTCAGCTGGCAATCGGCCAGCCAGCAAGTTGCGATTGTCGCTGCGGCGGCGATTGGGTACGCGCTCAACGTGCGGATGGCGCCAGCCGAATTGGCCGAGTGGGGCTGGCGCATCCCGTTTTTGGCGGGCTGCATGATCGTGCCCTTGAT
>Ga0209488_10000622_pt1 | contig 30009 bp, 20 predicted proteins | sample Rivendell_Oct201_8_FD_188349 | JGI IMG/M metagenome (GOLD analysis project Ga0209488, IMG submission 188349) | Vadose zone soil microbial communities from the Eel River Critical Zone Observatory, Northern California, USA -... | ecosystem: Environmental > Terrestrial > Soil > Vadose zone >...
GTCGATCGCGTGCGGCACGTCGGAGATCCCGTCGCTGCCGTCATCGCACGCGAAGAGCTGACCGCCTTCGAAGCGCTAGACTTGATCGATGTAGACTATGAAATTCTTGCGACGATCTCCGATCCCGAAGAAGCCCTCGCAACTCCCGAACCACGCATCCACGAATACGGTGAAGAGGGAAACATTCATAAATTCGTGGCGCTGGAGTTCGGCAACGTCGGAGAAGGCTTCGCCGAAGCTGATGAAATCTTCGAAGACACTTTTTTCTTTCAGGGGAGCACCCATCTTCCTATCGAGCAGCACGCTTCGGTCGCCATCAGGGACCCGGATGGAAAGCTGACCATCTGGTCCAGCACGCAGACCCCGCACTATCTCCATCGCGCGCTCGCCAAAGTTCTAGAAATACCCGCTGCACATATTCGCGTGATCGCGACGCCCAACGGCGGCGGCTTCGGCGGGAAAAGCGATCCGTTCAATCACGAAATCGTTGTTGCTAAAGCCGCTCTCATGCTCGACCGTCCCGTTAAGATCTGCCTGACGCGTGAAGAAGTTTTTTATTGTCATCGCGGCCGCCATCCTGTCCTCATGAAATTCAAGACCGGCGTCAAGAAGGACGGCGCAATCACCGGAATGCATCTGCAGACGTTAATCGACGGGGGCGCCTACGGCTCGTACGGAGTCGCCAGCACGTTCTACGCCGGCGCATTGCAAACCACCACGTATCACATTCCGCGTTATCTTTACCAAGGCTGTCGCACCTTCACGAACAAGCCTCCTTGCGGCCCCAAGCGCGGTCACGGCACTCCTCAACCGCGTTTTGGTCAGGAAGTCCAACTCGACAAAATCGCCGAGAAACTTAAGATCGACCCCGCGGATCTGCGCCTTCGCATTGTTGAATCCTCAAACGCAGTGACGGCCAATTTCTTCCGCCTCGGAACCGTCAATCTTGCCGAGTGCATTCGCCGCATCGTCAAGGTCTCCGGCTGGAAAGAAAAATTCCGCAAACTTCCTGATGGCCGCGGTGTAGGTCTGGCTTGCTCCGCTTATCTGACCGGCGCTGGGCTTCCGATCTACTGGAACAAAATGCCGCACTCGGGAGTTCAACTCAAATTCGACCGCAGCGGCGGCGTCAGTATTTTTTGCGGCGCAACGGAAATCGGACAGGGCTCGGACGATGTTCTCGCGGGGATCGTCGCCGAAGTTTTAGGCCTCGACACGTTCGACATCCGGTTGTTCACCGGTGACACGGACCTGGGACCCGTGGATCTTGGCTCCTATTCGAGCCGCGTCACGCTGATGGCGGGAAACGCTGCGTTGCAGGCTGCGGAACGCGGAAAAGCCATCATCGCCGACGCCGTTGCAGAAAAACTGGAAGTTCCGAAAGAACGGCTGCGCTTTGCAGGCAAACGCGTGTTCGATTCCGCCACGCCGGAAATGGGTTTTACATTTCAAGAAGCCGTCTGCCTCGCCGAAGCTCGCTTCGGCACAATCGGCACTGTGGGCTCTTACACTCCCCCAAAATCTCCCGCACTGTACAAGGGCGGCGGCGTTGGCCCGTCTCCTACCTATTCCTATTCCGCAGCTGTCGTCGAAGTCGAAGTAAACCAGGTCACCGGCTGGGTCACTGTCCCGCGAATCTGGATCGCCCATGACATCGGGCGCGCACTGAATCCGACTCTGGTGCGCGGCCAGGTCGAAGGCGGCGTCTACATGGGTCTCGGCGAAGCTCTCATGGAAGAGCAGGAATTCCGGCGCCTTCCGAAAAAACTTTCTCACGCGCTGGTCCACAAATACCCTTCGATCCTCGAATACAAGAGCCCAACCTCGCTCGACATGCCCGATGTAATCACCGAGCTGATTGAAGAGCCTGATCCCCGCGGCCCGTTTGGCGCGAAGGAAGTTGGTCAAGGCCCGCTCCTGCCGATCATGCCCGCGGTCGCCAACGCCGTATACGATGCTGTCGGTGTGCGGATCGATGAAATTCCAGTCACTCCGGAGAAAATCATGAAAGCTCTTTCCGAAAAGAAAGCTGGACGTGACCCGCGTTTTGGGCCCAGCCATTTTCCGCAAGTCAATTGGCCCGAGGCGCTGCGCGTTCCGCCGCCGTGGGAAGGTGGCGACGGCAACGCGGTGAACGATGTTCCCCGTCGCGAAAAACCCCGCCGCGAGAAAGAAAAGGTACTCGCGCCATGATGCGGCTTCCACTTTTCGAATTTCGCGCACCGCGCACGCTCCAAGAAGCCTCGCGCATTCTGGACGGCGAGAGAACCAATGCAATGCCGCTCGCGGGTGGCACGGATTTGCTTCCCAACATGAAGCGGCGCCAACAGGTCCCGCGGACTCTGATGAGCTTGCGTCACATCCAACCCCTCAACGACGTTGAATTGACCCTTTCCGGCTCACGGCTCGGCGCCTGCCTCACGCTTTCCGATATTGCGGCAGATCCGCGCTTTCGAAACGGATTAACCGCGCTGGCGCAAGCCGCCTCTCTAGTCGCCACTCCGCAGATTCGAAACATGGCCACGCTCGGCGGAAACATCTGCCTGGACACGCGCTGTAACTACTACGATCAAAGCTACGAGTGGAGAAAGTCGATCAATTTCTGTCTGAAAAAAGACGGCACGACTTGCTGGGTCGCGCCCGGAAGTTCAAAGTGCATGGCGGTCTCCTCGACAGACACGGGCCCGGCGCTGATGGCGCTGGGGGCGCGAGTGCGCCTTGTCTCACTTTCCGGAGAACGCGAAGTCGCGCTTTCCGATTTCTACAACAACGATGGAATCGACTACATCAAGCGCCGGCCGGACGAAATTCTAGCCGAAGTCTTGCTGGATTCTTTGCACGGATGGAAGAGCGCCTACTGGAAACTCCGCCGCCGCGGCTCGTTCGACTTTCCCGTCCTATCCATCGCGGTCGCGGCGCGCCTCTCCAGGGATAAGGTGGTCGAGGACGCTCGCATTGTCGTGGGCGCAGCAGCCTGCCGTCCGCTGGCCGCTACCGATGCGGCAAATTCGCTGTTAGGCCGCCCATTAAATCAGCAAGCCATCGAAGAAGCTGCCGGAATTGCGGCTCGAATAGCCAAGCCGCTCGACAACACTGATTTCGACATGACCTGGCGCAAGAGAGTCACCGCCGAATTTGTGACCTATGCGCTGCGCGAGCTGCGCGGCGACGATGTGCGGGCCGAGCGCGAAAGCTTCACGCGCTGCGCATTCGAATAGTCAATTCGGATTCTCAAGCAATATCGCAATTCCCTGCCCGCCGCCAATGCAAGCCGACGCGATGCCGTAGCGCAGATCTGACCGGCGCAATTCCCGCGAAAGCGTCAATGCCAGCCGGATTCCCGTTGCCGCCAGCGGATGCCCGATCGAAATCGCGCCGCCATTCACATTGAGTTTGTCGCGATCGATCCGCAACTCGCGCTCGACGGCGATGAGCTGCGCAGCAAACGCTTCATTGATCTCGAAGCGATGGATCTGATCCAACTTGAGCCCCGTGCCTTCGAGGAGCTTTCGAATCGCCGGTGCCGGCCCCATGCTCATGATCTCCGGACGCACGCCGACAGTAGCCACAGCGGCGATGCGCGCGAGCGGTTCAATCCCTTTTGCCTTCGAGTACGCGCCGGAGCCGACAAGCGCCGCCGCCGCGCCGTCCACAATCGCGGAGCTGTTTCCTCCGGTCTGAATGCCTCCAAATGCCGGCTTTATCTTCGAGAGCGCTTCGAATGAGGAAGGACGAATGTGTGTATCCACCGTGAGACTTTCCACTCCTTTGGGCAGTTGAATGCCGCGCGGCTTGTAACTGTCAAACTCGAAAACTTCGCTGACAAGAGGCACGATTTCTCCCGATAAAAAGCAACTCGTTTGCGCAGCGACCGCGCGCGAAAAACTCAATTCAGCGAAACGGTCCACGTCCTCGCGTGTGATTTTATACGTCCCCGCAACTGTTTCCGCGGTTTCCCCCATCGTTACGCCCGGGGCAGGATCCAACAGCGCTTCCCACAAGAAATCCTTGAACTCCACCTGGCCCATGCGAAAGCCGCTGCGGTGCGTAAAAGCAGCAACGGGATTGCGGCTCATGGATTCCGCGCCGACGCAAAGACCGAGTTCGATTTTTTTCAGCGTGACGGCATCAGCAGCCTGGCTGATCGCTTCGATGCCGGTGCCGCAGACGCGCTGCACGAGCAGCGCCGGCCGCTCAATAGGAACACCTGAATAGAGCCCGATATGTCGAGGCAGGACGTACGCGTCAAAACTGGTTTGCGCCACGCTTCCCGCGATGACGGAACCCACATCCGACGGAGCGATTTTTGTCCGTTCGAATAGGGCGCGCGCCACTTTGATGCCGAGGTCGATTGGCGAAACGAGACCCAACGCCCCGTTGTAGTCCACGAATGGCGTTCTGACCCCATCCAGCAACCAGATATCGTCGTAGGCCATGAAAAGCCCGCTTGTTTCCGCACTCATAACTCACTTCCCTCTTACATTCAGAATCTGCGCAAACGACTCGTCTGCATCATTTATATAGGATAGCTAAATGGCGCGCGGAATCCCCTCGAAAACCTTGATCAAATGTTTCATTTCGGTTGTTACCGGGACATCACAAGCAGTCGTGATGATACTGGGCCGCACTTCCGAATTCCATGTTTGGATGTTTTGAAAAGGTGACTTGCCGTGTGACCTTCCTGTTCGAAACGCATCCAGCGGCAGGGCAATGCCAAATGGAGAGCCATCAGTTGCTGGCAAACCCTTCTGCCTGCGCGAAGCTATGGCATCAACAGGCGCGCATTTGACGCAATCCCAGTGCTGTCGAAAAATCAGTTCCCAGTTCTCGTGCGGGAAGGGAGCAGAAGAGAGTTGGAGCACAGGAAGCGCTTCATAAAACCGAACGACATTGATTGTGGGCGCGAGCAGATTCGCCCAGACAGCGCAGCTCTCCGCAGAGAGAGCCGGAACGATTTCTTCCTGGATGATGATCGTGTCTGCTCCTGCCTCGAGGAATGTGGTGGCCATCTGGGTTACGACGGAGGCGGCTGGCTCGAGCGCCGCATCGGATAACTCCTCGGTCTGCAAAGTTTCTTTGCTCTCCAACTGGGTGAGCCGCGCAGCGAGAGTCAACGGACCTGTGACGCCAGCCATCAGCAGAAAATCGCGATTTGGCAACGCATTCATTCTGCGAATCACTTCTACGGCCACTGGGACACGTCCGGAGTTCGCCGCCTCTTCCGGCGACCGCAAGCCCTCTGGCAATTCGCCCATCCGCGCTGGACGGGGCCAGTGAATTGTTGGCGCCCGATCGTCCGAGATTCTTTGCAGCGTTGCGCCCAGCGCTTCCACCTCAAGGTAGGGATCGAAGTAGCAGGCCACGCCATCGGAGCGCAGATGCGTTCGCATTTGGCGGAGAGCATTCGAAATTTTGGCAGGATTCCCAAGAAACGCGCCGAGCGGCACATTTTCCACTTTGGCGCCGAGCGAGAACACGATCGGCAAAAAGAGCGGGCGCAGCGGCACAATCCCACTCAGCAGCCCTTTCGCCATCTGCCGGGGAGTAGGACTCCGTTCCATCAATTACGGCCTGAAGACCGGTCCAGTCGGCTTGGCATCCGGCCACGTCCCATAGAATTGCAGAGCTTCCTTCGGCGGAGCCTTTTTGTTCCATTCCTGGTGAAAACGCTCGAAGGAGACTCCGCGCGCCAGACGAGCCTTTCTCTCTTCCTGGCGCTGTTGCTTCGTCTTCTCCACATCGATTTTCCGGCGCTCGGGTTCATAAGCGATCTTGTAGATGTGCTGCGCTGTCCAATCCGAAATGATGCTCTTTTTCAGATCCTCCATCACGGATTCCGGATCTCGTTCCAATGGATCGCCGTAGCCCGGGCCGCCGCCGCTGAACCCGAAGAGCAAATCTCCCTCCTGATAGACTTTGGGAGTTCGAGCGACGAGCTCATATTTCCAATCGCCATGAATTGTGTTTTTCTGCAGTATGTCTGGAAGATCCATAGTCAGCGGCGAATTCTCCTTTTTCATGTCGTCCAGCAGTCCCGGCTTGCGCACACTGATTCCCGGAATCGGCGAAGAGGCATATCCTCCGAACAGAGGCTGGCCCAGCGGCACCTTGCTTCCGTTTCCCATGCACATGGAAACCATGTCGCTGACTTTGTGGATCATCCATTGTTGGACAGCGCCAGATCCGCCTCGATGGTGCCCGTGGCCGCAGGAGTCTTTCCAATGCTGGGAGAGCATTACGGTCAGAGGCAGTTCACTCTCGACCTGCTCCGAATCCGGAGCACGGCCAAACGCGCACCAGGCGAATCCATACGAGTCCATGCCATCGTTGGCGGCTCGTCCACCCTGTCCCTGCGTGTTGAGCGAAAAAGAGAGAACGTCCGAAACCGCGAGTTTCCACTGCGAGAGGCCGGCGCAAATCTGCGCGGTATGCTGGCTGCCCGGCGCTGCCGTTACCTGCTGCCAAAGTCCCGCGCAGGAGAACGCCATCTTGGCAAAACTGTTGTGTGTGGCGTTGCGGCACTGCATTCCGATGTAAACGCAACAGCTTGTTGCCGCGGCTTTATCCGGGTTGAGAATAATATTGGGCGGGAAAATGAAATCGATAGGCGCAAACGTGGAACTGCAAATGGGCAGATCGTGGAAAACGTACTCATACATGAAGTTCGCGATGTGTCCGACGACCGCCTGCGAATGAACATTATAAGAAGACGGATTTTCGGGAGAAGTCCCCTCGAAATCGAAAATCAGCTTGTCGTCTTTCTTAGTCAGCGTCAAGTAACATGCTCGCACCAGCGCGGGAGTCCAACCAATAGCGTCGTTAAAGACAACCGCGCGGAACTTCCCTTCCGGCAAAGATTTTATCTTCTGGCGGGCGCCGGACTCCGCGGTCACGAGCATCTTGCGCAGCAATCCGACGAGATATTCCTCGCCGCGCTTCTCCACCAGTTCCAGCAATCGCACGCGGACTCTGTCCGCCGTCGTGCATCTCGCGCGTAAGTCGGAAATAAACATCGCCGGCGCACGAAGTCCATAGACGGAATAAAATTCCAAAAAATCATTTCGCAGTTGATAGCTCTCTCCGATTTTCATGGGGGGCATGTTCAGCCCCTCTTCGAATCGTGACTTGGCGCTAACCGGCATCCCACCCGGCTCGATGGCGCCGGTTTCCGTCGTGTGCAAAGCCGCAGTCGTCCACGCCAGCAGCTTGCCCTTATGAAAGACCGGCATCAGCGCTACCTGGTCCGGATTATGAATCCCTCCATACAGAGCGTCGTTTGTGTACCAGATGTCGCCTTCGCGAATCCCCGGGTTTTGCGAGTAATACTTGAGAATAAATTTGATGACGATCGGCTGAATGATGGCGTGAAGATAGGTGCCGCAAGCCGCGTTGATCAGATCCCCGCCCGCCGTGAAAATTGCCACCATGGAATCGCCTGAAACGCCAAAGTAGCTTCGCGAAGACCGGATGAAAATTTCCATCGCCTCATCGAGAATGTCGTTGGTGACCTGCACCCCAATCTCATAGTCGCCTTGCCGCAACGTCTTCGCGCATTCCTCTTCGTAGGAAGAAGCTTTCGCCGGCTTCAGCCATTCCAGCTTTTCGGTTAACGTGGGTATGGGCATGACTCTCCTTGCTTCCTGTCGCCGGCCTATCCTTCCAGAATCCCAAGACCGCGTTCGTCTATGGCAAACGTCATCGGAGCCGGCACGACCAGCGTCGTGTATTCCCCTTCGACCACCGCCGGTCCTTCGATTACATTGCCCGGACGCAGCCATTCGTACCCATAAATCGGCGTCGTTTGAAAAGTTTTCGCCTCCGGGCAGAACACCCCCCTCTCACCTTTCCGAGCACCGCTAGGATTGCTTCCCTCGAGCTTCATCTTTGGCAATTCCACTTTCTTCGTCGGAACAATAGCCTTCAAGATGAAACTCTCAATGAAAACTCCTCCCTCAGGATTCACCACGAACGGACTAAACGCTTCGCTGAATTCTTTTTCGAATGCATCGCACACCGCGTGAACATCCTCCACGCCATGCAATACCAGCAGCGGTGAAAGCGTCCGCTTCACATGGAATTGCCCTCCATAGAGCATGTCGAGTTCAAGCACAAATGTCGCGCCATGAACATTAAGTCCATCCGCAACCAAGTCCCGCTTGGCCTGTTCAATCAAGTTTTCCACGGTGAGATTAAACGTGGCAAACTCCTGCGAAGGTTTCTGCGTCCCGGGCTCCAGCAAAGTAATCTTCTTCGACGCTTCGTAAACATGCATGATGTCCATGGTGGACGATCCGAAAGCGCAAAACACCGGCGAAAAATGAAACACGACCGCCTTTCTCACGTCAGCCTTGTACCCCTCGACGTGCGTCGCCCCCGCCCCTCCGCCAACAAACAAAACGAAATCCTCCGGACTGTATCCGCGCAAATGCACTTCTTTCACAATCGCCGAAGCCATGTTCCCATTCACAATCTTTCGAATGACCTCCGCCGCCTGCTCGATCTCAATCCCCAGCGGCCTCGCAATCTTGTCTCTAATCGCTTGGACCGCCGCATTCTTGTTCAGGCGCATTCTCCCGCCGAAATAATATTCCGGGTTGATGTAGCCGAGCACAACATCCGCATCGGTGACCGTCGGTTCTTTTCCCCCACGGTTAAAGCAAGCCGGCCCCGGCATCGAGCCAGCGCTTTTCGGCCCCACCTGCACCCGATTCTGCAAAAGTCTGTTGAGCCACGCGATCGAGCCGCCGCCCGCTCCGATCGACAGCGTCTTGATCATCGTGATGCCCACCATCCACCGATCGATGATCGGCCTGAAATCATAGCTGCGCACGCTGTCCTTCACCACTAGCCCAACGTCAAAGCTCGTTCCTCCCATGTCCGTCATGATCACGTTCTGATAGCCCAGCGTTTTTGCGACGTGGTGCGCCCCCATCAACCCGGACACCGGCCCGCTATTAAACGTGCGGCTCGCCGTCGTTCGAAAAACTTCCGCGATTCCTCCCGAACTCTGAATCATCAACAAAGGCTTCTTGTAGCCGCGCTCGCGCAGCTTGTCCCACATCGCTGAAAGTTCAATCTGCATCGAGCGCTGCAAGTACGCATCAAGAATCGCCGCCAGCGTCCGCTCATATTCACCCAGCTTGCCCACCACCTGCCCCGCAAGCACCACCGGCAGATAGCCGATGTGAAACTCCTTGTACTCGTCGCGAATAATCTCCTTCACGCGCTTTTCGTGCGCCGCATTCAGAAATCCCCAAAGCAGCGACACCACAAGCCCCCGAGCCCCGCGATTCACCAGGTAGCGGACCTTCGCCCGCAAATCGTTTTCATCCAAAACTCGAATAATATTCCCGCGCGAATCAATGCGCTCTTTCACGCCCACAATCATGTCCCGCGGAATCAGCGGCTCCGGTTTTTTCTGAACAGCCAGGTTCCGCCGCTCGGCCACCCGTGTTCCATCAATCCACTGCGCGCCCCGCCCGATCAACACCACATCCTCGTGCCCCTCCGTGGTGATCAGCCCCAGCCGCGGCCCTTTCCTCTCAATCAACCGGTTCATCGCTATCGTCGTGGAATACCGAATCATGTCGATAGAGGGAAGCAGCTCTTCCATGTTGAGGCTCAGCGCGCTGGCTCCTTCTTCAATCACCTTCGAAAAGCAAACCGAAAGGTCGTAAGGCGTCGTCGGAACTTTCTTGATCAGGGTTTTCCCGCTGAAATTGAGCACCAGGTCGGTAAACGTCCCGCCCACGTCAATATCAATCGAATTCATTCGGCAACCTCAAGCCGCTGCGCACGAATAACAAACTCACCCTTACGCAATCTCTCTTTCAAACTATCCAGGTCCATCTCAATGTCCCAAGTGATCGGATGCCCCGGCGGAAGATATTCCGTCTCGACCTGCGTGCCGCAACCAGGACAATAAATCTCCACTATCCGCACCCAAAGGGGGTCAGGCGAAAAATTGAATTCACCCGAGACCAGCGGCGGATGAATTTCCCGCGGGTCGCGGTCGTACAGCAAACAGCCCTTCTTGTAGTTCTCCCGCGCCGGACCGATTTCATGTCCACAACGGTTACACAGCCACCGCTCCTGCTGAATATCCAAGTCCAGGTATTCCGTGACCCGTATGCGGCTCTCCTGTTCGGATGCCATCGCGTTCCCCTCGTTTTCGTACCAACGTACTGCTGATTTTCGTTCTTTCTATTTTCTGTTCAGTTTCGCGTTTCCGAATTGGTCGACCACCAGCGTCCAACCTTCCGGAACGAAATACGTGCTGTTCGCGCCTTCGAGCACCGCGCAACCCTCCACGCGATTCCCCGGCCGCAACAACTCCCAGTCATAAAGTTGCGCTTCACCCTTCGAACTTCCCCACGCAACTTTTCTCGTCCCTTTGATCGCGCGCGTCGAATCGGCTCCCTGCATCGGCCTTTCCACGAGGGCCGGCTTAGGCATGGCTTTGCGAATTTGCGCGCGAAGCAGCTCTATCGTGGCCTTATCAGCAGAAACTCCAGTCTTAGCTTCGCAGCTCGCGCGAAGATTCCCTCCATCACCAAGAGTCGCCTCGGGAAACTCGACCGCCATCGCCGCCTTGCCGGGAATAGAAACTTCCACTTCCATCGAATATTCAATTCCGTCCGGCTTAATCCCCTCACCAAGCAAATCTCGCAAGCTCTCCGCCTTGATGTCCTGAAGCATACGGTTCAGTTCAGCAACGGCGCCGTCTGAACACGAGGTAAACTGCGGGATACGCTCATACACGTGAGAAATGTCGGAAACCGACGATCCGAACGCGCTGAATACCGGACCAAGCGAAAAGAAATAAACTTGATCCAGGCCGGCCCTCTCCGCGACACCGCACGCAAACAGCCCGCCGTTTCCGCCATAAGCAAAAAGCGTGTGCCCGGCAAGATTTTGCCCCAACTCCACACCGGCATGTGCGATCAAATTCGCCACCGCTGTAAATGCCGTCCCAATGATGTTCCGGCACGCCTCTTCAGCCGATATGTTCAATGGCCCCGCGATCAGCTCCTGAATGACACTGCGCGCAGCCTCCAATTGAATCGTTTTCGTCCCTCCGAGAAAATAGTCCGGATTGATCAGCCCCGAAGCCACGAACGCGTCCGTGAGCGTGGGCTTGTCTCCTCCGAGCCCGTAGCAAGCTGGTCCGGGAAGTGAGCCCATACTCTCGGGACCAAGCGTTATCTCCCTAGGCTTGCCGTTTATCTGGGCCTTGACCACGCTGCCTCCGCCGAGCGCGATGGAGCGCAGATACGGAAGCGAGATCTGTACGGGAATGCCGAAAATATCCGACGGCTTTGTTTGCACCGGCTCCGAATCTCGCAGCACGCTCAGTTTCGCAGTGGTACCCCCAACGTCCAGCGCGATGACTTCGCTAGTCTTGTAAATCTTCGCAAGATGCGCGCTTCCGTGAATCCCAAGAATAGGACCGGATTCAATCGTGTCGATCGCTTTCGTCTTCGCAATACCCGCGACGCCGCCGTTGATGTGGCTCACCAGAAATGTTCCCGCATAGCCGTGCTCTCGCCGCAGATCATCCTCCGCCTTAAAAAGCGTAGCCGCTAGCGCCCCGTGCGTGTAGGCATTGATGATCGCGCAATAAGTTCGCGTCGCGTCGTCGGCGCTCTTCGAAATATCACTTCCCGCCAGGACGGGCACAGACCCAAGGAAATGATCCGGGTATTGCTGATCAATGATGCGTTTGAGTTGCATCTCCCGCGCCGGACTGCGATGTGCACCCTGCAGACTGACGCAGATGCGGCGCACTCCGCCCTCCAGCAGCGACCGCACCCCATTCATGATCTCCGTCTCGCTCGTGGAATCGTCCACTCCAATCACGTCGCACTCGGAAATGATTCCTTTCAGCACCACCCCGTGCGCTTCCCGCCCGTACAGATTTTTTTCGTGCCCGCGTGAGATCAGCAAGCCAATCCTCGGCCCGCTGGATTCAGCGAGCACGTTGGAAGTAATCGTGGTGGACCAGCGGATCAGTTCGAGGTTCTCCAAGAAAGGGTCCACATCGGCATAACCCAACTGTGTGGCGCCCAGCGTGAGGCATTCGAACAAGCACACCGTCAGGTCGTGAGGAGTGGTGTCCACTTTCACGCACACGAGCTTTTTCCCATCGATGAAAATCCCATCCGTCAACGTTCCGCCGATGTCGATATCCGCGGTCAGCAAGATGGCCTCATGGCTTGCTTGTCTTCATTGCCCTGACAAATTCTTCCGCGTGAATCGTCCAACCGAAGAAATTCTCGACGTTGAACAGAGTCGCTTCATGCAACGACGCCGGACCCGCCGGCATGGCCCCATCCGCGATCAAAATCGGCCAGTAATCCTGGAAGTACGCGTCCCGCAACGTGGATTCCACGCAAACGTTTGTAGCAATGCCCACGAAAAAAAGATACCGGATGCCTCGCGTACGCAGTTGAGAATCGAGCGTCGTCCCCGCAAACCCGCTGTACCTCGTTTTGATCACCACCAGGTCCCCAGGCTCCGGCTTCAGCTCCTCCACGATCTCGAAATCCCACGTGCCTTCCGTCAGCAGTTTCCCTTTCAATTCCGGCCGGCAATTCATCAAATTCATCGCCAGTTCTTTATGCCAATTCGGAGAATTCGGCCCCCCGCTATTACTCAAGTCCGGTTTGTACCCCATCTGAACGAAAACAACCGGAACCCTCGCCTGCCGCGCCGCATCCAGAACGGTTTTAATTGAGCTGACGACTCGCGGAGCATCGGAAATATCCACCCCCGCGATGTCCAGCATCCCGCCCTTCGACGCAAAAGCATTCTGCATATCCACGACAACAACCGCGGACTTCGCCAGCTCCACATCAATGGGTTCCGGCCTCGCATCCATCTTCGTCATCGCGTCTCGTCTCTTCTCCGGTCAACCAGAACTCTTCTCGGCAAAACTTCTTCATCAAGAACTAAAATATCTTTTTCTTTTCTGACTGAGAACTGAGCAGTGATGACTGACAACGCTCAAATCCGGGTCCCGCACACACGAAATGTCATCTAGTCCCGCCCCGCTTCCAAAATCTTCTCCGCAAGCCCCCGGATTCGTGAACATCACTTCATGGCTCCCGGGCACCTGCACCAGGCGATATCGCCCCCATCGGCTCGACATCCGCGGATGCCATCCCCATTCTTCCGGAGGCAAAGCAATGTCTTCCGTGCAATTGTTATAGCTCTTCGGAATCTCGAGTGAATAGAACTTTTTCAGGTCGCGCTTGTCCTTCGCGCGTTGCAAAGGTTCCAGAGAAAGCGGCGGGCAATTCTTGATTTGCCCGCCCCGTCGCCCTGTGAATTTAGAACGAATACTTGAGCGACAATTGCAGTTGCCGGGCGTTAAATACTTTTCTCGGCGCGCCGAAGTCCGCATTCGGGAATGGCGGACCAGCCGCGGGACAGCTTCCGATAAACGACAAAGGTTTGCTCTGAATCTTCAGCGATCCGGCGTCCTTGTAATTGTGAGGCACCGCACCGCAGAAGTTATACGTGCCATAAACAGAGTCCACCTCGTCCACGTTGGGCCGGTTGAACGCGTTGAAAGCATCCACAGCCACGTCAATCCTCTGCTTCTCGCGGAACTTGAACGCTTGTGAGAGGCGCAAGTCAACTGTCTTCAACTTGTCGCCCCAGTAGGTGTTGCGGGCTGCGTAACCCACGCGATCTGTCACCGGGTTGGTGTCATTATTGGCGTCGAATCCCACGAACATCGTGAACGGACGCGCACCCTGCAAAGTCACAATGCTGCTCAATTCGGTGTTGCGCAGGAAGGTCTTCTGCGGGCCAATGGCCGTGAAGTTGGCAATGAAGCGGTGACGAACGTCCTGGTTCGAATTCGCCCGCTCCAGGCTCCTCTTGTAGAGATCCTGCGGCGTGCTCACGAATGTGGTGAAGGTGCCGTCATCCAACGTCTTGGAGAAAGTATAATTGGCGTTGAGCCGGAAATACTGCCCGGCTCGCTGTGTGACGGAGAGAGTCGCGCCATGATACACGCTGTTGCCGCTGTTATCCGTGTAGTACAGCAGGCCGACCGGGATCAGCACCGTCTGGAAAAAGCTCTTGCCTGCGGGGTAATCGCCCGGCGGCGCGGTGTAATTCTTAAATGGGGCTGCTGATGTTCCGCACTGATACCACCCGGTAGTTGCGCTGGGGCTTGCTCCGCCAGTCGTATTTGCCGGGCATACGTTCAGATTTTCCGCGCGTACTTGATGGTGCGAAGAGACAAAGAGATAGCCGATGTTTACCACCAGGCCGTGGCCGACTTCGCGGTCAATCTCCAAACTGCCCTGCTCAGCATAGGGCATCTTACTGGCTCTCTCCACCGTGCCGTCACCCACGGGCGAGAACTCGCCTTTCGTAACATCGGTAACCATGGCGACGGGTTGATAGCTGCCAAACCGCAGCAAATTCGCAGCCGCGTCAGACGGCTGAATACCGAAGGGTGTGACGCCAGCGCCGAGAAATGGTAATTGGTTCAGGGCATACGTAGCGTTGAACGCGCCATCCCGAATACCGGGCAGGGGAAAGTTGCCTCCTGCGGGGCAATTCGGAGTGGGCGCCACGCAAACAAACGTTGTCGGCCGCTGTGGATGCGTGACGAAGAAGAAACCAATGTTGTAGCGGTCGCTGAAGAGCCCGAACCCGGCGCGAATGACCGTGTGTTTGTCCGGAGAATACGCCAACCCCACTCTGGGCTGGAAGGCCTTGTAGAAGTTGTTCACCGTACCGCTGAGTCCGGTCTCATAATCCCAGCGCATTCCATAGTTCAGCGTGAATTTGGAAGTGACCCGCCACTGGTCCTGGGCGAAAAAGCCTAAATAGCCGTGAGTAATCTCCGAGAAGTAGTCGGGTGTCGCAGAAGACGGGTAAGCGGTCTGCCAGTTGGTATTGACGCTAGGCGGAGTCTTGCCGTCCACTTGGGAATTGTCCTGTGGGCCGAGCGGTGCGGGCCAGAAAGCAACCGGTACGCCGTTCGCGTTATCCGCAAAATTGACGCCTGGTCCGTGTTGTCCTCCGGCGACACAGGCGAAAACATCGGGGGTCAGACAGTTGCCCGGCCCCGGTCCCCCTGCGCTAATCGCCCAATTGCGCGTAGGATCTCCATGGGTGCTGAAGCCGGGCAGCGCCATGGGACACGGGCCTTCGTTAGGATTGGCGCCGAGATAGGGCGAAGGAGCGCCTTTTACCTGGTTCACGTAGTTGGCAAAATCCACCAGGCAATTCACACCTGGCAGAACGATGCGCATGGGAGAGAATCCCGGCCAGATGACATGGTCGTTGACGTGGTTATAATCCACGCCGAACTTGGCCAGATGCGCCCCCTTGACCCAATAGAGCGAATCGGCAAACTGCCCGCGGCTCTCATAAGTTGCATCAAAGATGCCGAAGTTATGTCCCATCATCACCAGGTTCGGCAGGTCCAGATTGGGCTGGCCGGTGGCGCCGGGGAAGGTCGAGTGACGCCGTGCATACTGCGCAAGCACCGTGTTCACCAGGCTGGGCTTCAACTGCGAAGACACGCTCCCCACCAGAGACTGGTCGCGGAAGAAGTTATGATGGCCGCTCGAGGAAGCCGCGAGGCCGCCGCCGTCGAGCGTGTCACCGACAAGCACATTAAGATTGCGCGCATCCTCGATGTTGTAGCGCACCGTAAGTCGATTATCTTTATTGATTTGGTGGTCAAATTTGGCGAACCCCTTGTCGGAATCCTGTGTTTTCTGAGTTAATTCCTGCTCCGGGGCAATTCCGAGCAGCGCTTTCGCCTGGTTGATCAAATTGAAATTTCTCAGCAACGTCGGCGATTGCACGGCCGCTTCCCCGCGCCGCTGCCCTTCGTAATTCATAAAGAAGAACGTCCTATCTTTCTTCATCGGGCCGCCAAGCGTGCCGCCAAACTGGTTTTGCCGGAGCGTATTCGGCACCGCCTTTCCAGAGACCGGCAAGATCCCCTGTTGCAGGAGGTTATGCGCGTTGACAGCGCTATTCTCTAAGTAATCGTAAAGCGATCCGTGCAGGTCGTTGGTGCCGGATTTGGTGATGATGTTGACGATGCCGCCCAAGGCGCGGCCTTGCTCGGCCCCGAATCCGTTATTGACCACGCGAAATTCGCTCACCGCTTCCTGGGAGGGAGTGGCACGCTGGGAGCCGGTCACGGTGTTGATGGTGTCCGCGCCGTCCACGGTCACGAGATTGCTAAAGTCGCGCATGCCGCCGAAGGAGATGCGCGTGACTTCCGATTCAGTAAAGGTGGACTGGAGACTGGTGCGGCCGGTGGTGACGCCAGGGGTCAGCAGAACGAAATCGGTGAACAGCCGGCCACTGATCGGCAGCGACTCAATCTGGCTGGTGCTGATCACCTGGCTGACCTCCGTCCGCGTCGGCTCCACCGGCGGCGTCTCGGTCGTCACCGTGACTTTCTCCGCCGTGGAAGCGACCTTCACCGTGACGTCAATCGTCGCCACCTGTCCCACTGTTAGCACAATGCCCGTCTGCGTCGACTTCGCAAACCCGGAGGCTTCGGTCGTCAATTCGTAGCGTCCGGGGGGCAGGCTGGCAAGTACATACAAACCGTTGTCATTCGAAACAGCTGTGTACGTGCGATTTGTTTCCGTCTCCCGCAACGTGATGCTGGCTTTTGCCACGCTACCTCCGCTCTCGTCGCGGACGGACCCGTTCAACTGCGCCGCGCTGCCGCCCACTTGGGCGCAGGCCGGTTTCGCCAAACCTCCGAAAATGACCACCCCCAGGACGGCCAATAACCCCAAGCGTCGCCTCATAGTTCACCCCTTGGACAAACGATTCGAATCCACGATTCGTCGCAACAAATCACCCCGGAGAAAAACAATTCGAACGCCCGATTCGTCGCAACAAAATTCCAAATACACCCCTGATGCGGAGCAGGTCTAACGCCTGCTCCGCCAGCTTGTCAAGCCTTTAATCAAGCAGGTGCGCGAATATCGCCTGAAAACCGCTTCCAGGCGCTTTTCGTTCATGTTTGGCATTGCTCCGTAATCACACCTCAAAAAATTTGCTGCCTCAAAAAAAAACAGAACGGCATTCGAATTGGCGTGCCTCTGTCTCGTATTTTTTTCTCCGCCAGACTGTGGCGGCTTGCCCGGCTAAAACGGATTTCACCGCGGATACAATTTTTTCTTCGTTGGGCAGCACGAAATTTTCCAGCGGCTCGCTGAATGGGATCGAAGTATCCAGCGCCGTCACCATTTTGAGTGGTGCTTTCTGCGCCTACGGCGGCAACAATCTTGAGCAACACACCCGAGGCAGTCGAATCCAGCTCGTAGTTCACCTTGTCGGTCTCCAACTCCACAATCGGCTCACCTTTCTTGACCTTGCTGCCTTCTTTCTTTAACCGGCGCACCACTCGTGCCTTGGTCGTCGGTATTCCACCAGATTTGGGAACTCGTAAAATCGTAACGATATTGGCCCTCCTGAATCGCGATCGATGATCTTCCTGGTTCTCCATTCCTTCTTTCAAACTCAATGCACCGCCCGGTCCGCTCCCGCCCAGAAGGGTTTGCGGATGGTTTTCTTGTCCGTCTTTGCGGACGGAGTCTTCGGAATTTCGTGCCAGAATTCGACCGACTTTGGCGATTTCACTCCCCCGAGCCGCGTCTTGCAGTGCGCGAGGATCGTTTCTTCCTTTAGTACCTCGCCATCGCGAAGTACGACGATGGCCTTCACCGCCTCGCCCCATTTTTCGTCGGGCACGCCGATCACCGCGCATTCACGCACTTGCGAAAGCTCCATGACGCACCCCTCAACTTCTGCGCAGTACACATTGAAACCGCCGGTGATGATCATGTCTTTCTTGCGATCGACGATGTAATAGAACCCATCGTCATCCCGGTAGCCGACGTCACCCGTGTGATGCCAGCCATGAGTTCGAATTTCCGCCGTCGCTTCCGGCAAGTTGTAATAACCAGCGCCTACCAGGGCGCCACGCGCCACGATTTCGCCGATCTTGAACGGCGGAAGGAGTTTGCCGTCGTCATCCATAATCGCCAGCCGCACCGCCAGCGTCGGTTTGCCGCAGCTTCGCAATCTTTCTGGATGATCGCCCGCGGCCGCCGCCGCGACCGTCGCCGGATCGAGAAACGTCATGTACATAGGCGCTTCGGTCTGCCCGTAGGATTGGCACAAGCACGGGCCGAAAACTTCAATGCCCTTTTTGAATTTGTCCGGTGCGACGGGCGCCGCGGCGATTAAGAGCCGGCGCAGGCTCGAATACTTGAAATCGCCAAGCTGCGGATGAGCAAGCAGCGCGTAGTACGCGGTCGGAGGCAGGAAAACATGCGTGACGCGGTAACGCTCGATGCTCTGCAGCACTTCCAGCGCGTCGAACGCGGGAAGCACCACGTTGGTGGCGCCGAGCGAGAACATCGCGAAGGCCACCACTCCCGCGGCGTGCGAAAGAGGCGCGGTGCTCAGGCACACCGGCTCGATGTCATCGCAGCGCAGATTTTGGTGGGCGAGTTCCGTCATTGTTCCCCAGGAAAGATTCGTCACCATCACGCCTTTGGCGGGTCCGGTCGTGCCACCCGTCGGCACCAGACCAACAAGCCGCTCCAGATTGCCTCGCGCGTCGCCCCACTTGATCTCTTCGGCGGCCTCGCCTTGTTGCATGAATTTTTCCAACGACGTATCGCCATCCGTTTCTGCATCGATGCAGACGAAGTGGCGCAGCGTTGGCACGAGCGCCTTGATCTCGCGCACTTGTTGCTGAAAGCTGCGGTGAAAAAAGAGCCAGGACGTGCCCGAATAGTTCAGGAATTCGACGTTGGCATCCAGCGCGTTCCGGTAATTGATGGGGACCCAAACGCCGCCGGCGCGCATCAGCCCCACCATGCAGAGCAAAACGCGGGCGTCGTTGGGGGAGAAAATCGCCACGCGCTCCTCGCCGCGCAATCCCGCCGCCCACATGGCCTGCGCAATGCGCCGGCTGGCTTCCTGGGCTTCGCGATAGGAATACTGTGTCGCGCGATCGATGATCGCGATTCTGCTCGGAAACGCTTCCGCTCCCTTGTCGAAGTAATCGATTGCCCGCATTCTGCCTTTCTCTCGCTACCCGTATCCTCGAAGCATAACGATATGCCGCCGCGCGTCGAGTATTCGCTTACCAGACATGGCGAAAGCATCCGCCCCAACCTTCGCTTGATGTCCACCTCGGACAAGAAACATCGCGCCCGTCACGACGCGCGTTTAACTGCATCTCTTCCTTTTCCCCTCGGCAAGCGCCCACCACCCTTGCCTCACTCGGTCCGTTCGAATGCCCTGCGTCTTGCCCGGATTTCGGTTTGCATCGCTCATTTCAAAAACATGCATAGCTCATGCGCCGCCGCTTTGAGGTGCGGGAGAAATCGCATCAGCAAATCTTGGAGTGACACTCGCTGCGCATGCGCGCCGACGTTGAGCGCGGCAACCACTTTTCCACTCGGGTTTCGAATGGGCACGGCCATCGAGCGCAGCCCGTATTCCAATTCCTGATCGATGACGGCGTAGCCGTTGCGCTGCACCATGCGGAGAATTTGCCGCAGCTTTTCCGCGTTGGTCACAGTGCGTTCGGTGTAGCGCGTAAATTCAATGCCTGCGAGCAGCTCTTCGAGTTTTTCCGGCGGCAAGTCGGCCAGCAAAACGCGGCCCATGGAAGTGCAAAATGCGGGCAAGCGGCTCCCCACGCCGAGAGCGATGGCCATGATGCGCGTCACGTTGGCGCGCGCGATGTAGACAATTTCTGGACCGTCCAGCGTGGCGATCGAACAAGACTCGCGCAAAATATGACTGACGTGTTCGAGCACCGGCTGCGCCGCCACCGCCAGCGGCATCGAAGAAATGTAGGAATGTCCGAGCGTCAAAATTCGCGGGCGCAAATGAAAATGACGATTATCCTCGGAGCCGGCGAATCCAAGTTGCGAAAGCGTGTAAATACAACGACGCACCGCGGCGCGGGAAAATCCTGTCTTGGCGCTGATCTGCGAAATGGTAAGTTGCCGCTTCGCTTGCGAAAATGCTTGAATTACCGCCAGGCCGCGAGCGAGCGAGGTCATAAAGTTGGGATCGCCGTCCAATTTGTCGCACTGCGGAACTGGCGTTGGCACAGGTTCCACCGGTGCCGCAGGCGTATCCGCGGTGCGCGAGCGTTTTCTGAAACCCGCATTCGAATCGGCCACCGGCATGGGCGTCCCCCTCAACTCCATCAACCCCGTCATTCGAACGACAGAGCATACACGAAATTTGGTCGATAGACGCACGAGATTTCGATAATCGGCTTGACGGAGGCGATTCGAATGCATAGATTGCATTCGAACGGAGATTCGAACGGAGTGGGAGAATGATTGGATGACGAACGTCGTGGGATATCGGCGGGCGGCTCCGGGCACGCAACCGGCGCATCTTCATCCTCCGTACGTGTCCTCCGTTAAGCGCGCGCCTTCGAAGCCGTTGGTGTATATACCTCACACGCTTACGGAAGTGACGGGGCCGTTGTTTGGAAAAGAGGCGATCGATGTGAAGGCTTGCGATTTGACGCGGGCGCACAGCGGCGAACCTCTTGGCGAAAGAATTATCGTGAGCGGGCGAGTGGTGGATGAGGACGCGCGGCCGGTTCCGCATACGCTCATCGAAGTCTGGCAGGCGAATGCGGCGGGACGCTATTTGCATAAGACGGACCAGCACGACGCTCCGCTGGATCCGAATTTCACCGGGTGCGGTCACACACTCACGGATGGTGAAGGGCGATATCGCTTCATTACTATACGGCCAGGTGCGTATCCCTGGCGCAATCATCAGAACGCGTGGCGTCCCGCGCATATTCATTTTTCACTGTTCGGGCCGGCGTTCGCCACGCGGCTTGTTACGCAAATGTATTTTCCGGGAGACGCGCTGATTCCCTACGATCCAATTTTCAATTGTACTGCGGATGAGCAGGCTCGCAACCGGCTGATTTCCGTATTTGATTGGGGGAGCACGATTCCCGATCAGGCGCTGGGGTACCGCTTCGACATTGTTGTTAACGGCCGCGAGGCCACGCCGACGGAAAGATGAGATGAAGCTCCAGGCAACAACATCACAAACTGTGGGCCCGTTCTTCACGATCGGGCTTGCGCGGCTCGGGAAAACCGATTTGTCGGGGGCGGGAGTCTTCGGAGAGAAGATAACGATTGTGGGGCGCGTGGTCGACGGCGACGGGAAAGCGGTTCCGGACGTGCTGCTTGAAATTTGGCAAGCGAATAGCCATGGAAAATACGCGCATCCGGAAGATAAGCAGAACAAGCCGGTCGATCCGGGATTTCAAGGTTACGGGCGGATTGTTGCAGATGAGAAAGGTGGATTCCAGTTTACGACGGTGAAGCCGGGTGCGGTTCCGGGGCCGGATGGAAGGATGCAGGCACCTCACATTGCTGTGTCTGTATTTGCGCGAGGATTGCTGCTGCGGTTAGTGACGCGGATTTATTTTCCGGAGGAGGCGGCGAACGCAGATGATCCTATACTGAATCTTGTTGAGCCAGCGCGGCGGGCGACGTTGGTCGCGAGAAAGAGCAGTGTTGCTGGCGCGTTCGAATGGAATGTCATTCTGCAAGGCGCAGACGAAACGGTTTTCTTTGATTGCTAAGAGTGCCGACAACCAAGAAGAGGCTTGTTTTCCTGAGGGTAGAACGAGGTCGCACTTGAAAGTTTTCAGTTCAATTTTTACGCCTGAGTGTGGATCGGGTGAGGTCCTTCGCCTCGCTCAGGATGACACTCGCGGCGGAAGCAGCCAGAACAATTCGGTAATTGGCAGCTAGAAATTCCGATTAGAACGGATAGGGGCGCTTGCCGAGTTGGATGGTCACCCACTTCACTTCGGTCATTTCTTCGATGGACCAGCGGCCGCCTTCGCGGCCCATGCCGGAGTCTTTTACGCCGCCGAACGGCGCGTTGGCTTCGTCGTGCACGGTTGGCCCATTCAAGTGGACCATGCCGGCTTCGAGTTCGAGAGCGAACTTCATGGCGAGCTGCATGTTGTTGGTCAGCACGGCGGAAGAAAGGCCGTAGGTGGAGGTGTTGGCCAAAGCGAGAGCGTGGCCGGCGTCGATCGCTTTGCTCACGGCGGCGACCGGGCCGAAGAGCTCGTCGCGAAACGCGGCCATATCCGGGGTCACGTCGGCTACGACCGTCGGGTGATAGAAATTCCCTTCGTATTTTCCGCCGCAAAGAAGGCGCGCGCCGGCGGCGACCGCGTCTTTCACTTTCTTGTCAATCATCGGGCACTGCGATGAGCGAATCAGCGGCCCAATCACGGTGTGCGGATCGCGCGGGTCGCCGACCTGGAGCGATTGGGCCTTAGCCGCGAATCGTTTCAGGAATTCCTCGTAGACGGGTGCTTCCACGATAATCCGCGAGCCGGCCATGCAAATTTGTCCCTGGTGAATGAACAATCCGAAACATGCGGTGTCCACGGCGTAATCGAGATCGGCGTCACGCAAAACGACCAGCGGGCTTTTGCCGCCCATCTCCAGAACGACTCGCTTGCCGCGCTTGGCGCACTCCGTGGCGATCATTCTTCCGACCTTGGTGGAGCCGGTGAAGGAGATCAGCTTCACGCGCGGATCGTCGTACAGCACTTGCGCCATGGTTGGGCCGTCACCGGGTACCACGTTGAATACTCCCGCGGGCACTCCCGCGCGCTCAAAAACTTCGGCGAGCTTCAAACCGATCAGCGATGTTTCTTCCGATGGCTTGAGCACGAAGGTATTTCCGGCGGCCAAAGCGAAGGCCACTTTCTTCAGAGAGAGCACAATGGGAAAATTGAAAGGGGAAATTCCCGCCACGACGCCGAGCGGACGGCGAATCGCGAGCGAGATCAGCCCTGGCACGTCGGAAGCCATCACGTCGCCGTGAATGCGGCGAGCCTCTCCGGCAATCGAGCGCACCATGTTGGCGGCAAACGGAACTTCAAAATGCGCTTTGCCAAATGTGGAGCCGCCTTCGTCGATCAGCAGTTCCACAAGCTCCGGCGTGGCCTTCTCCAACTCGTCGGCGGCGCGATGGAGAATTCGTTCGCGCTCGGCCGGCGCCGCCGCGGCCCACGACGCTTTCGCGGCGTCCGCCGCATCAATCGCGGCGCGCATGTGCTCCGCCTTGGCCATGAAGATGCGGGCGAACGGTCGCTGGTTCGCCGGATTGACGACATCGCAGAGAGCAGATGGCGGGACATCAATCGTTTTCCCGGCTATATACGGAGTTGAGAACATGGTTTCCTCACATGATGCAGTTTGCGGAAAAAATCAGGTCACCACGAACAATTTTCGCAAAACAATCCGAACGCGAACCGCACACGCGCGCGTGCGCCCGATGCGGATTTTTCGCTTCTGCATGGGGAATGTCAAGCGATTGCGCTGGTCGCTCCGCCCCACACACGACGCGCTGTGTCCACGACGAGTTTCAGCTTGGCCCACTGCCGATCCTCGGTGATCAGGTTTCCTTCCGCTGTCGAAGCAAAACCGCACTGCGGGCTGAGCGCGAGATTTTCCATGGGAACGTACTTTGAGGCTTCTTCAATTCGCCTCACCAGCTCGCCCGCGTCTTCCATCTGCGGGAGTTTCGAACTGACAAGGCCGAGGACCACGGTTTTGCCTTTGGGGATGAAACGGAGTGGAGCGAAAGTTCCGGAGCGCTCGTCGTCGTACTCGAGCAGGAAGCGGTCCACATCGAGAGTGCCAAACATTTTATCGGCAATCGCGTCGTAACCTCCTTCGGCGTACCAGTGGCTGCGATTGTTGCCGCGGCAAAGATGGATTGCCAGCATCACGCCCGGGCGGCGCGCAGCTTTGAAGCAAGCATTGTCAGCTTTGATGGCCTCATCGAGCGCAGCGTCGGGCTCCGTTCTCAATTCCTTGCGAATCCACTCGCGCCACTTGGGGTCCATGTAGTAGCTGTAGCGGGGCGCGTCAATCTGAATGTATTTCACGCCGTCGTTTGACAACTTGGCGAGGTCGCTCTTCATGATGTCCACGATGTCCCACAACAGCGCGGAATGATCCTTGTAGACTTTGTCGGTGATGCCGGCCTTGAATGAAATGGCTGGAAATTGCGTGGCGCTCGGAAGGGTCATTTTGATCGCGAGGGTGTTGTTGGCTTTCAAGAAAGGCAATTCGTGCCCGGTGAGCGGCCTGGTCAAGCGGAGCTTCTTGGCCACGATGCCCGTCACGCTGCTGACCGGCGCAGCTTCAGAATCTCCGGCTTTCCAGTTTCTTGCCACGGCATCGCCCAGGTCGAAGCCTTCCACCGCATCGGTGAAATCGCTCATGAAATTCCGGCGGCGGAGTTCGCCGTCGGTGACAAGTTCAAAGCCAAGCTCTTTCTGCTTGGCCAGAACGCGCTGGATGTGAAGGTCTTCGAGGCTGCGCAGGCGCTGCGGATCCTTCGCGGCATTTTTTCGCGCCTCTAAAAGTTCCGTGGGACGGAGAAAACTTCCCACGTGGTCGGCTCGGTATTGTGCTGCCATTCCGTGAACCCCCTATGAAAACGGATCGTAAAACGAACCGCGACGGGCGACGGGCAACTCCGACGCGCGTCTTCCCATCGCTCTGGAAAGCCGGTTGGCGAAATCTTTCACCAAAGCAATCTTTTGCGCAAGCTCTTCGAGTTGAAATCTCCCGCTGGGGCCCGCCATCCCTAGAGCGGCAACGAGATTGCTGCCGCGCATAAACACCGGCGCAGCGATGCCGCTGAGCCCCCTTTCCAATTCCCCAGCGTCACTTGCATAACCCTGGTGGCGCGTCAGATCGAGAACGATCATCAGGTCCGCGAGTTTGCTCACAGTATTGGAGGTAAAGCGGGGCATGCCGTTGCGTTTGATGATGGCGCGGATTTCTTCGTCGGGAAGCCAGGCGAGAATCGCTTTTCCGGCCGCGGTACAGTGAGGTTGGAAGCGTCCGCCGACGGGGGTGCGCGCGGTGATGATGGAGTCCAAGCAATCGACGCGATCGATGCAGATGATGCCGCCCGCTCCCGGGACGGCGAGGCTCACACTTTCATGGGAGCGGCGGGACAGCTCGACGAGGAAGCCGTGAGCTTCATTGCGAAGCGACCGGGATTCCAGCGCGCGGCAACCCAGTTCGTGCAGTTTCAATCCGAGGCGGTATCTTTCGTTCGACGGATTTTTTTCGATGAGCTCGAATTGCTGCATGGCGTGGAGAAGGCGGAAGACGGTGGTTTTATTCAAACCAAGTTCGTGGGCAAGCTCGGTGATGCCCTTCTCGGGACCGCACTCGCCGAGGTGCAGAAGGAGCCGAAGCGCCTTCTGCAACGACTTGCTGGAGCCCGACTCATTGCGCCGCTGGCGGTTGAGCTTTCGAATGCGCGGGGCCCCTGGCAAAGCAGTTCCTTTCGAACATTTCGAGGTGGAGGAGAATTCGCTTGACGCTGGGGGCATTGTAGATAGAATCGCGGCGAAGTCAATATGAAACTCTGTTTCATATTGTGAAACAGGCGAATGGAAGGAAATCTGCCATGTTCCTTCGTGACCTCTGGTATGCCGCCGGCTGGGACCACGAGATCAAACACGCGCCTTTTGCGCGCACGGTTTGCGGCGAGCCCATCATCTTCTATCGCCAGACCAACGGCGAGCTTTCATGCTGAGAAATCGGGGATGAACGCAACAGATCTACTGCGGGCTGATTGCAACATTTCCCTGCTGAACGAGCTAGCGGTTTTTCTGATTCCGCAAGAACCTGATATCCTCCAAGTTCTTTATGGTTTGCAAAACCACTCGAGCTGCACGCTCGGATTGGGCCACGGACAAAACAAATATGACCTCGGAACGAGGGTTTTATGGGTGGAAATTAGTCTTCATTCTTTGGACTCTGGATTTCCTCAACATGGGATTTCCGCTGTATGGCGGCGCGGTCATCAATACTTACATGCTGAAAGAAATTCCCATGAGCCGAAGCGCGTTCGGTCTGGGATTTACGCTCTTAAACCTGTTTGTGGGCATTCCCTCAATTCTTGTGGGTGCGTCCATTGTGCATTGGGGAATTCGCAAAACATTCGGCATCGGTTCGGCGCTGATTCTTGTTGGCGCCCTGTGGCTTTCCTTTATCGCTTCTAAGCCTTGGCATTATTGGGTGGGATTCGGAGTGTTGACGGCCACGGGAATCAGTTTTGGAACCATCGTTCCAGCAGCCACGGCGATCACGCGATGGTTCAGCCGGTATCGGGGGAGAACCATGGCGGTGACGCTATCGGCGTCGGGATTTGCGGGTTTTTTCGTTGCGCCGATGATCAACCGAATCCTGACGGCAAATGGGGGAAATTGGCGGCAGGCGTGGGCGATTGTGGCGGGAATTTCTGTTTTGTCGGCGATTGTCGCGTTTCTGTTTGTGATAGAGCGTCCGGAAGACCTGGGACAAATGGTGGACGGCGGGCCGGGCGCAGCACCCTCGGCGAAGGCGACGGCCGCGCTTGCGCGGGTGACAAAATTTTCGTGGGAGCCTCAGCAAGCTTACGATACGCGCGCGTACTGGATGATTCTCGTTGGCGCGATAGCCTGCCAGTTTCCATTTTTTTTCTTTACGGCCCATTGGCTGCTGCACCTGAAGGGCGTGGGCATTTCTCCTGCCGACGCCGCATGGGCGATGGGTCTCTTCACGCTTGGTGCCGTGTTCGGCCGGTTGATCGGCGGCTGGCTGATGGACGCGATGGAGGGGCGCTACGCGTTCATGCTGGGCTTTTGCTGCTATTTTTTGGGATCGTTCCTGGCGATTCGAGTCTCGCCGGAGGCGCTGTGGATCGCCTACACGGCCGCAATTCTTTACGGAACGGGATTCGGATGGACGTTTATTTGCCTGAATACCGTCACGGGGCATTACTACGGGCCGGCGGCTTTTCCAAAGGTGAATGGAATGATGCTGGTGCTCGCGGCACTTTTTTGCTCGCCGGCCGGCTACCTGGGAGGGAAACTGTTTGACTTGTACCACAGCTATAAACTGGCATTCGAATTGAACTCGGCCTTGGCGGCGATTGGAATCGCGGCTCTCTTTTTTGCGCAAATGCCGGAGCCGCCGGAAGCGAGCTTAGCCGTTCGCAAGAGAGAGATGGTCAAAAAAGTTAGTTGGGAGACTGAGACTCGAACGTAGACAGCCGAATCCAGAACCTGCCAAAAATTCAATACGATGTTGATTCGCCTCGATTTTTCCAGTGTCACAACGCAAAACAGGCTTTAACTGCTGAAGACGTTTGTGCTCAGGAATTCGTTGCGGAATTTGCCCTGCGGGTCGTACTTCCTGCTCAATTGGATAAAGTCGGGCATCCGCTTGTAAATTGACTTTAGCTCCGCAGGCGAAATTGTAAACAGCTTTCCCCAGTGCGGCCGGGCCTTAAATGGAGCTAATTCTTTTTCAATCACTGGCAAGAGCTTTCTGACCGCCAGCCAATCCTGTTTCCAAGTAAAGTGGATGGTAATGCAGGGCTGTTCGTAACAAGGACTCAGCCATAAATGGTCGGCGGCAATCGTACGGATTTCCGAAATCATCAAGTGAGGGCTGACCTGGTCGCGCAGCCGTTCAATCGCCAGAATTGCTTCGACCGCATGGTGACGGGGCACGAAGTATTCCGATTGCAACTCTTTACCAGCGCTGGGCGTGAAGCCCATACGAAAGTGCGGCAGTCTTTCGTACCACGGACCAGGCACGCCCATCTGTTCCGTACAGTTCTCAGCGGAAAGTTCAGCAATGGGGTGCAGATTTTTGGTGGCACGTTTCGCCCCGAAGAATACCGGGGTTGCGTTATACGCCTGCCCCTCTTCGACGCGGCTTTTGATCCAAACTTCATTGATCCGCTGGTTCTGCCAGTCGGTAAAGAGACTGACGCTGTAGCCGCTGGCTTGGATAGCGTCAAAGTGGTCTTTCATTTCGGCGAGCGGCAGGTTTTCGTAGACGTATTGCCGCATCATGAAGGTTGGCTGAATATCGAGGGTAATCTTTGTGATTACGCCTAACGCACCAAGACCAACAACGGCTCCGAGAAACGCTTCGCCGTCTTGTTGGCGGGACAGCTTAACGACCTCGCCGGGTGCGGTGACGATTTCAAGCGCTGACACCGCCGTCGCGAGGTTGCCATTCTTTTCGCCCGAACCATGCGTTGCGGTGCTGCATGCTCCAGCTATGGAAATATGGGGCAAGGAGGCCAGATTGTGCAACGCAAAGCCCTTGTTATGGAGGTGCGGGCAGAGTTGACCGTAAGTCACACCTGCATCGACCGTCACGGTGCGCGCATCCGGCTCCAACGCAACCACCTCGTCCATTGACTTGACGGATAGAAAGTTATTCGTGCTATCCGCTATGTTGTTGAAGCAGTGGCGCGTTCCCAAGACCTTTAGTTTGCTTTGTTTCTTAACGTAACTCTGCACCTGTTCAAGCGAATTGGCGGAGTACAAGCGGTCAGTACTGTATTCGAGATTGCCCGCCCAGTTCTTCAGCTTGTCTTTTGACGCCCAGGCGAGCAGAGGCGAGATAACAGGGCTTGCGGCAACCGCAGCGAAGAGCCTGATAAAAGTTCTCTTCTTCATGGCTATAGCTCAAGCACTATCGACATTGGCCACCGGAATTTCCACTTCCTTGGCTTCGAGAACGCGGCAATTGTACCTCTATTCGAACGAAATGATTGCCAAGGCCGCATTCTGCGGTTGACGGAACAGTGCGCTGGAGTGATCAGCTCAAGCGATCCCCAGCCTTTTCTGCATTTCCTCGAGAGACACGCCTTTGGTTTCAGGATACACAAATAAGACCACGAAAAACTGGAGCCCCATCATGAAAGAGAAAAAAACGAAAGGGTATCCGCCGGAGGACGCTGCAAGGAGTGGAAAGATCCCGGAAATGAGCGCATTCATGAACCAGTGAGAAAAGCTGCCCAGACTTTGGCCTTTAGCTCTCACGCGATTGGGGAAGACCTCACTGATGAAAACCCAAATGACGGCGCCCTGGGAAAATGCGAAGAATGCTATGTAGCCGACGAGCAGCCACACGAGAAGATTCTGGTGGCTGCGAGTAAAAAAGACGGCGGCAACGCCGGCGAGACACGCCGCTGTGCCTACCGAACCGATTAGCAAGAGGGTCTTGCGGCCGATGCGATCGATGACGGACATAGCCAGCATAGTAAAGACTAAATTCGTCGCGCCAATAGCCACGGCCTGCAAGTCGGAAGACACTTTGTTGAATCCGGCAAAAGCAAAAATATCGTTCAAGTAATAAAGGATCGCGTTGATTCCGGACAGCTGGTTGAACATGCCGATGGAGACGGCTAGAAAAATCGGCAGGCGGTACTTCCACGAGAACAGCGAATCATTAGCGACGTGCTCCGCATCGATGGACACGATGATTTCCTGGAGCTCTTGTTCGTAATTCTCCTCCCCCGTCAGCCGGAGCACGTCTCTTGCTTCCGCAATCCTTTGTTTCTTAACCAGCCAGCGGGGACTGCGCGGAATTCCAAAAAGGAAGAGCAGGAAGAGTATGGCGGGAACTGCCGGGATGCCCAGCTTCCAGCGCCATTCGGCGGGACCAAACCGCATCGTTCCCACGATGTAGTTCGACAGATAGGCGAGCAGAATTCCGAAGACGATGTTGAACTGAAACAAGCCCACAAGCCGGCCTCGCCATTTAGCGGGGGCAACCTCCGCGATGTACATGGGGCCGAGCACCGACGAACCGCCGATGCCGAGGCCCCCGATGAAGCGGAAAAGAACGAGCGCGCTCCAGTTCCAAGCAAAGGCGCAGCCTAGAGCTGAAACGAGATAGAGCACAGCCATGGCGCGCAGACTGTCACGGCGGCCAAATTTATCGCCTGGAATTCCAGCCAGCATGGACCCCAGGATCGTTCCCCAGAGCGCCGCGGAAACCGTCATTCCCAGGGCCGCTGGTGATAGGCGAAATGTTTCTGTCAGTGCATGCGTGGTACCAGCAATCACGGCCGTGTCGAACCCGAAAA
>Ga0209488_10000623_pt1 | contig 29988 bp, 21 predicted proteins | sample Rivendell_Oct201_8_FD_188349 | JGI IMG/M metagenome (GOLD analysis project Ga0209488, IMG submission 188349) | Vadose zone soil microbial communities from the Eel River Critical Zone Observatory, Northern California, USA -... | ecosystem: Environmental > Terrestrial > Soil > Vadose zone >...
TCAAGACCGAGATCGATGCGGTGGAATCGGCGATCGACGACAAGTCGGTTTCGGCCGAAAGGCTTGTCGAGCTTCGCCAGAAGACTAACGAACTGGCTGCCAGCTTGCGGGAAACGTTGCAAGAAATCGAGCCGCGCGCGGCGGACGCTGCGGAACGATTGAAGCAGCTTGGGCCCGCGCCCGCCAGGGACGCGCCGGCCGAAATCCAGGATATTGCGGAACAACGCAAGAAGCTCATCGCCGACTCGTCGGAGCTTGATGGTGAAGTCAAACAGGCGCGCCTGCTCATCCTGCGCGTCGATCAGTTGGGCGAGCGGGTATCGGCGAAACGGCACACGCTCTATGCGCGCGAATTGTTAGCGCGGACGCAAAGCATCCTTGATCCCAATTTTTGGATTGATGCCGTAAGGGCATTGCCTGTCGAATTGCGCAGGCTCGACGGCTTGATCGCATCCTGGCAGCAATCGGTCGGCGAGAATTTCAGCGACAGCTATCTTGTCGCTGCCGCTTCGACGCTCGTCGCAATCCTGCTTGTGATCTATTTTGTCGGCCGTTGGGCCGCGCGGTTCGCGGATGGATCTCGCAGCGTCGCAGGACCATCACGGGCGTGGTGGGCCTTGCGCGTTTTCGTCCTGCTTGTCGCGCGAGCATTGGTGGCTGCCTTGGCGGCGCTGCTTGTCTTGAAGGTCTTCGGACTCCTCACCGATCGGACCGAATTGTTGGCGCAGACGGTCGTTGCCGGCATTGCGGTTGCCGCCATCGGCCGGGGTGTTGCCGTGAGCATCTTCGCTCCGCACCAGCCGGAGCGGCGGCTGGCGCAACTCGATGATCCATCGGCGATGATCCTGCATGGCTTTCTGGTGTCGGCGTCGGTCGCGTTGGGCCTCACGATCTCGTTGCAAGCCGTTCACAAGGCTGCTTTTGCACCGCTCGTGGTTACCGTCGCCACCAACGCTCTCTTTGCGGCGGTCACGGTGGCGTTGCTGACCGTAATGGTCGTCCGGTTGGGGCGTCTCAAGCAGCAGCAATCGGTCGGCCTGATAGCGGTGCAATGGGGCCATCCGTTTGCACTGATCATGGCTTCTCTCATTTCGGCAGCGCTGCTTGCGGGCTTTGTGAACTTGGCGGCGTTTCTAACCTTGCGGGTCATCGTTGCCGCCGTCGTGTTTGGCGCGCTTTATCTTTTCCTTGATGTGACGAAGGCATTTTTCGCAGGCTCCTTCGAACAGGTCGCGCGCCGCGAGGTTTTGGCAGCACATCTGGGTGTCACGGTGCGGGGGCTTGGACTGATCGGTGCGTTGCTGTCGGGCGTCATCCGGATTCTGCTGGTCGCATTATCCTTCTTGATCATCATCGGGCCTTGGGAAATCTCGACGGCGGACCTGTTCGATACCATCCGCAACGTTCCATTCGGGTTCAAGATCGAAGACATCCACCTGTCGATCACCGCGCTGTCAGGCGCCGTCGTCGTTCTGACAGGTCTTATATTGATCACGCGCATGGCGCGGCGCTGGCTGGAAACCGAGTTCCTGCCACGAACCATCATCGAGCCGAGCCTCCAGCAATCGATTGCGACGATCTTTGGATATCTGGGGGTGATTGCGGCCATCACGCTGGCACTCGGAAATCTCGGCATCGATCTGCAAAAGATTGCACTGGTGGCGGGCGCCTTGTCGGTGGGCATCGGCTTCGGCCTGCAATCGATCGTGTCGAATTTCGTATCGGGCCTCATTCTCCTCGCGGAGCGCCCGATCCGGGTCGGCGATGCCATCGTGGTGAAGGGCGAGGAGGGCTATGTCCGGCGCGTGCGCGTGCGGGCAACCGAAATCGAAACCTATGACCGCGCGAGCGTGATCATTCCGAATTCAGAACTTATCACCGGCGTGGTGAAGAATTGGACGCGTGCCAATACGCTGGGTCGCATAATCATCAAGGTCGGTGCGTCCTATGCGGCCGATCCGCAAAAGGTCCGCGATCTCCTGGCGGGCCTCGCCAAAACCCATGTGCAGATCGTGCAATCGCCGCCGCCGGCAGCCTTTCTGTTGGGCTTCGGCGAAAGCGCAATGGAATTCGAATTGCGCTGCGTTGTCCTGAATGTCGAGAGTGCCCTTTCGGTCAAGAGCGACCTGCACTTTGCAATCATCAAGGCCTTCAAGGATGAATCGATCGAGATGAGATCCGAGTGGATTTCGGCAGAATTGATCCGGCGACGGCTGTTGGGTGAATCTAGCAATCCTGGGAACGACCAGAACTCATTGATCAGGCCGCGGCCGTAGGGTGGGCAAAATCGCTGGCATAAACGCGAACGCGTGGGCACAGCGCCAATGCGATTTTGTCCACGCGTCAAACTGAGAGGGAGGAACGAAAATGCGCTTGATCGCCTTTGTTCTCGCGGCATTTGTAGCAGTCGGATCCGCCTCGGCGCAGAGCTGGACAGAATACAGCTATCCCGACTACGCCTTTGCGGTAGCCTTTCCGGCCGATCCGCAGATCAAGATCACGACCTACAAGGTCTCCGATGGCCGCTCTGTCCCGGCGCGCGTATATTCGGTCCGCCGAAACGACGTCGTTTTCAAGATGACGGTCGCTGCCCTGGCCGGTGCCAGGCTGGAGGAAAGCGCTGTCATCGACCATGCCATCAGGATGCTGTCCGAAAGCGGCACGGTGACGGTCAATATCCCTCACCGCATCTACCGGGTCTACGGCCGTCAGCTCAGCATTGACGGGGAAGACGGGAGCCATGCGACAGTCGCGTTGTTCGACTACAAAGGACGGCTCTACCAGATCGAGGGCATTGTGCTTCCGGGAGGAAACGGTTCCGAAGCCGACGCCATGCGCTTTCAGCAATCGCTCACATTCACAGGCGGCGGCTCGAACCGCTCCGAGGACGCTATCCGCGCTATTCGCGAAGGTTGCCGTAGCGCGGGCGCCAACCCTGCTGGGTTGGACGACCCGCGCTGCCGCCGTTGACACCCCCGTGGTGTAAAATTGAGGTTCATTCGAGGAAACCGTCCAAACTCGTCGTGAACAATCCCCCGCCAATCGAAAGTCTGCTGACGGCAGTCGTTGTACACGAGGACAGCCTCGCACCGTTGCATTCGACAGCCAAGGTGTTGTTTTGGGGCCCGTGAGCGTTCAACTTGCTATCCAGGACCAACCACGCAACTGGACTGGAATAGACGAGTGCAAGAATTACGATGTGCCATATCTTTTTCATGTCATCGGCCTCGTCAAGGATAAGGGCTATGCGTGATTCGGCTATTCGTAGGTACGGTTAGATGACCGTAATGCGAGTTTCGCGAACGTAATCTGATCCTAATATATAACATCAAGATACTAAAGTATAGTGTAGGTACGGTGCCGTACAAAGCGTTCATTGCCGAATGCACCCCGTGATGTCCGGTATTTTAATACCATTAACGCCTGATCGGTGTTCATCCGGGGCCTTCCGGCTCATATTTGCCCCCTCAAGGAGGTGAGCAGAGGTTGCGATACCTTGCATTTACCAATCATGCCGAGGTCGATGCGACCAAGGTGCGAGATAGCCCTCTCGAACGATCCTCGACCGCGTCGTCCATACGCTCGATTTTTTAGGGAACGAAGCCAACGGGAGATTCTCCTTAGGTTTCAGGGTAGTTACAGGCGTCGTGCCATTTGCCAGCCCGTTGGGCGCTGACTACAGTCGCTACCATCCCCTCATAGACGGTGCTTTATGATCGAAGTTGCGCGCGCCGCCAAAGACCTGGTCATTGCCAATCGAATCCTGGCGCATGAAGGCCTGGTCGACGCCTTCGGGGATGTCAGCGTTCGCCATCCGGTCGATAAAGACCGTTTTTTCCTGGCATGTGGCAGGAGTCCCGGTGCCGTTATCCCCGATGATGTCGTCGAGTTCGCGCTCGATGGCACGTCGCTCGACGGAACGTCGCGCGGCAACAAACGCGAGTTTCCCGGCGAACGTTTCATTCACGCCGCCATCTATGCGGCGCGTCCGGACATCAAGGCCGTGCTCCATGCGAGCCCCGAGGACATCCTGCCGTTCGGCATTACACAAACCCCATTGCGCCCGGTCATTGCATCCGTCGGCGACATGGGCCTCAACGTTCCGGTATGGGACATTGCGGAAAAATTCGGCGAAGCGACGAGCCTGCAAGTATCCACTTTCGAACAGGGACGCGATCTCGCGCGCTGCCTTGGCCGAAACCGGGTCGTGCTGTTGCGTGGTGAAGGCATTGTGGTGACGGGGCGTACCCTCAATGACTTGGTGCGGCTCTCCGCCTATATTCCCCGCAATGGCCGGACTATTCTTGGCGCGACGTCTTTCGGTCCCATGATCGGTATATCGGCTGGAGAATCGGCGGCACGTCTGGCGATTGATCCGGAATCAAACGCCATGCGCCGTGGCTGGGAATTCTGGGCGCGTGCGGCCGGTTGTGAACAATGGCTGGCCGACTAAGCGGCGAGGAGGATGCAATGAATAGACAAATTCTTCGCGGCATGTTCGCGCTGTTCCTCGCCGCGCAAGCGCAAACATCAGCGCTAGCGCAGACCGACGCGGTCGCCGACTTCTACAAGGGCAAGACCTTGTCACTCATTGCGGGTTTTCCACCTGGCGGCGGCTACGACACCTATGTGCGTATTCTGGCGCGGCACTTTGGGCGCTTTGTTCCGGGGCAGCCCTTCGTGGTGCCATCCAATATGCAGGGCGCCGGATCGCTTTCGGCCGCCAATCACATCTATAACAAGGCCACGCCCGACGGGCTCTCGATGGCGATGATTGCTTCTTCTGCCGCGATGGAGCCATTGCTCGGCAACAAGGCTGCTGTATTCGACGTGACGAAATTCAGCTGGATCGGCAGCATGTCGAACGATGTTGCGTTTTGCGGCGTCTGGCAAGGCGCGGGCCTGCCGGCGACCTTCGATGAAATGTTCACAAAGCCCACGATCTTCGGCGGCGGTGCCGCGGCTGCCATCACGTTCCAGCACCCGATGGTGCTCAAGACCGTGCTCGGTGCCAATATGCGTGTTATTCCCGGCTATCCGGGTTCGCGCGAAATCAACATCGCGCTGCATCGCGGGGAGGTGAACGGCGCCTGCGGGCTGTTCTCGTCTTCCATCAAGGCGCAGTTTTTCGACGACGTGAAGAGCGGCCGGCTCAAGATCGTCATCCAGATGGGCAGCAAATTGTCGGATGAGTTCGGCAAGGTGCCGAGCGTCTTTGACTATGCCAAAACCGACATGGATCGTGCGGTGCTCGATGTCCACTTCAAGCAATTGCTGCTCGGCCGTCCCTGGGCCGCGCCGCCGGGTGTTCCAGCGCCCCGCCTCAAGGCGTTGCGCGATGCGCTTGCCGCCACGATGAAGGATCCGGAATTCTTGGGCGAAGCCAACAGGGCCGGCCTCGACATCGACCCGGCGACACCCCAGGAGGTCGACGATCTGCTCAAGCGACTGTCCGCTTTCCCACCGGAAGTTTTCCGCAAGGCGCAAGAGGCGATCGGGCGGTAATCACACCGGCACATCGCCCACGACCGCCGTTCGTTCCATGCGCCGCCGCTGCGGATGATAATCGTTGGCGGCGTAGTGCTGCGTCGAACGGTTGTCCCAGAACACGATCGTGCCGGGCATCCAGCGCACGCGGAATTGATATTCCGGCACATGCGCCTGCGCGAACAGCACCTCGAGGATCGCTCGGCTTTCCATCGGCGCCATGCCCTCGATGTGCAGCGTGAATTGCGGATTGACGTAGATCGATTTCCGCCCATTCGCCGGATGCGTGCGCACGACGGGATGCGTGGGGTTGGGAAACAGTTCCTCCATTCGGCGGAGCTTCGCCTGATCTTCGTCGGACCTGGTGTAGAGCGTCCGGAAGTTCTTGAAGTCGTGCACCGCCAAGAGGCCGTCGATCAACTTGCGAAACACGGGGCTCAATCCCTCGTAGGCGGCCTCCATGTCCGACCAGAGCGTGTCGCCGCCAACCTTCGGCATGATCTCGCAGCGCAGAATGGTATAGCGGGTCGGGTTTTTGCGGAACGTCGTGTCACTGTGCCACACATCGGTCGAGAGCACCGGATTGTCCTTGTGATTGTCGAGCACCAGGATTTCCGGAAACTGCCCTTGCGGCCGCATCGGGTGGACTTCCAATTCGCCAAACAGCCGGCTGATCGCGACATGCTGTTGCGTGTTCAGGTGTTGATCGCGCAAGACCAGCACCTTGTGCTCGATCAGCGTCGCCTCGAAGGCCTTGAAGGTTTCTGGGCTTAAGGCCTGCTTGAGATCGAGGCCATGGATTTCCGCGCCCAGCCTGGCGCCCAGACGCTCGACCTCGAATTCGGTTGAGGCACCAAGGCTTGACGGCATGTCGGCGGTAACGTTGATATTCATTGGAACCTCTAATGGCAATGCGAGAAGTATCCTAAAGGAGATTGCTTTTCGTTTGTAGTCCCGCCTTTACAGCGGCTGCGCCGCCGGCGGACTTCTTTTGCAGTCCCTCTCAAGAAAGTAAGCCCGCCCGCGGCGCAGCCGCCGTGAACGCGGTACTACGAACCTTCCCGTCACTGATCGCCCGGGCGCGGCAATTCGATCGGGTTTCCGCGCCCCATCTGCTTGCATTGCTCATAGACCCATTGCGCGATCGCAAGGTCGGCAGCCGCCGTGCCGTTGTTGTTGGCGTGGAGGGTGATTTGATCGTCGCTGGTGCGGCCCGGAAAGCTCCCGTCCAGGATTTCGCCAAGTTCGTGGACCTTGTCCCAGGAGATGATGCCCTTTTGAATGGGGTCAAAAATCCCAGCCTGGCGTTCGGATTCGATTGATTCGCGCCAGTTCGTGACGATGAAGTCTGCGCGGCGGACAGCCTCGTCGTCGTTCTCGCGCCGCCCCTCTTTCAGCCAGCCGCCTTTGACCAGGGCGCTGTTCGAACCAACGACGGTGACGACATGCTGGCCGGGTTCAAGCCACGCGCCCTCGAACACCGGGACGTTGGAACTCGTCGCGCAGATCAAGACATCCGCGCCTTTCACGACCTCGCGCGGATTGTCGACCGGAATGAATTCGGCGTCGACCAGGGTCGCCATGCGTTTGCAAAATGCGTGTCGGTTATCGGCATTGCGGCTGTAGACCTTGTAAGTGGCGATCGGTCGCTCGTTCTGCAGGGCCAGCACCTTGTGCAGGGCCTGGCCGCCTGTGCCGTATACGCCGGCCGTCCTTGCGTTTTTCCGCACCAGGTGACGGAACCCGACGCCGCTCGTGGCTGCGGTGCGCAACGCCATGAGGCTGGAAAAACCAATGCGCTTTTCGGTGATTTCGCCGATCATGATGCATTGCAGTTGGGCCGTCTTGGCGTTCCAAAGAAGGTAAATCGGATGCTCCCGGTAGGGATATTCTTGCGCTGTCGCATCATGGACGACCTGTTCGCCGCGCGTCAGCGAGCCGATCACGCCAAGTCCGTCGACGCCGCCGGGGAAATTTGAAATCCGCACATTCTCGCGCGAATGGACGCGCCGCCGGGGTGCGTTGATGATCGGAAAACCCTGTGCCTCCCGGTAACCCTGCTCAACCAGGTCGATCGCCTGATTGATGTCGATAACGTCCTTGATGTCCTGCGGCCGAAGCAACAAGACATCAAAATTGGCGCGTTCCATTGCTCCGCTCCGATTGGGTGACCCTGCGCGCGGAGCTTACTGCATGTATTGACCCGGCGCGCGCCTTGACAGTGCGCCTTGACAGAGCATGGGCCCGCTCGTTGAGTAGCCGCTCGCAAGGCCTTCCGCGCGGCACGGGTTTTTGATGGCAAAGCTGGAAATCGAGGACGTGGTGGTGTGCTTCGGCGACGTCGTCGCCGTCGACCGCGTTTCGCTGCAGGTCGAGGAGGGTGAGACCGTCGTTCTGTTGGGCCCGAGCGGCTGCGGCAAGACGACGCTTCTGCGTCTCGTGGCCGGGTTCAACCGGCCCAAATCCGGCACCGTGCGCATTGCGGGGCGCATCGTCGCATCGCCGACGGTCGTGGTGCCGCCCGAGAAACGGTCGCTCTCCATGGTGTTCCAGAGCTATGCGGTCTGGCCGCACAAGACCGTATTCGAAAACCTCGCCTATGGGTTGCGGCTGCGCCGCATGAATGCGGCAATGATCTCCGCGAAAGTCACCGATGCGCTCGCGACGGTGCGCATGGAGGCTTACGCGAGCCGTTACCCGAGCGAACTCTCCGGCGGACAGCAGCAGCGCGTGGCGCTGGCACGCGCTCTCGTCCTCGAGCCGGAAATATTGCTGTTCGACGAACCCTTGAGCAATCTCGATGCGACGCTGCGCGAGCACATGCGGTTCGAGATCAAGGCGCTGCTTTCGAAACTCAAGATCACCAGCATCTACGTAACGCACGATCAGAATGAGGCCATGGTGGTCGCGGACCGCGTTGCGGTCATGAACCGCGGGCGGATCGAGCAGATCGGCACGCCCGAGGATGTCTATTATCGCTCCAAGACCGATTTTGTCGCGCAATTCATCGGGCTTGCCAATGTGCTCGATGCCAGGATCATGGGGGCGGCGGACAGCGATCATCTCAACGTGCGTGTGGAACACGTGGGCGACCTTGTGGTACGCGCGAATTTGCGAGGCAACGACACATCGACTGCGCGCATATTCGTGCGACCGGAACATATCGAGCTGACATCAGCACCGAAGCATGGGGCACCGAAGCAGGGCATGAACACGCTCAAGGGCCGCGTGGCGCGGCGGAGTTTTGTCGGCGCCCAGACGGATTATGTTATCGACGTGAATGGTGTTCCGCTGCGCGTGATCAGCCGCAACCGGGACGTCGACTGCCAGCTCAGCCAGGATGTGCTATTGAGCTTTGCTGCGGCAGATTGCTTATTGCTTGCGGGTTGAACCGCGAAACCAACCAGGGAGGCATTCGATGCACTGGCGCTTATTTTTGCGAATTTCGGCGGCTCTCGTTTGGTCGTTCGCGTGGGTTGCGTTTGCGGCGGCGCAAAACATTCCGAACCAAATGATTCCAAACATGGACGATCTCTACAAGGCGGCCCGGACCGAGGGGCAGGTCGTATTCGGTGGCGCCATCAAGGAAGAAAACGAACAAAAACTCATGGCGGTGTTCCAGCGCCGGTTTCCGGGCATCGCGGTGAAATATACGCGGCGTTCGTCCGAGCCGATGGTGCAACTGGTCGAAGCTGAACGCCGCGCCAACCGCGTGAGTTTCGATGTCCTCAATTTGACCGAGCCGAATGACGTGGTGCGCTGGATCAAGCAGGGGTTCCTGGCAGCCGTGCCGCTTCCCGACACCGACAAGATGCTGCCCGACACTTTTGATCCGGGCGGGCTTTTTGCGGCCATGTCGGTGACGCCGATGCTCGGCATTGCCAACTCGAAGGTGCTCAAGCCCAACGAAATGCCGAAGTCGTTGAAGGAACTGGTGACCGATCCAAAATGGAAGGGCAAGGTTGCGATCTCACGTCCCGTCCGTGGCGGAACGAGCAGCGGCGCCCTGATGAATGTCGTCAATGCGGTCGGGCGGGATTTCTTCAAGGTCGCGAAAGACCGCGATATCCTGCTCACGCTCGGCAATGAGGGCGCGATTGCTTCCGTAGTTTCGGGAGAACGCCCGGTTTCCTGGGGCGTCAGTGGGTATCGTGCCATCGAGGCCAAGGCCGAAGGCTCGCCGATCGAATTGATCGTGTGGGAGGAGGGGCTCGCCCTCGCGCAATTCATCGGCGTGGTACCGGCGCGCGCGCCGCATCCGAATGCGGCACGGCTTCTCATGCGCTGGCTGATGTCGCCCGAGGGCCAGGAACTGCTGGTCGACAACGTCAATCAATATTCGGCACGCCGCGACGTGACCAAAACTCCGCTTGGCCAGCCGCCGCTCTCGCAGCTCAAGATCAATGCGTTCAGCAATGAACGCATCGTCAACGAGGGTCATGCGCTCGCGGTCGAGTTCGACAAAGCCGTGGGAATGTGAGGAAGCGTCGTTGGAATTGTACCGCTCGGCCCCCCTCACCCCAGCCCTCTCCCCAGAGGGGAGAGGGAGCAGACCGAGCTAGCCAGATGGCGGCGGCTCACGCGCGACCATGCGCTTTGGAGCGCGATCTCGGTTCTTGCGTCCCCTCTCCCCTTTGGGGAGAGGGACAGGGTGAGGGGGCACGCGCCGAGTGAATTCTTCGATCACTCATTCTTTAACTGCGCGCCTCATCCGCACTTTCGATTCCTTGCGGCAGGAGCGGCAGCGCAGCCTTGTGATGATTCTGGCCGTCATTGTCGTCGGCTGGCTCGTCCTTTATCCGCTTGGCATTCTGTTCGAGATCGGATTGCACACCGAAGACGGTGCGCTGACGTTATCGAATTACAAACAGGTTTTCGCCGAGCCCGGCATAGTTGCGGCGCTGATCAATTCTCTCGTCATAAGCACGGCGGTCACGGCCTTCTCGCTCGTTCTTGCATTGCCGATGGCTTGGGGCGTGGCGCGGACCGACATGCCTTGGCGTGCGTTCGTGCGCGTGACCGTATTGATTGCCTTCGTGGTTCCGAATTTCATCACGGTGATTGCCTGGATCCTGCTGCTCGGCCCCAACGCGGGCTTGATCAATGTCTTGATCCGCGATGTCTTCGGCATCAGCGGTATGTTCAACATCTACAGCCAAGGCGGCTTGATTCTTGTCCTCACATTCAGTTTCTACCCGTTGATCTTCTTTGCGGTCGTGGCAGCGCTCGACAACATGGACCCGGCCTATGAGGAAGCCGCGCAGATGTCGGGTGCGTCAGCGTCGCGCGGTTCGCTCGGCATTGCCTTGCCGCTCGTCCTCCCAGCCATCCTGTCGTCGTCCGTATTCGTTTTCCTTGAAGCCATGGGCGCGTTCGGGGCGCCGGCGGCGATCGGTCATGGCGCACGATTTCACACGCTGACCACGAAAATCTATGAATTGTTCAGCTATCCGCCGCGCTTCGAATTGGCGGCCGCCGCCGCCGCGCCCATCATCGGGTTCACAGTGCTCGGACTTGTGTTGCAGCGTTGGGTGCTGGGCGGACGCCGGTTCAATGTCCTGGGCGGCAAGACCAGTTCGGCGCGGGCGGTCGATATCGGGTGGCGGCGCTGGCTGGTCTTCGGCTGGTGCATGCTGGTGATCGCGGCGAGCGTCGTCCTCCCGCTGTTGATCCTGCTGCGCACGTCGATGCTGTCGCGGTGGGGGCTGGCCTTTACGTGGGAGAATCTCACGTTCAAGAACTATGTCGCATTCACGGCTTCGTCATCGATCGTGCCGACGGCTGTCGTCAACAGCGCTGTCGTGTCGGCCGTGACTGCAAGTGCATGTGTGGTGCTTGCGATCGTCATCGTCTGGATCGTGGAGCGGACGTCGCTGCCGGGGCGCGGCTTGCTGACCTTCACGTCGACGGTGACCTTTGCCTTTCCGGGTGTCGCGCTCGCGGTCGGTTTTGTGCTCGGCTATGGCTCGGGGCCGCTGGCGCTCTATGGAACGCTCTGGCTCTTCTTTATTGCCTTCACGGCTCATCGGTTTCCATTCGCATTCATGTTCGTGCGCAACGCCATCAAGCAATTGTCGTCGGAAATGGAAGAGGCGGCGCGGATGTCCGGCGCCTCTTGGGGGCGAAGCATCGTCGACATTTCGGCGCCGCTGCTCAAATCCGGGATTCTCGCGGCCTGGATGATGGTATTTGCCGTAACGCTGCGGGAACTCAGTATGGCGATACTGCTTTATGTGCCGGGTACCGAGACCTTGCCGGTTGCAATATATAGTTTCATCGACAACGGCACCTTCGAAATCGCGGCGGCGGTATCCGTGCTGTTGATCCTGATGAGTATCGTTGCCATGTTGTTGCTGCGCTGGCTGACCGGCAAGGCGCAGATGGAACTGTAAATCATGACCGTCTTCGTGAGCATGGACAAAATGGTGGGCAAGGATTTCGAGGCGGGCCTCGCCAATCTCAAGGCCGCGGCTGAAAAGTGATTGGGAGTCCGCAATTGACCGTGAGTCACGGCGCCCTTAAGCTGAGCGGAAAATCGCCGCACTCGGAGGAAACGCAGATGCCGACATCATCGAATGCCACCGGCTCCACGGAGCCCGCGGACGACCAGGCGAATGTCGCTATGGACCGGCGACGTTTTCTGACGTCGGGCGCCGCCATCGGGGCTGTGGCCGTCGCGACGGCTCCTGCGGCCCAGGCCCAGACCGCCAACGAGATCAAGTGGGATCGCGAGGCCGATGTCGTCGTCCTTGGCGCCGGCGCCGGCGGGCTCGTGTCATCGATCGCGGCACGCGAGAAGGGCGCGTCGGTGATTGCAGTCGAAATGAATTTCGATATCGGCGGCCGCTGCATGATGAGCTTCGGCGGGCTTTACATCGGGGGCGGCAACCGCCTGCAGCAGGAGAAGGGCCAGAAGGATACGCCCGATCTCGTATTTGCCGACTGGTCACGTCCCGAAAAGCCGATGGGCCGTTTCAGCGACCGCAGTCTTGTGCGCACCTATGCGGACAACAACCTCGATTTGTTCGACTGGCTGACCCGGCATGGCATCAAGTGGGAAGGATATCGACCGAGCCCCGATCGCCTCGACCGCTCGCGCACGCGTCTCAACGTGGTGCCGTGGCCGGGGGAAGTCACGAATGGCGGCCGTGGTTCAGGCTTTGTGCGGCCGCTGGCGCAGGAAGCCCGCCAGATGGGCGTCGAAATCCTGCTCAAACATCGCATGACGACGATCCACCGCGAGCAGCACTATGCGGGTCGCGTGATTGGCATTACGGCGGTCGAAGTCGATGACCAGTTTCGCTCGCTCAATCGCACCGTGAATATCCGCGCCCGCAAGGGCATCATCGTGGCGACGGGTGGCTGTGCCGACAATGTGGCGTTCCGTACCATGTTCGACTGCCGCCTCACGGAAGAGTACCAGGCTGAGAATAATCCGTGGTCGAAGCGCACGGCTGACGGCGAGATCGCCGCCATGCAGATCGGCGCCTCGCTTGGCGCGACTGCCTGCCAGACGACGCAAGACGACAACATGCTGAATAAGGGCCGCATGGGCGCGAAGTCGAACGGTTCCGCGACGACCATCTTCCCGACCAGTCCGCATTTCTTCCGTGCCAAGGCGGTGGGACTCGCGGTTCGCGACTATCAGAATCTCATTCTGGTGAAGGAGAATGGACTGCGCTTTCATGACGAGATGGCGGACCAGCGCGACTATGAATATTTCGCAGCCGCACTCGCCTGGACCGGCGATCCGAAGAAGATGAATGGCGGTGGTCCGATCTGGGCGATTTTCGACTCCGATGCCGTGACGCGCTCGAATTGGCAGGTCAAACCGCCTCATGTCGATCCCGACGGCTACTTCTTCAGCGCCGACACGATCGGGGAATTGGCGACCAGGATCGTCAACGAATATCAGTGGCGGCCGATGCCGCCGGAGGCGCTCGTCAAGACGGTGGAGCGCTACAACTCCTTCGTCGATTCCGGTGTGGATACCGACTTCAAGAAGCGGACGCCGCGCTTCAAGATTGCGAAGCCGCCGTTCTATGCGGCCTGGCATACGCCGGCAATTCACGACTCTTATACCGGCATCAGGATCAACACGTCCGCCCAGGTGCTCGACCTGCATGGCCGGCCGATCCCGGGCCTCTATGCGTGCGGCGATTCATCCGGCGGTTTCGGTCAGCACGGCATTTGCCGGGCGTCGACGTTCGGGCGGCTGGCAGGATGGCATGCTGCGGAGCTGAAGGTTTAGTGAGCAAATCGTAAGATATTGCGTGTTATCCTGGCCTTGATTTCAGCCATATCGATGGTGATGGTTGGAACAATGTCTTGCTAATCGAGCCTCACAGTTTTTACGCCCAGCCCAGGCGTTCCATGATTGAGCGGCCCATAATCCAATCCTTGTCGTCTTCCGTCAGAAAATTGAGTTCTTCGGTAAAGTGGATGAGGCGCTGTTTGTAGGTCGCCTTAGTGAACGAATTTGTGACGTCGGTTCCCCAATGGCAGCGCCGCGGTCCATAGGCATCGAACAATTTGCGAATATGATGGGTAACGTCGCGGAACGGATAGGCGTCTTTTGAGAGCAGCGGTACCGACGACAGTTTCACTGAGACATTCGGAAAACGCGCGAGCGCGACCGACTGGTCGATGGTTTCCACCGCCTTGTTGTGACTGACGGTTGCGGCTGAAACGCCCATATGGTCGATGATGAGGGTGAGCTGCGGGTGTCGCTCGGCAATGCGCGCAAAGTGATTCATCTGACCGGTGGTGAGAAACATCATGGGGAGGCGCGCGGCTTCCGCTGCCGGCCAGATCCAGTCCGTGGTACCATCGGTCAGCCATGCGGCCTGGTTCTCCGCGATGTTGATCCGAAGGCCCAGAACGCCGGTCTGTTGTCGCCATGTCGCAAAGCGGCGCGCGGTCGATGGGTCGTTGGCCGCAAAGGTGCCCATGATACCGAAACGCCCCGGATATCGTTTGACGGCCTCTTGCGCATAGTCGAGCCGATTGTTCTCCAGGCTCGGCGGTACGATGACGACGCGATCCACGCCGGCTTCATCGATCAGCGGCACGACGCGCTCGATGGTCATGGGTTCCGGGGTTTGAGGTCTGGCTCCGGGGGCCCAAGGTCGTTCCGGGGTATTCGCGGTCCACAAGTGAATCTGCGCATCGACAATGATCCGGCGCGGGCGCGCCGGCGCCACCTGGGCCAGGGCGTGGGGTGGCATTTGCGCAGTCAGTGCAAGACCTGCGGCGGCAGTGCTCTTGAGAAATCGACGGCGTGACAGCATCGGATCGCTCCTTCCGGTTCGTTGGTTGAAGGGTGCTGATTCCTGCGATGATGGGTTTCGCAATGGCGAGCCGAGGGCTCGCTATTGCTTGCCGAGCCGGCACAGCTACCGGAAATAGGGTTCGACCTTGCCCTTGAGCTTCAGCGTCATTGGTTTGCCCTTGCGATCTCGCGCTACGCCGGCGGCCACGCGGATCCAGCCTTCGCTGACGCAATATTCCTCGACATTGGTTTTTTCGACGCCGTTGAATTTTATGCCAATGCCTTTCTCGATCAATGCGGCATTATGATAGGGACTGTCCGGATCCGTCGCCAAACGATCGGGTAGGGGGTCGTTCGGTGGTGCTGTCGGTTCTGTCGGTTCCATGGGGTGGGGTCTCAGGGCCTGTTGCGGCGTCGATTGAGGAGCGAGGGGAGGAAGTACCACGGCTGCCAATGCCACGGCCAGTATTGTTGACGAAGCATGTTCTATTGGATCGTCACAAGGTCAATAAGGCTTGCTACCTTTTCGTCTTCGAGTCGCGCGACGGTTGCGATCACTTTCGCCACGCGATCTGCCGGCAATACAGGACCCGCTAGCGCTTCGAACTTGCGCTGCAAATGCTGAGGTTGCAACGGGTTGGCCGGGCTGCCGGGACGATCGAGCACTTCGCGCTTGAGCGTACGGCCCTCTTTCGTCGTCAATGCAACACGCGCGCAGTGCCGTGTCGTGTCGCCGCCCACGTCATAGGCCGGATCGACCTCGATGCTGATCCGTTCGATCATGGCAAGCGCCTTGGGGTCAGTCAGGCGCGCATCCGTGAACTGATTCTGCATGGCCGCGCGATCGATGATCATCATGGCGGTTGTGAAAAACAGATTCATCTGCGCGGCCGTGACCCCGATCGGCTGATAGGGCCAGGCGCAATGCCGGTGCGCCATCGTGCTGCAATTGATGTGCACGCGTTCGATGTCTTGCGCGGCCAATGAATTCTCCGCCATCAATCCGTCGACGGCGAACAGGACCGACTGCACGCTTGCCGCGGTGGCGTAGGGCTTGAAACCGACGCTGAGGATTTCCCAGCGCGTGCCGAGACCGTCGCTGAGCCGGGACAAGTCCGGCGCGCCGCTCAAGGTGCTCAGGAAACCCCCATAGGAGGCCTCAAGTACATTCGGAATGCCGGTGAAGCCGCGCGCTGCCAGTTGCGCGCCTTGCACACCGGCCTGCGCTGCCCGTCCACAATGAAGCCGCTTTGACATCGCGCCCTCTTGCGCCGCCATCAGGCCAGCCCCAAAGGAGCCCGCGATGCCAAGCGCGTGGCGCGCTGCCTCCGGTGAGAGTTTCAGCAGGTTTGCTGCCGTCGCTGCCGCCACGAAGGGCCCGCAGGCTCCCTGGAAGTGGTGCCCGCGCATGAACAAAGCGCCGGTTGCGGCAAGCGAGACGCGCAAGCCGACTTCGTAACCGGCCGCAAGTGCTGCGATCAGGGCGCGGCCATTAAGCGACGGAAGGGTTTCGGCCAAGGCCAGCGCCGCCGGCAGCGCGAGCGAGCCGGCATGCAGGTGGGCGGCGGCGTGGATGTCGTCCATCTCGAAACCGTGGCCGGCGGTGGCTCCGATCAAGACCGCCTGCGAGATGCTGGCCTTGAGATCGGTGCCAATGATGCGCGATTGCGGATTGCTTCCTTCCTCGCGCACGAGGTCGATCAACATCCGGGTCCACGGCAGGGTGACGCCAAAGATGCAACAGCCGAGCGCGTCGAGCACGCAGTGCTTGAGGCGTTCAATGACCGGCACCGGCAGTTGGTCAAACTCAAGCCCGACCGCGAACGCGGCCAGTTCCTGGGTCGCACTTGTGGTCGGGGTGAGCGATGCGGTGTTCATGAAATCTCGGTTCGTAGGGTGGGCATTGCGCGCATTCACAAGTCTCCATTTCGAATTCGATCGTTCGTGCGCGCATTGCCCACGCGAACGGAAAACACATTATGCGACGACGCGTGGGCAAAGGCGCACGATAGCGGATTATGTGTTATTGCATTCGTGCCAAGCGCCTTTACCCACCCTACACCGCCTACATTGCGTCGACTTGCAGGAGACGCACGAGTTCCTTGGCGTCGGCAAGCCGTTCGACATTGAGCATCGCATCCACGAGGGCGTCCTGCTGGCTCTTGGGGAGCGCGGCCCGGGTCAATTTGCGAAACTTCTCGACGATATCTTCCGCGGGGGCAAACGAATGCTCGCTCCCGCGCGGGGCCTCACGCGTTTCAGAGTGAACGGAGCCGTCGGTCAAGTGGACATCGACCCGCACCATATGCCGGAACCGTGCGCCACGCGCCGTGATCGCAGGTTCTTCCACGACCGATACCTTGCGGGACAGCGCGATGCGGTCGGAATCGTGCACCGCCTGCTCGGTGAACTGCTCGACGAATACATCGCCTTCGATGAGGAGCGTCGCGACGCAATAGGGCAGGTTGAGCTGCGCGGAGGTGAGCCCCTCGGGCCGGTAGGGCCACCCCACATGATCGGCAGTGACCTTCGAGCCGTGCACCACGATGCGATCGAGTTCTCCGAGCCCAAACGGCCGGCGTTTGCGGATATCGCGAATGGCGTCAAGCGTCGTGTGATTGCTGCCGACGCACGAATAGAATTTGAGCGCGATCCTCGTGGTTTCCCATTCGGTGCCAAGCCCGGAGCTCAATGCGTCGAGATCGAACCGATCCTGCGAGCGGGAAAACGTGGTGCAGAAGCCCCCATAAGGTGCTTCAAAAACGTCGCGGATTCCAGTGAATCCGTTTTTTGCGAACAGCGCCCCATAAAGGCCACTCTGCGACGAGCGTCCGGCATGCATGCGTTTGACCATGGCGCCGTATTGCGCCGCCATCAGGCCGGCCGACTGCGTGCCTGCGATGCCGAGCGCATGAACGGCTTGCTCGGAGGTAAGCTTGAGGCCGCGGGCGGCACCAGCCGCCGCCGAGAATACGCCGACTGTCGCGCCCGAATGCCATCCTTGGCCGATGTGCTCGGGCCGCATGCAACGCCCCACTCTCGGGCCGATCTCGTAGCCCGCAACTGCGGCAGTGAGAAACTCGCGACCGTCCAGCGTGCTATGGCTCTCTGCCACCGCAATGAGTGCGGGCAGTGTAACGGCGCCGCAGTGGAGGACGCCGTCGCGATGGACGTCATCGAGTTCAAAACCCTGGACCTCGGTGCCGTTGACCAAGGCAGCGTGGGGCGAGGACAATTTGCGGTTGGTGCCCCAGACGGAGGTCGTGCGCGTGGTGTCGAGACCGCCGAGCGTGTCTTGCAATATCCGGCACCATTCGAGCTTCGCCCCATAGATGGCGCAGCCAAGCGAATCGAGAATGAGCAGCTTGATGCGCTCGCGAACGTTTGCCGGTATCTGTTCGTAGGTGAGTTTCGAGACGAATTCGGCAATCCGGCGCGTGTGGAGATTGTCGGTTTCAGTATGTTCCGCCATGGCCTCAATCGGCGCACGACGCGATGGGACAACGCGAAACGAGGGCCGCCTTTCGGGCGAAAATCTAGACAGCCAGAACTGCACTGTCTACAGTCACAATGTCATTAAACGAGCGCGTACCATTGGGATCCGCGTCTTTCCAGGACACCACCATGCTGTTGCGTGCCATCGCGGATCGGATCTGTGCCACGACCTTTGAGGGTCTTCCGGGCATTGCGGTTGCGACCGCGCGGGAGGGGATTCTCGACACGATTGGGGTGACGCTTGCGGGCGCCCGCGAAGACACCACCGCGGTGGTCACCCGGGCGCTGCGTCGGACGGCCGCGGCCGGTCCGGCGCTCATTTTCGGCCATGGCGCACGTCTCGATGTGCTCAGTGCGGCTTTGATCAACGGCGTCGCCTCCCACGCGCTTGATTTCGACGATTGCAGCAACACGTTGGGTGGACATCCGTCGGCGCCGATCGTGCCGGCGCTGCTCGCAATCGCAGAGGGCGTATCGGGCCGGGCCTTCATTGCTGCCTATGCGGCCGGAGTCGAAACCGAGACCAAGCTCGCGCGTGCCGTCAATTTCCATCATTACGAAAAAGGCTGGCACCCGACCGCGACGCTTGGCACCTTCGGTAGTGCGGCGGCGTGCAGTCACCTCATGGGTCTTGACCCCGAGCAGACCGCAACAGCGCTCGCAATTGCGGCCTCGATGGCCTCAGGAATAAAAGCCAATTTCGGCAGCATGACCAAGCCGTTTCATATCGGCCATGCCGCGCGCAATGGACTTTGCGCTGCACTGCTGGCGAGCGAAGGCATGACAGCGAAGCTCGACGCGCTCGAACACCGGCAGGGATTCTTTGCGGTCTATAACGGCGCGGGTACGTTCCATCCCGATCGCATCCTCGCCGAATGGGCGAAGCCCTATGACCTTGCCGACCCTGGCATTGCCTTCAAGCGGCACCCGTGCTGCGGCTCGACCCATCCGGCCGCGGACGCCATGTTGCACTTGCGCGCCGCGCACAAGCTTGAACCCGGTCGCGTTGCGCAGATTGAATCATGGACGCATCCGCGCCGCCTTGCCCATACCAACAGGCCCGATCCGCAGAGCGGCCTTGATGGCAAGTTCAGCATTCAATATGTGCTGGCGCGTTCGTTGATGCATGGCATCGTCTCGCTTGAGCATTTCGGCGATGACACGGTTCGTGATCCCGCGGTGCGTGCCCTGATGGCCAAGGTGCATTCATTGCAGGACCCAAACGCCAAGCCGGACACCGCCGACCATTTCTACGCGCGGGTGCGGGTTACGACGATTGGCGGGGAGGCGTTCGAGCATTTTGTCGACATGCCGCTTGGCCGCGACCGCAACCACCCCTTGCCGGCCGGAACGCTCGAAGCGAAATTTCGCGACTGTGCGGGCCTGGTGCTGCGGCCGGACTGCGTTGACGATCTGCTGGCGCAATGCGGCAGGCTGGAGATGATGGAAGACGTTGCCGAACTCATCGACGATATCGCGGCCGGAACAATTCCCGCGATCGAAGTCGTGCCTTCTCGGCATGCTCACGCATAGACTTGCCACACAAACAGACTTGCCACGCGAACAGACTTGCCACACAAACTTCCCACACATAGCAACGCTATTTGGACATCATGCAACCTTTGGAACTTTTACAGCAGCGCCCTGATGTGCTTGTGATCGGGGCCGGCAATGCGGCGCTTTGCTCGGCGATTTCGGCGCACGAGAACGGCGCCCGCGTCATGATGTTGGAAGCAGCCCCGGCAGAAGAGCGCGGCGGCAATTCGCATTTTACGGGCGGGGCGTTCCGATTTGCCTATCGGGGCGTCGAAGACCTCACGACGGTGCTCCCTTCGCTCGCCAACGAGGATCTCTCGAACGTTGATTTCGGTACCTACACCGAAGATCAGTACTTCGACGACATGTTCGAAGTAACCGAATATCGCACCGACACAGAGCTATGCGAATATCTGGTGCGCAACAGTCTCAAGACGGCGGCATGGGTGGGCCAACAAGGAGTGAAAATGCAGCCCGGCCTTGGCCGTCAGGCCTATAAGGTCGACGGCAAGTTCAAGTTCTGGGGCGGGCTTGCGCTGCACATCTGGGGCGGCGGCCCGGAAATGCTCAAGGCGCTTTATGCCAATGCGGAGCGGCGCGGCATTCCGATCATCTATGAGACGCCGGCGATCAGCCTGATCCGCGAGCGCGGCCGCATCGCGGGTGTCGTTGCGGAGCATGGCGGTGAGCCGGTCGAAGTGCGGGCCGGCGCGGTGGTGCTGGCCTGTGGCAGTTTCGAGTCCAACCCGGAAATGCGCGCGCGCTACCTGGGGCCCGGCTGGGAACTCGCGAAAATCCGCGGTACGCGCTTCAACATGGGGGCCGGGATCAATATGGCGCTTGCGGCCGGCGCCCGTCCGCACGGCAACTGGTCCGGTTGCCATTCGGTGGCCTGGGACATCAATGCGCCGCCTTACGGGGACCTCGCCATCGGCGACCAGTTCCAGAAGCACAATTATCCATTCGGCCTCCTGATCAATGCCAAGGGCGAGCGCTATGTCGATGAAGGCGCAAATTTTCACAGCCATACCTATGCGAAGTATGGCGGCGAAATCATGCGGCTGCCTGGCATGTTTGCCTGGCAGGTGTTCGACGCCAAAGCCTCGCCGCTGTTGCGCGGCGAATATCGCATCCGCCGCGTAACCAAGGCCGAAGCCAATACGCTGGAGGAATTGGCACCGAAGCTCGAAGGCGTGAACGCGCAAGCGTTTCTGCGGACAGCGCATGAATATAATGCCGCCTGCCGCAGCGACGTGCCGTTCAATCCGAACGTGCTCGACGGCCGCCGTACGCAGGGACTTGCGATCAACAAGACCAATTGGGCGATCGCGCTCGATACGCCGCCGTTCCATGCCTACCACGTGACGACGGGTGTGACTTTCACTTTCGGTGGCGTCAAGATTTCGTCAAAAGGCGAGGTTGAGAATCTTTACGGCCGCGTCATGCCGGGGCTCTATGCGGCCGGTGAAATGGTCGGCGGACTTTTTTATCATAACTATTGCAGCGGCACGGGACTGATGTCAGGCGCGACCTTCGGCCGGCTGGCCGGACGCAACGCGGCCGAGTTTGCGGGTGGGGCAACGTAGGATGGGTTGAGGCAAAACGCGTTCTTTCTTTACGCGTTTTGCCGAAACCCATCATTTTTTTCGCGTCCGAGATGATGGGTTTCGCGATAAAAGGACGCGTTATCGCTCTACCCATCCTACAAGGGAAACCATCATGTTGCATTCGCCGTCCGAACCAGCCGATCATACTCACGTCGAAGCGGCGACCGAGCGGCTTGCCGCTTACGCGACCACATTGCGTTATGACGATATTCCGCCTGCCGTTATCGAACGTGCCAAGCACTGCCTGATCGACGCCATCGGCTGTGTGGTCTTTGGCCAGCAATTTCCGTGGTCGCAAATCGTGTTGGCCGAGGCTTTATCGAGCGGGGGCGGGGGCCCGTGCCGCTTGCCTGGCATCAAAGACGTAACGTTCCATGTTCCGCAGGCGGCGCTCGCACTCGGCGCGCTTGCCCACGCTTTTGAATTCGACAATCTGCGCAAGCCCGGAACGGGTGTGCATGCCGGCGCGACGGTTGCCTTGCCGGCCCTCGCCATGGCGGAATCCATCAATGCTAGCGGCGCGGACCTTATTGCGGCGATCGTGGCGGGCATCGAGGTCATGTTTCGCATCGGCCTGGCGACACTTCATTCAGCGGAAAAAGTCGGGTTTCATGCGCCGGGCCTCACGGGGCCGTTTGGCTCAGCCGCCGCTTGCGCCTCGCTGATGCGGTTGTCGCCAGGCGAAACCGCAAATGCGTTCGGGATCGCGGGCTCAATGGCAGGCGGTCTCCTGGCCTTCGCAAAATCCGGTTCGGGCGGCATGGTCAAAAGGCTTCACCTTGGCCGGGCTGCTGAAGCCGGTGTCGTCGCAGCCAGGTTGGCGCAACGCGGCTTTGAAGGGCCGCGCAATGTGCTGGAGGGACGCTATGGCCTTCTTGATGCATTCTGTGACGACAAGAACCCATCTTTGCTGACCAAAGGACTAGGGTCCACTTACGAAACCGATCGCATCTGCTTCAAGCGTTATCCCTGCCACGTGACCGCGCATGTCCCGGTTTCGCTATTGCGCGGCTTTATGGAGCAGCATGGGTTTGGCGGAGACGACATTCGCGAGCTTGCGATTGGCGCCCCGGCCAAAGTCGCTTCGCACCACTGCGAACGCGATCCGGCCGATATCATGCTGGCACAATATAGCGTGCCCTTCTGTACGGCCCTATCGGCGTACCGTGATCCGCTTGACCCGGCGGTTTTCTGCGATCGCGTGGTTGGAGAAGCCCGTGTCCGAGAGTTGGCCGGGCGCATTTCGATGTCGACCGACGAAAATGTCGGGTCATGGGGCGCCCGGATGCGGGTCGCCTTGCACGACGGTCGCTCGTTTGAAGGTGCCAGCGACACGTGGCTCGGATGCCCGGAAACACCATTGAGGCAGGAGCAATTGCGCTTGAAGTTCGACTGCCTCATGCACGGCACATCAGCCGAACGCACGGCGTCGCTGTTCGACGATCTGATGCGGCTTGATGACATCTCTGATGTGGGGCAGTTGGTCCTCGTCTGAACACTGGAAAAATGATCAACGATGGTTAACCCGCAGGTGGATTTGCGACGGGCGAACGTGCTGCGTTTTTCATTCGAGGGCAGGATGCTAAGGTAAATATAGTTTTTCTTATCGTTGGCGTTAGCAAATGATTAAGGTAAACTCCCGGTTAGCGGCACACGTTTGCAGCCGAATTCGCGGTACGGGGTGACGGCATAACCTTGCGCCCAGTGCTTCGAATGTCGCGTGTGGTTGTGCTGAGTATGTAAAGGGAGAGTTCAATGGCTGCAATCCTCAATCAAGCAAGCCTCAATCAAGCAAATATCAATCGTCGCGACCTGCTGGTTGGTGGAGCCGTTGCCCTCATCGGTTTGCCCTGCACCGCCGCTGCCGCCGATGTTGTCGGCGTTGGGATGATTTCGCGGACGTTGTTCTACCTGCCGCTCTGGTGCGCTACGCACGCCGGGTTCATGAAGGCCGAAGGCCTTGAAATTCAGTTGAAGAACCCGGACACGTCGGCCGAAGTCAACAAGATGTTGCGAACTGGCGAAGTGCAGATCGTGCTGCGCTCGCCGGAAGCCGCCATGATGGATGCCAATCGTGGCGGCAGCCTGCGCGTGATTGGTGGCGGCATCAGTAAGCTGCCGCATTTCATCATCGCCAATCCCAGGATCAAGACTCTCGCCGACCTTCGCGGCGCCAATTTCGGAATTCTTGCCGAAAAAGAGGGGACGACACACATCGTGCAGGACATCACAAAGTCGATCGGCCTGACACCTGCCGACTACAAGATGACCGTAGTCGGCGGTTCGCCGGCGCGTTGGCGCCTGCTTCGTGAAGGGAAGATCGATGTTGGCCTTCAGCCGATACCAAACAGCTATGAGGCCGAAGCTGCGGGCTTTACGAATCTTGGATCGGTGATCCCGTTCGTGCCGGACTGGCAATTTACAGCCGTGAACGCTGATCAGAAATGGGCGCAGCCGAATCGCAATACCGTCGTGCGGTTTCTGCGTGCATTGCAAAAAGGCCGCGAATACCTCAAGACCAACCCGCAAGAGACAGCCCTGATTGCCGCCGAGGAATTGCGCAGCAACGTCACACTGACGGCCAGGATGCTTGTCGATATCGAGAAATATGGAATGTTTGACCCGCAGACGGCCATCAATGTGGCGGGTCTGCGGCGCGTTCATGAAACCTTGCAGAAGATCGGCGACATTCCGGCCAACCAGGCATTTGATCTCAATGCATTCACGGATCTGAGCTATTATCAGCAAAGCCGTGATCCCGTCGTTACGGGTTCAGTGCCGGTGACCGGATCGATACCGGCGCGGTAGTACTGTTGTGCCATTAGGATTACGTTAGTTTTAACAATGTGTAACGACCCGCTGCGGATTTTGCGCAGCGTTGTTGAGCCGAAATTAGGCGTTGTGTGTGTATTGTGAACACGGCCCATTCGGATTGGGTATGCGTCGCTATTGGAGAGCACGCAGGTTGACGCAAATCGGGAAGGCCGTTCATGTTGGGGGGAACTCGAGCGCGATTGCTTGGCCTGCTGCTGGTTATGGTGGTTCCACTCACCGCATTGGCGGGTGCTAATCTTTGGATGCAATTACCTGTCGACGTGGTCTTTGGGAACGTCTGGGCGGGCCTGATTTGGGGCGCGGCCGTCGCATACTTGTTGGTCATATTCGGATTGGCATGTACTTTGTCGCATCGGATCGTGCGGCCGTTGCGTGAACTTGGCAAGGACGCGGCGATCCTTGCGTCCGGAAACTTAAGTCATCGAACCACTATTTCCGGCAGTGATGAGGTGGGGGCTCTTGCCGCCGCGTTCAATGCGATGGCAACGGCGCTTGAGGTCCGCCATCGTGAACTCAATGAGGCCCGAGAGGCTGCCGCATTGGAGGCGCGCAAGCGGTCCGACTTGGAGCAGATGGAGCGGCAGGCGAAGGAAACTGTTGCCGCTGTGATCGATGCCTCTCCGGTTGCAATAGCGTGCTGCAATACCGAGAATAAGATTGTGCTGTGGAGCCGGGCCGCGGAGCAGACGTTCGGCTACTCGGCCGAAGAGGCGATCGGGCAGCATCCTAAGATTGTTCCGCCGGAATTCAAGGAACAAGCCGAAGAGTTGTTCCATCGAGCCATCAATGGTGAGGCTATTCGCGATCTGGAAATCAAGCGTCGGCATAAGAGCGGTGCGTTGATTGACATCGAATTGGCCGCAACGCCGATATACAATCCGAACGGTACGGTTTGGGGCATCGCATGGACTTATGACGACATCACGCATCGAAAGAAGGCCGAGCAACAGCTCAACAGATTGGCGCATTCCGACCAGTTGACGGGTTTAGCCAACCGGACCGCCTTGCAGTTTGAACTTGCGGCTCTATTCGGGGCGCCAGCCAGTGCTCCGACCGCAATTGTTTTGTTCGATCTCGACGGCTTCAAAGATGTGAATGATGCCTCCGGTCACTCGATCGGCGACCTCCTCTTGGTGGAAGTGGCGAGCCGTCTATGTACAATTGCCCAGGATCGCGGAAAGGTTTTCCGTCTCGGTGGCGACGAATTTGTGGTCGTCATTCCAAATTGCGGCGATCTCCGTATGGTCAGCGACATCGCTGACGCCATGTTGGGGCGGTTGGCAGAACCATTTCATATTGGTGACCACGTTCATCATATCGGCGGGAGTGCCGGGATTGCGATTGCGCCCGACGATGGCTCGACCGCGGATGAATTGATCGCCAACGCCGATCTCGCACTCTACAAGGCAAAAGGCGAGGGCGGTCGAATTGCGCGTTTCTTTTTACCGATGCTGCGCGCACAGACACAGAATCGGCACGGACTTCAGAACGAATTGCGGCGAGCTTTTGCCGACCACGAATTCGAACTCTATTTCCAGCCTCAGATCAGATTGACGGACAGCGCCGTTGTCGGCGCAGAAGCGCTGCTGCGCTGGAGGCATCCGACACAAGGCGTGGTAGCTCCGGGCGCCTTCATCGAAGCTTTGGCGAGCAGCTCGATTGCGCCGGAGGTTGGCCGATGGATTATCCAGGAGGCCTGTACGGCAGCAGCGTCGTGGCGCGCCAAAGGGTTCGGTTTGTCGCGGATCGCGGTCAATTTGTTTCCATGTCAATGTACGGCCGCCTTGCCGAAAGAAATCGAAGCGGCGTTGCAGTATAGTGGCCTGCCTGCGCACGCCCTGGAATTGGAAATCACCGAGACGGTCGCGCTCAAGCATGATGAGGCCATCGTGCCGTTACGCGAACTCCACGACAAGGGCATACAGCTTGCCTTCGACGATTTCGGCACCGGATACGCCTCCCTGAGCTACCTCACGCGTTATCCCGTATCGCGCATCAAGATCGACCGCAGCTTCGTTGCGAATATCCATGAGGGTGCGCAGGATGCTGCGATCATCCGTTCGTTGATCGCAATGGCGCACAGCCTTGGGCTGGCAATCATAGCCGAGGGCGTCGAAGAAATTGAGCAAACGGAATTTCTCCTCGGCGAAAAATGCGAGGAAGCGCAAGGCTTTCTCTATGCGAAGCCGCTGCCGGTCGCCGAATTCGAGGCTTTTGTCCGCAGCCGGCAAATTGATGCGCAAAGCCGCCAAGCTGCGGCACCGGTCCGCTGTGCCGTGTGACGCCTGCCTACCTGCCCGATGAGATTTCGGCGGCGCGCCTGACAATATCGGCCGGCATCGCATATCCTCGTCTCATTATGGTGTCGATTTCCATAGCGGTAATCGCGCTGATCTCGCGCCCAGCTTTTGCGGCCGATGCAAGAAAGGCTGGATCCCTGGAGGTCCTGTCGAACGCTTGGCGCAACATGTTGAGACGGTCCCTTGGAACATCCGGTGGCGCAACAAATGGTCGGGACATCTCCAGGTTTGCGAGAACGAGTTGAACGACCTGCTGGTCCTTTGTATCGGCAACAAGATCGAGCACGGAGGGAATGCCGAGAGCCGTCGTCTCGGGATCGCGTCCAAACTGCACGAGCACGTTGACCAGCTTGTCCCGCAGGTATTGGGGCTTGTCGGCTTTCATGCAGGTCCAGCACCAGCCCACGAAGCCATCCAGTTCGCCCCGCTCCATCGCAAGCGTAATGTCATTCGAGCCGCGATAGCCTCGAATGGAATGGAGCCTGGTACCCAGCATGTCATTGAGAATCTGGCCATAGAGTTCGCCGCCACTTGCGGGTCCGCTTGAGCCAAACCGCAGTGTGCGCTGCTTGGCATCGCTAAGACTCTTGAACCCGGTAGTATGCCAGGCAATCCCGATAGGCGTGAATTTCTCCAGGCTTCCAAGCCAGCCAAATCGCGCGACGTCGAATTTTGCAGCAGCTTTCTCCTGCTCGGTCCCGATCAGCGGTGCGAAGGCCGCGCTACTGGCCGGAATGCCGAAGGCGGTGCCATCGCGGGGTGCGACGCTCCAAAGATAGTTCATCAGCGCGAGCGAACCCGCGCCGGGCATGTGCTTGATGATGATGGTCGGTTCCCCGGGAATATGCCGGCGGATGTGCGGCGCCAATAGTTGCGCATAAGCGTCGTAACCGCCGCCCGGACCAAAGCCGACGTAGATCGTCACCGTCTTGCCCGCGTAGAATTCCGCGGGCGCCTGCGCCGACGAAATGCATGGGTTAAGAATTGCGCTGAGTGACGCGCTAAGCAAAGTGATGCTGCGGTACCATGTTGCAATCAAGCCGTGACGCGTCATGATTGTTCCTTGTGGCAATCGCGATATTGGATTCAGGTCCCCCAGACCTCGCGTGCGACTTCGACGATGCGCGCGAGCTTGGCGCGTTCCATCTCTTCGGTTACTCCGATGTGCTCCGACGCGCTGGTGGAGAAGCCGCATTGCGGGCTGAGGCCCAACTGGTCGATATCGATGTGACGGCTCGCTTCTTCGATGCGCCGTTTGAGGCCATCGACTGTTTCCAGTACGGCAACCTTTGACGCGACCAGGCCCAATACCACCAATTTTCCGCGAGGAACGAAACGTAACGGCTCAAACGTACCCGCGCGCGCGTTGTCATATTCGAGGAAGTAGGTTTCAACCTTCATGTCGTTGAAAAGCTGTTCGGCGATCGGGTCGTAGCCGACATTGGCCTGCCAACTTGGATCCTGGCTGCGGCAGATGTGCATCCCGACCCTCATGCCGGGTGGCGCAGACGCAATGACGGCATTGACGACATTGATGTAGGTTTTCAGCAGGTCTTGCCAATCATCGCCTCGCTCCTTGAGCAGCGCACGCGCACGCGGGTCGCCGAGCTTGACCAGCGATGTTTCATCGATCTGCAGATAGGTGCAGCCAGCGCCGGCGAGTGAGCGCATTTCCTCTGTGTAGGCGCAGACCAGGTCTTGCCAGAATGTATCGAGGTCCGGATAGGCGTCGCGACTGATATTGGCCCGACCGGCGCGATAGTGGATGTAACAAGGGCCGGGGAGGGTGATCTTCGGTATGCGGTGCGTCACGGATTTGAGGAAACGAAAGTCGTCGGCATTCTGGCCTCCGTTCCAGGTGATACGGCTCTCCACCCTGGGGATGCGTCGCGCCGTCCGGTTTCCGTGAGTTTTCGAAGGCGTCCAGCCGCGGTCTTCGGTCAGTTCGATCGATACGCCGGAAATGCCCGAGCTTGTAAATGAATCAGAATAGGTCCCGCGCCGGAATTCACCGTCGGTGATGACCGCAAGGCCTGCGTCTTCCTGCAATCGTACGGCATCACGGATTGCCGCGTTTTCAACTGCGGTCAATTCTTCGCGGCCGATCCGGCCGGCCGCATGCTCGTTCCGTGCGCGCAACAATTGCGTTGGGCGCAGCAGGCTGCCGATGTGCTCGGCGCGAAAGGGGGCTGGCAGTTGCATGGGACCCTCGATTGACGCGTATTCGCCCCCTTTGGGGCGACTTGTCCAGTCCCGGCTTCCCCGATAGACCATATCATGCGGAATACGGATCGAGCCGCCGGCAGGCGGAAATTGCCAGCTTCGGGAGGTTTTCAATGAATGTGCGCGCCCAGATGAAGGGCCAAATGTTGATTGGCGGCGAGATGGTCGCGGGCCAGTCCAACAATTGGATCGAGTCGGTAAATCCCGCCAATGAAGAGCGGCTGGGCGAGTTCGTGGCCGGTGATGCGGCCGACGTGAACCGGGCGGTGGCCGCCGCCGAAAAGGCACAGCCAGCTTGGGCAGCCCTCGATATCAAGGAGCGCGGTAAATATCTCAAAGCGATGGCCAAGCGCATTCGTGAGCGCGGCGAGGAATTGCTGCATACCGAGGTGCTCGATACCGGCAATACGATCGCCAAGATGAAGGGCGATATCGAACAGGCAGCCGAACAGCTGGAATGGTACACTGGTCTTGCGATCGAGATGAAGGGCGAGACGGTTCCGGCTAGTTCCAAGCACCTGCACATCACGGTGCGTGAACCCTATGGCGTTGTTGCCCGCATCGTCCCGTTCAATCATCCCTTGAGCTTTGCTGCGCGCGGTCTTGCCGGCCCGATGATCGCCGGCAACACGGTGGTGATCAAGCCACCGGAGACGAGTTCGCTTTCGTCCCACATTCTCGGAGAAATCGCCAAGGAGATCATGCCACCCGGAACCGTGAACATCGTGACCGGCAACGGCATGCCGGCAGGTGACGCCATCGTGCGTCATCCACGCGTCAAGCGAATTTGTTTTACCGGTTCCATCCCGACCGGCATGGCCATCCAGCGTTCCGCGGCGGAAGGCGGCATCAAGGCGCTGACGCTCGAACTCGGTGGCAAGAACCCGTTCATCGTCTATCCGGATGCGGATCCCGACAAGGTCGCGGACGCAGCCATCGCGGGAATGAACTTCGCCTGGTCGGGCCAGTCTTGCGGCTCCACCAGCCGGCTCATGTTGCACGAAACGCTCTACAAGAAGGTTATTGACCGCGTCACCGAGAAGGTTGCGGAAATCAAAATGGGCGACCCGATGGACATGAAGTCGCAGATGGGGCCGATGAACTCCAAGCGCCACATGGACCGCGTCAACATGATGATCAAGTCTGGCATCGACGATGGCGCCAAGCTGATGATCGGCGGCAAACGGCCGCCCGGCAAGCAGTTCGAGCGCGGATTCTGGATCGAGCCGACCGT
>Ga0209488_10000624_pt1 | contig 29984 bp, 30 predicted proteins | sample Rivendell_Oct201_8_FD_188349 | JGI IMG/M metagenome (GOLD analysis project Ga0209488, IMG submission 188349) | Vadose zone soil microbial communities from the Eel River Critical Zone Observatory, Northern California, USA -... | ecosystem: Environmental > Terrestrial > Soil > Vadose zone >...
CCGGGTTCGCGTCGTACACGGCAGCGGCATGGGCATTTTACGCAAAGCACTGCGGCAACTGCTGCAGCAGCATCCCCACGTGGAGTCAGTAGTCGAGCCGCCGCAGAACGAAGGTGGCGCGGGAGCCACCGTGGTGGAGCTCAGAGTGTAAGAACAGGCTCCAAATCAGGGGCTTGCAAGCAGACAGTGATTTCGAAGTGATCCGGGATACGCGCGGCCTACCGACAAGGAACCCTCTCCGAGTCAAATGACGCCAACTAGACATCCACTGCCGGCTGCGCGTCGATTTCCGCCAGCTCCGGATCGGGGCTAATTAGGTGTATCCTATCGAAGATCGATGCGCATTCAATTTTCGAGACTCCTCGCGTTCGCGACTTTTGTTGCCATGAGCGCTCCTCTTTCCGCGCAACAGCCGCCGTCCGCGCCTCAGGGCACGGACCGACAAACAGCCCCGGCGCCGGCCGCGGCGAAGCCTCAATCAGCTAAACCGGAAGATACGGAAGTGTGGGAGCCGGTACCCAGCGTGGTGACTCCAGGCGCCAGCAATACGGCGCCTCCCTCCGACGCGATCATCCTGTTCGATGGCAAGAACCTTGACGAGTGGGTGTCGGTCCAGGACAAGACGCCGGCCAAATGGATTGTCGCCAACGGCGCACTCACGGTGAATAAGGCTGCCGGTAATATTGAAACCAAGCGGAGTTTTAAGAACTATCAGCTCCACATCGAGTGGAAAATTCCGGAGAACGTCACCGGCACCGGTCAGGCGCGTGGTAACAGTGGTGTGTTTCTCGCCTCCACGGGTCCGGGAGATGCCGGATATGAGTTGCAGGTCCTCGATTCCTACAACAACAAAACCTACGTCAACGGCCAGGCCGGCAGCATCTACAAGCAAGCCATTCCGCTGGCGAACCCGATGCGCAAGCCCGGGGAATGGCAAGCCTACGACGTAGTGTGGACCGCCCCAGCCTTCAATGCCGACGGCTCGCTGAAGACACCAGCCTATGTCACGGTCTTTTTCAATGGCGTGCTGGTGCAGAATCACTTCGAGTTGAAGGGTGAGACGCGATATATTGGCCCGCCTTTTTACAAGAAGTACGATACTGCGCCCATTAAGCTGCAGGCGCACGGCGATCCCAGCGAGCCGATCAGTTTCCGGAACATCTGGGTTCGGGAACTGAATTAGCGCTCGGCGTGAAATCTATCTTGTTCTCCGCCAGCGGCTCGTTGAGAAGAATCGTCGAGTTCTGGATGTAAGCACCTGGCCCCCGTTCGAACGTTCGTCCAGCAATCCTGACCAATCTTTCCGCAACAGACAGATATACGCGGACTTACTATCGATGCGTCTGGGCACCGCCCTGGCGGGCTCTCTCAGACCTTCGCCACGCATTCGCTTCGCTCATGCTTCGTCTCGCATTCCGCAGAACCCATGTACTTCCGTGTCTTTTCTTTTTGGGAGTAATGTATAGAATCAAAAGTGCCACCACTTTGTCCTCCTAGAAAGTCAAAATCAAAAATCCTACTTTTGCGCCTGTGTGCCCGGCGATGGGTAGCAGACGTTTAGCGGAGGCTTCGTGTATTTTCATTTTTCCCATCTTGTCCGAATATCGCGTTCCCTGATTGTGCCCGCAGGCTTGCTGGCCTTAATCATTTCTACCGGATGCGGCTCGTCGAACTGGTCACCCCAGCAGCCAGCCCCATCCGTGGCAGATGTGGCTGCCAGGGCCGTTACGCCGTCATCGATTCCAACCGTACTGCTGTTCGTCGGAACCGGAACCTCGTCTGGGGACGTCGCAGCCGTCAAGACCATTCTCGGCAATTTGAAGCTCACCTACGCGACCGCCACATCGAGTCAACTGAATGCGATGAGCGAGACCGCAATGAAGGGCTACAAACTGTTCCTCATGCCCGGCGGCAATGCGATCACGATCAGTAAGAGCCTATCGACTAGCGCCAATACGAATCTGCACAATGCAATCGTCAACGGCGGCCTGCATTACCTGGGTATCTGTGCCGGAGGGTTCTTTGCCGGCAGCTCGGGCGTCTATAAATATCTAAACCTCACGCCGCCAGGTGTGTGGTTCAACTATTATGCCGACGAATTCAAGGGCATTCACAAAGAGGCGGTTCAGATCAAAGGCGCTAATGGCATCACGCTCGATCAGTATTGGGAGAATGGTCCGCAGTTGAGCGGATGGGGACAGGTGGTAGGAAAGTATCCGGACGGGACGCCGGCCATTACCGAAGGCAAGTCTGGAAATGGATGGGTCATTTTGTCGGGCGTACATCCCGAAGCGCCGGCAAGCTGGAGGACTGGGATGACCTTTACGACCTCGGTCGCCGTAGATAATGCGTACGCTCAAACACTGGTCACAGCGGCTCTCAACGGCACATCGTTATCTCACTTCTGAATAGCAGTCGAGATTTTGCGCAGTGTCGCCCCGGGGGCTAGCCGCCTCCGGGTTCTTTTTTGGCAGAGGTGTATAGTTCCCGGTTGAAAGGTCAGCTCCCAGGCCAGCGCTTTCGCGATATGGGCAAGGAGATCCTTTCAGCCAAGGACTCCGGACTTAGCCTGCGCCTGCGATCCCGTGCTTTCGCTCACAAACACTAACACGGTTAAACTAAGCCTGACCTTCCTTTTGCTGATTTCCTGGTGCGTCAGAACCTCTGCTTCCGTCGCTCGGCGATTGACCCTGTCTTCCTTGCGCACGAACTTCCAGCGCCCTATTCAATTTTTCGACAAGGGCATACAGTCTTTTAGGGTCTTTTTCTTTCGCGGCCAACTCGCAAAGCTTACGCCAATCTCGTTCTTCTTCACTGTTGGTCATGAGAATACTAAGGCACGTGCGGTGCCATATCTCGGTCGAATTTTCCACTTGCAAGCCGTGGCAATGGAAGGGAGTTATGAATGGCCAGTAGGCAGGAGCAGGTGGCTTCCCTATGAAAAATCTGCCCGCACCTACGCACTCAGGTTTCACCCTACGAGGTTATACAGGGTTTATGGTATCGAACGCGGTGGAGTTTCTACGACAGACTGCTAAACTGGCGCGTCCCAGGGGAGACTCTACAGGTGCGTTCGGTTCGAGTTCTGGTGGTGGAGGACAACGCGTTTGTGCGACGAGGCATATGTTCGCTTCTTGCCGGGGATTCCACGCTGGACGTAGTCTGCGAGACCGCTGATGGCGACGAGGCAATTGCGAAGGCGGAAGAGCTTTTGCCTGACGTGGTGCTATTGGACATCAGGCTTCACGGAATCAGCGGCATTGAAGCGGCACGACAAATTCGCCGGGTTGCTCCTGAATCTCGGATCATATTCCTGAGCCAATTTGACTCAATCCAGATCGCAAGGGAAGCTATGCAGACGGGAGCGCACGGGTACATCGTGAAGTCCGATGCCGGCCAGGATCTGTTGCGCGGGATACACGCCGTACGGCGAGGCGAAGCTTTTGTGAGTCAGCGATTGATGGCAAAAGGTTGGGCTAAAACGGGGAGTTAATGTCGGTAGCCAGTCCCCTGCAGCACCTCTTCACGCATTATTTCTTCTTGACGTTGATTCTGCGGTAGAGAGTCTTCTCCTCGCCAACGGTAACAGTTCCGGTCATTGTGCGGCCCGAGACCTTAAATTCCCAGGTATCTTTCGTGGACGGGTTCCCGGTGCAGGTGAGAGTGGCCGGTTCCGAATAAGGCAGACACGCGAGTGTTCCCATGAATATCAACTGGCCTTTCAGGACCTTGTAGCCATGCAGAACCAGCTTGCCGGGAACATGCTTGACAGTCGCGATGCGGTAGATGACGTGTTCGTCATGGCAGGCGGAGTCCGCTGCTGTGCACTTCGATTCCCCTTCCCAGGTTCCCAGGAGTCTTGTGGTTGCCGTCGACGTTGAGGACGAAAGCGCACAAACGCTCAGCACAAGGCAAGAGGCAGCGGCAAGGAATCCATATTTCATTTCGTGCTCCCGAATTTGGTTGCTCGACAGACCATCGGCGTCGTGATGCGGTGCGAGGCCCTTCGAGGACACACTTGGTACGAGTACCAAGAAAAGCACTTTGATCGGAGGAGCCACTCACCGACAATTACGGCAGGCATTGCCCGCGCGCCCTCGTCGAAATGGATGGTTCGGAGCTCTACCGAGTCGAAGTCTAACTGATCGAAGTCGAAACCCTGGGGAGAAGTATATGGCCGGGCAAGTGATTCTCTACTTTGATGACCAGGCAGACGCGCTGCGTTTTGCCCTGGCGGCAGGATCGGTAATGGCGGGCGAAAATGCTAACGCCAGCAGCGACCTGGTGATGGAAACAACCCGGGTGTGCCGCATCCGACTGGACGCGGTGAATGCCGGGAAGATCAAGAAGCCTAGCCCGCCGGAACGCGCTGCCTGAAAGGCAGAGCGGTCGCGCCTGTGGCAGGAGCTACGCTGGCTGGACGGTTTGTTCCCTGATATAAATCCGAAGAACCCAGGGTGCCCCACCAGTCGCCTACGCTGTGCCTGCGTTGGTAAGGGCTTCCAGAGCGTCTGACACGGTGGGGAACATCAGAAAGATGGGCTCGACCTTCGTGATCTCGAAAACCCTCAGGACTCGCTGATTGATGCCGGTGAGCGCTACGCGCCGTCCGGACTTCTGGCAGGAAGTGTAGGCGCTGACCAGCGAGCCCAATCCCGACGAATCTAAATACGGGACTCCGGTGAAATCCAGAATCATGGTGGGAGCGCTCTCGCGGCGCACCGCATTCATGAATGGCTGGACGTTCTCCATGGTCAAGGGACCACGCAGGCTCAGCACTCCGTCGTCCAGTCGCTCGATCTCAAGTGGTTCCGCAGTCATGGAGCAGCGATTCTAGGTCCACGGAGCGAGCAGGTCAACCGGTGGCAGTTGAAGGCGGACGATCCTCAGGAGAGTCAGTGCGCATATCTGCAGAAACGGCCGCGACTTCGACCGACAGCCAATTGAAAATTCACCCCGTACGACGGGTGGAGAGTAAGGTCAGAATCTCGCGCAGGCCCTGACGGATGTGTTGCAGTTCTGCGGCCGACCGCGCTGGAAAAGGGATAGTCGTCTGTGTCTTGTCGACCTTTGTTTCTGAGCGCAGTTGTTGCCGGGCGCCAGTAATGGTGAATCCGCGTTCGTAGAGCAATTGCTTGATGCGAAGCACATTCTCGACGTCGCGCCGGCGATACATACGCTGGCCGGTGCTGCTCTTGACCGGCTTCAGTTGCGGGAATTCCGTCTCCCAGAAGCGCAGTACGTAAGCCGGCAGGCGGCACAGGGTAGCCACTTCGCCGATGCGGAAGTAAAGTTTGTCGGGGATCAGGACCTCATCTGCTTTTCCCTTGCCCGCATTCTTTTTCCGAGTGCTCATGGTGGATGGCCGAGTGGCCCGGCTATTTTGACACACCTCGCGAGGATGGATGTAGAGAAATTGTGGATGGCGCTCCCAATGCTGCGTGCAGGAGGGTGCCGGCAAAGGAAAAGCCTCTCAGGAGGTGCTTCTCTTGAGAGGCGGGTGAACTTCAAAGTCGATGCGAGGACGTCTCGCCGACAGTTAGTGTTTCTTCTTTTTTGCCTTCTTTTTCGTTGCCATGAAGGTTCCTCCGTGAACGATTTTCCCTTGCAAGGAATTAACGTCTGGGGCCCATTTGTCAAAAAGTTACCCCTACTTGTAGTAGGAGAAGACTCTATAACCCAAGATATTGCGGCACTATGAATGCAAGTGTCAACACAATTTTGCAATCTTGCGACACATTTCTACTGAAGGGGCAGGTCCAACCGCGAATGCAGATACCTAGGCCGACGGTTACTGCCATCGATCAGTGTCACCAAGCACAGGCAAATGACCAACGACTGGTAGTAGACTGCGCCTCATGCGGCGCGATCCGGTCGAACTCGAAATCTTCAAGAACATCTACTGCTCCATCGCCGAGGAGATGGGTGCCGCGCTGCGGCGGACGGCGTTTTCTCCCAACATCAAGGAGCGCCGGGACTATTCGTGTGCGGTGTTCGACGGCGACGGAGAAGTAATTGCGATGGGTGACCACATGCCGGTTCACCTCGGCTCCATGCCGATGTCGGTGCGCGCGGCCATCACGGCATGCTCGATGGAGCCCGGTGACGTGGTCATGCTAAATGATCCATTCCAGGGAGGAACGCACCTGCCGGACATTACTCTGGTAGCGCCTGTGTATCTGGAGTCTCGCGGGCGAATCTCCCGCGGAGAGGCGCGCAAAGGCACCCGTGGGCAGAAGTCTCCTCGACTGCATCTCAAGGCAGGCCCGGACCATGCAAACCCGCATTTCTACGTCGCATCCCGGGCACATCATGCGGACGTGGGTGGAGCGTACGCGGGGTCGATGGGCCTGTGCCGCGAGATCTATCAGGAGGGATTTCGAATTCCTCCAGTGAAAATCATGCGGGCAGGCGTGATCGAAAGCGATGTACTCGCACTCTTGCTGAATAACGTGCGCACTCCGCAGGAGCGTGAGGGCGACATCGGGGCGCAGATCGCTGCGTGCCACACGGGGATCGAACGACTGCGGGAGGTTGGCTCGCGTTACGGTGTGGGCGTGGCGAAAGCTGCCGCTGCCGATCTCCTGGACTATTCCGAAGAGCTGATGAGGGCATTCCTGGAGCGTGTGCCAGCCGGAGTCTATCGCGCGGAAGACTTTCTGGATGGCGACGGGATCACCGACAGAGCGGTCAAGATCGCAGTGACGATAACCGTTGGAAGGAAGCAGCGATCCGGCGGATCTCGTGGTCAGCACCCCATTGTTACCGTTGACTTCAGCGGTAGCGATCCGCAGGTAGAGGGCAGCGTTAACGCCGTGGAGGCGATCACGTTTTCTGCGTGCTTCTATGTTTTTCGCTGTCTGCTGGCCGAGGACGTTCCGGCCACAGCGGGTCTGATGCGGCCCATACAGGTAATTGCGCCCGAGGGAACGATCGTCAACGCGCGTCCACCGGCGGCGGTGGCGGGGGGAAATGTAGAGACGTCACAACGAATCGTCGACGTCCTTCTGCGCGCGCTGGCGCAAGCGGTTCCAGACCGCATTCCGGCTGCGGCTTCTGGGACGATGAACAATCTAACCATCGGCGGAATCGATCCGCGCACAGGCGATCCTTTCGCGTACTACGAGACCATCGCCGGCGGGATGGGCGCGCGCCTCGGCAGAGCCGGCGTCTCGGGTGTTCACACACACATGACAAATTCGCTGAACACGCCAGCCGAGGCGCTCGAATACGCGTATCCTCTGCGGGTCCGGAGGTACGCGTTGCGGCCGGGTAGTGGTGGAATCGGAAAGCATCGAGGCGGCGATGGGATTGTTCGCGAGATTGAAGTGCTGACCGATTGCGAAGTGACGTTGCTCTCGGAGCGCCGGCAACACCAACCGTGGGGACTGGCCGGCGGCGGCGATGGCGCGCGGGGAACTGCGAGTGTGATTCGCCTCGACGGCTCGGTCGATCCGCTGCCGGGAAAATTCAGCACGCGCCTGCGCAAGGGCGAGCGCATCAGGATTGAGACGCCCGGCGGTGGTGGTTGGGGTGAAGCGCGGTAAAGAGAAATGCTCGAACCGAGTAATTTTGTTTTGAGACGGTGCGGTTGCATCGCAGGCTGCGGACAAACTTTGCGTTGACTTTGTTTTAGTTTGATTTTGTTTTGAAAGGGCGCGGCTTCAAGCCGCGCTGTAAAGCCGCAAAATCAGCCCCGGCTTCAGCCGCTGAGGGTGTCCTCAACGTTAGGGAGAACAATATGCCTGCTGACGTCGCTGCTCAGTACTTGGATGAAGCTCACCGCCAGATGCGGGGGCACAAACGACTGGCCGAGGGCGCGATGGCGCAACTCAAGGACCACGAGCTATTTCTTACGCTCGATGCTGAATCGAATTCCATCGCCATCATCGTGAAACACATGGCGGGGAATATGCGTTCGCGTTTCACGAACTTCCTGACCAGCGACGGAGAGAAGCCTGATCGTCATCGGGATCAGGAATTCGAGCTCGACGCAACCAGCACACGTGCCACTCTGACGACGTTGTGGGAAGAGGGATGGGGTCGGGTGTTTGCAGCGATCGAGTCGCTCAAGCCCGAGGATGTCACGCGGACGGTCACGATCCGCGGCGAGCCGCACACCGTGCTGCAGGCCATCAACCGGCAGATCGCGCACTACGCTTATCACACTGGACAGATCGTATTTTTGGCCAAGCACATCCGCTCCAGTAAATGGAGAACCCTAAGTATTCCCCGCGGCGGATCGGAGGAGGTCAACGCCAAGTTGTCCAAGACATTCGAGAAAGGATTGCCCAAGGACAAGTGAGCCCCGTGCAGCATGGGGCGTCCTTCCGAGTGCTACAATCGTCCGTTTGCTTTGAGGCGGCTGCGGCCTGAGAATGGCCCTGGGCCTGCCTTTTTTGTGGCAGTGAGGTTGTTAAGTTATGCCTACAACGATGCTGGCGGTGGTCAAGCCGGAAGCCGCGCCGGGCGCGGAAATTCGCGAGGTGAAAGTCCCCGCATTCGGGCGGAGGGATGTGCTGGTCAAGGTGAAGGTTGCATCCATCTGCGGAACCGATCTGCATATCTATAACTGGGATCGCTGGGCGCAGAACCGCATCCACCCACCACTGATTCCGGGGCATGAGTTTTGCGGCGAGGTGGCGGCATTCGGCGATGAAGTCACCAGCGTGAAAGAAGGCAATTTCGTTTCCGCCGAGATGCACGTCGCTTGCGGAAAGTGTCTGCAGTGCCGCACCGGCGAGGCGCACATCTGCCAGAATGTGAAGATCATTGGCGTGGACGCGGACGGCGCTTTCGCCGAATACGTGGTCATTCCGGAATCGAATATCTGGAAGCTGGACCCGGCCATTCCGCAAGAATACGCTTCGATTCTCGATCCGCTGGGAAATGCCGTGCACACGGTGCTGGCAGGAGAGATCGCAGCGAAGAGCGTGGCGATCACAGGATGTGGACCGATTGGATTATTTGCGATTGCGGTAGCGAAGGCGGTGGGCGTGACCACGGTATTCGCCATCGAGGTCAACGAGCATCGACGCAAGATTGCGCGCGAGATGAAAGCCGATTACGTCCTCGATCCGTCTAAAGAAAATGCACGAACGATTGTCATGGAAAAGACGGGTGGGCTAGGCGTGGACGTAGTGCTTGAGATGGCGGGGCATCCGGATTCGATTCGCACCGCTTTCGATATTGTCCGGCGCGGCGGCAGAATTTCTCTGCTCGGCTTGACCTCGAAACCCATCTCCGTGAATTTTTCAGAAGACATTATTTTCAAAGGCATCACGGTGCAAGGCATCAACGGACGCCGCATGTACCAAACGTGGTATCAGATGACGGCGCTGCTCAAGAGCGGCAAACTCGACCTGCACCCGGTAATCACCGATCGCATCCCGATGAAGGATTTCTCTAAGGCGATGGAACGGCTGAAGACGGGCGAAGCCAGCAAGATCCTGGTTTATCCGAATGGGGTAAAGTGATTCTTAGTGCAGATTTCCAAAGCCTTTTGCCGCGGATTTACGCTGATTGAAACGGATCAGGACTAGATCACGCGTGCTGTGACCCTCAAGCGTTTTTCTCTGTCGCGATGGCATTAGACTCTATTGTTTGATTTTGATCCGTGTGAATCCGTGCTAATCCGTGGCGAGGTTTTCTCATGACCACTACAACCCGCACGAATCCCCTTTCTTATCTAACCGACCAGCTCAACGACCTCAAGGCCAAAGGCACGCACTTCAAGCTGCGCGTCCTCGAAGACGAGCAGGCGCCCGTCTGCACGTTCGACGGCAAGAAAGTTATCAACCTGGCTTCGAACAATTATCTGGGACTGACCACGCATCCCAAGCTGCGCGAAGCGGCGCTTGAGGCGACGCGACAATACGGTGTAGGGTCGGGCGCGGTGCGCACGATTGCAGGCACGATGAAGATCCACATGGAGCTGGAAGAAAAGATTGCACGCTTCAAGAACGTTGAGGCGTGCGTGGTCTTTCAGTCCGGCTTCGCGGCGAATGCAGGGACGGTATCGGCGGTGCTGGGCAAGGAAGATTTCATCATCTCAGACGCGCTGAACCATGCCTCGATCATTGATGGCGCAAGATTATCGCGGGCGAAGATTCTGGTTTTCCGCCACAAAGACATCGCACACGCGGAAGAACAACTGGCCAGCGTGAAGGACGAGCCGGGCAAGAAATTACTGATCACCGACGGCGTGTTCTCGATGGACGGCGACATCGGCCCACTGCCGGCGCTGTGTGACTTGGCGGAGAAATACGGCGCAATCATGATGGTCGACGATGCGCACGCTTCCGGCGTGCTGGGCCGCCACGGCCGCGGCACCATCGATCATTTCAAAGTACACGGCCGCGTGGATATTCAGGTCGGAACGTTATCGAAGGCGATTGGCGCGCTGGGCGGTTATGTCTGCGGAACGCGCGATCTGATCGACTTTCTCTATCACCGGGCGCGGCCGTTCTTGTTTTCCACGTCGCATCCGCCGTCGGTAGCGGCAACGTGCATCGCGGCTTTCGATGTCCTGGAAAACGAACCCGAGCGCATGGAAAAACTCTGGGAGAACACGCGCTTCTGGAAAAAGGAACTCGGCCTCTTGGGCTTCGACATCGGAGGCCGCACCACGCCGCGCAGCGAGACTCCGATCACGCCCATCATCATCGGCGACGGCAAACTCACCATGGACTTCTCTCGCGAACTCTTCAAAGAAGGCGTGCTGGGGACGGGGATCGCATTCCCCACCGTGCCGGAAGGGAAAGCGCGCATCCGCACCATCATGACCGCGACGCACACGAAGGAGCAGTTGGAGCAGGCGCTCGAAGTACTGGGACGAGTCGGGAAGAGGATGGGGATCGTGAATTATTAACGCTCAATTCCTTCCGGCATGCCTTCCGTCCTTACGGCGTACCTCGGACCTTCGTCCCGAGACGCTTTTTCGCTTGCGGATTGGAAGAGTGGTAAGCGGAACCGCAGTTCGTCGGAAACATCAAGTTCCGCAACCGCTCCTCCGTGCCGTCTTACAAGTTCGAGCGCCGAAGAAAGGTTTAATTTGATCTGGGCGCGATACTGGCGCGGATATTTCATTTTCATCGAGCTCGCCTCGAGCTTGATATTGAGTTCCACTTGCTTCAATGACAAGAGGGTCATGGGAACATCTCCTTGATGTTCGTTTGACAAGGGCGCAGGGTTAGCCATCTCGTCGCCGCAGCTCCATTTGACGTGGCGGTATAGCCGCGCAAACACTATTTACGGGGTATGCGGTGTGAAGGGCGTACGACTCGATAGCGAAGAAGACTTCGGGGGCATGCACGTCACCTCTGGTAGGACAACTGTCCACGGCTCCGTTTAAGGGGAAGAGCCGTCACTCAACCCTGATGGGGGGCGAAAGCCCTGCGAAACCAGAATAGCACCGTGAATAATAGGGTCAAGCGAGTTAGAAACATCTGTAATGACTTAAATGGTCCTCACCGGGCAGCTGCGGCCAGTTCCCGCCGGACAACATATTTGTTGGTCTGGGGGAAACGAGCCTTCGCCTCAATCCCCAGCCGTCCGGCATAGTAGAGCAACTTGTCCACACTCTTATTGGCAATTTTTCCGTTGAGCAGCTCGCTCACGCGTGGCTGAGGTTCTGCCAAGATCACTTGCAATTGTTTTGGCGAATACTTTCGAGCGTGTTTCAGCACGGCTTGGTACAACTCCGCCTTAAATTTCAATATCGTGGCCTGCTCGGGAGAGAATCCCAGATCATCGAGCACATTGCCCCGAGTTACGTGAGTTGGCCTAGTACGTCCGCCCGCCACGCTCTTTCTCATGCTTCTTGTCCTCCATCATCCGTGCCCGGACCACTTTGAGCCGCTGCCGCGCTGTGTTGACTTCCTTCATAGGCGCCTCGCGGCTTCTCTTTTCAAAACAATGCAGCACATGAATTACGCCGCGAATCCTCGACAAGTAAATGATTCGGTACCATGCCCGCTCGTCCTGATCGCGCAACTCGAAAACTCCCGGACCAATGGAACTCATCGGGCGGTAGTCGGTAGGCTGCTGCCCTTGCTGCAACAACCGCAAGTCAAATCCCAAGTTGTACTTCACATCGTCCGGAAACGAGCTAATCACCTCTTTGGAATCGCCTTCCCAGGCAATTACTGCGTCTTTGGGAACGCTGGAATCCATTCGTCACCAAACCAGCATAACATTGATCGAGAAACAAGTATACATGTAAATGTATATTTGTGGATCCAGTCAGTCTGCCCGGTAAGCAATCTTCCCGCCTACAATTGTCGCTACGACTTTCCCCGTGAACTGCCAGCCATCAAACGGTGCGTTATGTGACAACGACCGCGACTTGGCGACTTCATAAGTCCAGCGCTTCTTGGGGTCGAATATTGTTACGTCGGCGAAGTCGCCGCGGGCTAGCGATCCGCGACCGCGAAGATCGAAGACTCTGGCTGGGCCTGCAGTGAAGAGTTCGACGATTCGCGTCAGCGGGATCTTGTGCTCGCGATGAAGCTTGGTGATCGCCAGTGCTAACGCGGTTTCCAGGCCAGTGATTCCGAAGGACGCGCGCTCGAATTCGACTTGTTTTTCGTGCGTGGCGTGAGGGGCGTGGTCGGTGGCAATGGCGTCCACAGTCCCGTCGGCGAGTGCGACTAGGATGGCTTCGCGGTCGGTGGCGGAGCGCAAGGGCGGGTTCATCTTGAAATTGGTGTTGTACTCGCCCACATCTTCATCGAGCAGGGTGAAGTGGTGGGGCGTGACCTCACAGGTCACATGGGCCTTCGCGCGTTTGCCTCGGCGTACGGCCTTGAGCGCGTCGGAGGTGGAAAGATGTGCCACGTGCAGCCGCGAATCGCGAATCTGCTGCGCGAGAGTGACATCGCGGTCAACGATGGCCGCCTCTGCTGCGGCGGACATGCCGCGCAAGCCCAGACGAAAGCTGGTGGGACCCTCGTGCATAGAGCAGCCTTCGGTGAGGCGCGTGTCCTCGGCATGCTGCACGATGGGCAGATTCAGTTCGGCACCCAGGCGTAGCGCGGCGCGCATGATTTCATCTTCGAGGATGGGCTTGCCATCGTCGGTGACGGCAACGGCTCCAGCGCGCTGCAGAGCGGCGAAGTCGGTCAGCGTTGCGCCGTGCGAGTGAAGAGTGGCGGCAGCGATTGGGAACACGTTGACCACGGCTCCGCGCTCGGAACTTCGCAACCACGACACCCACTCAGCAGTATCCACTATGGGCGCGGTGTTGGGCATGGTGCAGACCGAAGTAAAACCACCAGCGGCGGCCGCGGCAGTTCCGGTGGCGATGGTTTCTTTGTAGCTCTGGCCAGGCTCGCGCAGGTGGACGTGTAGGTCGATGAATCCCGGAGCGACGATCAGTCCGCGGGCGTCGAATTTTTGTTCGGCGTTGCCCCGGATTTTATTGGGCGGAGCCACCTCGGCGACGCGGCCATCACGGAGAAGGATGTCCATGGGCGCGTTGATTTTCGCCGCGGGGTCGATGAGATGGCCGCCTTTGATGAGCAGAGATCCTGCTTTGGGTTTGTCATTTGCCATGCGATCGAATTAACTGTCCGTGCGGGTTAAAACTGCCGTCCCGACGGGACCTGCTCTCTCTATCACTTCTTACCGGCACTTCCGTGCCGATCTTTCACATGCCACCGCTACGCGGCTGAATTTCTGATGCTGCACTGCCGTTATATCCTCCAGGCCCGATCCGTGTTGATCCGTGCAAATCCGTGGCTCATTTTGCCTTCCCCAGCGCTCGCGCCAAGATGGCCATGCGCATGGGCACCGCGTTGCGCACTTCATCCAGGATTACGGATTGCGGACCGTCGGCGACCTCTGCGGTTAATTCCAGACCTCGAATAATAGGGCCAGGATGCATCACGATCGCATCGCGTTTCGCCAGCTTCAGCCGTGCCAGCGTCATCTGGTAGCGCGCGATGTAGTCCGCGAGACTTATCTTATGGCCTGCCAGGCGCTCCTTTTGCATTCGCAGCAGCATGATGACGTCGGTGCCCCGCAGAGCGTCTTCGATGTGGCGCGTGATGCGTAGGCCCGGCACAAGCGTCGCTGCAACATCGGGCACAAAATCGGGGGGGCCGCAGAGTGTTATTTTTACTCCGACCTTCGACAGCAAATGACAGGCGCTCCGGGCCACACGACTGTGGTAGATGTCCCCAATAATCGTGGCCTGCAGACCTTTGAATGATTTCTTATGTTTGAGAATGGTGAAGGCATCCAGCAGTGCCTGCGAGGGATGCTCGTGCATGCCGTCACCCGCGTTGATGACTGGGATATCGAGGTGCCGCGCCATCAGGTGGGGGGCGCCGGCGGAAGGATGCCGAAGCACGATGGCGTCGGCGCCGATGGCACGCAGGGTATAGCCGGTGTCGAGCAGGGACTCGCCTTTTTCGATGCTCGAACCGGAGGATTGCACCAGCGTAGTCATGGCTCCCAGGGATTTCGCGGCGAATTCGAAGGACGAACGCGTGCGCGAGGAAGCCTCGTAAAACAGAAGCACGATGCGCTTGCCGCGCAGCAGCGGCCGAGCCTTCACCGGATTCATGCGGCGGGCGAGTGTGAGCAGGCCCAGGATATCCTTCGTGTCGAGATGTTCGATCCCGAGCAGCGAACCGCGCGTGAGCTTATTCATTGCGTGAGGATGTGAACGCTGCATCATACGCGTGCGGCAGTTCGGGCGGCAAGACAGCTTCGACTGAATTACGACCGATTGCGACGGCTGAGAAACGCTCCGCCCAAAGCGCCACCGATGCTCCCCAGGATAATTGAGGCAAAGAAAGCCGAAATCAGAGCAAATAACAGCATGACCGCCAGGCCCGGAGCAGACTTGAAATAGTCGAGTGCGGCTGTTACCTGCGGGTCATTTGTCTTTGTCGCCGCCTGTTGAATTACCTGCAGCATGGCGTTGCGGAGCTCAGGTCCTTTGTGGAAGACGGCCACGACGATCGCTTCCAGCGTGGCCGACATCCCAAAGCAAAACAAACCGCTGATGGCCCCGAGGCGGGCTCCCATCCCCGCTTTGATCGCCATCTCCGGGCTGCGGCGGCGAGAGAAAATTACAGCAAGCATTCCGGCGCCCAGCATAGCTACGAAAGGATTCAGGCCTAGGGCTATGAGCAAGACGGAAATGAAGGCTGCAAGTACACAAGGCTGCAGCGTTCCAACCCACCTCATCGGCAGGTAGGCGGGCGATTCGATAGGGTAGCCTGGCAGCGCCGGATTGTCCGGCGCAGTTGCTTCAGCGCCCAAAGCGACGGTCGCCGGGGAAAGATCAGGAATAGCCACACGAATCTGCGGTGCGCCGCAGTGAGCGCAAAACGGGACGCCATCTTCGACCAGCTGTGCGCACTTGTAGCAAGGATGGTCCATCAGAGATTAGATAAGGGCTGGATTGAAAGTACCGCACGGCGTGCAACAGCGCAAGGAAGCGAGCATTGTAGGAGGATCAGTTGGGAATAGGACCTTCAAGTCGTCAAGCCTCTAGATGTCGCCCTGCTTGCCGTGGGTGTGCAGATACACCAGAGCAAAGGTCGCTCGTTTCCCACCATCACGTGGTTCGATGGATACCAGATGCTGGTTCTCTTCGGTTCCAACTTTCAGTTCGGTGACTGGACCCGTGTTGTCGCCCTCACACTTCACCGGTTTGGAATGTTGGTCCTTATCTTTATCCTTGTCCTCGTCTACGTCGGCATTCACGTCGCCTCCATGTTCAGGGGTGTGGCACTCGAGGACCTTACCGTATTTTCTTAGCTTGTCGCGGTAGTACTCGATAACCTGGACCGGCGTGTCATCCGACTCGTAACTCGCCACCACCAGTTTTATTCCGAATGCTTCGGTGAGAAGGCCGAGATTGACGGCGTTGTTGTTACTGTCGTCGTGCTTCAGGCGCGCGCCGGGATAGATCGGCAGTCCAATCTTGCGGGCATCGGCGTCGTTTCCGATATGCAGGTCGCCCGAGGAACTGCGAATGTCCAAGTGCTTATCCTGGCTATCTTTCTCCTGCTTTTGTGGACCGGCTGCGGAAGCGGGATAAGCCAGAGCCGTGACGAAAGCGAGAGTCACGACCAGACGGGAGGTCACACTGGTCTTAACTGAGCGGAGTGATGACACAGATCGAAACATGGATACCTCCTGCGGAGCGGTGAACGAAGTTCTTCGATGCTTCGAGGGTTGCGAAAAATAGAAGCCCGAAATTTAATCCTCAGCGGCTGAATCCGACCGCATCGCTCCAAACATCTTATGGGACGACCGAAGTCATGCCCTGATACGAACGCACAGTCCAGCTTTGAGGGGAACACGACTTTTTTCCCTGCAATTCGAGTTCTTCTACAACCGCACTAGATATCTGCGTCCTTACCATGGGTACGGACATACACCAAAGAGAAGCTGGCGCCTTTGGCCTCAGGTTCAACGCTGACGATGTGCTGATTCTCTTTGGTACCTACCTTGAGTTCGATATTGTTTCCCTTCGTGCTGTCACAGGTCAGCTCGTGGGATTCCTTGTCCGACCTTGACGTTTTCATGTTTACGTCTAAGTGGCTCGAAGTACGGCACTCGAGAACGTTGCCGTATTTCTTGAGCTGGTCTTTGTAGAAGGCGACGAGCTTGGTGGGCGAGTCATCGGTCTCATATTCCAAAGCAATGACTCTTACCCCGTAACCGAAGCCGGAGATGTTAACGTTCGCGCTCTTCTCGTTGCCGGAATCTTTCTGCTTCAGGTGAGCACCGGGATAAACGGCGAGACCAGTATCGGCGACGTCCGCGTCTTTGCTGACATGAATGCCGCCTAGAAGAGTCTTGATGTCGACCTGCTTGTCCTGTCCGTTGCCCTCTTTCTTAACGTTGATGCTGCAGGCGGGCAGAAGCAGTAGAGCGGCGAATGAAGCAAACAGACGAAATTCACTTGTGCGCATATGACGGTCCTCCATTCGCAACCTGCGAGGGACGTTCGATTCCGGCGCCACGCGCGGCAACGTTCGGAATGCTTACGGGAAGATGGCCACGGATAGCAATCTCGCCGAAGAGCGCCTTAACCGCGCCCACTTCCGAGACGGTCGCGTTCGAAAACGTACACATGTAATTCTCAATCTTGGGGAAATCGGCAGCCAGATACGGATTTCCCATGGCAACCACCGCCGTCTTTTCGGCGGCATGATCGAGCACCTGCTGCAGCAATGTTCCGGTCGCATCGGCCATAGCGACCGAGTTCCCTACTTTGCCCGCCGTCGGAATCACATAAACCGCGGCTACCACCTGTTGCGCTTCATCGACAGCCTTCATTACCTCATCCGTCATACCGGCGGCGACGCGCGGATCCACATAGATCACGTGCGCGTCGGGAATTCGTGCACGGAGTTCCCGGCCGAAGGCGCGTCCGGAATCCGTCCGTACATCGTCGGAGAAGAGCACCGCCACAACGCGGTTGTGTGTCTCCTCTTGTGTTGTATACGGAAGGCCGGCCTTGACGGTTCCGTTAGATTTGAGCGGCAGCACCTTTCCGTTGTCGCGCACCACGGTGACGGCTGACTCCGCGATCTGCTGCCCATAGGTCAGGTTTTCCGGCTTGCCTACCGCGGTTGAAATCGCGTTCAGATCCACCAGGCGGGCATCCTGCAGGCCAAGAGATGCCTTTGCTTTCAGAATCTTGAGGACGGAGCGATCTAGGCGTTCAGCAGAAATCTCGCCCGACCGCGCAGCTTGAAGCATGGCGGTATAGGACGCGCCAAGATCGGCCGGGATCAGCAGCAGATCGTTGCCAGCCTTAAAGGCTTCGACGGCGGCGCGGCCAATGTTGCTGGCGAAGAGATGCGTCAGGCCGGCCATGTCGAGAGCGTCGGTCACGATGATGCCCTTGAATCCGAGTTGCTTTTCGAGCAGCTCCGAGACTACTGCCGGGGAAATGGTGGCTACGTGGTTGGGGTCGGGATCGAGCGCCGGGACCGTGACATGCGCCACCATGACTGAGTCGACACCGGCCTGGATGGCTTGACGAAAGGGTGGCAATTCGATCGAGTCGAGGTGGGCACGATCCACGTTTACGCTGGCAACACCAAGATGCGAGTCGGTAGCCGTGTCACCGTGACCGGGGAAGTGCTTCACCGTGGTAAGCATACCGGCCTGATGCGCGCCCTTGATATAGGCGGCGACCAGATCTCCGACTTGCTTGGGATCTTCGCCAAAGGAGCGCGTGTTGATGATGGGATTCACGGGATTGGAGTTCACGTCAGCGTCGGGAAAAAAATTCCAGTGAATGCCGATAGAGCGGGCTTCTTCGGCGGTAATGCGGCCGAAGGCCTCGGCATCTACTTCCTTGCCGTCGGCTCCGAAGGCCATAGCGTGGGGAAAAACGGTTGTTCCCATCAGCCGTGTCGCGACGCCGCGCTCAAAGTCCGCAGCGAAAAGCAGCGGAAGCTTGGAATCATGCTGCAAGCGGTTGAGCAGTTCGGCAGCTTCGTATGGCTCGCTGCGCAGGAGGAACGGTCCATCGACGTGGACGGTCATAGCGAACGACCCGACGTGGTATTTCTGCATGGCGTCCCGCCACTGCAGGTACTCCGGGTTCTCCACGTTGAGGAAGCTGGCGCGGCACCAGACCATAAAGACCTGGCCAATTTTTTCTTCCAGGGTGAGCTTATGGAGAGTCTTCTGCGCCCACTTCTCGCCGTCGTGAGTGAGATGTATGGGGCCGGGGCGCTGGTACTTGTCCTTGTCCTTGGCGAAAGTGGGAAAAGAAAGGGTCAGAGCGAGCAACACGGCAAAGAAAATGCGACGCATAGCTCGAAACGATAGCAGAAGAGCGCGAAACCCGTACTGCGGAATTAAGTTTGATTCGGCCAGCCAAAGCATGATCTACCCTGTGATCCTCTGTGTCCTCTGTGGTAAGGGTTGTGGTAAGCCCGTTGTGGTAAGCCCGTCAAACGCGGCCAGAGGGCTCATCCTTCTGGGCGGCACCGACGACAGCAACGCCCTCTCGTTGGATATCAGGATCATCCCCAAAGCCGTTCAACCATTTCACTTCCGGCTCGCGACGGAACCAGGTCAGTTGGCGCTTGGCGTAGTTGCGGTGAGCTTGCTGGGCAGCCTGCAGAGCTTGCTCAAGTGTGAGTTCTCCGCGCAAGAACTGCACCGCCTGTTTGTAGCCAAGCGAAGCCAGCGGGCGGACCGTTGTGCTGTATTTCTGAAGCAGCTCCTGCGTCTCTTCGATCAGGCCCCCGTCGAACATGGATTGCGCGCGCCGGTTGATGCGGTCGTAGAGAGCTTTGCGCTCAGGATCGAGTCCCAGGCGCAGAATGCGGAAGCCGGGTAGAGGATCGCGTCCCTGTTGCCAGAGTTCTGTCAGTTTCTGACGCGAAGCCAGGCAGACCTCGATGGCGCGGATTAACTTGGGCGTGTCATTGGCGTGAATTTTTTCGGTAGCAGCACGATCCAGGCGGCGGAGTATTCGATACAGATAGCCAGAGCCTCGGGTGGCGGCACGTTGGCGCAAACGCTCTCGGAGCTCCTCGGAGCGCTGCGGTCCGGGAAAGAGACCTTCGAGCAGAGCGCGTAAATAGAGTCCCGTGCCGCCAACGACGATGGGCAAGTGTCCGCGACAGTCGATCTCCGCGATCACTTTCCGCGCCTGGCGCGCATATTCGCCGGCCGTGATGTACTGGGCCGGGTCCACGAAATCCAAAAGATGATGGGGGGCTCGCGCGCGTTCGGCAGCGCCGGGTTTGGCGGTGCCGATTTCAAACTCGCGGTACAGGGCGACCGAATCGCAGTTCACGATCTCGCCCTGGAACCGTTCCGCGAGGGCCAGCGAGAGAGCCGTCTTTCCGCTTGCGGTGGGGCCCAGCACAACCACAAGCAGGGAATCCGTGCGCCCGGCGTTCCGTTTCAGTGGATGCTCCAATGAATGTCGTGCCAGTAGCGAACCACGGTAAGAACCAACAGCAGAAATGCGATCAGCAACAGACCCGCGGTCTCTGAGGCATAAATCGCGTGCCGAGGATGCTTGCCGGAGGTGTCGTGCTGGGGCGGGGTAGCGGGCACGAAAGTATTGTAGCGCCGGCCAGGTGAAATTCTTCAACCTGCATAATTAGGTGCTGGCTGAACACGTTGTGGAAAGCCTCAGGATTCGTATCAGGGCACGACTTCAGTCTTGCCGTAAGGGGCTGAAAATACGTTCGGCTTCAGCCGCTGGGAGCTGAATGTCTCGTCCCAGATTTTGTCTGTCCATTACCTGAGAGCAACCCCGGAAACACTGCGAAAAACAAAACATCCGAGTTTCGCTCGGGCCAACGCATGCGCGCGCGCATTTCCACGCGATCGGTGGTGCTACACTACGGCGTCGTCCATGCCCGTGCCGCAATCCAACAGCCGAATCGTGCGTTTTGGGGTGTTCGAGCTTGATCTGAGCGCGGGCGAACTGCGAAAGAACGGGGTGAAGCTGCGTCTGCAGGAACAGCCATTTCAAGTGCTGGCGATGTTGCTGGCGCGCGCCGGAGAAGTGGTCACGCGCGAGGAACTGCGGCAGAAACTGTGGCCCTCCGACACGTTCGTGGATTTCGACCACAGCCTGAATACGGCCGTCAACAAAGTACGCGAGGTAATCGGGGATTCAGCTTCCAATCCGCGATATGTGGAGACACTGGCGCGAAGGGGATATCGCTTTATTGCGCCGGTACGCCGGGAAGTGGAAAGAGAATCCCAGCTAGCGAACGGGGACGTGACAGCAGCGGATTGGCCTAGCGCGGGCGCCACAGGTTTGGAAATGAAGCACGCTGTAGCCGGGATGGCTCCCGTCCCCACGATTGCTCTGCATCCCGAACTTGAAGTCCCCATCCCGCGCCGCGGGCTCACGCGGGCACTCTTTGCGCTGATTCAAGCAATGTACCTCATCTTTTACATCTCCGCGCTTTTTCGATTGCACGTCATAGCCGAAATCGCGGATTCGTTTCTTCCGCGATGGGCCGCGACTGCGCTGGTCGGGGCGGTCATGATGACGGCGGGGGTAGGCATCCCGCTACGATGCTATTTGATGTCGGCTGTCGGCTTCGACTACCAGCGGCTGGGAGAGAAATTCCGGCAAATGTTCCCCTTCGTTCTGGCACTCGACGAGTTGTGGGCCATAGCGCCGTTCCTGCTCATGCAGCAGATCGGGCTGGGGGCTGCTTTCGCGGCCAGCGCGGGACTCTTGTATGTGCCATTTTCGGAGCGAACCCTGATTCGCCTGGCCTACGCCTGGCCGGACATTCGCAAGTAGTCGACGGAATTTCCATGGAACCAATCTCACGAACCGCGCGTAACCACGTCTAAGAGGCTGGGTGGAAGTGTGCTCGCCCGGCGGGAAGGTTTCGATGAAACTCATTGGGTTCGTAGTTCTAATTCTGTGTTTCGCAACCGGGCTGCGTGCGCGCGCCGACGAATGGGCGAAAACATTCAACCTAACCGGCAAACCTGACTTGCGCGTAGAGACTTCGGACGCCAACATCCGCGTGCATACCTGGGATCAGAACTCGATTGAGGCCAAGGTCATTACGACAAACTACAAGATCGGAGACGGAGGCATTCGGATCGAAGACCACCAGAACGGCGATGCGGTCGAGATCGACGTCCACTATCCTCATCACGGTTTCACTTTCGACGTGGGCAATCACCGCGTGGACATCGACATCCATATGCCGCGCGAAGGCCGTGTCAACCTGCACACCGGGGACGGCAAGATCGAAGTCAGCAGCTTCAAGGGCGAGATGGATCTGCGCAGCAGCGATGGGTCGCAGTTGATCGATGCGGTCGACGGCAGGTTGAGCGCAACCACCGGGGATGGGCACATTCGCGCCAACGGGCGCTTTGATGAACTTGAGCTCAAGACGGGCGACGGTCCTGTCGAAGTGCGCGCGGCGGCTGGGTCCTCGTTGAGCACAGGCTGGCGTCTGGAGACCGGAGACGGCAGCGTTACTCTCGAGATTCCGGAAACGCTCGCGGCCGACGTGGACCTGCACACCGGCGACGGTCACATCGATGTGGAGATTCCGGTTACAACCGAGGGAAAGCTTCGTGAAAATAACGTCCACGGCAAGATCAATGGCGGGGGAAATCTCATGACGATCCGGACCGGAGATGGATCGATCCATCTGAAGAAGAGTTAGAGCGACAGGAAGAGGGTATTCATTTATGGCAATTGTGCGCGTGACCCTGATTGCGTTTCTCGTCGGATCAAGCCTTTCTCTGGCCAGCGGGCAACAGTCCGCGAGCACGGCGAAGTCTCAGCCGGTGCTCAATGTATCGTCGATGGATCGGACTGTCGATCCTTGCACGGACTTCTATACCTACTCGTGCGGCGGCTGGATGAAGAAAAATCCGATCCCGCCCGATCAGTCCAGTTGGAGCGCTTACGGGAAGTTGCAGGACGAAAACACGGCGCAGTTGCGTGGAATTCTGGAGACGGCGTCTGCTCCGGACCCGAGCCGCAATGCGGCCAACCAGAAGATTGGCGACTACTACGCCGCTTGCATGGACGAAAAAGCCGTGGAAGCGGCTGGCATCAAGCCACTCGATCCGTATCTGGCAAAGATTGCAGGCTTGCAATCCAAAACCGATCTGGCCGGGATCGTAGCCGACCCAGTTTATTTCCTGCGCTATCGTCGCTCGACGCTGTTTCGCTTCGGCTCCGAACAGGACGCGAAAGATTCGGCGCAACAGATTGCCGTTGTCGATCAGGGCGGCCTTGGCCTTCCCGACCGCGATTATTACGTGAAAGATGATGTCAAGTCGCAGGAGTTGCGCAAAGCCTATCTTGGCCATGTGCAGAAGATGTTCGAACTGCTTGGCGACAGGCGGGAGACGGCGGCGGAAGAGGCACAGGTGGTAATGCGGATTGAAACCGCCCTGGCTCAGAGGTCCATGACGCGGGTGGAAAGACGCGATCCGCAGAAGATCTACCACAAAATGACCGCAGCGGAACTTCAGGCTTTGGCTCCGTCATTTCCCTGGCAAGTCTATTTCGCCAAAGTGGGCATAACTTCTCTGGCCAGTCTGAACGTGGCCTCGCCTGATTTCTTCAAAGGTTTGAATGTCGAACTGGACAAAGAGGACCTCGCTGCCTTGAAGACGTACCTTCGCTGGCATCTGGTGTCGGCGAACGCGGCCTTCCTTTCCACGGCATTCGTGAATGAAGATTTTGATTTCCACGGAAAGATCCTTTCCGGCGCGGAGCAGATTGAGCCGCGATGGAAGCGCTGCACGGAGTATGTGGACGACGATCTTGGCGAGGCACTCGGACAGGCCTATGTCGACAAATATTTCGGCAGCGAGGCCAAGCGGCAGGCCCTCAAGATGGTGCAAGAAATCGAAGCCGCGATGCAAGCAGATATTAATTCCCTGCCGTGGATGAGTGCGGGCACCAAGCCGCTGGCCATTGAAAAGCTGCACGCCGTGGCCAATAAGATCGGCTATCCCGACAAGTGGCGTGATTACAGCAAGCTGGAGATCGTCCGAGGGGACGAAATGGGCAACGTACTCCGAGCCCGGCAATTTGAATTCAACCGGCTACTGGGCAAGATCGGCAAACCCGTGGATCATGGAGAATGGGAAATGACTCCGCCGACGGTGAACGCTTATTACAATCCGCAGATGAATGACATCAATTTTCCCGCGGGCGTGCTGCAGCCGCCCTTGTTTGATCCCGCCTCGGACGCGGCACCGAATTACGGCAATACCGGCGGCACTATCGGACACGAACTGACGCACGGCTTCGACGACGAAGGCCGGCAGTTCGACGCGCAGGGAAATCTGCGCGACTGGTGGACTCCGGAGGACGGGAAGGAGTTCGTGAAGCGGGCGTCGTGCGTTTCCGACCAGTACTCGATGTACACCATCATTGACGACATCAAGATCAACGGCAAGCTGACGTTGGGCGAAGATGTCGCCGACGTGGGCGGGCTAATCCTGGCTTACATGGCATGGAAGGACGACACGAAAGGACAGAAGCTGCAGCCGATCGACGAGCTCACTCCCGAGCAGCGGTTCTTTGTCGGCTACGGTCAGAGCTGGTGCTCGAATGAGCGCGAGGAGAATAAGCGGCTGCGAGCTACGGTTGATCCGCATTCGCCGGAGAAATATCGGACTAACGGCGTGGTCTCAAATTTGCCGGAATTTCAGGAAGCTTTTCACTGCAAGCCGCAGTCAGCGATGGTGAATCAGAACCGCTGCCGGGTATGGTAGTTGGTGCATAGGAACTGAATTCCGGGCGAAGTGGCGGAGTGTAACTAGCAGAGCTCCAGTCGCGAAGCGACGACATTCATTAGCCCCGCACGTAAGTGCGGGGAAGAAGTAGGAAAAAAAGCGAGAGTCCCTTCAGGGACGGCACATCACTACTCCAGATCCGCCTTATCCGGGTTGTAGAAGAAACGGAAACGCAGCGCGAGATAAGGCCCTTTGAAGTCGGTGGGCAGCGGCGGAAACGGATTCGACGCAGTGATGCCGCCCCAGGCAGCACGATCGAGCGGAGGGTCGCCCGAGGTCGCAACCAGTTTCATCCCCGCGACCTGTCCGTCTTTGGTGATGGCAAACTCAATCGATAACTTCCCTTTTTTCATTTCGGCGGATTCGGGGATCAGGCGATACCAGTTGTCTTTTACCTCCTGCAAAATGCGTTGCAGATACGGACCGAAATCCACTCCCTGGGTATCGCTAAGAATCTCGAGAGCTCCGGTTTGTCGGCCATGCGCCCCCGTGCCTAATCCGAAATCGCCACCGCTGCCTTGTTGGCCAGCACCGCGCGTAGCGGCCGCGGCCCGCGCAGCCTCATTAACCGCAGAACCGGCTGACATGGAACCGGCATATTTTCTGAAATCGCTTATATTTGGCTTGGACGGCGTTTGTAGCTGTGAAATTTCCTGATTGGGCGCTTGCTGGGGCTGAGACTGCGGCACGGGCTGATTTTGTGCAATCCCCGGAGTCGGTTGCTGCTGCGCCGGCGGTCCGCTCGCCCCGGGCCTCCCCGGAGGTGGTGTCACCAGGCTCTTGCGCAGCTCCTTTAAATCCAGCTCGGGATGCCGTGTCATCGCCACGCGATCTTTATCGGACATCACGTTCGTGTTGGGCTTGCGCGGCACCTTCTGCATGTCGGGCGGAAGCGCAAGAAAAGTCACATCCTTATTGTTGACATTCTGTGAAGGAAGGACGACCGCCGGATGCCAGAAGGGTATGTACTTCTCAAATCTTTGGAAGTTAACCACCAGAATGATTAAAACCAGGTGAGTGATGATCGAGATCCACGCTGCTTCGCGACGGCGTGAGCGCGAGAGGTCATCCTGCAACTGAATGAGCAGATGCGGTACATGAGCGTCCAAGTCGCGATACGCAGTTTCCCAGTCGCGCGCGTCGTACAGGCCGAGCTGTTCCGGCTGTGGCTTTTCCGGAGGAGCAACTGGATCCTGGAATGGAATTTGCGTAATCGGCATGCGCTAGGTTAAGTACACTTTGCTCATTAGAAACGAATTGCAGTCGCAACGTTGCATCCGGCCAATAATCGGCCCAGTCATTGGATGAAACGAGCTGGCGTACGACTGAGTTATCTCTATTTTCGCATCTTTGGCGGGAATTTGCTGACCAACTAAGGGGCTGCGACTTAGGTGTGTAAACATTTGTAATACGGCTGCGTCAAGGCTCCGCAGCGGTTCAGTTCGTCACTTCGCCATGGTCGCGAGATCGACTTTCTTGCCGTGATCGCGAATCGCAGAGACAATGTCGAGGGCCAGCGCAAGCGCACGGCGGCCGTCCTCAAGAGGAACCAGCGACGCTGAGCGGTTGCGGACGGCGTGCAGAAATGCCTTCAATTCCGCGTGCAGGGGTTCTTCGGAGGCAACGGACGGCTTTGCCACTTTGATCTGAGGATTCACCGAAGGTGCGCCGGCAATTTCTCCATCAGGGCCGACGGTGAAAACGAGAACTTCCTGGCGACCATAGTCGAGAGAAATATACTGGCGCGGCTGGAAGAAACGTAATTTGCGTACGCGTTCGGTGGAAACACGGCTCGCGGTAAAGTTAGCGACACAGCCGGATTCGAATTCCAGACGGACATTCGCGATGTCGACTTTGCCGGAAAGAATTGGCAGCCCAACCGCGCGAACTTCCTTGACCGGGGAGTGCGCGAACGCGAGGACGATGTCGAGATCGTGAATCATCAGATCGAGGACGACGTCCACGTCAAGCGAGCGCGGCGTGAATACGCTGAGGCGATGCACCTCAAAGAACATGGGCTGGGTGAGAAGCGGAAGCGTGGCGCGGACGGCGGGATTGAAGCGCTCGAGGTGACCGACTTGCGCAATCCTCTTGTGTGTGGCCGCCAGTTGCACAAGTTCGTCGGCCTCAGCGAGGGTTGTGGCCAGTGGTTTCTCGATCAATACATCGATGCCCGACTCCATGAGGTCGCGAGCCACGGCAAGATGGTAAACCGTAGGGGCGGCTACCGACGCCGCACGAAGTTCACTGTGAGTGGTCACCATCTGACGAACCGTGCCAAAGGCCCGGCAGCCGAACTCGCGGGCAACCTGGTCGGCACGATCAAGGTCGGAGTCAACCACTCCCAGCAGGCGGACTGCTTCCCCCTGTTGTTCGAGTTCTTTGTAGATGCGGGCATGGTTACGTCCGAAGACGCCCACGCCCACTACCGCAACGGGAATCGGATCTTGAGACGCCAGGAAAATTCTCAGTGGCAGGTGCCGGAAACGAATTGTAAACGGAAATCCGGCAAAGAGCATTAGCATAGCTGAACAGGTAACTCCCCATCCCCTTTACTGGAAAGGATCTGAACTTCCCATGAGGACCATTGCCCTGCTGACTGTCTCCAACATCTTTATGACCTTTGCCTGGTACGGGCACCTGAAGTTTCGCGAGACGCCTCTTTTCAAGGTGATTATGATCAGCTGGGGAATTGCTTTCTTCGAATACTGCCTCCAGGTGCCAGCCAACCGGATCGGTTCCTACGAGTTCAGCGCCGCCCAGCTGAAAACGATTCAGGAGGTCATTACCTTGGCGGTTTTCTCGGTGTTCTCGGTGCTCTATCTGAAACAGCCGTTGCGATGGAATCATGTCGCGGGATTTGCCATGATCGTGGCCGCGGTTGGGGTGATCTTTAAGAAATGGTAAGCACTGTTTTACTTGCCAGTAGGAATTAAGGCTTTCTTCAGAATGGCGATCTGTCCGGCGTGGTAGAGCTCATGCTGCGCAATTCCATGAAACATGAAGTAGAAATCATATCTCTTGCCCGGAACACGATCGTACAGGCGCGAGTCGGGTAGCGCCGCTACCATATTCACCAATAGATCGTGAGTGCGCTTCACCTCGGCCACCGCTTTGCGCCACGCGGCTTCAGTTGGCGTGGGAGCTACGGGGAAATTAGCCGTCCCTGTAAGTTGGGTTTTGTTCCCACCCAAGCGGCGGCATCCGGCCGCGTCCCAGGCGGCAATGTGTAGCACGAGTTCCCAAATGCTGTGCACTTTGGGTAGAGGCCTGGCAGCGGCGGTTGCGGCGTCCACATTTTCTAGTAGCGCCATTAACGACGGTCCGTGCCAGGCGGTACCATCGAACGCCCGTCGAAGCTGGTCGGCAATGCGCGCGCCTTCTGTGGTCGGCATTTGCAACTTTACAACCATGGAGTCGATCTCCTTACCGTCAGTTAGCAGCATTACTCGGCAACGATTGCAATGCCCGCTTCATCGGCGGCCTCAGCAATCTTGGCTCCGTCCAGCAGCAGACATTTTCCCGCATCCAGCGCCAGGCAGGTAGCGCCGGCCGCGCGCATGACTTCGATCGTCTTGAGTCCAATCACGGGGACATCGAAGCGCATGTCCTGATTGGGCTTCGCAATCTTCACCACGGTAAGGCCGCGGCTGAGGGTTGACGCATCGTCCTGCAGCGAACGCATGATCTGGCCCGCGCGTTCGATAGTCGCGTCGGTGCCCTCCATGGCCTCGACGGCCACGCAAGCGGATTCCGCGATCACCACCGTTTGGCCAACGTCATGCTGCGCGAGATTCCGAGCCACGGCGCGTCCGTAGTCGATGTTCTTGCGTTCCTGCTCTGTCGGCTGGCGGTGAGTGACTACGCCCGGCTTCACTAAAAGCGGCTCAAGCAGCCAGGTAGAACTTTCAAGAGTGATACCTTCGTCGGCCAGGATCTTTGCTACTCCCCCAAGCAGAGCATCAGTATTGCGCGTGGCCATTGTGAGGAGCAGTTTTGCCAGCCGCCAGTCTGGCCGGATGCTGGAGAAAATTTGCTTGTGCTTCACCTGCCCCGCCATGATGGCTCGGTGCACGCCTTCCTGCTTGAACGTGTCGATCAACTTCGAAAGCTCTCCCAGCGACAGCCAGTGGACTGCCGCCGCGCCGCGCGACGCAATATCGGGAAAAGTCTCTTCCTTGATCGCGGCGACGACGACCTCGTAACCCTGCGCGCGCGCGGCATCGAGAACCAGAAAGGGAAACCTGCCGTTGCCGGCGATCAGGCCGAGCTTTTCGTTCGTGGAAGGCATTGAAAGCTGTAACAGGAATGCGGAACTCAGTCTAGCATTCGGCACTCGGCAACTCAGAGTGTGTCAAGATGCGGCATGCGGCGCGCTACTTGATCACGCCACGCTCTGACGTCTCGATAAAGCGGACCAGCATATCCACATCATCCCCGCGGCCGTCTTCTGACTTCAGCTTCTCGATCGCCTGCGAAGTATTCATTTTCGACGCCAGAAGGATCTTGTAAGCGTGCTGAATCTTATCGATGCGCTCTTTCGAAAAACCACGGCGCTCGAGGCCCACGCGGTTCATCCCGTAGGCATGCGTTTCGCGCGCGGCGGAGGTAACGGAGAATGGAAGAACGTCCTGAGTGATCATGGCCCCGCCGCCAATATAGGAGTGCGCGCCGATGCGCACGAACTGATGCACGGCGCAAAGTGCGCCCACTACCGCCCATTCCTCCACCGACACATGACCAGCCAACGTGGCTCCATTGACGAGCATGGCGTGATCCGCAACCACGCTGTCGTGACCGATGTGCGCATACGCCATGAGGAGCACATGGCTGCCAACCCGCGTCACTCCGCCGCCTTTGACCGTGCCGCGGTTGATGGTGACGCACTCGCGGATTTCATTGTGATCCCCAATCACAAGCCGCGTCGGTTCGCCGTTATAGGTAGTGTCCTGGGGAGCCATTCCGATCGCGCAGGACGGAAAGAAAGCATTGTCGGCTCCGATCCGCGTGGGCCCTTCAATAGCCACATGCGAGATCAGATGACAACCTTCGCCTAGTTCCACATCCGCGCCGATCACGCAGTAGGGCCCGACCTTGCAGGACGTGGGAACCTTGGATCGGGGATCGATGATAGCGGTGGGATGAACGCTCATGGCGGGTGACGCTAGGCTCACTATTCCACGTCTCCGTCGCTATCGCCATCGGCAGCGGAGGCACGTCCGCGCGAACTGTCGATCAGCTGGCACGACACCGTGGCCTCCGCTACTTTTTTCCCGGCAACGTATGCGATGCCGCGCATTTTCGCGGCAATCATACGCGGCAACGGACGCCAGCCCGTCACTTCCACTTCCAGCCGCAACTGGTCGCCGGGGCTCACAGGGCGACGAAACTTGGCGCGCTCAATGCCAGTAAACAAAATGACTTTGTCGGTTCGGTCTTCAACTTCGGTAAGCAGCAGCGCGCCACCAGCCTGCGCTATAGCTTCGATGATCAGGACACCAGGCATGATCGGCAAGCCAGGAAAGTGTCCCACAAAGAACGGCTCGTTGATGGTCACGTTCTTGATGGCGACGATGCGCTTCTTGCGCTCCAGTTCAAGCACACGATCAATGAGCAACAGAGGATAGCGGTGCGGCAGGATTTTCAGGATATCGTGGATATCCAGCACCGTCTTGGTCGCGGGAGAAGGCGCTTCCGTTACAGGGCGAGTGCTCTCAGTCATAGTGCGTCTC
>Ga0209488_10000625_pt1 | contig 29964 bp, 34 predicted proteins | sample Rivendell_Oct201_8_FD_188349 | JGI IMG/M metagenome (GOLD analysis project Ga0209488, IMG submission 188349) | Vadose zone soil microbial communities from the Eel River Critical Zone Observatory, Northern California, USA -... | ecosystem: Environmental > Terrestrial > Soil > Vadose zone >...
TCTCAAACGCGTGTCCCTTTAACAACCCCAGGCCCTGGTTTTCCCCGCCCATTGCTATCTGGCACTTCCGGCTCGCCAACTCCGATTGATGGTCGCCCCGAACGCCTGGTGACAGATGACCTGGGGCACTGGCACTCTGCACATCTCCAGGGAAAGTCTGGTCAGGAACGGAATCAACGTGTGTCTTTTTGTCAATGCCCACAACGACCACTTACCAGTGGCACAAACCAATGTAGGTGCGAACACGCACAGACTCATAACAGGTAAGGTATTAGGAATTGCACGCAAAGATTTTCGTGAGAGGTGATACAATTAAAACCACAATGACAACATATAGAATGCCAATGGAAACATGTTAAACATAATGACAACCAAATAAACAAATCGCGGAACAGGAGAAATCAGTAGGGAGCAACGCGCCAACTAGTCCCCGACGCTCCCCTCAATGAGCTGGCTACAGCGGTGCCGCCTGAGAGTAAGTATGGTACGTCAACTGATGCGGCGGCGTCAAAAGGTATTGCTCAAGGATTTGACCAGATCGACCCATCCACAGCCACCGCCGTCCGGGCTGGATTGCAGTGTTCGGAACGAGACGAACACCTCTGCGAGCGAGCTCGACAACAACTCGGGCGATATTACGTGTGTCCTAAAGGGCCGAAATTGCAGCTTGAGAATCCAAGTCAAACAGAACATTGCTGCAGATGGTACGTACGTCGATGCCACTGTGTTGTCTTCCATCGAACGGTGCGAGTTCGAGGAATCGTAACTGAGCCTCAATATTCGGCGAAAAGCGACGCGGGATAATGGGCTAAAGAACACGGGATGAGGGCAACGTTTATAACAATAACAGTACTCTCGGGACACACACCCCGGATGCATGGGTCCTATTGAAGTCTGACAACCAGCTCACGGCCTTTCGTACGTCCATTACGTCCCCCTTGATCCATGCCGGCATGGGTATCTGCACCAGTGAAAGTATAAAGAGTGGATCATATTCGTCTGGGTCAGGCACTCACATTTGAGATGAAACATTGTTTAACGACGAAGTCTCGGATATCAAACGGCCCATCGGTACACCAGCAAAAGTGCATGAGACGGTCTCCCGTCACTGGATGGATGAGGCCATGCTGCGCAAGAAAGACTGAGAACCGTCTTGCGACTTCCGGAAAGTGAGGTGAGCGATCGACCTGCTCCTAAATTCATGTGCACGAAGGCGTCTAGATAACTGGACCACGGCAATGGAGCAGGGAGGGACTGACCTGAGTTATGCCAGTGAGGGCCGTACAGAACTCCGATAGCTTGGGGCGCCATGTCGGTTTAACAAAGCTGCGAAATTCTGCAACCTTTTGCAAGGTACTGGCCGTTCCGTCCAGCCCCTTGTCCACCCATTTGAGGAGACAGACGGGCCATTCCTGTACTCGGTTAGGTGATGAGAACGTGTCCCCGTTTCTGGGTGATAACGCACGATGATCTCATTCGGCCAATGAAAGTCAGTGCCTTGCAGGCAAGTCGCTTCCACGTCCAACACTAGGAAGGCATCGTATGACTGAGGAACCCGGATTGCGTAGTGTTGCTCGTTCATCGAGAGAGGTAGCTCTCTATTTCGGGGCTGAATGGAGGCCGCGTCCGGTCGCGGGACAGGGGAAGACGGTGTGATAAAAGCCGTAGCAGCAGCAGAGGTAGCAGTGGGTTTGTTCACTACGGAATAGATGTCGGGCGTAGCGCCTAACTGCCCTGGACCTGAAAGAATGGAGTGCGGGGTAGAGTGACTTGTTCCGGACCTGGAGTATTGAGACATGTTATACCATATAAAAGCAAGAGAGGATATCAAAAATGCGAGAAGTATAAAGGGGATGTGGTTGTTTAAATGGGAGAGACATGTGGATGGGACCTGTCCTTGGACCATCACATCTGTGTCGTCGAGCCGCCGAGTGGAAGAGCCTTGACTCGGGTGCTTCGGCCTCTCCCGGATCTTTTTTTTTCCTGACACATACACACACAACTACATCCTCTATTTGGTGGTCATGGCGCACCACAGAGGTGATGACCTCGATGATGACTTTATGCCAGACGAAATCGTCGCGCTCTCAGAAGACGAAGGGTTTGGTTCCCTCGTCGGAGACCAGGACGACGTCGGCAACTTACTCAGCGCCGACGAAGAGGAGGGGGACATTGAGCGCCCTCACACTGAACGTACAAATGCCCTTTTGGAAGAGAAGAAAAGGAGACGGAGGGAGAAAGAGAAAGAGCGGAAAGCAAAGGTATGTCACCCTCTCAACTCACTGCGATGAAGGACGAACTGTCTCCTGTTCCTGACTCGTGACGTCCTTTCCAACAGAAGAGAAAACTCGACGAAACTGCGGAGACGGGCTTTTGTCATGTGGCGTTGCGGTCACCCGCTATGATATCCGAATATTTGTCAACCATGCAGGCAAAATCATTGTCGAAAATGTCCGCATTGGAGCTTCAGGATAGGCATATTCCAGGCATGTGCATTCTCGCAAGTCTTTCGGGAGAAGTCTCATGGTTGACCTCATTAGGCAGAGAGCTCCATAGTGGACACGATGGCATGGACGGGATCGAGGAACTTGGACACGTTGGTGGAGTTTATTGTGCAAGGTCCGTTTTTCTTCTTGCCCAGGTCATGGCAATTAGCGTAATCACCATCCGAACGATAGCGGTCCCCCCGCTTCACACTCGATTACTCCAGAGGACCAAATCATTTGGTTCACCCACGCTACTCTTTCTGACCGGGGCAGCTTTAAGGGTGGCGAATGTGACACGTGTCCTCAAAAACAAAACGCTGCAAGGTGAAAAGGGTGCTGGTGTCGCGAAGCTCTTCGCCAAGCACGTCAAGCTCGAAGAGCACGTCGATTATCTCAAGAAAACCAAGATCGGCTCAGCAGTCGGCACTCCTGCTAGGGTCGGCAAGTTACTTTGCGATACAGGTGAGTGCGTTTCACATGGGAAAAAATTCCAGCCAATTGAAGGTGTTTCGACGCAGATGCGCTGTCCGTGTCTGCCTTGACACATATTGTCCTTGATGTGAGCTATCACGATGCGAAGAACCGTTCTTTGTTGGACATTCCTGAAACAAGGGACGAGGTTTTCAAGACGGTTCTAGGTGCACCACATGTCATAGAGCGGTTAAAAGCAGGGAAGATGCACATCGTACTCTTTTAAATTAATCTACAGCTTAGCTAGCTCTCAGGTTAGCAATTAATAGTGAAGATGGTGTCAATGGAAAAGAGCATTGTAGTCTAAAAGCCTTTCGGGTTTATTCTTTGTGTAAGCTAAAGTGAACCGAGTAAATCAACACGATAATGATACAAGGTGAATCGTAGTACGTACGCGAGTCCATTTTGGCACTTTGTGAATACCTTTGCGATAACCTCGATGATGAGGGGAGAAGACTGTGTATTTGTCCTTAGGATCCATCTCATGCTCCTTGGGTAACGCAAGTGCGTCGGTCTACGCGAGGATGACGTTCTAGAATATGATATAACGCGTAGACAAAGGACACACCAGGGCCGTGCACTGAACGCCGCTGGCTCTAACGGCTTCGATGACAGCGTCCACCTTCTTCAGACGGTCTCGAACGTTGGCCTTACGCGTTGCGGAGAGCCGCCATGGCACTTTCCTACGGTGATAATTTAGTAATTCAGCAACAATTCGACGGATAGAGTAGCGTATACAGACCACAAGAGACCACCGCTGACGGCTGCAGTCGGTCTAAATGCACCGAGCATTGAGAATCTGAGAGAAATGAGCCTTCACGGTTGCGTTGCGGATATCTGCGCCACAGAAATGAAAATTCCCACGACTCAGGTCTTTCAATGACCACGATGAACGGCACCGCTCTCGACGTACATACAGCGACCCCAACACCTCTACCTCCCAACGGAGTCGGGGTCAATGGGAATGACCATTCACAGGACATTGGGTCTACAGGGACGCTCAAGTTCTCGACGGGTCTCATCCTGCCTCCCCCGGATGTGAAATGTGTGTTTTTCATTAATCCTCTGATTCCTCTAAACTTACCGGGACTCTCGCATCGGCTCCTCAGCTACCGTCGATCGCACAATCATACACATGAACCGCTCGTCGGATCCGCTCCAGTTCGAGGTAAAACTGCGCGAGAGCCGGCGTACGGACCCCGCGTTCTCGTTCCTCAACCCGGCCGACCCTTATCATGCTTATTACAGAAACCGGCTGGAGGCAGCAATGAGGGGGGAGATCTTGGAAGGGATTCCCGCGGATGTAGACGTTAAAGCTGGAGATGCAGGAGAGGGAAAGGCCACGGAGGATTACGGAAAGCCACCACCTCCGACTGAATTTCTGTTGGACGTGCCAAACATCAGCGCGGTCGATCTGTACGCCCTCATTTTTATATCTCTTTACTCGTGTTGACGCGAACTCTAGGGATATCATGAAGCTGACGGCTCTGTTCACGGCCAGACAAGGTCACTCATTCCTGGCTAATCTCTCCGTGAAAGAGGGTCGGAACTACCAGTTCGACTTCCTCAAGCCAACCCATTCACTTTTCGGCTACTTTAATCGGCTGATCGAACAATACACCAAGGTTCTCATGCCTGCCTCTGAAACACTGGAGAAGCTAAAGGAGCGCACTGAGAATGGCGCAAAATGGAAGATGCTCGCAGAAGCGCAGGCGCATGCAAAGTGGGAACGCACCAGGCGTGAGCAGGAGAAGAAACGCGAGGATGACCGCGAGGCCGAGCGCAGTACGTGGAAAAATAGTTTTTAACAGCTACGAAGCGAGACTAACAATCGTGTGTAGTTGCGTTTGCAGAGATCGATTGGCATGATTATGCCATTGTGCAAACGATCGAGTTCACGGCCGCCGACGCAACCGCCGAGTTGCCCCCGCCGATGAGCGTGCAGGAAGTGGAGAATATGACACTAGCGCAGAAGCGTATGGCCGCCATGGTTATGGAGACTACCGTGGAGGACGTGGAAGCGCACCGGGCACGCCAGGCGGCTGCTGAGGCTGAGGCTGCTGCCGCGGTCAGCAGTGCAGGTGGAGCGGCTACAGAAGGAGCGGACGATGACGTTATGATGGAGGAGAGCGATGATGAAGATGCAGAAGCATCGGAGCGCAAGAAGAAAGATGATGAAGAGAGAGAGAAAGAGCTTGAACGGGCCAAGGCAATCCAAGCGAGCTCACTGGAGGCCGGGGCACCAATGAAGATCAGGACTGACTACGTGCCCAAACGTGAGTACATTGTTCACTCTCGCAACGGGACTGTGACTCTAATTGTTCCTCCTCAAGTGGGTACTAAAAACAAGGTGGCATTGGCTACATGTACCATTTGTGGCCAACAAATTCCCGTCAATGAATTACAAGAGCACATGCGAATCGAGCTTCTCGACCCACGGTGGAAGTCACAGCGCGACGCGCTCGAAACTCGGAAGGCACAAGCATCGGAACTTCAGCGAGGGGCAAATGTTGTGTCCTCGCTCAAGAACCTTGCACGAACTCGTGTGGATATTTTCGGTACGGAGACAGACGAGGAGAGACGAAAGCGGGAGGAAGAAGAAGAGCGCGAGAGGCGGAAGGAGAGGGAAAAGGTTGTTTGGGATGGTCATACGGCGACAAAGGCTGGCACCCTCGACAAGTATTCGACAAACGTCAACTTCGACGAACAGATTGCCGCCATCCACCGTGCCAAGGGATTGGGACCGTACGTCATCTCCAGTTGTCTGATGGGATGTGACTGAAATCACCTTTACAGACAAGACTCGAACGCTATTGGCCCAGGTATTGGACCCGCAGCGGCGCCGCCATCTCTTTCCGCTGCACCACCCCCCGCACTCCCTATCCCGGCAAAACCTGTCGATGTCGTATCTAAAGATCCATCCTATACTGCTGCAACGGTGTCATCGGGACCACAGCCCGCGTCAATGTATCCTACACCTGCCCCTCCTGTCATGCTTCCCCCACTCCATTATCAGGGATTGGATTCGGCGCAACCGTTTGGATACCAGCCTCCACCACCTCCCGTGCGCGTGCCCCCATTCAACGCGCCGGTCGTACCGACACCAGGTGCCGCGGGCACAGTACGGCCCGCTGATCAAATGGAAGGTGATGGCGATGACGTCCCTCCTACGAAGCGTCAGCGTGTCGCGAAGCTCCCTGCTGGGCAATACTATCCCGAACAAGATTGGATCAACATGCACTCTGTGCGTCATCCTTCTTTGGTCTATATCATGACGTGTGGGGCCTGACTGACGTGCGCGAACAGCACCCGATCTCTCTTCAGGTGCAGCTGCCAACGGACACCACTAAGCCCGAATGGAAACTGGATGGTACGGTGGTGACGATCCCAGACCTGTCACTGAACTTGCTCGTGTCGACGCTGCGCGACCGCATCATCGCGGCGACGGGCAGCGCGCTGTCCGCAGGGCGGCTGCTACTCTCTTACAATAACAAAATGCTCACGAATCGCAACACCATTGCGAGCTACAATCTCGAGGACGAAGATCTGCTTGTCTTGAGCGTGCGGGACCCGAAGAAAAAGTAGCCCGGCGCAGGGGAACGCCATCTCTCGGGTCTGTGTATGTGCGTGTACAGAGGCCGTCTTATTTTGTCTTCTTGTTCTGCTTGGAGATTCTGTACGTGTTTTATCCTCGTTCGCTGGCTTTCAGTGTCCCAGGTTCTTCAAAACAATAATATTTAAAAGGAGGATACCGTCCCTCCGAAAGCATATCCACGGCCACCTGTCTTGCAGCGTGCGTATTTCGATTTGCTCTGCAAAATGGGCCTGGGCCTAATAAGTCACTGCCGCCCCACTAAGGATTCAGGAGGTGATGCGCCCGCTTCATCTGAATTCGACTGATCACTGTAGCATGTGGGAGACCTTTTCACAACATGAGAATTTTTTTATTGACAGCGAGAAGTGGTTGGGTACCCGAGTCACGGGAATTCCTGGAACGATGGCTCGGGGGCCCCAGATAAGCAAACTACGGCTCTCGATTGGATCCCACGACGTGGAGACCCATGACCGCATAGCGTCATCATGCACGACACTTGGCAATGTATGACATCGTTCCATTTCCATTCGGTGTCCTTGCCTGCCTTGCCTTGCCTTGCCTTGCTACATTTTTCGATTTCCCGGGTGCGGGAATGACCTCTGAATGAATCAGTTCAGTCGGTTCGGCACACGTCGCCATGATGTCCTGTGCCCCGGGACTGTAGATCCAATGAGGAGGTCGTCGCTCGTTTGAATTGAGAATCATGACCATACCTAGTCGCTAGCATTGCGCTCAGCTTCTCGTCTTACCATATGGGTAAAGGTTAACGTGACGGACCAGTCTAGATCTCGCTCTCTCGCCTTCCCTCAACCGAAGTTGCTCTCCGGCGACGGAGCGTTGATAATAAAACTCGACGATTATCTCGCCGTACCGATACCGATACCGTACCCCAGCACCACAGGTCACGTGCGACTCTACGATATCAAATTCACAACTAAAACCGGCAATTGGCAATGGGTTTCGAGCAAGCTGTTTCCTGTGTTTTGGCAAGCGCCATCCGCAGTGCTGGTAGCAACGATAGTTGCCTTTCAGTTACACGAACATTTGATATGACCCCGATACAAATATAGATGTGAAACGAGTGTCTTTGTTACTCGCGCTGTTCGGGTGCCACGTCACCAGGGGTGGAGAAACCCCTGAGGCGACCCACAGGATTCCATAAATAATTATACTAACAAGAAAGATGCGACAGATTATATAGAAGTCTATGTATATCATCCTCAAAAAACACGCCTGCAAAGGAGTGCAAACACGAGCACAAGCAGAACGCAAATCGCCGTGTCTAGAAGCATCGGGGGACGCATGGTCACAGGCGCGTGAGAAGGGTAGAAGGGTGCCGTGCCAGCTTGGCGACTCGGGGGACCACGAGCACCTGAGAGGTTCTGTTGTGGTGTCGAAGCGCCCGCGGGAGATGATGCCGGAGATGATGATGCTCCATGCAAGAGCTTGTCATCACCTTCCGACGGCATCGTACCATCCGCGCCATCCGGAGCCGATTCCGGCCCGGATAGCGATGCATGGCTTTCTACAGGCACGGGCTGAGACTCGGACGACACGACTTGAGTTTCCGCTTCAACAGGTGTGGGAACGGTCTTCATCTCCGAAGGCAATTTCACTTCACTCACGGATCCAGACGCAGAAGAATCATTCGGTTGCGGAGGATCAGGCAGGCATTCAAGATTTGATCTGTTGCAGCGTGGACAGACCCAATCTCTCGACCTTGGGAAGTTCGCGCGGAAACATGAGTGATGCCGGAAGGAGGACATTATGTGGCACTACTCACAGCGCGGCAAGCCGCTTCCGCTCGCCTGACGGAACTTCGAGAGCACCGACGCCCATGGCAGCTTGCCCTTTCAAAGGAAAGAAGCCCTGAAGCCCGATGATGGCTGTGGCATGATGGCACAATTTCAGCTCCTGAAGGAACTTCGCGCAACTGCGGCGGCACTCACCAGTCCGCACGCCCCACGCGGGTTGCCACAATTCCTCGTGATCTATAGCGGTGCAAAGTGAACTCGGATCATGACGATGAAACAACCCAAGAAAAGACCTCACAGTTGGTGAAGCTGATACAGATCTACTCGGTCTCAGCGTGACATTCATGTGGAAAGTGTGGGGCTCACCTTGGTGTTTAGTTCGAACCGGCCGTTGGGGGTGAGGAGCATGATACTTGGTGGGCGGAATGGATATTCCGCAGGAAGCCGGATCCGGAAATGGTACAATCCCCCCTCGAAATCTGTACCCGCGGGCCCTCGCAGGGTGCAGTGCCACTCCTGTGGCACACAGACATTATGAGCATGGGTTACGGGATAGCGATGGGCGTGGTAGAAAGATACACACAAAAATGTCGTCCTAAGGGGCGATGGGATGTGAGTATGCATATGCAACGTAAGGGAGGTCGCGTGGGGGCGTACAGACCTCTAGTGGGGCAGCGGAATACTCGTTGCTCGGATCGTTGGCAAGTTCACGAGCCTCCTGCATGATGCGCTTGACGGCTGGGTGGTTGTGACGTTGTCAGGATCACGGAACGGAGCGACGGAGAACGAATGGTTTGAACGGTCTACACACCAGAGTTGTTCTTGTTAAGTAGAGGAGGTGCGGCCATTTAAAGGGGAAATAGCACTGGTGGATGGGAACTTGCAGTTGTTGTAAGGAGTAGACGAGCGTTGTGAAAGACAAATGGCGCATTTTCCTTTTCATTTTCATTTTTGGGACCACGTGGCGCCTCGCGAGCGGCAATCCTGCACTCTTTCTTCGTTTCCGCCCAACAGTGACCCATCTGCTCAACTCGTCGCACCCGCTCCACCATCATATTTTTTTATATTCGCTTCAACAGATAAAGGGCTTGCATAAAAAAGCAAACGTGTTCGGCCTTCTGTCGGTGGCGTCATGCAAATCAAGAAACTCAAAGTTCGCCCTCAGAAGAGTACGCCATCTCACCAGTCTCCCCCGCTCTCCATCGCCTTATTTTGCCATCTCCGATCCACAAAACTCTTACGCGTTTGTTTTTCCCCTACCATAGATCCGCCCGTGGTGCTCTGCGGCCCGCAACTCGCATCGATGCTTGGTTGTTGGGCAGCTACGAAGGATGTCAAATCAATCGGGGCATGCCGCGAGCACGCCCAAGCTCTCTTTGAATGCATGCGTACAGCGGTACGATCATCTCTTTTTTCTCGTTTCGCAGCATGGAACTGACCATTTGGCCGTGCACGACAGCCCATGAAGCGCAGACAGCACAGACCCTCAATTAACTATCATCTCGCGCGATTAGGGAAGACGCTCAAGGATTAGTTGCATTTTATACCTTGGCAGAAAGTCGACTGCCCTTTTGGGGCCCCCTCTCCTGAACCCTCGCTGGAGAATGGCTACTTCCAACAAAGAACGCCAACACTTGACCCTCACTCACCCTTTTTTACGCCTTATAAGACTGTATACGATAGCAGTACCGCCTGAGCGTAAGTTATATAGAAGGGTCATTCCAGTGAACACAGCAAGAGCTGACAGTGCGTGGCGCACGGTGTGCCCGGAAATGAACGCAACATGGTCCAAGACCCCGGAATAGCTGAGCGGAGACAAGCTTTTTTTTATCACAGGTCATTGATATCTGCACCTTATTGGCTACCGAAATATGGAGAATCGTAGTTCTCGGTACTCGTAAACATTTCGTGTGGATTGCCGCCTACTTGTTTGTGCTGGTGATGGGAATGGTGTATGGATGCTGTGCCTTGCAGCGATGTCGTGGTGTGATGGAAGCGTAAAAGACAGAACAGAACCACGTCGATATATGGTTCTGCTGAAGCATTCATCATGGGCTGTCACTTGCCTGGGTCCAACTGAATATGTTGCAGGAGGACATTCCTTGATGCCGCCCTGTTTTTTTCTTGCAAAGTATATCAAGTCATTGCATACACTAATACGATTTCTGCACTACAGTTTGTCAAGACAACTGGGCGATCCTCCAGTACAGAGACGGAAGCGATATGTAGAGCGATCAATTGTATGCGTTCGTTATCTCGACCGCTACTCCAAGTCTTTAATATCCAATGTCTCACCCTGACTAGTCACAAGATTACAGAATGGGTCGGGGATCCAGGCCGAGTTGCAACTCGGGGATGTGTTGCGTTGCGGGCCATTAAAGGGGTGGTAGTCCTCTGTGATGGGCTTCTCAACTCTGACATCACGACAATCTCCCCAATTGACTCCGTTGCAGCCTTAGTTCGAGCTGTTAATGGTTAATTGAGATGGTCTGAATAGCAAGGGAGCATTAACCTATCAATGCTCACTTCCTCTCTATTCCAAACACTCATGTACCGATATTGAGGTCACATCGATTTGACATACGCGATCGCGATGCTCCGAACCGAGTAAGGCAAGTATGTTATCCACATGGTGGGGGCCAGGGTTCCTATCACAATGGGCAAGTGTGGCCAGACGTCCAGCGTCTCTGTCAAAGATTTCCTTCCCGTAAACAGAAGTCGCAGGCCCAGGCGACGTGGTGATGCAAACACAAGGCATCGCCACCTTTGGCACACATGGATTAGTGTATGCCAGTCACTGGGCCATGCAGATTCGTCACTGATATGGAAATCGAATATTTCTACGAGGGTATTGTCAGGAAGCATGTCGATTGTGACCTGGCCAAAATTGGATTGGTTAGTGGTGGTGTTAAAAGACATACTCGCTCTGGACGAGACAAGACTGGGAGATGTGCGGAGAGCGAGTGTTCCCCTATCACCAAGCGTTCGAGTGCAGAGGAGCCATTAGCCGGAGTCGACAGTTGGGGAGTGTCGGCAAGTAATGGATGAACAAGACCGGAGGGTGAGGAGACTTGATGCTCTGGAGCACGACTACACGGGACTTAGTCATAGATAAGGACAGTGAATGTTGCTTGACGTACGGATGAGAGCTCATCAGCGAGGATTCGGTGTCAGCGTGTGATGCGATGAAGGGCAGAAGATATGTTCTCAATTGAAGAACGGATGAACTGGTACGCGTCATAAGCGGCCCCCTTCATAATGCAGTACATTCTCGTCGTTCATTTGCAAGTACTGTCCCATGATGATAGACTCGGGTCTATCTTTAGGTATGTTCCCAAGTGTGCAGTCCAACGTCGCCACCTCCCTGACGCATTTCGCCGAACGCCGAATGCCAACTAGAACTCGCTCCGAGAGCTAGCAATTCTGCTTGAACCACAATCTTCGTTCGAGCGCTACGGCGGCGCGTGCCTCATTCTCCCCGACATTGCGCGATCTTGCCACCCGAAGCCGAGTTTGCGTTTACTGCACAGCAGGGCTGACCGAACTTGAAGACCGCCTCCCCGATGAGGCCCTGCATCTGGCTGCCGTGACGTAATATTGTAGATTTCGCAGCGTCGTCGGGACGATATGGGTGGTAGTAGATGTGGACGGGAGACGTTACTGGGAACTTTTACAAGGCGATGTTGTCCGAAGAACAGGAGGCAAGGCACGCGTTATTATAATAAGTGGCTTGACTTACAACGTGGAATAGAGAGGATTGACTGGCTTACCCGATCGTGACGTTCGTCTCCTTGTCCTATGGCTTGGATCAAAATGCCGTCGGTGAATTATTGATTAGTTTCGTAGCGTAGAGAAGACCGGGGCTAGTGAACCTCTAGGTAAAACGATACGTAATATGGAAGAATAGCAAATATCATGAATCCAGAGTAGACCACACTCGCAGTGTGCCCTCATTTTCTTCCAAAGCCGTCACCAGCTCCTTGACCCCACTGCTCGGTTCTGCATGCCCCACGGAGTCCTCTGCTGGGGCGTATATGAGTTCACTGGACAACAACCCATGTGAAAAGCCAGACTGCGCAACAGCATTTGTTAGCTTTCCCAACGCGTTCGGGGCACACATGATCTTGTCAGCGGCCGTTCAGATTGATGAGACCATGCGGGAAAATGTACAAAAGCGGGATGGGACGGTACCTCGACTTCTACGCCCCCACCAGTTCCCGGAACCTGGTCAAAGTCTTCAGCGCCAACTGTGAGTGCCTCGTCGAAGAGCCTGTCGACGCCCCCACCCGCTTCGTCCTGCTCGGTGAGTGCGACCCGCACGCGTCCTCGATACCGGAACATGAACATCACTGTTGCGAACCGAGCACTGTCCAGAGCGCATCACGTCAGACTCAAGACTCGGCAAACGTCAACAACAAGGTGTGGGTACCAGCAGCGACGCACTTGTGTTTATTGAGAATTTCGCGGAGTTGATGCAGCGTGCGATTGCCGTTATCCGTCAAGCACTCTCTTTCATGAGTCAGCACACCGAACCGGGGATGATGGGCACGCGCACGCGGAGTAGGTACGCACATGATAAGTCCGACAGAACCATGCGCAAGCACCTCGTACGTTGTCAGCTGGCCCGCCCCGTCCTTCCCACCGGCAGCCTAGCACCACAGAGAAGACCAGCATAGAACGAAGCAGAATGCGGAACATGCGGGCACAACACGAGTAAATTATCCAAGTCAGCCCACGTATGAAAAAAAAAACCAGTGGCACGGTCCGACGCGAAAAAATACACATACGTACCTTCTGTAATGCATTCTCGATGTTCGCCTTAGGCACGCCATCTGCGCGCGCCTTTCTGATAACGTTGAGGAGCGCAATGTTCTTATCCGGGTCAGCGGAACCGCCATCTGAGGGGTACACGTGATAGCACCATCGGAATCTGTAAGTTCTATGCTTGCGGGGAAAGGGTGGCAGGAACGGGCGTGGGACAGACTCACGGCGCGCAGCTATCATGATATCCTGGACACGCCGTGTTAAGGATGTCTACGTCTTTAAAGGGCACTGTCGTTGCTTACGCGGAAGGCTCGTGCGTAGACTTGGCCGCGACGCTGGTCATTGGTGCCCTTCTTTTGTTGAATCTTTGACCACTGGTAGAGAACGCGCGACACGGGTAAAGATTGAGAGGACTCGTATCCGAAGGTAAACGAGTGCGCACTTTGTTGTGACCAGCATAGACAGGCACAGTAGTGGAGACCAAGCGAATTTTAGGGTTCAAATTGTGACTTAGAAGCGGTATTCGTGTGCGTGGCAGAAGCATTGATTAATACTGTATTGATCCCAAGACGAGCCGGAGCGAGTTTTGATATGTCACGTGCGACTGGATGCTACACGTCACGTGATCTGCCGATGCCCCTCTGGGCCTTTCGACGCTCCTTTCTGATCACCGACGCCTAGGTTCAGCAAGGTGGGACCGGACACTCATCGTGCTTTGTGCTGGGGTGACTGAAAGGATGCTAGATGGGCTGCCTATGCGTCTCTCACTGCCAATGGTGGGGATTGGCCACATGCCTCTAAACGCCTCTGGCGGTTGACGAGAAGTGGTGGGGTGATATGGTTTAGAGTCTTGGGACTTTAGGCCACGAACTAGGAGAGTTAGCTCGATAGGACTCTTGATGTTTCAGTTGAGATTCTCACGCTGGTTGCCAAGAATGAGGGTCTGCAAGAGGGATTCGCGCAATTACAAGGCCATCGCTACAGAGAAGCGACATTTTTTCCCTCTTATTTTGTTTCGTTGACCCGACATTTGATCAAATGGAATTGAACGCAGGATGTCTGGGCTGAAGTGACGGAGTGATCGTAACATCGATCATCAGTGGAATGACCGATAAGTTGGACTCCACTTATCCACTTTTGCCCCCCGTGTTACCTTAATACTTCCAAGTACTCTGTGCAATTTCAAGCGAATCATGTGCCTACACCCTTCGCCACGGATAGGGTGAGTGAATATCATGTGCCTTAACTTAAAAAAACCTTCTCTCGTTGCAGTCACTGCCCTGCTTGGTCCAGAACTCGGAGTCCAGGTCCCAGGATGGCGTATTCACCCGAAAGTGCTGTAAGTGACATCGGTTGTCCCCCGCTTCTTTCGAAATTTTACACAGCCGCGTGCTGGCAAAATGGAGAAAATGACGTATCCAGAAAGCGAAGCTCGACCAGGTTTTCAGTTGACCGTTCTATCTCAACGTAAGCATTAGTGACGGCTGGTCATTGATGTCCCAGTATCCACTCGGGAACTGCACCAACGCAGCATTGATCCATAGAACCGAGGGAAAAAGCGGATTGGCACTGTGGATAGTGCTCATGGCTTGTAGAAGCGGTCTTGTTTGGTTCTTCTTCCCACCCAAACGCACTGGCAGCACTGTAACGGACTGAGACCGACTCCGCTTTGGGTATCATGGCGCTTCGGATCGCCGCCGACGGCTAGGTTTGGCAAGACCATTCCAATCCGCGGTGAAAAAGGATGAAAAGTGAGAGGAGTGCTCATACGTCCCTCGCTGCCAATTGTCAGGATCGGCCAAGTAGGACGCTCCACGCATGACAGGGCTCTTTGGAATCTCATCAAGCTGCCAATAAGGAGACTCGGGTCGATAGGACTCTTTCTGGTTGCCAACAACGGGTTGGTCAGAGGAATTTGCACAATTACAAGGCTATCGCTATTACTGCAAGAAGCGACAATTTTCCTTATTGTCTTTTTCGTTGGCCCGATATTCGATCAAGTAGCATTGAGCTCAAAATGTCTGTACTGAGATCACCGTGAAGGATCATTAGTGATATGAACTTGCTTTCAATCCGATCGGATGGTAACCATAGCCAAAGGGTTATTCTACTACGGCGACCTCAGGTAACTGGCCAGACGACCGCCACGATATTAATTGAGAAGTGGCTAGTATCAGCTGCTCAATTTGATCTCGTGTTGCATGATATGGAGAAGAATTGACAATTACGCTATCCATGTCAATACCGGTGGCCAATACCGGTCACCACGCAAATAAACAGTCGATCATGCACGAAAATGATCCCCGTTTCAACGTCATCCTACCCCGTTTCTCCGTAGTTTTCATGACGACACCCTTGAGGTGGTGGCCCGATTATCTCGGGGTTGTGCCTGAGATCGCTGTGCTCGCATTGTAAATAACATACTTTTCTCGTGTGCGTGCTTCTTCCTGCAATTTATTCGCATCCCATCTATGATGCCTATCTTCATTTTTTGGTGTAGAGGGAATGGCCGTGACCTTCGCGATTTTACAGGGAAGAAAAAGAATGCGATGTGAAAAATAAAGTGAAATAAAACATCAACTCGTGAACCTGGGGAAGGGGGTATCTCATCGTCCAGCCAGCTGGGCTAAACGTACATGCCGTCCAGGGCAATTCATATTTGTGTGAATGCGCATGCCCCACATGCATTCCCTCACGATGTGTCGCAACCGGGCGTGGTCTACACCTTTTAAAGCATGAGGAAAGGGGAGAATGGTGCATACTGTAGCCAAGGAATGCCACCAGTGCGTTCACTTGTCTACTGTCAGCCCACGAACAACCGGAATCTAGTAATAGCAACACGCACGAAGTCCCACAGTGTGCCGAATGCAGGAATACCCGCTGCCTTGCAGCCCTGCATGATTTCGGAATTACCATTGTAGTTCGACGTGATGAAAACGACTGCAGAGGAAACACTTCAGCACTGGCACGGCCCATGTAGGACGCATGACAAGACCTTCAGCGCCCCAAGAATAATAGGCTTGTTTCAGGATCTTCATCGTATCTGGCCTGCGGCCGAGGAGTTTTGAATCCCACAGCATGAGACGATGTGGCTCAATGTGGCGGTAGATAAGGCCGCTGATAGTTGGGCCAAATGTCTTTTCTTGATCCGAGCCTACGTACGGACAGAACAGACCTCGAACGTCAAATAGACTGTTATCCGAGCGTCTTGTTCTCTGTACTCACCAATCCAGATCAAGTACCTGGACCCAGCTGGTCAGCAAGGTCTCAACCGGGTGGATCGCAACGAATCTCACCAATGAGGAGACTGAAGGCAGGTGGATAGGGCAGCCCCGATACCTGTACCGGTGCATATTCGAATACCGCGTTTGTATAGCGTGGAAGTGTTGGATACACCTGCGAACTGGAAAGGCGTTACAGACCGCCCGGCGCGGGGCATGGTAGTGGATGGGGCCGCTCACCTTGAGCTCACGTGTCCAAATTTTCTGTGGAGGGTCGTTGACGAGAGCGCGGGTAAAATTGCCTTGTACACGATCCTTGAGAAGTATGACACGAAAGGCAAGACTCCGATTTACCTTGAACACCACAAATCATGTAGTGGTACTTGGCGTGGGTACCCTCACTGATGCAACTCTTGAGGAGATCCGTCCATATCCAAAACATTTCTCACTCGCCTTACGATCCCGAATGCGTGATATTCCATAATTGCCGAACGACTGATTCGTCCAAGGAGTCCCTGCTGCATCCCACGTTTGAAGCGAAGAATGGCAACTTTGGGCGATGGCTGGTTTTTGTATTCGGATACCGAACTCTCACACCAGTACCATGAGGAAGGCTTACCAATTCAACATCTACAGGGACTTGGCGAACGCACAGCCAAGGGAGGAGAGTGCTGACGGAGCGAGTGAGCTCGACCCGAGGTTACGGGTACCGAAGTTTACTCACAATGTCGTCATGCCCACTGCATACCAGAAATCCTGCTGGCGGAGGATGTGCACTGCATTCAAGTTCCAACTCCGGCTCTCGAAGTTGTACGAGTCACCAAGGATGGTAAAGCCCCCTGAGAAGCAGTCGTTAATATGTGGGACTCCTGCAAAGTCACGGTAGATACCCGCTCACAGGTGAGGATGAGACCAAGCCAGCCAACGAACCGATGATGGCGCTCGAAAACACTGAGGATAAGTTAGTCACGGTATCGTCACGGTCATAGCAGGAGCGAACACCCACTTGTGGTGGGTATTCCTCAGCCAGGGAATCGCGCTCAAGATGACGATGACGATAGCGACGTTGGTAACCGTCCCAGCGATGAGGATAAGCTCGGGGGTGATGGAATAGCGTCGGAAGTTGTTTACAACCTTGAGTATGAGCCAGCCAGTACCCGACAGTGCACAACCGCTATGAATGCCTCCGAGATGCTACGATGCTGCCGTGAAATTCGGTTCATGCTTTCGGAGACAAGAACGAAGTACCTGAAGAACAGACGTGCAGCCAAGCCTCCACCACAACGGCGACCACTGATAAACGATAAATGATGAGCGCTGAACTCGAGATAGCGGCTAAAAAACGCTACGATAGTCACCTTGGCAAAGCAGGTGGTTACAAACCAATACAGGAACCGGCCAAAGAGTTCGTTGCGTATGAGTATGGCGACGTTCAAGTTTCCGAGTGCCATGGCGCCAGTCCATTCCTTGGCGTACGGGAAATGGCCAGACGCTGCGAGGGCAATTCCAGCAGAATTCAAGGCGACCACAAACGTAAAAAGCTTCCTAAATAAATAGAACACAGAAGCAAGAATTAGAAACGCGGCTAGTTGATTGACTCGATCGACACGCACCTGTATGTGTTGAACCACAGTGTCCAGAGTATCCATTTGGAAATCTTCTTCTTCGGCTTCGCGGGTAGTCTGGTTAAGATTACATTGCTGACGGGAACAACTTCGGTAGACGCGGCAGCTGCGCATTTGGCCCTAACAAATGTCACGATGGTAACAGCTTTTGGAGGAGCTTCGAGAGTGCCCTTCTCCGCCTCGTGATAGTAATCCGGTGCGCCTTCGGGAGGGAATGAAGTCATAGTGCAAGAGAAAAGAATGAAACTAAAAGAATGGAGTGGGCGTAAATCTAACTTGGACTACGCAATAGATGGACGGAGGAAGGGGTGTGTGCATAGATAGACCCGTTGATAACGCAGGCTTCTTATGGCTGTGGGACCTCGCCATGAGGTCAGCTTAAATTGGGGTATGGAAGATTTGTCTATTTAGGACAACCTCCTGTAGACCGACAGCCAAACAGAGCGGCACCAGGCGCACTTTGCTGGGATAATGATCAAGCCCGGGGTATGAGTACAACGTCTAATGGCGCTGACCCGTGCCTCAATCTGTTGGTTGACATGGCAGAGACGCGGGATTTGACTCCGTTTCACCAGCCGCACCCTTCCTGCCGCGTCGATGGCAGCGCAATAGCCTAAGTGGCGGTCCAGAGCTGGATTCTAGGGTACGAACAGAATTTTGGCGGGGATCTGCGATGCGCGATGAATAATGACCAGAAAATGTGTGTTGGCTGCCTAGAAGAAGTGTCTCCAGACAAGAGGTGCCAGTGTTTTGTATGCCGCAAAGCCCGTGACCATATTGGAATATTATAAGATGTGTTGAGTCCGCGGAGTGGCTATCGTCGGCTAGCTCAGCCAGGTGCCCGAGTGCGAGGGCCTCGGATTTGTCTGGTCCGTTGTGAGGTGTTCTTAGCAGACTCATGCTGGTACTGAACGACCCCGTGATGATGACTCTTCCGAGTCAACACTGGTACTCGGCTCGCTTGCTCCGTGCCGCCGGTTGCTCAGCACACCCGTTTCTCAGTGCATACTTGAGTCGTGAGCGCAGGCTGACCACTAGGTAAACTAATGTAACGAGATTGTCCTTGACTCGGAAATGGCACCAAATGTGTTTCATGGTTGGTTTATGCTAACTGAACGAGAACGAGCGAGTAAAACAGGCTGCGAACAAAGGGCATTGTTTCTACGGCGGCGTATTCATAGGAGGAAGTATGAAATGCTACTTAATTTTCGCCGTGGGGAAGCAAACTGAAGTGAGGTGAGTCCCGCACGCTCATCTGCCATGCGAGGTCTGATATTTCGACATATTACTACCTAGAAAGGTGGAATATGCTGTCGTCCTGTGAACTTGGACAACAACACCGCGCGTCGGTTGGCGAGCCCACTTCGCTACACATCAATTTCTAAAACTCCTTGAACTACTGAAACCATGTATATTATTTGTGGTGGTTGCGAAGTGATCGGACGAGGGCTCTGTTCGAAATGACAATACAGGAATAGTACTAAGTATGGGATGACCTCCGAGTCGCTGGGAAAGAGGACTTGCCCGGCCGTCGACAATACGACTGATCAATACATATTACTGCTGTACTGTAGTGATTAAGTATCACCGGAGGATTGATGAAGGACACTACAGGGCACCCATCCGGAATATCGAGTGAAAATTGGAGGCAACCATTGAAAAAAACTGATACACTCCGAAGTACATACGCAGGCGAACGAAAGAGCTTTGATGCGTTGGTACCTGCCAGTCAAAAAAAAAAAAGTATTATACAGTCTTGTTATCGATATGACGAGGAAACGATCTGAGTTTAGGGTGCCACAGACTCGGACAGGTGTCCCGAAACAGTCACTGCTCTTCTTCTGCGAAGTCTCGAAGGTTTTTCAGCTGCTGCGAAATCTCCTCTTTGAATATGGCTATCTCTGTGCAGTTCTTGACTATGGCGCGGACAGTCTCATCTCGTAGGCGTGTCACCTTTTCAACTTGCTCTCCATACCTGGCCGTAAAGAGCGCCAATGAATGGAAAGCAGTAGGGACTAAAGTTAGTACGTACCCTATCTGTAGGGCTTGCAGTCGGGCTCGAATGCCGGCACTGCTGGAAAGGGCTGCTGTCCGCGCTTGGCCGAGGTCCCGCTCGAGACGCGATATTTCGGCGTTGCTCACAAGAGCCTCACGCTGTGCGACCTATAGCAGCAATGTCAGACCAGGTATGGGTCGGCATAAGTTCGAAAGAGAAACGACTCACCTCCCGGAGGTCATCAGCCTGTTCATTGTTTACCGTTATCTTCTTTTCCATTTCGTTCATTTCGTCTTCCAAGTTCTCGCACTCCGAAATTAACTGATCGAGTTCATGATCTACCTTGGTGCGCTCACGCTCGACCGCCGCGCGCTCGGCTCGTTTGTCCTCGATGATAGCATTGAGCGTGGGCTTTATGACCTGGCGAACGTCCGGACCCTTTAATAAGCCTTCTGGCTGCGATGCCGCTGTGTTCAGCTCCACTTTGAGATCGATCCCTTGCCATGGAGGAGGAAGTGGCGGGAAGAGCCCTAAGTTAGAGAGGAGTCTTATGTAGGTATCGACTGCCTCCTCTGCGGCGGCCCCACGGTTGGCGACAGCAACCTCGAGTGAAAGAATGGTCTTCTGTGCTTCGGCGATTTTGACCTTTAAGTCCTCTAGATTTCGGGAGAGTTGGTCATGTTCCGTATTCATACGCAGAACGTCCTCCGGGGAAATATTCTGTTCTCTTACAACTTCCGAGAGTCGCCCTTCTTCGGCTTTCAGCTGCTCCAGGTTGGACGCTGACAGATAAACAATTCAGTTTGCAATGGTTCCCAAGATCGATGGAACACTCACTCTGCTGCGCGATGTCTGTCTTGAGATTTGCGATATGACTAATGAGTGTCTTTTTTCTCCCTTCCCAGCTACGAATGCACTCCAGGAACTTCTCGCGGTCTCTTTGAAGGAATTTATTGTCAGTGCGTAGCTTGTCAATTGGTGCCTTGCGGTGTGTCAGCTAATGGTGATTGTGGGAGGTTCGGAGCATATGCGTACGGGAGCGGACTGTAGTTGCTCTAACTCTGCCCTCACTTTCACAAGCGCTGCCTTCCGTTCTGCCAAATTGGCGGCAATAGGCACGTTCTTCTTGGCTATCGCAGCTCAGCACCGTCACTCCAGTCAGGTGGACCAGAAACTCACCATATCGTTCTTCTAGCCTTTGTTCATGAACCTCGTAATTATCAGACCCTGCGAAAAAGTCTTCGTACGCCTCCGAATAGTAGACGAATGCGAGAGCGGCATGGTAATTAGGATCATCGAATTCCTCGGGAACCAAATCAGGGTCCTGTAGTGTAGGGTGCTCGCTCTCTAAATAATGCAGCCTGGCCTGGAGAGACGAACAGTAAGGAACTGCTCGGAACGAGAGAAATCCTTCATGACGGACCTTGCATATGACCGTAAGCCAATGCAGAACACCCATCAAGGAGGGCCAGGAGTGCATACTCGCTGGGGCGGCAAGCCATTTGGGGTCTACCTGTCCGACGAACGGGTACCGGACGCATTTCAAGGCAGTAATGAACTCGTCTTCAAACCGCGCTTGAGAATCGAACGGGTAGTCCTGATCGAGCATGGAGTACAGATATTGGAATATATTGCGATACTCCTTTGCGGTAATGTTCGCCAGAATATGCATTGATATGTCGTAGTTGGCGCTCTGGAGCCAACTGACAAGCTCTTGTCGCATCTTAGTTTGGTATTGGCGATCGCGGAGGGGACGAGGGTCCTTTACGGGCTGATTGACAGCCGGAAGAAGTGCGCCGGCCCCGCCCCCCCAGAGCGAGCCTCTGCGTGCGCTCCTATCGCCAATAAGCAAAACACGCACAGCAGGACGGTGAGGGCAAAAAAACACTACGATTTCAGAGGTGTGGGGCCATGCTTTGAAGCGCTTGCAAGGAGTGGGTTCAAATTCTGTGACCTGTATATTGACTGCCTAGGATTCGTCGACGGCACCGCGTGGATTGTGGGGGTAAAGGCGGCACGGACAGGCCCGGCTATGGAGAGCCTATTGCTGTGGGTGGATTTCTTCATGGAGGATGAGGGTGCTGCCATCGGTATACCCGACCTCCCGCTTTCTTGCAAAGACTGGAGTACGGTGCGACGTGGAACCTCGGACATCGTTTGGTTTGGGGGACGAGGGGCGTTGGCGATGACATTGACGAGGAGGGACGCGTTGAAGATAAAACGCACGACACGATCACGTGAATTACTATAATCGAACAATACCAGGCATGTGACACGTTTGCGTCGCTTCTTGAATCATCACACTTCACCCTCTTGAATGGAAAGATGACGAACCTGGTGAAAACGGACCTTTTTGGCGGCGCTATCACAGCTAGTCTTCCAAAAGACTTTTTCGATGCTTCGTATGTGATTGACAGTCGATCCAACTCTGGCACTCTTCCAACCAATCTTGACCTCATAGCTTACTTCGTCAAGTCCCTGATACGCAGGAGGTCTACCTCTCCCCAGACTCAGACAATAGCATTATTGTAGAGGTTCTCGAGAGAGTCCCCAAAAGCGACTCAGCTGAGGCGGCAAGGTCTACGGTCCACCCTCGAGCTCCAGTGAATGTTCCTCCTTGTGTTAACTTAACTCTCTCCCGTCCTTCAGGTTCCACTTCGAAGCTATTTCCCATGACAATGATGCTGTCTCCTCATCCGTGGATGACGTGAATGAGATTCCTATCGATCAGATCAATGAGATTCCTTCCATCGTTGTCTTGAGTGGTCGGCAAGGCGTAAGGAAGTTCAACAAGACCTCGGTTGATGACGTCCGGATCTTCGTGGCCTTATACCGACTGAAAGAAAGGGGCGTTAAGGGCGTTGATCTAGTTCTGTCCCTCAATTTCCCCATGAAGACCGGTGACGATGTCATCCGCACTGAGGAGCAGTACAATGTAGCTAAAGATACATTCCTTTCTATCGCCAGCACTTTACATGTTATTGACTTTGGTTTATTTGCGTAATTTGGGGCTAGGCCCTAGGGGGCCCACTGTATCAGATTTCTGTACGTAAATTTCCAATGGGATGAAGTCGTGTATATCAATTGTCTGGGCACACTCAGCCCTCGTTGCCTCCACAATCACGATATGGCGCTCATTCTGATCGTGACTCACCCCTGGACTGACTCAACTGAGTCAACCCACCTTCTTTTGGCACGTTATCACAAGGGTTTTTTTGCCTTGCTAGGCAACTGAGTAGTGTTCACGGACCTCACCATTGTTAACAGAGTTCTAAGCGCGCACTCACTGGCAGCTGACCGCTCATCCAAACATAGATGTGATTCTGTGACCAGAGAATCAGAGAATTACCATCATGACCAGTCCAACTCCGAAAGGGCGTACAAGCTATACCACCCAAGGTATATACAATCGTGAGAATCGATATCGATACAGGTCAGATGAGGGAAGCAAAGAAACAAGGACACGGATTTGGTTACATGTTGAGCGCTAACGCTCTTTTGGGAGTGGTGGATAGGCACAACAACCCCGCACCAGTTTTACCTACTGTCTTGCTCTGCTTCTGCCTCGGGCTCTTCGTCAATACGCTCATGGACAGGTGCATTCTGCGCTTCCGCGGCCGCTTTTGCTTCTCGCTTGCGTCTCGCCGACTCTTTGAGCTTGTCCCAGCGCTCTCGGAATTTCGCAATCATGGCTTTCTGTACGACAGACGCTCTCAGCGAAGAGGATAACTCGTCAAACGGGACACCGACCTGCTTCTCGTTTTCCACACGCACAGTGCGAAGCTCCTCCTCAACTTCCTTAACTCTACGAGACAGCTGTGCCTCTCTATCTCTGTTCGTACTGATAGGAACTACGGGGGGCGGAGGAGGAACTAGATTGAGATTGAGACTGTTGAGGTCAAACGTAGACTGGCCAGTTCGCTGAGCCACGTGCAGGGAAGCACCCATTGCCCTGTGTGCCTACAATTTCGGTGATGAGCGCGCTGGAGATGGCGTTGTATCAAGGTGCGTCAAAAGTACCTCCCGCCGTGCAACTGCGATGTTTTCTCGAAGCTGCTGATCCTGTTCTTGTCTCAATTTCAGCATCCGTTCAGCATTTTCTAGTCGCTTTTGCATCCCTTCGAGTTCGGAGCGAAGGGTATTGTTCTCCTCCTTAAGTGCCGAATGGGAAGGCTCAGATTTCGAGGGGATAAAGCAAAACGAATCGGACGAGTCGTAATCTTTATGGTTCGTGTTACCTTGGATCGTAGCTCATCAATCAAGCTCACCTTCTTCAGCTATCTCGTCAAATTCATTCCGGATGTCGATCACCGATTGCCTCAAGTGAGACGACTTGGCAGCGTCGAGGCCGTGCGGATCGTCAAGTGTCGTCGGGGAGGTGCCGTCTGGCGACTGGGCTTTTGAGCGACCACCAAGGAGTGCGCGTCTGTGGCGCACGCTGCCGTCGGTATCGGTGTCGCTGCTGTAGCTGCCATTCCGATTCAGCTCTCGCTGCGGGGATTCCGTAAGGCCAAGCGAGGCGGTGGCAAACGCTAAAGGTTGAGAGACGTAATCGAGTTGCTCCATGGCCTTCCAAAACGTGTTAAAGGCATCGCCTGCATCCGTCGACTGCATGCACATGATGTTGGGTAAGAGAAAGTTCAGAGGCGAAAGCACGTGGCACAAACCTGTTGTCCCAAGAGCATGAAGGACTCGTCAACCTGGGAGTCAGGAAGTCGTTCCTTCGGATATCCCAAGGGTGATGGTGAAGATCTGTGAGCGGTGGGAGCAGAGGCGGGTGATGGGCGCAGCGGCGTCGGCTTTTGAGGGAGTGACGGATCTATGCCCTCTTCTCGAAGCGCAGCGATCCTTCTTTGTAGCTCTTTTGCCGCCCTGGTGTGTTCGTTGTAGAGCATTCTTAATGTTCTTCTCGTCTGTAAGTCGGTGTGAGTGGGGTGTTGCGCGAATACGATTAGCAAGTCACGCGAACGTTTTCGTCGTTCGACGCCTCTATACATAGTTGAAATGCATCGGCAGACTTTTGATGCTCCTCAGCGGCGGGGATGAGAAGGCCTTTGGCGATGTATTCGTCAGCATTAGTTGCATGTTGGTGTGCCTAGGAAACGAGTAAGCTAAGAGGCTGTACAGTCGCGGATAATGAGATAAGTATTACCGTATTCAAGGGGGGCGTGGTACTGGACATGAGGACGTTGTAGAGGAGCGGGAGAGAGGATAGATATTTTTGAGTAAAATCAAAGCAAGCGACAGGATGACGATGCGAGCAGTTAGCCTCACTCATCGGATCCATTAACGGCATCAAAAAAAGTAATCCATGGCGCGGTACAGCGGCCCGCCCAAGAGTCCTGCTTTGGGGCCCTCCATGGCAGATATGCCCAGACATTGAGAATTAGACTAGCACAGTACTAGTACTGACTGACAGCCAAATCTTATCGTGTAGACGAAATCAATATCGCATACATTTCTACGGCACTGGTCGACTACGACATGGGCACAGAACGTACAAACACAATTCGTTATGCACCGTTTAGCCCCAGTCCTCTACATCAGATCAACCCTTGCTAGCTCAAGAGCTGATCCAAGGGCTGCGATGGTGAGCCGGATTTCGCTATCTCGGCAGCCCAAAATCACGGCCTACAGAGGTCCGGAAACCACGAGGAAACGAAAAAATCCGGACAGGACAAGATGGTGCGTGCACATCAGCGTCGGAAGGCTTTCCAGGTGACCCCACTCAGCAGTTGGGGATATCACAGCCTTGTATCCTCGCCGTAAGCCCCGTCTCATCTTGAATGTACTGCCACCTCAGGCTGAGAACCCGAAAAGGGAGCCTTCGAGTCCGAGTCTACATTAGTTCCCGTCGCGGAAAAAGACGCATCTAAATCGTCTGCCGCGCGCAGCGAAACTCCCTTCCTCTTCGCCTCGCAAAGTGGCAATGGCCCATTCCAATCAGAAGAGCCATCGGGCGACACCCCACCCTACGTTGAAGACGATCCGTTCGAAAGCGCTTTTATGGAGAGCATCAGCATCGGTTTCGTGCCAGTGTACAGGCCATACGTGACTGAGCCAATCGCGCCTTGCACAGGCTTTGCGATGCAAGCAGAGATCGTCCAGCACACGAGCAAGTTCGCAGAGTTCCGAAAAGCGCAAAGGCAGGCGTTGCCCCAGAGAGAGAGAAAGGCTAAGGAGTCCAAAGGAGGGGTGTTCTTCGCATCTCGGGAGCGAGGCTCAAGTCCTTCGGTACGTGAGACCGGCCGTTTTGTTTTGCGGTCGTCTCTGACTGTAGGTCGTCCATAGAAGGTGAACGTTTCGGACGACGCGCGTTCCTCTGATTGTCCATCACCACAGAAAGCTCCCTTTGATTATCTGAGGGTAGAAATACCTAGTGTCAGCATCGTAATTCCTAGTATGGAGGACAGTCTGTAAATTTCTTATTGCGTAGTCTGATCTGAGAGAGATGAATCGAGTCAACCTACCCTCGGCATCTCCCGACTGATACACTCGCGTGTTTTGGACTTACGCACACATCTTGCGCGAATCTTCATGTCTATCTTTCAACGCGATCCAAGGGCAGGTGCTTTCCTAGGGGGAGATAGGGTCTCCGGGCAGGACATTCGTGATCAGAATGGTGCGTTCAACACCGCGATTCACCCCCGACATCTCCAACTCAAGCGCCACTCCAGTGGTCGCCGCACAGACTATTGCAAACATCGTAAAAAGTTCCCTTGGTCCGTTGGGCCTCGATAAAATGCTGGTCGATAACATTGGCGTATGTTTCATTCAATCTTGCGAATCTCCTTCGTTCAACACTCATATGGATACAGGAAGTCACGATATCAAACGACGGCGCCACGATCCTTTCTCTCCTTTCCGTAGAACATCCCGCTGGCCGTATTTTTGTAGACCTTGCACAAAAACAAGACAAAGAGGTAGGCGATGGCACGACTTCTGTCGTGATCATCGCTGCGGAGCTGCTACGCCGTGCAAACGAGCTCGTAAAAGCAAAAATTCATCCTACCACTATCATCACGGGATATAGATTGGCATGTCGCGAGGCTGTGAGATTTATGCAAGATCAGTTAAGCATAAAAGTGGAACGCCTAGGTCGGGATGCACTAATAAATGTCGCAAAGACGAGCATGGCAAGTAAAGTCATTGCGTCGTGAGTACCTCACTTTGCTGATGGTGTTGGATCTCGGTCACTTAACCTTGGGTTAGTGATGATGACTTATTCGCCCCCATGGCGGTGGATGCCATGTTGGCAGTCAAGACTGTCAATACCCGCGGCGAAACGAAATACCCTGTCAAGGCCGTGAATGTGTTGAAGGCTCACGGACGGAGTGCCCGAGAATCTCTCTTTGTTCAGGGCTATGCGTTAAATTGTACCGTTGCTAGCCAAGGTGTGTCTAGTTCATCATGGTGATGGTTTATGGAGTCTAACATATCTACCATTAGCGATGAAGACGCGGATCACCAATGCCAAGATCGCATGTCTCGACATTGACCTTCGCAAAACACGCATGCAGTTAGGCATTCAAATCTTAGTTGATGATCCGGAGCAACTTGAGGAGATTCGCAAGCGGTAATCAAATACCAATGGTTCTCTTGTTAATTGTATTAATAATTTCACCAGGGAGTCCGAAATCACGCTTGAGAGGATCCGAAAAATTCTGGCCGCTGGTGCAAATGTCGTCCTGACCACCAAGGGAATTGATGACCTTGCGTTGAAAGAGTTCGTGGAGGCCGGTGCCATGGCCGTCCGTCGGTGCAGAAAGGAGGACCTTCGTCGGATTGCCAAGGCTACCGGTGGTCAACTGGTTTCGAGTTTGGCGAACCTAGAAGGAGAGGAAACGTTCGAGACAAGCTATCTTGGCACCGCAGAAGAAGTTGTGCAGGAGCGCATCTCAGACGACGAACTCATTCTCGTAAAGGGGATGAAGGTGGTCAACTCGGCTTCTGTTATCCTTCGTGGGGCCAACGACTACATGCTTGATGAGATGGAACGCGCGTTGCATGATACTTTGTCTGTGATTAAGAGGACACTGGAGAGCGGGAGCGTTGTGCCTGGTGGAGGCGCAGTGGAGTCGGCATTAAGCATATATCTAGAAAACTTCGCAACAACCCTGGTACGTTTTTCCCATCGATACCCGCATTGGAATGGTGATATCACATCTTACTCATCATAGGGCTCGCGTGAGCAATTGGCTATCGCGGAGTTTGCAAGCGCTCTTCTCGTGATCCCGAAGACCCTCGCGGTGAATGCGGCCAAGGATGCGACCGACCTTGTGGCGAAGTTGCGTTCCTATCACAACTCGGCTCAAAATGCGCCCGCCGGAGACCCTAAAAAGGTCCTCTTGCGCTATGGACTGGACCTACTGAACGGGGATGTGCGAGATAACGTCACTGCTGGCGTCCTCGAACCCACCATTAGCAAGGTTCGGAGCCTCAAGTCTGCGTTCGAGGCAGCCGTTTCGTTGCTGCGGATTGATGACGCAATCCAAGTTGCGCCAGGTAGATCTTAATTCATTCTAAGGGATGAAAGTTCGGATGCTGATGAATGCCTTGACAGAGCAAAAACCGGAGCGTGATGGCCATGGTCATTAGTAGCACATGTAGTACGAATAAAGTAAAGAACGGTTTCCCTCAGCCACAAAGGACGCGTACATCACGTGATTTCCGAGTGACACGGGTTGATTTAGACGCACGCACTCTCCTCAGGTTTGCAAACGCTCCCTCGCGGACTACGTCCTATTCCATTCTGCGCTTTCTTCATTCACCGCATCCCGTAACGACACACTGTACGATTTTAGTCAAGCCTGAACGCGTCTTGCGCTCTGCCTCGAACGCATGCGGTCGCATCAATCCGAGTCGCCTCATCCCCCAACCTACTTGCCCCACCTTTCCAAGCGCTTCAATTCTCTCATTTGGGCATGCCTCGACGCCGACCTTAACCAGTCCGCCGTATTTTACGCGGAGCGATATTTCGCGCTCGATCACGGGAATCACGACGCGCGACATCTGTACGCGACCGTTATGCTGCGCGCCAACCAGCCCCATTCGGCGCTGCACCTCGTGACCCTTCCTCAAGACCAGCGATGCAACGGCTGCTTGGAAATCAAGGCCAAGTGTTGCTCCAACTTGGGGAGGCATCGACAGGCGCGGGAGGCGTTGGAGGATATCCTGAAGAACCCTGTTGATGCCTCGCCGTGTTCGTTTGTTCTCTATATGTGACAGCGTGCCTGATTTTACCCGCCTTTTCTACTTGGCACAGTGTCACAAGAACAGCGACCGGCGCGGACCTTTTCCAAGGAGGCGGTACTACACTGCCGGTCTGGACTCACCGCACTGAGGGGCAACCTACCAGACCAGGCCCATGCCAGTCTCCTTCAAGCGTTGTCCCTCGACCCCATGATCTGGGAGGCCTTTGAAGGGCTATGTAGCTTAGGTGAAAGCGCCCGTCGGATCTTGTCCCAATCCCTGGTTAATGTCCCGTTCGCTTTGCAGGATCCTTACCAGAGATCGAGGATCTGTTCCCTTCACGCCCCCCGCCAATCAAGCGTACTTCACCAGATGAACAGCTGACAACCAAGACTACACAGCCTCCACGTCCGACCGCTACCGGAGCCGGCTTTTTCACACCTGACACTGGCAACACCGGAAACCTGTTCCGAAGACCCGAACCTGTCAATGCGCTCCCTGTCCGCATGGGGCGACTAGGAGGTCCTCGAGATTCCATGTGGGCTGCAGCACATTTACGCCCCTTTCTAAACACTAATATCGCGTTTTACAGGCTAACCGACGACACGGTTTCACATCTGCCCGAAATTTCGCTCCTCCAAGCTCACCAGCGCGCCAAAGGAGCCGTCATGCTCTCCTCTCGCGCCCTGTCTTCCGCGGATGAGGGCGGGCCTGCTCCCAAAAAGATACGCTCCAAGATGCGTGGGCCGGAGAAGGAAGCGAAACCGGTGGCTTCCAAATCGGTGGCCGCGGCGGACGACGCACGCTCAAAAAAGGCACGCGCACGCCCGGCCTTGACTCTTGTTAACCTCTTCTCATCT
>Ga0209488_10000626_pt1 | contig 29939 bp, 27 predicted proteins | sample Rivendell_Oct201_8_FD_188349 | JGI IMG/M metagenome (GOLD analysis project Ga0209488, IMG submission 188349) | Vadose zone soil microbial communities from the Eel River Critical Zone Observatory, Northern California, USA -... | ecosystem: Environmental > Terrestrial > Soil > Vadose zone >...
GTCCCAGTCACCCGGATAAGCGGAGCCGATTGCGATCTTGATGTCCTCGGCGGTCCGCTCGCCGAGGAAGAGGTTGTACTCGCGCCGGGCGAACGCCACGATGTCCTGGTCCATCTCGTCGCCGCCGATCCGGATCGAGCGCGACACGACGATTCCGCCGAGGCTGATCACGGCAACTTCGGTGGTCCCGCCGCCGATGTCGACGATGAGGCTGCCCGACGGCTCGCTGACCGGGAGGCCGGCGCCGATCGCGGCGGCCATCGGCTCCTCGATGAGGCGGGCCCATCGGGCGCCGGCGTTGAGTGCCGCGTCGCGAACGGCCCGCTTCTCGACTTCCGTCACGCCGGACGGGATGCCGAGAAGCATCCGCGGACGAGGGATGAGCCCGATCCGGTCGTGGACCTTGTGGACGAAGTACTTGATCATCTGCTCGGTCACGTCGAAGTCGCTGATGACGCCGTCGCGGAGCGGCCGGATCGCGATGATGCTCGCCGGCGTGCGCCCGACCATCCGCTTCGCTTCCGCCCCGATCGCGAGAACGACCTTCGTCTTGGCGTCGATCGCGACCACCGACGGCTCGCTCATGACGATCCCGCGATCACGGACGTGGACCAGCGTGTTGGCCGTCCCGAGATCGATCCCGATGTCGCGGGAGAAGAGGCCGAGGAAGCGGTCGAGCATGTGCGGGCAGGTCCTTCGTGCGGTTGGGTCGCGTCCGGTCGGTTCGCTGCGGCTCCACGGTGCCGGGGCACTGCTGGATCGCGCGCTCGGGTCAGGCGGGGAAAGCCCGTGCAGTATACCCGGGCTGCCCGGACGCGCCGGACGGCCCTCGACCCGGCGGCAACGCGCCGTCGAAACCAGGATATGTGGCTTGTGCATGGGAAACGCGCCGATCGCGCTCAACCCTGCGCAAACCCACGGGCCTTACCCGCTCACGAGCCGGGAAACGTGCCGAGGGTCCAGCGTGTCAGGGCTGATTCCGATGCACCGGCCGAATTTCTGGCACCGGCTCCCGCTCGCGCGCGGGCACGCGGAGCTCAACCCGCGAGCTCAGCCGGCGCGGCGCTCCGGCCGGTCGAAGGCGACGCCGCGATCGCGCAACGAGATCCACGCGTCGTGACCGATGACCAGATGGTCGAGCAGGTCGATGTCGAGCAGACGGCCCGCTGCGAGGGCCTCGGCGGTCAGGTGGAGATCGTCGGGCGACGGCGTCGGGTCGCCTGACGGGTGATTGTGAACGAGGATGAGACCCGCGGCGTTGAGCCGAACGGCGTCGCGGAAGAGCTCGCCGACTCGGACGAGCGACGCCGACACATTGCCCTGGTACACGGTGGCGACCCGGAGGACGACGTTCTTCGTGTTCAACAGGACGACCCGCAGCTCCTCGCGCTCGAGACGGCCCATCTGGAGGACCAGTCGGTCCGCGACATCGGCCGGGGCCCGAATGGACCAGCGGCCGGCCGGCCAATCGGCGAGGAGGCGCCGGCCCAGCTCGAACGCCGCCGTCAACTGCGCCGCCCGAGCCGCCCCGATCCCGGCCAGCCGATCGAGCTCGACATCGGTCGCCCGGGCGAGACCGGTCAGGCCGTCGTAGCGGGCCAGCGCGTCTTCGGCGAGATCGACCGCCGATCGACCGCGCGAGCCGGAACCCCATAGCAGTCCGATCAGCTCCGCCGCGCTGAGACCAGCCGCGCCCCGTGCCGCGAGTCGTTCGCGAGGCCGCTCTGTCGTCGGGATCTCGCGGATCGCCCGGCCGCGCCGAGGCGCGGGCTCATCGCCATCGAAGGGGAGCTGCTCGGCCATCGTCCACCTCCAGTCCGACGGGCGGTCTGGGAGTTCCCGGATTCGAACGACGGAAGCCCGCCGATTCCTCCCGCCATCCGAACCCGGGAACGTCCCGAACCCTAGCCTGAGGCCCTCACCGCCGGCTCATCGCCGGCTTCATCGTGGCTGCATTGGAGTCAGCTGGGAGGCGTCGCGTTCATCGCCAGCTGGGCCACGACGAGAAGGACCGCGTTGAACGTCGCGTGCAGCCCGATCGGGGCCCACAGCGAGCCGCGCCGGACATAGAGCCAGCCGAGGGCGAGAGCAACCGGGACGCGGGACCCGGCCCCGACGGCGATCAGGGCGAGGGCATTTCCGAAGTCGGTCCCCTGGACCGCGACCACGTGGGCGAGCGTGAACAGGATCGTCGACCGCACGATCGCCCGGCCGGGCCCGAGGCTTCGTTGCCAGGCCGTCAGGGCGAAGCCGCGGAAGAAGATCTCCTCCGCGACCGGCGCGACGACCGCACCCGCGACGAGCTGGAGCGCGAGCCCGCCGAGCTGACCGGTCGGTGGCAGGGGACTCGGGCTGATGACCCTGAAGATCGCCACGAGGACGGCCGCCACGATCGACGTGACCGCGATGACTGGCAGGGCGGTGAGAGCGCCAAGGGCAAGATCGGCGGCAGCCCGTGGATCGAAACGTCGGATGCCGACTTCGCGCCAGGTCAGAGCCCCGCTGCCGATGACGGTCAGCCGGACGACGCCGACGAAGATGGCCGCGGTGAGGATCGCCCCGACCAACTGGATCAGCGGACCGTCGGGGCTGGCGCCGACACTCCTCGCGAGCGCATCCAGCCCGGAGCCGATGATCGCCCCGACGAAGAATGTCACGGCGACGACGGTCCCGAAGGCAAGCCATGGCGAGGGTCCCGCGTATGCCTCCGCGCGCGCGCGGCGCTCGATGGCCTGGTTGCCGCTGCCGGCGATCAGCCCGAGCGACAGGAGGCCGGGACCGAGCAACAGGAAGAACAGGCGCGACCCGCTGACGGCACCGATGACGACGAAAGCGAGCCCCAGGATCGACGCGAGCCAGCCGACGACGAAGAGGCCGGGGGCCGCCCGGCCCTCGATGGTGAAGATCGCCGCCCCGGGGCGCGGAGGCGGCACAGGGTCGTGCGGCTTCGTGTCCTCGGTCGTTGTGTCGTCGTCCATGGTCACCGAGGAGTTGCCGTCAACCCTCCGGCAGGATGTCCTGGGACGACCGCGAGCCCGGTGACCTCGGTGACTGCTGAATGCCGCGCGGCGAGCCGGATCGCGGCGAGCGGACCGCCGTGGCATCTACGGCCTGCGCGATCCGGCCGGTTTCTTCGAGGCCGCCAGGCAGCGGGGTGATGGCGGCCGCCGGCACGTCGCGCCGCTCGAAGTCCTTGCCGCACCAGGCGCACAGCGACCAGTCGAGCCCCACCAGACGGCTGCAGTTCGGACAGACCCGGTTGAGGCGGGTCCGACAGGTCGGGCAGATGATCCACTCGTCGTTCACCCGGCGAGCGCAGGTCGGACAGCTGTGAATCGCCTCGACCTCCGCGAGGAGGGCCTCCTCGGCGAGATTCCGTTCGTAGACCTCGCCGATCTTCTCGTGCGGCCGGATGATCTTGTACACGAAGATCGCGAGAGGAAAGAAGATCGGGGTGAAGATGATGATGAAGCTCGCCGCGACGTACGGGAGGATCGGGTTCTCCGTGCGTTGCTGCATGTCGCGGAACGCCCAGTAGGCGCCGGCGAGCCAGAGGATGATGAGGTAGACGGCGATCGCCTGGAGCGCGAACTGGACGGGTGCGCTGCCGAAGAATCCGCCGACTGCCTTGCCGATCTCGCCGATGATCTGGTCCATGCGGCTTGGTGGCTGCCTCCGAAGCGTTCAGGTTGACCGTCGGCGCGGCGCCTCCCCAACGCCGACGGCGTCGTGGCGCAGTGTAACAGGGGTGTTTGGCGGACTCGCGAACGGACCTAGACGGGTCGCGATCCCCCGGCGTGACGCGAGACCCACAGATCGAGAAGACCGCCGACGACGAGCACGATGGCAGCGGCGAGAGTCAGGTACACGCCGATGGAGGGCTGCAAGGCGCTCGTGAAGAGGTATGGCCAGACGAGCCCGAGCAGGATGCCGGAAAGGATGACGGCGGGCAGGCCCGGTCGGGCCCAACCGGGCAACCGATCGATCTGCGAGGCTGCCGCGCCGAGCGCAAGGAAGACGAGGAGAAGGGCCGCGTTGCCCGGTGCCGCGAGGCCCCATTGATCGAGATAGCTGCCGATATGGGCGCTGCCGATGACGATCGGCGCCCACGGCAGCAGGAACCCGAGGGTCGCGAGCGCGGTGCCGACCAGGACCGCCTGGGGCGGGAACGCGCGGTCGATGTCGGGCATTCGGCGAGACCATGGCGCCGCGGCGCCTCCGCCACGGACGGCGTTCGCCGCCGATGAGTTGGTGGCAGGCAGCGGTGCCGGACTCCCTGAATCACTACCGCTCGCAGCCGCAGCCGCGTCGCCGACTGTCGTCAGGACGGCCGACGGGGGGAGATAGGCACCCGCTCGCGGGCGGGGAGCTGGTTCCGGAGCCGGTTGCGAGGCGCCAGGTGGTGGCCAGCCTCGCGATTCGGGCCAGCTGGGTTCGCCTTTTGGTTCTGACAGCGTCGCACCGGCGACGGCGGCGGCAGGGCCCGGCCTCACCAACGGCGCGGGCTCCTCCGCGGGAGAGCCGATGGTGGCGGCGGCGGCTGCCTGCGCGAGCGGCGCGTCGTCCCGGGCGACTTCGACGTCGCCATCGAACTGGATGCTCTGGTTCGGCTCGACATGGGCAACCGGCTCGACGTCGAGCTGGGTGGCGGTCTCCACGCCCGGCCCGGCGTCGGCAGCCGGCGCGAGATTGGTCGTCGACCCCACCTCCGCCGTGGATTCGGCGGCGGGCGGCGCGACGCCAGCGTCGGTTGGCTGGGCGTCGGCTGGATTCGTGCCAGTCTCGGATGTGGCCGCGTCCGCCGTCAGGTCGAGGTCGGTCTCACCGGGTGCTCGCTCGAGCGGGCCGTGCGCCCACGCCGGACCGATCGTGTCACCGTGGCCGTTCGACTCGCTCTTCTCAGGCGCGACTGCATCCAGGATCGGTTCATCGGAAGCGTGCGACGCCGGATCGACGGCCGGCGGGGTCATTGCCTCGGCCCATCCAAGCGAGCGGGGAGCGCTCGCCACGGACGCCAGCAGGGCGCCGCACGAGGTGCAGGCGAAGCGGCCGGGCGCGACTTCCGACGCGCATTCGGGGCAGACGAGCAACTTCGTCGCCATCGATCACCTCGGTTCGATCCGGTCCAGGGATGGCCGGGGCTACAGGCTGCCACCATCATCGCCGAGCGGCCTATCCCCCGGACGGTGGTGCGTGGATGCCCCGAACGTCCCGCCGATGGCATTCCCGGACTCGCCGGAGGATGCTGCGGCTCGGAGTCCTTCGGTGTCAATACGAACGGCCTCGAACGTGAGCGCGGCGCTCCGTGCCGCAGTCACCACGCCGATCAGGGCCAGGGCAGCCAGCCAGATCACGATCAGGGTCCCGAGGGCGAAGACGAGCGCGACCGCGTCGATCCTGGGGTCGGTGAGGGCGCCATCCGCCCGCAGCCAGGCGACCCGAGCGCCCCCGAGGGTTCCGCCGAGGATCACCGCGAGCGGGATCGTCATGACGATCGCCGGCACAACGGTCGATCGCGGCTTGCGGACCATGGCTTCGATCGCGCCCGTGAGGGCCGCCCGAACGCCATCGCCGGCGAGGACGATCCGGCGAGCCGCGATCCCGCCGGCGAGCTCCCCGCCGAACCAGGCGATGACGATCGCGGCGATCGGCCAGGCGGCCGCAGCCGCGACGCGGAGCACGAGTGGCGTGTCGACATTCGCCGGCCGGGTCAGCTCGGCATAGGCGACCTGGACGATCCCAAAGGTACCGATGGCGAGAACGACGGCGAATGGGAGATGTGCCAGCAACCGCACCGCGAAGATCCGGCCGACCAGTCCGACCCCGCCGCGCTCCTCCCGACCTAACGTCGAGCCGGCGTTGACGTCTTCAGCGTCTCCGGACGACCGATGGGTCACGCCCTCTTCCCTGGCCGCCGCAAGGCCATCGCGGATGAGGGCCAGGTCCGTTGCCGCGCCGACGAGACCGCCGACGATCAGCCAGGCCAGCAGCCCGCCCACCGCGACCGCAATTGTGGCGAGGACGCCCTCATCGATGTGACCGAGGGCCAGCGGAACGATCACCGGCGCGACCAGATTCGACAGCACGAGCGGCGACGGCAGGTTGACGATCGGCAGGATGGCCAGGAGGATCCCGCCTCGAGCGAGGAAGCCCGCCAGGGCGAGGAGCCACCATGACGGTCGCCCGAGGCTGACGAGGAGCGAGGCGAAGAACACCCCGCTCCGGCTCACGGGCTGGCGGCCGGCGCCGGCGATGGGCCGGCCGAGGCACCGACGAGCGCGTTGAGCTGGCTGAGAGCCTGCTGGACCAGGGCGATCTCCTCGCCGTATCGGGCGAAGTCTCCGGCGCGGAGCGCCCCCTGGGCCAGCTCGAAGTGCTGGTTCGCGTACGCGACGAGCGCGGCGACGTCGCCCGACGGCGGGGTCGCACCTGGGCCGGGCGTACCGCTCGGTGCCGGCTCTCCGCTCGGACCGGGACTCGGCGTTGGACCCGGCGGAGGGCTCGGACCGGGCCCACCGACCTGGTCGGCGAGGAGCTGGTCGAGCGCCTGGCGGAGCGTGTCGCCCCAGACGACGGTCGTCGGCGAGGCGACAATGATCTTCTGGAAGGCGGGGAACTTCGTGCTCGTCGAGCGCAGGTAGACAGGCTGGAGGTAGACGATCGAATCGCCGACGGGCACGACGATCAGGTTCCCTCGCACGACCTCGCTGCCCGACGCATTCCAGAGCGTGATCTGGGCACTGATCTCCCGTTGTGAGTCGATCCGGGCCTCGATCTGCTCGGGGCCGAAGACCGACGTCCCGGTCGGGAATCGATAGACCCGCGTCTGGCCGTAGTTGTCACCGTCGTTGCGGGCCGCGACCCAGGCAATCATGTTCGGACGATCCTTCGGGATCATCGGCTGGAGCAGGAGGAACTCGGGGTTGACCGCCTCCGGCAGCGACATGATCACGTAGTAGGCCTCGCTCGGCAGGACCTGCTTGTTCGCCGTCGTGCTGGGGACGGTCCACAGGTCGTCCTGCTGATAGAACGTCAGCTCGTTCTGGACGTGGTAGCGCCCATAGACCTGCGTCTGGACGTTGAAGAGGTCCTCCGGCACGCGGATGTGCGGGCGGAGATCGGCCGGGAACTCGGTCATCGGTCGGAAGAGCGTTGGAAAGACACCCTGCCAGGCCCGGATGAGCGGATCGTTCGGGTCGTTGACGTAGAAGGTCATCGTCCCGTCGTACGCGTCCTCGACGATCTTGACGCTGTTGCGGATGTAGTTGATCGGCTCGCTGCCGAGCGTGGGTGTCAGGGTTGTCGGGTCGTAGAGCTGGGCGTGGGGGAACTTGTCACTCGTCGTGTAGGCGTCCTGGATGTAGACGAGCCTGCCCGCGTTGTTGATGACGACGTACGGATCGTGGTCGTAGCTCAGGAATGGCGCGATCCGCGGCAGCCGATCGCTCAGCGAGCGGTGGAACAGCAGCTGGCTGTCGCTTGTGACCTGGTCGCTGATGAGCAGGTTCAGGTCGCCGAAGCGCAGAGCGAAGAGCAGTCGGGCCAGGGTCGTGTCGAGCTTGATGCCCGTCTTGCCCGACCAGGTCGTCTCGACCCGAGTGTCGGCGCCGGCGGCCGTCTGGCCGGTTGGGTAGTCGAACTCGTGCTGGCGGGCACCGACGACGATGTACGAGCTGTCCCGCTCCCCGAAGTAGATCCGCGGCTCCGTGATCGTCGGCGCGCCCTGGGTCGAGACCGGCGGCAGGTTGGAGATGACGAGGCGCGGCTGGCCCTGGCTCGCCACCTCGTTCACGGGCACCATCGCGAGGCCGATGCCGTGGGTGTAGATCACCCGCTCGTTGACCCAGCCGGTCGCCAGCGGGTTCTTCTCGAGGGCCAGCTCGCGGGCGGCGAGCATCACCTGGCGAGTGTCCGTTCCCAGCTTGTAGCGATCGGTATCGACGTCGGTGAAGGCGTAGTACTGGCGGACCGTCTGGAGCTGGTCGAGCGTGTCGCCGAGCGGGCGGTAGTCCCAGAGGCGAGCATTGAGGAACGTCGCCTGGTGCTCCTGGATGGCGGCCTCTGTCAGCGGCGCGTCGCCGTTGTAGTCATGGACCTCCCAGCCGTTGAGGTTGAAGGCGAGGCGGGTCATCGCGATGTTGTTGGCGATGAACGGCTGCTCCTGGGCAAACTCGTTGGGCTTGACCGTGAACTGCTGGATCGCCGCGGGGTAGAGCCGTCCGATGCCGATCGAGGCGAGGAACCAGACGGCGAGGGTCAGGGCCAGCGGCCAGGCGACCCGCGACAGGGCGCCGCCGACGAGAAACGCGGCGGCGATCGCCGAGATGCCGGTCAGGACGTCGTAGGCGAGGAGCTGGGCGTGGTAGTCCGTGTAGCCCACGCCGGTCGCGATGCCGCGGCTGCTGTAGACGAGCTCGAACTTGTCGAGCTGGTAGCCGATCGCGATGGCAATGAGGAACAGCCCGGCGATGACCCCCAGGTGGACGCGGACCGCGGTCGAGAAGACCGCCCGGTTGGCGAGCGCGGCGACGAGGTAGCGGGCCGCGGCGACAACCAGCGAGGCGACGACGAGCCCGATCAGCGTCACCTGGAGGAAGCGCAGGAACGGCAGCTCGAACAGGAAGAACGAGATGTCGCGCCCGAAGATCGGGTCGGTCACCGCCGGGCCGCCGTTGGCCGCGTACGGGACGCGGTTCGCCCAGAGGGCGATCGTCTCCCAGTTCGACGCGAGCGCCCCACCGACCGTCACGGCGACGAAGATGGACACGATCACGATGACGACGCGCCCGATCGGGGTCGGGTCCGGCAGCTCGATCGGGCTGACGTCGATCGGTGGGCGCTGGCCCGGCCGGCGTGGATCCCACGGGCCGGTCGGCCGACCCTGTGTCCCTCGCTGGGACTCGGCGGCCTCGTTCAGGCGGTCGACGAATGCTCGCAGCGAGCCACCGACCGAGCCCTCGCCCGCCGGCGGGAGGAGCCGACCCGCGAGCCACAGGTTGAAGAAGAGGATGGCGAGCGTCGCGGCAGTGCCGCCGATGAACAGCAAGCCCTGGATGCGGAGCCGGGTGAACAACACGTCGCTGTAGCCGACGCTCGTGTACCAGATCGCATCCGTCCACAACTGGAGCCCGAAGACCGCCATGACCACGACGAAGATGCCGAGGACGATCGCGACGGCGAGGGCCACCTGCCGGCGGATGCTCGGCCGGCCATCGCCCGGGCCACCCACGTTTCGACGTCCACCGGGCCCCCGTGGCGGTCGACCGCCACGGCGTGGGCCGCGTCCGGCAATCGGTCGAATGGGCTCGGGCTCCGGCTCGTCCCCGTCGACGGGGATCGGATCGTCGTACGGGTCGTCGACCGACGGGCCGTCCGTTGCGTCGTCGGCGAACACGGGCTCCGGATCGTCGGGACTGATCGAATCCTCCTCGTCGTCGGGCGCTGTTCGCGGTCGGCCCCCGCCGGTCGCCTCCGCCTGGCGACGGCGAAGCTCCCTCATGAACTCATCGAACATGTCCGGCACCGTGAGCCGAGTCTAGCCTAAGGCCGGGAAAGGCCCTCGACGGACCGGCGGAAGCCGGCCAGGACCGCATCCGCGAGCTCGTTCGGGCGCATCGCGGCGGCCCGCATCGGCTCCCATTTGAAGGCCGCCCGGACGGCGGCCGGGACCTTCCAGGGTCGGCCCGGATCGTCCGGCGGGACGACGGTCGCGATCCTGATCGACAGGCGACCCGCCTCCTCGAGGATCATGCCGCTGAGCGAGCCGGCGAACGACGGCCCGAGGCGAACGAGCGGTGGATCGGCCGGTGGGCCGGCGGCCGGGGCCAGATCGCGAAAGACGACGACCCCGTCGTCGTCGGCAACCCACAGGATCGCCAGCCACCAACCGTCGTCGGTCGTCGTCGGGCGGCTCATGCCGGCCAGCAATCGGCGGTCTCGGACCTTGAGCTCGTGCTCGCGAAGGAAGGACGGGCCGGGCGGCGGCAGTCGGTCGGGCATCGTCGCCGGAGGATAGCGGTTGAGGTGGTCTCAGCCTTGGGGGCGCTGTCACGGCCGCTCGGCGCCCGATCGATCGTCAGGCGGGCGGCTGGTCCTCGACCACGGGCGCCGCATCCTCGACGTTTGGCACAGCGGCCGGCGCATCAATTTCCGTCGGCGCCTCGGTTTTCGCCGCATCGGAACGAGCAGCCTCGTTGACAGCGGCAAGCGCCGCCCCGATGTCGGTCTCGGCAATCGAGGTACCTGATTCAACCGCTTCATCGGCGGCCATCGCACCGGCCTCTGCCTGGAGATTGGCGACCTGGGCCTCGAGCTCGAGACGGAGCATCTCGCGGCGGACGGCCGGTGGCGGCGGGGACAGCGATCCGGGTGGCGCGTGCTCTTCGTCGACCTCGTAGTCGCCGCTGATCCACGACATCAGGCGACTTCGCTGGCGCGGTTTCGGGGCGCGCCCAGCCTTGAGGATCGCCTCGGCGTCGATCGCGGTCACCCCGGGCACCTGCGAGTCCGTCTCGCCGATGAGAGTCGCCCCGCACGATGAGCAAACGGTCTCATGATCGGAGGGCAACTCGGCCGAGCACCACATGCAGCGGGGCAGCGGCGCCGACGTCCCCTGGGTCGCGTCGTCCAGCATGTCGCCCACTGTACCGCGTCAACCGGCCCCGGGAATACCCCGAAGGTCAGGGGTGGTCATTCCCACTCGATTGTTGCTGGCGGCTTGGAGCTGATGTCGTAGACCACGCGGTTGACGCCCGGGACTTCGTTCACGATCCTCGAGCTGATCTTGCCCAGGACGTCGTACGGCAGCTTCGCCCAATCGGCAGTCATGCCGTCCTCCGACGTGACGGCCCGGATCGCCACGACGTTGGCGTAGGTCCGGCCGTCGCCCATGACGCCGACGCTGCGGACCGGGGTCAGGATCGCGAATGACTGCCACAGCGAACGGTAGAGACCCGCGCCCTTGATCTCGTCGATGACGATCCAGTCGGCCTCGCGGAGCGTGTTCAACCGCTCGGCCGTGACCTCGCCGATGATCCGGATCGCGAGGCCCGGTCCGGGGAACGGCTGGCGGAGGACGATCGCCTCCGGCAACCCCATCTCGAGCCCGACCGCCCGGACCTCGTCCTTGAACAGGTAGCGCAGCGGCTCGATGAGCTGGAAGCGGAGGTCGGCCGGCAGTCCACCGACGTTGTGGTGGGTCTTGATCTTCTGGGCGGCCTTCGTTTCGGAGGTCGCGCTCTCGATGACGTCCGGGTAGAGCGTGCCCTGGGTCAGGAAGTCGATCCGCCCGAGCTTGGTCGCCTCCTCCTCGAAGACGCGGATGAACTCGTCCCCGATGATCTTCCTCTTCTGCTCGGGGTCCTCGACCCCGGCGAGGCGGGCGAGGAACCGCTCCCGGGCGTCGACCATGACGAGGCGCATCCCGAGGTGCTCGGCGAAGGTCTCGCGGAGGAGCTCCGACTCCTTCTTCCGCATTAACCCGTGGTCGACATAGATGCATGTCAACCGATCCCCCACCGCCCGATGGACGAGCGCCGCCGCGACGGCCGAGTCCACGCCCCCCGACAGGGCACAGATGACCAGCCCCGCCGAGTCGGTCGCGCCGGCGTGGGCATCGACCCGGGCGCGGATGTCGGCGATGGTCTGGTCGATGAAGTTGGCGGGCGTCCAGGTCGGGCGAGCGCCGACGATACCGAGGACGAAGTTGCGCAGGACCTCGCGACCGCCGGGGGTGTGGACGACCTCGGGATGGAACTGGATGCCATAGAGGTTTCGGTCCGGATCGATGAGGCCGGCGAAGGGCGAGGAATCGGTCTGGGCCGTGGCCCGGAAGCCGTCCGGCAGCCGGGTGATCGAGTCGCCGTGGCTCATCCACACGGGCTGATCGCGGTCCAGACCGGCGAAGAGGCCGCCCTCCTCCGTGATGGTCACCGTCGCGGGCCCGTATTCGCGCTTCGTGGCCGGAAGGACATCGCCACCGAGCTCGCGGGCCATCAGCTGGGCCCCGTAGCAGATGCCGAGCACGGGAATGTCGCCGCGCCAGATCGCCGGATCGGGCTTGGGAGCGTCGGCGTCGTAGACGGAGTTCGGGCCGCCCGACAGGATGATCGCCTTCGGCCGGCGGCGCTCGATCTCGGGCCAGGGCGTGTCGTGCGGCAACAGCTCGGAGTAGACGTTGAGCTCGCGCACGCGCCGGGCGATCAGCTGGGCGAACTGGCTTCCGAAATCGAGGACGACGACGGTATCGGGCTCGACCGGGCGATCGTCGCCGTCGCGGACCGGCGCGGGCGCCTTGAGGGCGGTCTCGAGATAGGCCTCGACCTCGGCGTCATCGGGAGCGAGGACGCGATGACCGGCGTTGGCGGCTTCGCCGTGGACCGTCTTGCCGCGATCGCGAGGCTCGGTGGCCCCGCGGGAATCATCGTGCGTCGAATCCGCCTCCGCCAAATGCTCGCCCTCCAGTGCGCCTCGCCCGCCTCCCCAGCCGACCCGCCTCGTCGGTACGCCCAGTCTACCCGGCGCGAGCCGTCAGTCGCGGTTCCGCATGGCCTCGGCAGCCATCTCGACGTACGCCCGCAGGCGGTCCGCAATGTCGACCGGAGCGCCCGCTGCGGCGATCGCCGCGTTCATGTGCGCCAACCATGCGTCCCGCTCGACCGGCCCGATCGCAAACGGCGCGTGCCGCATCCGGAGCCGCGGATGGCCACGCTCGGCGTCGTACGTTCGCGGCCCTCCCCAGTACTGGGCGAGAAAGAGCGTCAGCCGATGGCGGGCGCCGGCGAGGTCGCCCGGATCCGGATAGACCGCCATGAGGACCGGATCCGCGGCGGCGCTGGAATAGAAGTGATCGACGAGCCTTTCGAAGAACGCCATGCCGCCGGCGGCGTCGTAGAAAGAGGTCTCGTCAGTCACGGGCGAAGTCTAGGATGGCCGCCGACGCTGGGCCTGGCGTGGCGACGACGGTCGGTGCCAGTTATGGGCTCCGACCGTCGTCGAGGTTGGCTGTATGCGCTGTTCAGCTGGCCATGAAGTCTCTATTCAGGCGCTGGAGTTCAGTCCAGGGGTTCCGTGCCCGGGACGAACCGCCAATCCGGATCCGGCGCGACGACGCGGTCGGCTGTCTCGCGGTGACTCGCTGCCCAGGATGCGAAGAATGCAGCGCGTCGGTGCGAGACGATCCGAGCGTCCTTGCAGGGACAACCGGCGACGAGGCAGGCGCGACGGGCAGCTCGGTCGGTCGCCGGATGGCGGTCGAGCTGCTGGATGTCCATCACGCTGCTTACTCCGTTTCCAGGGCGATCCCGGTATCCGGGCTCGCTTGTCAAACCGTACGTCCGGGCGGATTGCAGATGCATCGGTTTTCCGCCCGTTCTCGCTATGACCTTTGACGTATCGCGCGGCAAGTCGTTTCGCCGGGCGCGCCGCGCGACGCGTCTGGCCGGACACGACGAAGCGGCGCCGGAGGGAGGTCGGCACCGCTTCGAGGAGGAGCCATCGGCCCGGGTGGAGGAGACCCGGACGATGGCGGTCGATATTCGATATGAGCGGCCGCCGAGCGGCCGATTGCAATCAGCGGTAGCGAGGGCGAGTCTGGCGTCGTCGCCTGGACCCACCGAGCTGGAGCGCGGCGAGATCGAGGACGAGCAGCGCTCCCAGTGTCACGATCAGGGTCCCGAGCGGGTCCATTCGGTACTTCCTCGTTACTCGGCTGATGCCGTGATCGGATCATCGCCTTCACACGAGGTCGTCGCCATCGTCCGATGGTAGGGAACGTGATGCGACGGATGACGTACGTTCGGCGCCCGTCCTGGTGCGCAGGCGCGCCGCGACCTACCCCGAATCCGCCGGCCGGAGGCGGAAGACGGGGCCGCGGCCCAGCCCCTCGGCCGGGGTGCCGTAGCGGAGGATGAGGCCGGCGATCGCGCCGTTCCGCTCTGCGCCTTCGAGCGCCTCCGCCTGGAATATGCCGCTCCGCTCGCCGACGGTCACGACGCACAGCGGGTCCGCCTCGAGATTGCGGGCCCACGCCGCGTCCGGATCCCCGGCTGCGACGAGGATCGATCCATCAGGTTCGTCGAGAAAGCCGACGGCGGCGCGGGCCGGCCGCCCGCTGATGCGGCCGCGCGTCTCGATCAGCGCGACTTTGCCCCAGGTCGCGAGCTGCCGGCCGATCTCGGCGTCCGCACCGGTCATCGGATCGTGCCGGGTCAGCGGCTCCGCTGCCAGGACTTGCCCTCGGTCTGGACCGACGGTGCATACACCATCTCGACCTGTTGCATCTCGCCGATCGTCCGCGCCCCAAGGGCCGCCATCGATTGGCGCAGGGCGCCGATGAGATTTTCCGAGCCGTCGGTCACATGAGCCGGTCCAAACAGGATCCGTTCCAGGCTGCCGACCGTCCCGACCTTGATCCGCGTCCCCCGCGGCAGCGTCGGCGAGGGCGCGGCCATGCCCCAGTTCGTGCCGCGACCCGGCGCCTCCTCGGCGCGAGCGAGCGGGCTGCCGATCATCAACGCGTCGGCACCGGCCGCGATCGCCTTGGCAAGCTCACCGCCGCGGCGCATCCCGCCGTCGGCGACGACCCGCACGTACCGGCCGCTCTCGGCGTACCACGCGTCGCGGGCGGCGGCGACGTCGCTGATGGCCGTCACCTGCGGCACCCCGATCCCGAGGACCTCGCGAGTGGTGCAGGCAGCTCCCGGACCGACCCCGACGAAGACGGCCGCCGCGCCCTGCTCCATCAACGCGAATGCCGCCTCCGCGTTCGTCGTGTTGCCGACGGCGACGGGGATCGGCATGAACCGGGTGAACTCCTCGAGCGACAACGGGTCGTAGCCGGTTGCCAGGTGGCGGGCGCTGCTGACCTGGCTCTGGACGAGGAAGAGGTCGGCGCCGTGCTCCGCGCAAAATGGGCCGAACCGGCGGGCCGCGGCGGGGGTCGCTGCGACCGCTGCCCGCGAGCCCGCAGCATGGAGCTCGTCGATCCGACGGGCGATCAGGTCTTCGCGAATCGGCTGGGCGTAGGCCTCAGCGAGGAGGTCGTGGACCTCGCCGTCGGGAGCCGCAGCGATCTTCGCGAGGACGGCGTCCGGATCGTCATAGCGGGCCTGGACGCCTTCCAGGTTCAGGACCGCGAGCCCACCGAGACGGGCGAGCTCGCCTGCAAGTCGCGTGTCGACGACAGCGTCCATCGCCGAGGCGAGGATCGGAATCGCGAGCGGGATCCCGCCCAGCTCGGATGTCAGGTCGACGTCGTCCGGTTCGATCGTGCTCGTCCCAGGCGCCAGCGAAACATCCTCGAAGCCGTAGGTCGGGCGGATCGAGTCGACCTTGGAGTAGAAGATCCGACGGTTCGCGGTCTCGCTGGCCTGGGTCTGATCGAGCACGAGCGTCTCCCTGCGGCGGTGACCCGAGTCTACCGCGACGGCTCGGCGGCCGGCGCCAGCGGAGCCGGCCCGAACTCGGTACTCCTCCGGCCAGACTCAACCCTCACCTTGCGATGCCGTTCTTTGCACATGTCTGATCGACACCCGTCAACGGCATCCGCCGTGATGCCAACAATGGCATCAGAAATCGAAAGGGTTCGTCGGCGGCTGCGCCGTGACGAACGAGTCGCGGGACGACGCGTTCGCGGGACGACCCCTCAGATCCGCTCGAAGCGCTCGACCGGGAGGACGAAGACCGTCGCGCCACCGACTTCGACCTCCAGCGGATAGGGCATGAAGAACTCGCCGGGCTCCATGATGGGTGGCATCGGGTTCACAACCTGAGTCCGAGCATGGCATGTGTCGCGGACGATCCCGAGGACCGCGTCGATCTGGTCATCCTCGACCCCGAGGATGATCGTCGCGTTCGATTGCTTCAGGAATCCGCCCGAGCTGTGCAGGCGCGTCGCCCGATACTCGTGCTCGAGAAGCGCGTCGACGAGAGCCCCGGCGTCTTCGTTGTGGACGATCGCGACGACGAGCTTCACGCCCGGAGTATAGGCGCCGCCGAGTGCGTTTCCGGTCGTCAGCGCGAGCGTCGCGCAGGGCTCGGGTCGAACCGACCGTGGCGCAGTGTACGATGCCTCGGGCGCCGATTCCGACCGTCACGACCCATTGTCGATCGCCCAGCCAGGAGACCCGATCGTGCCCGACGCCGACAGCCAGCGACCAGGTCCCTTGACCGCCCTCATCGCCGGATCCGCGGCATTGGCTCGCGGCGCCGATCTCGACCAGACGCTCGGATCGCTCGTTGGCGCGGCCGTCGCCGCGGTCGGTGCAGCGAGCGCGGCCATCAGCCTGCAGGATCCCGATCGGCCGGCCCCGGAGCTGACGTTCACGGTCGGCCTGGACGAGGCCGGCCAGGCCGCACTCGGCGAAGCGGTCGCCGGCGAGGATCATCCGCTCGCCATCGCCGGCCGCGATGGAGCGGACGCAGCGTCTGCCGACACGCTGGCCTTCCCGCTCATCGTCGCCCGCGGCGGGATCGAGCAGGGCGTCGGTGCGATCGCCTTCGGCTGGGCCGGCGATCATTCCGGCGATGAGCACGAGACCACATTCCTGCGGGCAGTGGCGGACCTGGTCGCCGTCGCCGTCGATCGCTCACGGCTGGCATCGAGCGTGGCCGAGCGCTCCGAGTGGTTCGAGCGCCTGGCCCACACCGACCCGCTGACAGGCCTTGCCAATGCCCGGACGTTCGACCGGGTCCTCGAGCTGGAGCTCGCCCGAGCCGGACGCCAGGGCAGCGAGGTTTCGCTGGCGATTTTCGACGTCGACGGGTTCACGGCGACAAACGAGGCGGTCGGGAGGGAAGCCGCCGACGACGTGCTCCGGTCCGTTGCGAGCGCGCTGGCTGCCGCGGTCCGCCTCGTCGACACCGTCGCCAGGTTCGGCGGCGACGAGTTCGTCCTGATCGCTCCCGGGTCGGCCGGGATGACGGTCGCCCGTCGGGTGCTCGAGGGCATCGCGGCGCTGCCGGCCGTCGAGGGTCGGAGCATTTCGGTGTCAGCCGGTGTCGCCCGCTTCCCGACCGACGGCGCGGACGCGGAAACGCTCCTGGCGGCGGCGCAGGCGGCGCTCGAAAAGGCGCGCGCCGAGGGCCGCGGCCCAATCGAGGCGACGCAAGGCTGACCTCGAGTCGGGGGCACGCTTCGTCAGCTTTTCGGTGCTGTCGAGACTCCTGTCGCGACGATCGTCCCGCGCGGCGTCGTGCTGCCCGCGGATGGCTCGAGGCTGAGGGCGATCGTCGATCCAGGTGGCGTCGCGACGGGTTGCGTCGTGAATGCGGCCGTTCCGGTCGGACCGACGGTGAAGCCACCGACAGGTACCGGCGCCGGACTGCCGGCCGCGATCACCCATGCCTCGTAGACCTGCGTACCGGTCGTCGCCGGCAGGTCGCGCAGGGCCATCACCACCGACCCGTCCGCCGTAACTGCGGCGATGCCGGCGCCCCGACCATCCTTTGTCGGCGTCAGGACCACTGTCTGGTTGCCCGGCTTGCCGGCGGCGTCGATGACGGCTGCGACGGCCCGATCGTAGGCTCGCGCGTCCGACAATTGGCCCTGGAGGACGAGGTTCCAGCCACCCAGGACGACGATTGCGACGACGGCCGCGATCCGGGCAGCCCAGCCGAGCGTGCCCGCTCCACGGCCGGTGCGCTCCGCCCGCTCGGCGGCCGACGGGAACGGGACGGTCGAACGCGGCGCTCCGGCGGGCGGCGCTCCAGCCGGTGCGGTTGGTGTCGCGGCCCTTCGTTCCGCCAGATCTGCAGCCGCCGCGGCCATGATCCTGTCGCGCAGCGACGCCGGCGGCTCGACCAGCTCGAGGCCGGGGATCTCGGCCAGGTAGGGCACCACGCCGCCGAGCTCGGCGAACTCGTCGTGCGGCTCCGCGCACGTCCGCAGATGCTCGCGCACGGCGGTCTCCTCCGCCGGCTCGAGCGCGCCGAGGACGTAGGCCGCGGCGAGGCCGCGGGCAGTATCGTGGGTCATCGGCTCGTCGTTCACGCGAGCGCCCCGCCGCCGGGTTCGCTCGATCGGGCGCCGGTGGCGTCTTCACCATTGCCGCCATCGCCGCCGCCGACGTCGCCGATGAGCGCCCGGCGCATCGCCAGCAGGCCGAGCCGCACGCGACTCTTGACCGTCCCGAGGGGCGTCCCCGTCCGAATGGCAATCTCCTGCTGGGTCAGGCCACCGAAATAGGCCAGCTCGAGCGCCTCGCGCTGGACATCGGACAGGCTCGTCAGGGCCGCGGCGATCTCGGCCCGATCGAGGTTGCCCGCGACCTCCGGCCAGATGTCGGGCAGCGTCATGGCCGCCGGCGGAACATCCTCACGCTCCGGCAGCTCGACCGTGGGCCGGCGGCGGCGTACGGCGTCGACGGCCCGATGGTGGACGATCGAGAGGAGCCACGTCTTGACGCTGCCCTTGCCCTCGACGTAGCGCGAGGCGTTTCGCCAGGCGCCGAGAAAGGCGTCCTGGACGACGTCCTCGGCAAGCGAGGCGTCCGCGGTGATCCGGAGGGCGATCGAATAGGCCATGACTCGGTACTTGTCGTAGAGCTCCTGGAGTGCGTCGAGTTGACCCGCGGCGACGAGGACAAGTACCGCCCGATCGGCATCGTCCGCCGCCGATGCCACCCGTCCCCTGGGGCCGAACTCGCTGTTCATCCCGGAATGCGCACGGCCGGGCGGTCCGGTTCATTCGGCGCGTCCGACGGCCCGAGCAGTCGTTCGACCGCGAGTCGGACAGCCGACCAGACCGTCTCCTCGGACGTCTCCGCGTCGACGACCGCGAACCGACCGACGTCCGCCGCCGCAAGGGACAGGAAGCCGTCGCGAACCCGCCGATGGAAGCCGACATCGAAGTCGGTTTCGAATCGGGTCTGGTCGACTGTTTCGGTCTTGCGGGCAAGCCCGAGTTCGGCCGGCAGGTCGAGCAGGATCGTCAGGTCCGGCCGAAGGCCATCGGTCGCGACCGCCTCGAGCGAACGCAGGGTTTCCAGGTCGAGCCCGGAGCCGTACCCCTGGTAGGCGAGCGTCGAGTCGGCGAAGCGGGCACAGATGACGGTGACACCGCTGTCGAGTTCGGGTCGAATGACCTCCGCGACGAGCTGCCGGCGGGCGGCATTGAAGAGGAAGGCGTCGGCGAGCGGATCGATCTGGGCGGCGTCGGCCGGGGCGTTCAGCAGCAGATCGCGGAGTTGCTCGCCCAGCTTCGTCCCGCCGGGCTCTCGCGTCCGGACCACCGCCATCCCCACGCCTCGCAACCACGCCTCGAGCCGGGCGGCCTGGGTCGTCTTGCCGCCGCCTTCGGGCCCCTCGATCGTGATGAACCAGCCGCGCGTGGGCGGCGAAGCGGGTCGTGCCACGCCGCCGAGTGTAGCGGCCCGGATTGGCCCTCGGCCTGACCGGCGTCGTTCATCCATCCTGGGATCCGGCGCGTACCCTCTGCGTGGTGGGACGCCGTCTCTTCCTTGCATTCCTGCTCGGCGCGATCGGCGCGGGGCTGCCCGCAGCGGCGCTGGCCCACCCGCTGGGTAACTTCACGATCAATCACTACGCCGGCATCACCGTCGGTCGCGACCAGGTGATGCTCGACGTCGTCATCGACATGGCCGAGATCCCGACGTTCCAGGAGCGGCTCAAGATCGACACCGATGGCGACGGCGACGTCTCCGATGAGGAGGCCGCCGCCGCCGCGCCCGCCGAATGTGCCGCCGAGGGGAGCGCATTGCGCCTGGCCGTCGGCGGGTCTGCGATCTCCGTCGGCTCGGCGAGCCGGGCCGCGATCTCCTTTCCGCCGGGGCTCGGTGGCCTCTCGACGATGCGTATCGAATGCGGGTTCGCGGCGGCCCTCCCTGCCGCACTAAGCGGACCGACGACGATCACGTTCTCCGACACATCGTTCACCGACAGGATCGGCTGGCGCGAGGTCGTGGCGTCCGGCGATGGGGTGACGATCGAGGCCAACGGCCTGCCGGCGACGAGCCCCTCGAAGCGCCTGACGTCGTACCCGGCCGACATGATCAGCCAGCCGCTGGACATGCGCTCGGTGACGATCGCGGCGACACCCCAGGCGGCTCCGATCGGCACCGCCGCTGCAGCCGACGCGACCCCGGCTGCGAAAGCCCCGCCGGCGGCGCCAGCGGCGGCCGGTATCGGGGTCGTCGGAGCGGTCCCGGGAGGCGTCGGCGGCGAACTCCCGGCAATCTTCCAGTCGGTCGACCTGAGCCCGATCGTGCTGCTCCTGTCCGTCCTGACGGCCCTGGGCCTCGGGGCCGGCCACGCTGTGACGCCCGGCCACGGCAAGACGCTCATGGCGGCCTATCTCGTTGGCACTCGCGGGACGGCACTCCACGCGGTGGGTCTTGGGTTGGCGGTAACGGTGTCGCATACGCTCGGCATCCTCGTTCTCGCGGCGCTAGTCGTCGGCGCGCAGGGGCTGCTCCCGCCGGATGTGGTCGTCCGCGGCGCACCTGTCGTCGCCGCGGTGACGATCGTCGCGATCGGCGGCTGGATGCTACTCACCGAGTTCCGCCGACGACTCGCCGCCAGGTCGACGGCCAGGGTCCACGGCGCCCACGACCACGACCACGACCCCGACCACGATCACGATCACGACCACCATGGCGACCACGAGCACGATGGCGAAACCCACGAGCACCACCGCCACGGCGGCCTCTCGCACAGCCACCTGCCGCCTGCTGGCTCGACGATCCGCTGGCGCGGGCTCATCGCGCTCGGCCTCGCCGGAGGGCTGATCCCCTCGACGAGCGCGCTCTTCATCCTGCTCGGCTCGATCGTCGCCGGTCGGCCGGCGTTCGGCTTCGTCCTCGTCGTCGTTTTCGGCTTCGGCATGGCCATCGTCATGACCGCTGTTGGACTGGCCATGGTCTTTGCCCGGACCCGCCTCGATCGCCTCCCGTCGGGCTCAGGATTCGGTCGCCTCGCCAGGCACGCGCCGCTCGTGGCCGCCGTCGTGGTCCTGGCGTTCGGCCTGTACCTGACCGCTCAGGCCATTGGCGGCCGGCCCGTCCTCTGATCCCGATCGCGGCGCGGCGAAAACCGGCGGCCGGCGGTGGCGCGAGCCCTCCCGATAGGGCGTTCGCCCCAGCGACGTCCGCCCTTGGCGCTCTGCTACTCTCCCGAGCCGATGCGTGACCTGACCAACCGCGCTCTCGACACGGCCGCCCAGCTCGGTGCGACCTACGCCGACGTCCGTGTCGTTCGGCGCCAGGAAGAGTCGATCGCCATCAAGTCCGGCAAGGTCGAGGGCGTCGCGTCGGGCGAGAGCGAGGGGTTCGGCCTGCGGGTCCTCGTCGACGGCGCGTGGGGCTTCGCCAGCTCGAGCTGGCTGACATCCGCCGAGGCAGATCGGGTCGCCGGCGTTGCCGTCCGGATCGCCCGGGCATCGGCGACCGCACTCCGGAATCGCGTTCGGCTCGATGACCGGCCGCCGGCGCACGGCACGTACGAGACGCCCATCGAGGAGGACCCGTTCAACGTGGCCCTCGAAACGAAGATCGGGCTGCTACTGGCCGCCGATACCGCAGCCGGGAAACCGAAGGGCGTGACGTTCACCGAGACCCGCTACGACGCCCGCCGCGAGTGGAAGGCCTTCGCCGCAACGGATGGGAGCTACACGGAGCAGACCCTGACGCACGTCGGTGCCGGCGTCGAAGCGAATGCGATCGAGGGCGACGAGCACCAGCGCCGCAGCTATCCCGACGCCGACGGCGGGCCGTTCAAGGCGGCCGGCTTCGAGTTCGTCCGCGGCCTCAACCTGCCGGATCATGCCGAGAGCCTCGGCGAGGAGGCGGTCGCACTGCTGAGTGCGCCACAGTGCCCTCCCGGCCGTTTCACGCTCATCCTCGATCCGTCCCAGCTGTACATGCAGGTCCACGAGAGCTGCGGCCATCCGAGCGAGCTCGATCGTGTCTTCGGGACGGAGGCGAGCTACGCCGGGACGAGCTTCCTGACGACCGACAAGCTCGATGACGGGTTCCGATATGGGAGCGACCTCATCGACATTGTCGCCGACGCGACGGCGCCCGGCGGCATGGGGACATTCGGCTGGGACGACGAGGGCGTCGCGGCGGCATCCGTGCCGATCGTCCGCGAGGGGATCTTTGTCGGCTATCTCACCAGCCGCGAGACCGCGCCACGGATCGGCCGGCAGTCCGGTGGGGCGATGCGAGCCGACGGCTGGAACCGGATTCCGCTCATCCGGATGACGAACCTCAATCTCCTGCCGAAACCGGGCATGAGCCTCGACGAGATCGTTGCCGACACGGACGAGGGCTTCTATCTCGCGTCGAACCGATCGTGGTCCATCGACGACCGGCGGCTCAATTTCCAGTTCGCGACCGAAGTCGCCTACGAGATCAAGAACGGCAAGAAGGGCCGCCTCTTCAAGAACCCAACGTACACCGGGATCACCTACGAGTTCTGGCGGTCATGCGACGCCGTCGGCGACGAGCGGAGCTACGTCATGCTCGGCACGCCGAACTGTGGCAAGGGCGAGCCGGGCCAGGGGGCGAGTGTCGGCCACGCCTGCTCCGGGGCTCGTTTCCGCGATGTCCAGATGGGCGTCGGCAAGTGGTGAGCGACGGGCGCGATCCGAGTCGCGACCAGGGGGGCGACGGCGACCGTCTCGACCCCGCCGACGTCCTCGCGATGGCGGAGCGGGCACTGGCCCACGCCGAGGCGGCGGGCGCAACCGAGGCCGAGGCCCTCGTGACCGCCGACGACGCCCGCCTGACCCGGTTCGCCAACAGCGAGATCCATCAAAACGTCGCCGAATCGAACGCCCAGCTGAACCTGAGGTTCGTCGTCGGCCGTCGCGTCGGTGTCGCCTCGAGCAACCGGCTCGACGACGAGGGACTGCGACGGCTGGCCGAGACCGCAGGGGCAATCGCCCGGAACTCCGAGGAACTCGAGGACTGGGGTGGCCTGCCCGAGCCCACTCCGATCGAGGAGCTGCCGGCGGCCTTCGCGCAGGAGACCGAGACGGCGACGCCAGAACTGCGGGCCGATGGCGTTCGTGCGGTCATCGCGGCGGCCGATGCCGCGGGGGTCATCTCGTACGGCTCGTTCTCGACGGCGGCCGAGGCGATCGCGGTCGCAAATTCGAAGGGAATTCGGGCCGCTCAGCGACGGACGACCTCGCAGCTGCTGACGGTCGCGATGGCGCCAGACGGGGGCTCCGGTTACGCGGAGGCGGCGGCCGTCGACGTCGGTTCGATCGACGCCGCCGCGATTGGTCGCGAAGCGGCGGCCAAGGCTCGATCGACCGCCAATCCCGTGTCGGTCGATCCGGGCGACTGGCCGGTCGTCCTCGAGGAGTACGCGGTCGTCGACCTCCTGTCGATGCTTGGCTCCATGGGCTTCAGCGCGCTCGCCGTCCAGGAGGAGCGCTCGTTCGCTGAGCCCGGTCGGCAGGTTGGAAGCGAGCTCGTGACGATCGTCGACGACGGCCAGGATCCGGCCACCCTGCCGATGGCCTTCGACTACGAGGGCGTCGCGAAGCAGCGCGTGCCCCTGATCGAGCGGGGCATCTGTCGCGAGGTGGTCTACGACGCGCAGACCGCGGCGCGAGCCGGCCGAACCTCGACAGGCCACGGCCTGCCCGCCCCGAATCCGTACGGCCCGTTTCCGCTGAACATGGCGATGAGCCCGGGAACGACGCCCCGCGACGAGCTGATCGCCGGTCTCGAGCGCGGTCTCCTCGTCACTCGATTCCACTACACGAATCCGGTCCATCCGAAGCTCGCGATCGTTACGGGGATGACCCGTGACGGGACGTTTCTCGTCGAGGGCGGGCGGATCGTCGGGCCGGTTCGCAATCTGCGGTTCACCCAGAGCTATCTCGCGGCCCTCGCGGCCACATCAGCGGTCAGCCGCGAGCGACGGACGCTACGGGGGGACCTTGGTGGGGTGGTCGTACCCGCGATCCGCGTCGACAGTTGGACGTTCACCGGATCAACGGAACACTGACCGGGCTCGAGGGGGATCGACATGACGGACATCTGGGTCTGCGGCAACTGCCACTCGATCAATCGGCAGCGGAGCAAGAACTGCTACAAGTGCGGAGCGGCGCAGGCGGTGGCCGCAACCGACGACGGAGCCACCCATCGCCAGGAACAGGCAATCGCGATGCGGAGCGTTGTCGCCTACCGGCCGGCGGCCGCGCTCGGGCTCGCCGCATCGATCTTCCTGCTCGGCCTTGCCGCAGTCCAGGTCTTCGCGATCATCGAATCACTCGGTCTCGCCCGGTTCTTCGCCGGCCAGCTCGATCTCGTCAAGGCGTCAGGCACGTTCGATCGCAGCGCCCTGGACGCCCGCCTGGCCGATGCGAGCCGACTCGACATTGTCGGCCTGGCGGTCGTCCTCCCGGCTCTGCTCTTCTTCGCGGCATGGCTGAGTCGGGTCGTCTCGAATGTTCCGGCCCTCGGTGGTGGCCTTCCGGGAGCGAGCCCGTGGCGGGCGTTCGTTACGACGCTGATTCCGGTCACCAATCTGCGGACGGTCCCGGGCATCATCCAGGACGTGCTTTACCGGCTCGACCCGAAAGCCGGCGGAATCTTCATGGTGGGCATCGCCTGGTTCGGCCTCGTGGGCAGCTGGATCCTGTCGTATTTCGCCAGCCGCTACGTCAACCTGCGGATCACGTTCGACATCCGCAACGCGACATCCCTCGACGAGGCGATTGAGTCCCTCCGAACGCTCCTCACCGCGGCCCTCATCATCGACATCGTGACTGGCGTCCTGATCGCGATCGGCGCGGTCGTCCTCATCATGCTCATGATTCGGATCGAACGGCGGTCACGGGCGCGCGACGCCGAGGTCCGTGCCGTGGCGGGTGTCTAGGTGAACGCGAACCTGGCGCCGACCATCCAGGCTCGACTGGCCCGCCCGTTCGACCCGGCGGAGCTGCGCCGGATCAAGCGGCTCTGGGTCCGCCATTCGATCGCCGAGGATCGCCGGGATATCGACGGGCTGGTCGCGACGCTCTCAGCCGATTGTGTCTACGAGATCGTCCCGACCGGCCAGCGCTGGGAAGGTCACGCCGGCGCGCGCGACTTCTACGGCGAGCTCTTCGCGGCGTTTCCTGATAACGCGTTCGCCCTGACCGACATCGTCGTCGGCCCGCAGGGGGTCTTCGAGGTCGCCACCCTGACGGGGACCAACCTCGGGCCGTGGGCCGGAACCGAACCGACCGGCCTGCCGATCGCCCTCCAGGTCCTCATCCTCTTCCCCTGGGATCCCGTCGCGGAAAGGTTCAGCGGGGAGCGGATCTGGTTCGACCGGGGCTCGCTCGCCCGCTAGCCATGGGGCTGCTCGGTCGGGGAGGGCCCAGGGGCGAGCAGACGGCGCATCCAGCGGCCCACGATGAGCGAGCCCACCGCGGGAATGGCGGTCCAGCCGATGAACAGTGCCAACGTGATGAGCAGCAGACGTCGAGCGTCCTCGATCCCAGCGTCGATGGCCGCCGGCTTCAGGCGTCCCTTGTAGGCACCAACCAGGTCTGCGAGCGCACCGAGCGAAGCCGAGTTCGCGGTCAGCGCGGCCTCGTTTCGGTCCATCTCCGTCGCGATGCCGTCGAGCTGATTGTCGAGGCCGGAAATATCGCCCGCGATCTGGCCGAAGAGCTGGCCGAGCGGTGCGACGGGCTTCGACCCGAAAATATCGATGGCGTTGGCCTGGGTCTCCAGGTCACGAAGGCGGGGCTCGATGTCGCGAATGGCGACTGCCGCGCTGCGGACCGTGCCCGACGTCTGCTTGACGGTCGGCCCGAAGCTACCGGCTGTGGCGGCGGCGTCGTTGAGGACGCCGGCCGTGCGATCGATGATCGCGTCCAGGCTTACCGCCTCCGACACGATCCGCTCGCCTAGCGAGCCGATCCGACCGCTGGCGCTGATCAGCGCCGCGATGCCGATCGCCATGGCCAGCAGCCCGACGGCGCCGTAGACGGTCAGTGCATTCGCCAACCGCAACAAACCGCGACGCCACTCGGTCGCCGGGGCGGTCATGCGCGCCGCGTAAGCGCGCTCGTCACCAGCCGCTCCTCGCGGCGTCCGGGTAGAGGCGGACCCGCCGATACGGCTCGCGTCCCCGCGAACGGGAGACGAGGTTCGCCCGCTCCGCCATCTGGTGCTGCAGACGCCGGATGTACGCGTTCTGCGGAGAAAGCTCGACCGGCTCCGACTGGTTGATGACGATCCCGATCGCCTCCTCGGTCTCGCGCATCGCCGCCTCACGAGGGTCGATCTCGAGCGAGAAGATCGACGTCAGGCTCGACTGCATCTGAGGGATCGTGTTGGCCTTGAGGACGTAGATCGGGAGCGCCCGCTCCTCCGCCTCCCGGAGCAGCGGCGTCTTCTGCTTGTACTCGTTCTTGAGGGTCATCACGACGTCCGCCTCGTCGACCTCGTGGGCGATCTCGACGGGGAGCTGAAGGTCCCGCACTGCCTGCTCGAGCCGCTTCCTGCTGATCCCCTGTGGCAGGATCCGGAGCGTCGGCAGCGGTGCGCCGCCGGGCGTCAGGATCGCTTCGCCTCGATCGCCCTCCTCGATTCCGATCGGCGCCCGATCGAGATCGTCGTCTTCGTCGAGGTCGTCGGCGTTGACCGGACCGGTCCCCTCCTCGGCCTTGAGCGCGGTCAGTGCGCGGGCCGCCTGGTCGCGCCAGGCTCGCTGCCGCTCGAGCTCGCGCGCCTCCCGGGCCCGCGTGTCGATGATCGCCTGGGCGCCACGCTCGATCGGCCCGCGGTCGGCGATCTGGCCGGCGACGAACGGCGGATCCTCGAGCCGCGTTGCGCGGCCGCTGCCGCCGCTATCGACACCGCCCACCGGCGGCACGGCAAATCGCTCGCCGGGCATCGAACCGGATGCGCCACCCTCCGAGACGGGGCCTCGCGGGGCGCTCTCGCGGCCCGAGCCGCCGCGGGTCTGGCGCCAGCCTCCGCTCGCTCCCGGCCGGTAGCCGGCGCGGAGCGAGGCGCCGCGCTCCGCCTCGCGATAGCCGCCGCGGTAGTTGCCATCGCCGCGCCAGCCGGGTTCCATCCGCCACGGCTGGCCCGAGCCGACCAGCCCGGCGAACCGCTCCGCGCCCATCTGCTCGCGCGGCGACGGCCGCGGCCGAGCCTGTGAGCGATGGACCCCTTCCTCGTCGCGCCAGCGGAGCTCCGCGGCGACCTGGTCACCGCGCAGCATCGAGTCGACGGTGTCGGCGACGTCGGCGTGGACCGTGACCCGCTCGCGGTCGATGATCTCGATGATGACGTCGAACGTCGGCGGCGCCTTGCGCTCGAGGACGCTCTTCTGGGTCCGTCGACGGCGTGCCTCCTCGTCGCCGAGGGTCACGCTCTGGATCCCGCCGATGAGGTCGGACAGGGTCGGGTTGAGCATGAGGTTGTCGAGGTTGTTGCCGTGGGCCGTCCCGATCAGCATGACGCCGCGTTCGGCGATCGTCCGGGCAGCCTGCGCCTCGAGCTCCGTGCCGATCTCGTCGATGACGATGACCTGGGGCATGTGGTTCTCGACCGCCTCGATCATCACCTCGTGCTGGAGCGACGGCGTCCGGACCTGCATCCGGCGAGCCTTGCCGATGGCCGGATGGGGGATATCGCCGTCACCCGCGATCTCGTTGCTCGTATCGACGACGACGACTCGTTTGCCGAGGTCGTCGGCGAGGACGCGGGCCGCCTCGCGGAGCATCGTCGTCTTGCCGATCCCCGGCCGGCCCATGATGAGGATCGACTTCCCGCTCTCGACGAAGTCGCCGATGATCTCGATCGTCCCGTAGACCGCCCGCCCGATCCGACAGGTCAGCCCGACGATCTTGCCCGTCCGGTTGCGGATCGCGCTGATCCGATGGAGGGTCCGTTCGATCCCGGCCCGGTTGTCGTCGCCGAACGTCCCGATGTGGTCGACGACGTGCGAGATGTCCGCCTCGGTGATCTCGCGATCGAGCAGCATCACCTCGCTGTCCGGAAAGCGTGCCTCGGGGCGACGGCCCAGATCGAGGACGACCTCGATCAGCGACAGCTTGTCGGGCAGGGCATGAACCGCCGCGACGATCTCGGGCGGCAGAGATTCGAGGAGCGCGTCGAGATCGTCGATCGATTCGCGGCGCTCATTGGCAGATACCACGCTGGCCTCCTTGACCGGGCTCAGCGGACGCCGGCCGGCACGAGAGCCGGTTCGGCGACGCGGACGAGGGTTTCCTTCATCAGCAGCGTGACCGTGGCGATCGTAGCGAACCCCGCTTCCTCGAGTCGCCGATCGATCGGCGACTCGTAGGTCCGGACGGGGGCGATGACGCCCTGATCTCGGCGGTGCCCTGATCCACCTTCCGTTCGGGCCGCGATGCTGCCGAGCGAGAACTCGATCAGCTCGGCGACATCGACGTCCGGGCGGGAGAGCACCTTCAGATAATGGGGCTGATCCTCCTTTGCGACACCGATCTGGGCAAACGCGTCGAGACGGGTACCGTCGGGACCGCCGTCGACCGACTCCTGGACGAAGCTCTCGACGTCGGCGAAGCGAAGGATCGGCGCCAGGCTCGAGCGTGGAACGCGCCAGTTCGGGCCCTGGCGCTCCCAGTCCGCGATGCGGATCAGCTCGAGGCGCTGGACGGGCTGGGGAGTCGCCGCGGCGTAGAGCCGCGACAGTGGCAGGGCGTCGAGCGGCGTCGACGGCCTGATCTTTTGATCGCGCGTTCGGGTCTCCGGCCAAGGCTCAGGCAGCGCCGGTTCCGGTGGCCGGTAGAGGACGACCTCCTCACCGTATCGGGCGAAGCCCGCCTGCATGAACAGGTCGACGTTGCCATCCCGATCGGCGCACGCGACATGGAGCCGGCCGGCGCCGCGCTTGGATGCCTCGCGAACGAGCTGCTGGACGAGGCGGAAACGGATGTCGCCGGCGTTCGACGACCCGACGGCGTCAAGCTCGACGATCGTCCACTCGTCGCGGAACGACTCGCGCTCGACCCGGATGAGGCCGGCCAGGTGGCCTCCTTCCTCGTAGACGAACAGCAGGTCGTGGGGTCGGAAGGCGCCCAGCGGCAGGCGGAAGAGGCTGAACACGCCGATCGGCGGGCCGCTCACTGGCAGGCCGAGCGAGCGCGTCGCCGATTCGGCGTCCTGGGTCAGCCGGGACAGCTCGCCGAGTGCCGCCAGGTCGGTCAGGCGGGCGACCCGGACCTTGCCGCTCGGGCGAGTGACGCGGGTCTCGCTCACGAGGCGCCCTGCGTGCGGCGCGTTGGATGATGGCGACGACCGGCTCCCTCGCCCGGATCCTCGTGCTCGCTCGCCATGGCTGCGACGAGGCGGTGGAAGCGGGTTTCTCCCGCGAGCTCCGGGTGGAACGCGGTCGCCACGATGTTTCGTTCCCGGACGGCGACGATCCGGCCGTCGTCGAGTCGGGCGAGGATGTCGACGTCCGGTCCGGTCCGCTCGATGATCGGCGCCCTGATGAAGACGCCGTGCACGGGCTGATCGCCAAGGACCGGGACGGCCAGGTCGGTCTCGAACGAATCGAGTTGACGCCCGAAGGCATTGCGCTCGACGGTCACATCGAGCAACGGCAGGATCGGAGGTTCGCCGCCGGCGATCTCGCGGGCAAGGACGATCATGCCCGCGCATGTCCCGAAGAGCGGTGCGCCGCTCGAGGCCAGATCGAGGATCGGCTGGCGAAGTCCCCAGCGCTCGATCAGCTGACGCATCGTGGTGCTTTCGCCGCCGGGCAGGATCAGGCCGGCAACATCGTCGAGATCGCGCGGCAGGCGCACCGGAACGCCCTCGACGCCGATCGCGGCAAGGGTCCTAAGGTGCTCGCGGAAGGCCCCCTGCAGGGCCAATACACCGATCTTCATCGAGGCGTGGTCAGCCGTTGCCGCGCCCTGCCGGGCGCCTTACCAGCCTCGGACCGCCAGGCGCTCCTCGGTCGGGATC
>Ga0209488_10000627_pt1 | contig 29937 bp, 25 predicted proteins | sample Rivendell_Oct201_8_FD_188349 | JGI IMG/M metagenome (GOLD analysis project Ga0209488, IMG submission 188349) | Vadose zone soil microbial communities from the Eel River Critical Zone Observatory, Northern California, USA -... | ecosystem: Environmental > Terrestrial > Soil > Vadose zone >...
TCTTTTTCGGGGAGTTGGAGTTCGCGCGCAGCTTCGGCGCAGATTTCCGGAAGATGGGCGAGGCCATAGGCCAGTGAAGCGGTGAAGTCGGCGGCAACTTCTGGCGTAGCTATTTCCGGGCGAGCGGCCCAGAGCGCGAGGACCGCGGGACGTTCGGTCAGCTGCCACCATTCGTGGACAGCGTCATAAAGATAAAGCTTGGCGAATTGTGGAAGGCCGACTTGCCCGCCGGTGCAGACGAGTGCGCCGTCGCGGCCGGGGGTAACGTGCTGCTCGGCGCCGATGGCCAGGCGCAGCGCGGGGTCGCCGATCAGCAGCGCGGCGTCGGCGTTGGCGAGCATGGTTGCCAGATCGGGAGCGGCTTCAAAGAATTCGGGCGCAATCAGCCAGCGTGAGTCGCAGAGAATTTTTGTGAGAGCTTGGGTGCTGCGGGAACTGTGATCGAGTGCAATGCTGCGAGCTTCTCGAATGGGAGACTTGGAAACGATAAGCAGGCTGCGCACACGCTCTTTGGAAGCGATGGAAAGATCGGGAAGAACTACCAGGTCCGGGATGCGTTGGTATTCGATGGCCGGAATGATGGCGACATCGGCAGCGCCAGTGCGAAGCTCTTCCGCGCATTGCGACGGAACGGTGAATGAAAGATCGTATTTACCTTGTAGCGGGCCGTGCGTGAAACCACGCACCAGTGGCGCGGTGTTGAGATATTGCACGACGGAGATGCGAAGTTTGTTCAAGACCAGGGCTCGCGCGGAAGGGCGATTATAGCAGAGCCGGTTACTATCCGCAGTAGCGGGTAATGTTGTAAAACAACTGTTTCTATTGGAGGGTTTGAGAATGTCGAAGCGGATGTTTTGCGTGATGGTGGCGTTTGTGATTTTGGCAGGCGCGTTTGTGCCCTGCGTGATGCCACAAGGAACTTCGGGACAGGCCGCGAGTATCGCCGAGAAAACTAAGGACGCGCAGAAGCTGGCCGGCTACTTCAATCTGTACTGGGACGCGAAGGCTGGAAAGCTGTGGCTGGAGATTGATAAGTGGGACGCGGAATTTCTGTATCAGAGTTCGCTGGCGGCGGGAGTGGGTTCGAACGATATTGGACTGGATCGCGGGCAGATGGGCGAGACACGGATCGTGCGGTTCGAACGTAGCGGGCCGAAAGTGCTGTTGGTACAGGAGAATTTAAGTTTTCGCGCGGTCAGTAATGACGCGGATGAAAAGCGCGCGGTGCATGACTCGTTTGCGGAGTCGGTGGTTTGGGGGTTCACGACGGCTGGCGAAGAAAACGGACACGTGCTGGTGGATGCGACGGAGTTTTATTTGCGCGACGCGCATGGCGTGGTGACGGCGCTGAAACGGACGAAGCAAGGTGCTTATAAGCTGGATGGATCGCGCAGCGCGATTTACCCGGCGAACACAAAGAATTTTCCGCTGAACACGGAAGTGGAGGCGACGCTCACATTCACTGGCGACGAACCGGGAAAATGGGTGAAGGATGTGACGCCGGACGCGACCGCGATTACCGTGCGCGAGCACCATTCGTTTGTGCAGTTGCCGCCGGGCGGTTACAAGACCCGGGAATATGATCCGCGATCGAGTTTTTATGGGGTTTCGTACATGGACTATGCGACGCCGGTGAGTGATCCCATTGTGAAGCGATTCACTGCGCGACACCGGTTGGAGAAAAAAGATCCTGCGGCGGCAATGAGCGAGCCGGTCGAGCCGATTATTTATTATTTGGACCGCGGCGCGCCGGAGCCGATTCGAACAGCGCTGCTGGAAGGAGCGCGGTGGTGGAACCAGGCGTTCGAAGCGGCGGGATACAAGAATGCGTTTCGCGTGGAAATGCTGCCGGAAGGCGCGGACATGCTGGACCTGCGCTACAACGTGATTCAGTGGGTGCATCGCGCGACGCGCGGATGGTCGTATGGGGTGAGTGTGGTTGATCCGCGCACGGGAGAAATTATCAAGGGGCACGTGACGCTGGGTTCGTTGCGGGTGCGGCAAGATTATTTGATTGCCGAAGGATTGCTGGCTCCTTACGAAAAAGGCAAATCTGTGTCGCCGAAGATGCAGGAGATGGCGCTGGCGCGGCTGCGGCAATTGGCGGCGCATGAATTGGGGCACACGCTGGGATTGATGCACAACTATTCCGCGAGCACGGTAAAGCGGTCGTCGGTGATGGATTATCCGCCGCCGGTGGCGAAACTTGCGGCGGATGGAACGATTGATTTATCGGACGCGTATGCAACCGGAATCGGCGAGTGGGACAAAGTGTCGATTGCGTTCGGGTATCAGGATTTCCCCGCGCGAACGGATGAGCACGCGGCGTTAAAAAAAATTCTGATGGACGGTTATGGGCGAGGACTGCGTTACTTGACGGATCAGGATGCGCGTCCGGCGGGGAGTTCGAGCAGCCTGGCGCATTTGTGGGATGCCGGTTCGAACGCGGTGGATGAATTGAACCGCTTGATGCAGGTGCGGGCGGCGGCGCTGAAGAGATTCGGAGAAAACAATATTCCTGAAGGCGCCCCACTAGCGACGATCGAAGATTCGCTGGTGCCGATTTATATGTTGCAACGGTATCAAGTGGAAGCCGTAGCTAAATTTGTGGGCGGAATGGATTACACGTTCGCAGTGCGCGGCGACGGGGAAGTACCGACGAAAATTGTTGCGGCCGCGGAGCAACGCCGAGCGCTGGCGGCGGTTCTGGCTACACTGAAGCCATCGGCGCTTGCGTTGCCGGAATCGCTGTTGAAAATGATTCCGCCGCGGCCGCCGGAATATGACCGCGGGCGCGAACACTTCAAGATTCATACCGGTCCGGCGTTTGATGCGCTGGCTCCCGCAGAGGAAGCGGCGCAGCACACTCTGCAATTTTTGTTCAACGCAGAACGTGCAGCGCGGCTGGTGGAGTTTCACGCGAGAGATGCCGCGAATCCAGGATTGCAGGAAGTGTTGGATGCTGTCATTGCGGCAAGCTGGAAAGCGCCGCACGCGCCGGGATATGCGGGCGAAGTGGCGCGGACGGTGGACAGTGTAGTGCTGTACGACTTGTTGAGCCTGGCGATGAATGACCACGCGACTACGCAGGTGCGGGCGGTGGCTTGGCGTGAGGTGGAACAACTGAAGGGATGGCTGAACGCGAACAAATCAGCGGGCGATGCTTCGCAGCAGGCGCACCTAGCGTATGCGGCTGGGCAAATCGAGCAGTTTCATAAAGATCCGAGGAAACTTGAGCTTACTGCGCCGGCGGAACCGCCGGACGGGCCGCCCATCGGCGACGACGAGGACTTTGCCGCGCTCCCAAATTAGTCGAAATTTCTTCTGTGGGCGCCCTGACCATCTGGCATTTGTATCGTCTATAGGGCTGGAGGTGAGATTCATGGTTTCACGCCCATTGCTTGCAGCGGTAGGATTCACGGTCTGGACGGCGGTCCTGGTGACTGCTGCGCCGCACGCGATCTCACATCGGAATAATTCCTACGATTATAATGAGGCGCGCTCGATCGCGATCTCTTCGCACAACGATGGACCGATTGGGAACTGTTCCGATTTACATATTCGGTTTGACCATAGCGACGCGGTGATCCGCTCCGAAGAGCGCACGATTACCAAAGCGGAGGCGTCGACTTTACGCGTTAGTGCGGAATCGAATGGCGGCCTGCAGGTGCAAGGCTGGGACCAGAGTACCTATGCAGTGACGTTGTGTAAGGCCGTTGAGCAGGGAAGCGACGCGGAAAACCTGCTGGCGCAAATCAAAATGACATTTTCGAACGGCGAGTTGAGCGTGACCGGCCCTGGTTCGCATAATCACTGGACAGCGCACCTGCTGATCAAAGCGCCCAATGCGGCGACGATGGATCTGCACGTAAATAACGGGCCGATGGGGCTATATCACGTGGATGGAAATTTGAAAGTACGCGCCGTGAATGGACCGATTACGGTGCGTGGCTGCAAGGGCGATCTGGATCTCTCCGCAGAGAATGGCCCGGTTTCGTTGGAGGAAAATTCCGGCAAGCAGAGGGTTGATACTCAGAACGGGCCGATCACGATTGATCTGGATGGGAAAAACTGGAGCGGCGCGGGGCTTGAAGCCCATGCAACGAACGGCCCGGTGACTTTGCGCGTTCCGGCCGGTTATCAATCAGGCGTGGTACTTGAATCGGACGGCAATGGTCCGTTCAGTTGCCGCGCTAGCGTTTGCAATGAGGGCCGCAAGACCTGGGACGAAGAACACAAGCGAGTGGAGTTCGGCAGCGGCCCCACGGTGATCCGTGTTTCAACGGTAAATGGACCGGTTTCGGTTCGCTGAATTGTTCAGGTCGTCAGAACTCGTTCCCAGGGCGGGGGAACCTTGACCGAAGCCATTCCGGCAGATGTCGCGGCTTGTATGCCCATCTCGGTGTCTTCAAATACCAAGCAGGATTCTGGCGCGATTTTCAGCCGTGTGGCGGCCAGCAGAAACGCTTCGGGGTCGGGTTTGCTTTTCTTGTAGTCCCCTGCGCAGACGAGGGTGTCAAATCGATCGAGAAGATCGAGTTGCGAGAGAGACGCGGTGACGGAGTAGAGGGCGCTACCCGATACGACCGCAAACGGAAGCTGGCCATGCCTGGCTTCGATGTGTTCCAAGACTTCGGGGACAGCTTGAAGTTGCGGAAGCAGTTCGAAATAGAAACTCTCCTTTCGGTTTGCGACTTGTTCCACTGGCATATTCAGCCCGCGCTCCCTATTTAATGTTGAGATAATTTCCACGATGGGCATTCCGCCCCAGCTGTAAAAAAGTTTTTCGTCAAACTCACAATCCCATTCTCCCAGCGCTCTTTTCCAAGCGATGTAGTGAAGCGGCATGGAATCGGCGATGGTGCCATCGCAGTCAAATAGATAGGCCGCAAAAGAACCAGGTGGTAATTTCAATTTCATGGCTTGGTTATGGCCTCGTCATTATTTTAGCGCAGGATTCAATCACCCCGCCGAGGCGCTTCGGATGGACGCTGACTATGGATGCCGATAAGATTTCAGGCATGTTCCTGGAAGAGAGCACAGCGCCAGCCGTCACGCGATCAGATGCAGAGCGGCTGGCGCGTGAGTTATACGGAATTACGGCAAGTGCGTTGGAATTGCCAGGCGAGTACGACTGCAATTTTCACTTGCGTGCAAGCGACGGGCGCGAATTTGTCTTGAAGTGCATGCACCCCGCGCGGAAAAACTCCTTCATCGACATGCAGTGCGCGGCGCTGGCGCACTTGGCGAGGCGCGCCGGCCATCTCCGGTTGCCGCGCATCGAACGAACGACCCAGGGCGATGCGTATACGTTGTGGGGCGATACGGCCGAGCAAACCCGGCTGGTTTGGATGCTGGGCTTTTTGCCCGGCAAGACCCTGGCTAACACGAATCCGCATACTGCGGAACTTTTCAGGGCGCTGGGAAAATTTCTGGGCGAAATGGATTCTGCGCTCGATGGCTTTGAACATCCGGCAGCACGCCGCGAACTAAAGTGGGATTCGTCAAACTGCGGCTGGATTCGCGAACACCTGGGCAAAATAGGCGATCCACAACGCCGGGCGTTGGTGGATTATTTCGTTTCTCTATATCAGCAGTGGGTCGAGCCGTCAAAGGAAAGCCTGCGAAAGAGTGTCATATACGGCGATGCGAACGATCACAACGTGCTGGTAAACGCGTTGTGGCCGCAGCCGAGCATTGCGGGCGTGATCGATTTTGGCGACATGCATCACGGCTGGATTGCGAGTGAAGCCGCGGTCGCTTCAGCCTATGCAGTTCTGGGCAAAGAAGAACCACTGACGGTGATGAAAGAGATTGTCCGTGGATTTCATGGCGCGTTTCCGCTGAATGAATCAGAAATCGCCGCGCTTTTTCCGCTGGCCGGAATGCGGCTCGCGGTCAGCGTGGTCAATTCGACAATTCGCAAAACGCAGAAACCCGGCGATGAATATGTAGCCATCAGCGAGGCGGGTGCGTGGGAAGCGCTGGAGCGGCTGGCGAAAATCCATCCCAGGTTTGCGCACTACTCCTTACGCGAGGCGTGCGGGCTGGCCCCGGCTCCGAGCAGCGAGAGAATTGCAAAATGGCTACGCGCGCAGGAACGAGCCGGAGCCAGCGTCACCGAGACGGATCTGCACACAGCGCCGCTCTGCGTGTTTGATTTAAGTGTTGGCAGCCCAATACTCGGCGCCGACCCGGCCAACTCAGAAGTGCAGACACTTACGCGAACGCTGTTCGGCAAAATGGAATCGGAACATGCTGCTGTTGGCATCGGAAGATACGATGAGGCGCGGCTGCTCTATAGTTCGTCAATGTTTGGTTCGAGCGCTGCGCCGATCGAAGAGCGTCGAACCATTCATCTGGGCCTGGACCTTTTTGTTCAGCCAGGAACGCCGATCCATGCGCCGCTCGATGGCACGGTGCATTTGCTTGCAGAAAATACGGCGGAGCTGGACTACGGCCCACTGGTGATACTGCGGCACGCAACTTCCGGTAAAGAGAACAACAATGAAGGTGAAGAGTTCTTCACCTTGTACGGCCATCTGACACGAGAAGCGCTAAAGGAACTGAAGCCGGGTCAGACGATCTCACAAGGTGAGGTGTTTGCCCGCGTGGGAGCTATGCATGAAAACGGCGGATGGCCGCCGCATCTGCATCTGCAAATTATTCTGGATTTGCTGGATCGCGGCGCGCAGTTTCCGGGTGTGGCGCGCGCTTCGGAACGCGCAGTCTGGACGAGCCTTTCGCCTGATCCCAACCTGTTGCTGGGAATTCCGCTGGAAATAATTCCCGAGCGTGAGCCATCAGCAGAGGAAGCAATCCTTCGCCGCAGAAAGCTGCTGGCACCCAATCTAAGTGTTTCGTATCAGAGACCACTGAAAATCGTGCGTGGATGGCGGCAGTATCTTTACGACGAAACAGGCCGCGCATTTTTGGATGTATACAACAATGTGCCGTTGGTCGGGCACTCTCATCCGCGAGTAGTTAGGGCGGCAGAGGAACAGTTGGCGCTGCTGAATACTAACACGCGTTATCTGCACGAAAATGTTTTGCGCTATGCGGATAGGCTGACCGCGCTGCTGCCCAAGCCGCTGGAAGTTTGCTACCTCGTGAATTCCGGCAGCGAGGCCAATGAACTGGCACTTCGCCTTGCGCGCGCAACTACGCGAAGCGATGACGTAATCGTGCTGGAGCACGCTTATCACGGGCACACGAATACGCTGATCGATATCAGCCCATACAAATTCAACGGCCCGGGTGGGGCCGGGAAAAAGCCCTGGGTGCACGTCGCACCGCTGGCAGATGGTTACCGCGGACTCTATCGCCGCGGCGAATCCAAACTGGGGGCGAAGTACGCGCAGCACGTCGGCGAAATTTGCAAAGAGTTGCAAACGCGCGGGAGCCGGCCCACGTTTATCGCGGAAACGCTGCCCAGCGTCGCTGGACAAATCGCTTTTCCGCAGGATTACCTTGCCGAAACATACCGACATCTACGCGCCGCGGGCGGAGTATGCATTGCCGATGAGGTGCAAGTCGGATTCGGGCGGCTAGGAACACATTTATGGGGATTCGAAACGCAAAATGTTGTGCCGGACATGGTGGTGCTGGGCAAACCCATCGGAAACGGATTTCCACTGGCCGCGGTGGTAACGACGCGGGAAATCGCCGAGGCCTTCAATAACGGGATGGAATTCTTCAGCACCTTTGGAGGGAATCCAGTGGCGTGCGCCGCGGGACTTGCCGTGCTCGATGTCGTGAAAGGAGAGCAATTGCAGGATAACGCGTTGCGCGTGGGCAACTATTGGCTTGCGGAGCTGGAAAATCTGCGAAACAAGTATCCGCTGATCGGCGATATACGCGGTTCGGGATTATTTTTGGGTTTGGATCTGGTGCTTTCGCGCGAAACGCGAGAACCAGCGCCGCTTCACGCCTCTTACATCGTAAATCGGTTGCGCGACCGAGCAATTCTCGCAGGCACGGACGGCCCGCATCACAACGTGATCAAGCTTCGCCCTCCGCTCATTTTTTCCGAAGGCCATGCGGCGTCGTTCTGTTCGGCTTTCGAGGCAATCTTGGCCGAAGATCCCGCGCAGCCCTAGTCCCAGGCGCAAAATAAACCGCAGTTGACGGAAAACTCGCCGGCGTGGAAGATTGGCTGGGCAACCCGGTGGTCCGCTCAGACTTCCCACATACAACCGTCGAGGAGGAATTCAATAATGTTCAGCGACCGCCGCCGCATTTTCCCTTTCCTGGTTTATCTCGCCGTCCCTGCCGCGCTGCCGGCGCAGACTACAGTTCGTGGCGGTTGTAGTGAAGTTCCGCGCGAGGACGCACTGCCGTCGGTTTGCGCGCCTCCGACTTCGGAAACCATCGCTCCGCCTGTTCCGGACTCGGTGATTTTGTTGCAAGTGCCGGCAGGGACCGCCCTGCGCGTCGCGGTGGACCAGAAAGTGCGCATCGCAGCAGTCGGTCAGGTTGTTTCCGGAAAAACTACGGAGACGGTATACGCTTTCGACCAAGCAGTGATTCCCGCGGGAAGCGAGGTGACCGGAAAAGTGACCAGCATCCATGCGGTGCCTGGAATGCGCAAGACCATGTCGTATGTGAACGGCAATTTTTCGCCTTATCACGAATATGAACTCGAATTTGATTCCGTGACCCTGCCGGACAAAGAACGGCGGGCGATCGTCACCACGGTTTCACCGGGAATCGCGCAAGTGGTGCATCTGGTTCCGGGAGGCGCGAAGAAAAAGCCCAATGCAGCGCAGCGCGAAATCGAAAATGCGAAAGCAGAAGCCAAAGCGAAAGTGAACGACACCCTGGATGAAATCAAATCGCCAGGGAAAATGCAGAAGCTGAAGGAAATGGTGCTGGCGCAGTCGCCTTATCGTAGACAATATCTGCAACCGGGAACGCGATTTTACGCTTCTCTGAACGAGCCACTCGATTTCGGCAAGACCACGCGAACCGCGGAGCAACTCGCGCAGCTTGGGAAAAGTCCGGAAACGGACAGCATCTTGCACGCGCGGTTTGCGCAGGAGGTGAGTTCGGCAACCGCGCAAAGGGGCAACGTAATTGCCGCGGTGCTGACCGAGCCGCTTTTTTCGCAAGATCATCATTTATTGCTGCCGGCAAACAGCCGGATTGCGGGCGAGGTGATTAAAGCCAAGCCGGCGCGGAAGCTGCATCACAACGGCGATTTGCGCGTGATTTTCAACCGCATCGAAACCCCGGAAGGCGTAATTCAACCGATGCAAGGCAGCGTTGAGGGAGTCGAGGCGGACCGCCGCTCCGGAGTACGGCTGGACGACGAAGGCGGAGCGCAGGCGACCGATAGCAAAACGCGGTATCTGTCAACTGGAGTAGCGGTGCTGCTTGCCGCTGCCGCATCGCACACCGATAACGAGCACGGGACGACGGACGCGGCGGGCGATCCAGGTGTGCGCGCGGGTGCCGGTGTGTCCGGATCGGGAATTACCGGGACGCTGATTTCGCTGGCGGCCAAGTCGCAGCCGGTGTCCATGGCATTTGCGGCATATGGAGCGGGAAACTCGGTCTACAATAATTTCTTGTCGCGCGGGAAGGACGTGGTGTTCATAAAGAATACGCCCCTGGAGATCGGGTTCAGCGAACCGCACGCGAAGGGCGCTGAGAAGAAACCCTGAAGTAGCCTGTCGAGGTAACAGTTCCGCTCGGAACTCCCGCCGTTTTAATACTAGATGATTCACAAATATATAACTGGCACCTAGACTGCTCGCGCGAGCGTTTCTCTCCGTGCAGCTCGATACCGCACTTCCCTGGCTGGCATTGTGTCTGCCGCGCGGCATTGCGGCGCGCCTTTCGGCGCGGCTGCTGAAGCAATTCGGCTCGCTCGAAAGTGTCTGCCGTGCAGCCCTGCGGCAATTGGAAGGATGCGAACTGCCTGCCGCGACCGCGCAGGCCATCTTAAAAAAAGCCGACATCGTGGAGGCTACCGGCTTGAATTCATCGGATGTTCTGGCAACACTATTCGATTTGGAAATGAAGGGATTTGTGCGGCAACTGCCCGGAAAACAATTCAGCAAAATATTATTGTAGGCGGACGTGCAAAAGGCGAGAGACGTTTGCAGACACCATATTAAGAATAGCTACCGACTTCTCAACTAGTTGAATCAAATGCCTTTATTAGAATCGCGAAACCCGCGATGAAACATCCCAGCGACTTCGCGCATCTTCATGTAAGTTAGCGAGAAGGGCACACGCCTGACCGCAGTGTCTTCCAGCAAAAGGATACGGGGTTAAAACAGCAGAATGGCTCGTTCGCTCGTCATTGTCGAATCGCCCGCAAAGGCGAAGACTATCAACAAGTATTTGGGCAAGAACTACATCGTCAAAGCTTCGATTGGCCACGTTCTGGACCTGCCGAAAAAGACGATTGGTATTCGTTTGCCTGATGAGCCCGATGAAACGGAAGCCGCGCCAAAGAAAAAAGTTCGCGCGAAAAAGGGCAGCAAGAAGTTGAAGGTCAAGCCGGTACGCAAGCCGGTGACGCTTGACGACGTGAAGATTTTTGAGCCGACCCTGCAGATCATCAACGGCAAGCTCAAGGTTATTAACGACCTGCGCAAGGCGGCCCATAGCGCGGATGCGATTTATCTGGCGGGCGACCCGGACCGCGAAGGCGAAGCAATCTCCGCGCACCTGGCCATGGTGCTGTCCAAGCCGTCCAAATTTGTGGAGCAGGAAGCCAGCGCGCCGCGCTGGAAAAAGAAAAACGCCAAGCCAGTGCCGGTGCTAGAAGAAGACACAGCGCCGAAAAAAGAGATTCCGCCGACTGATCCCAAGAAAATTTTTCGCGTTACCTTCAATGAAATTACGCCAAAGGCGATTCGTGCGGCTTTTGATCATCCGCGCCAGGTGAATGCGGATCTGGTGGACGCGCAACAGGCGCGCCGCGTGCTCGACCGTATCGTGGGCTACAAAATTTCGCCGCTGCTTTGGGACAAAGTGCGCCGTGGGCTCTCTGCCGGCCGCGTGCAGACGGTTGCGCTGCGGCTTATCGTTGAGCGCGAGTTGGAGATTCGTGCGTTCATTCCGCAGGAGTATTGGTCGATTCACGCGATGTTGGACGCGGGCGAGCCCCCGCTGTTCGAAGCCAAGCTTTCGAAATTCAAAGGCGAAGACATCGAGATTCACAATCAGGAAGGCGCGGACGCTGTTCTGGCAGCGGTGAACAAAGCCAAGTGGGAAGTGGCCTCGGTCACGCAGAAAGAAAAGCGCCGTAATCCGCCGCCGCCTTTTACAACTTCGAAATTGCAGCAGGCTGCGTACAACCGTTTGCGCTACACCGCGAAACGCACCATGGCGCTGGCGCAGCGTTTGTATGAGGGCGTGGAGCTTGGCGCGGAGGGTTCGGTTGCGCTGATCACTTACATGCGCACCGATTCGGTGAACGTTTCGCAAGACGCGCTGGCGCAGGTGCGAGAACTGATTCCAGAGCGGTTCGGTTCGAACTATCTGCCGGAGAAGCCCAACTACTACAAGTCGAAAAAGGACGCACAGGAAGCGCACGAAGCGGTGCGCCCAACCGAAGTGTCGCGTGCGCCGGAAGACGTACGCAAATATCTGGATGACGATCTTTTCAAGCTTTATCAATTGATCTGGCAGCGTTTTGTGGCTTCGCAGATGTTGCCGGCGGTATTCGATCAAACCAGCATTGATATTTCGGCGGGAGATTACACTTTTCGCGCCACTGGATCGGTACAGAAATTCGACGGTTATTTGCGAGTTTATCAAATGCCGGTGGCAAATGCCGACCGCGACGACGATGAGAAGAGTGATGAAGGCGAAGGCAACGCTCTTCCGCGTGTAACCGAAGGACTAGTTTTAAGGCTTGATACCATTCGTCCTGAACAACATTTCACCGAGCCGCCGCCGCGCTATACGGAAGCCACGCTGGTGAAGGATCTGGAAGAAAAGGGCATTGGCAGGCCTTCCACGTACGCCGCGATTATTTCGACCATCGTCGAGCGCGAGTACGTGAAGAAGGATCAAGGCAGGTTCACGCCGACGATGCTGGGCGAACGCGTCAGCGTGCTGCTGGTGAAAAGCTTTGAAGACGTTTTCGACGTCACTTTCACCGCGCGTCTGGAAGAAGAGCTCGACGAAATTGAAGAAGGCAAACTGCATTGGCGCGAAGCCGTAAAGGAATTCTGGGAAAAATTTATCGTAGACCTGGATCGCGCGGGTGACGAGATGTTGTCGTACAAAGCAGGCATTCCGACCGGCAAAACTTGCGAAAAGTGCGGCCAGGGCGAACTGCTCGAACGCATCAGCCGCCACGGATTTTTCCTGGGCTGCTCGCGCTATCCGGATTGCGATTTTATCCAGGATCTCTCGCCTGAATTGGGCGAAGGCGGCGATGCCGAAGGCAAAACCGAATATTGCGACAATTGCGGCAAGGAAATGGCCATCAAGCGCGGCCGCTTCGGCGTGTTCCTGGCGTGTACTGGTTATCCGGATTGCAAGACCACGCGGCGGTTGGTGGAAGGCACGCGCATCGCGCGCCAGCCGGATGAACCGCTGGATGAGAAATGTCCCACCTGCGAAAGCGGCCTGGTAAAGAAGCATGGGCGCTTCGGCGAATTCATCGGCTGCACCGGCTACCCAAAATGCAAATACACACGGCCGATCACTCTGGGCATCAAATGCCCGAAGTGCCAGCAAGGCGAATTCGTGCGTCGCGGCAGCGCCGGTCGCGGCGGACGCCCGCGAATTTTCTACGGCTGCTCACGCTATCCGGATTGCGATTTCACCACGCCGAATCAACCGATTCCCGAACCGTGTCCGAAGTGCGGTGCGGAATTTATCGTCGAGAAAAAATCAAAAATTGGATTGGTACGCACCTGCATCAAGGAAGGCTGCGACTGGGAAAAACTGGTAGATGAGCCAGCGCCGCAAGCCAGGCCCGAAGAAGTTGTGGCTCCTGTCGGCGCCAAGTCTTAGCTAACGGAATGACGTCCCCCGAGGTATTAATCCTGTTTGAGCATCGTCGCGCGCCTTCGGCAGATCAGTGCCTCTCGATGCCGAGAGTTCGCTGAGAACCCCACGGCGGCTTACAGGTCCCTCCTCGGAGTTAACCCGCGAACCATTCGGGCAGCAGATAAGTAGCTTTCGCTCGAGCGCACGCAGAGTTGGTGCCATCTCGCGACGCGGGTTCCAGGCGGAAATGAAGTCGCGTCTGACGCGCGAGCCGCGAAGCGAGCTCTCCGGGATCTCTTTGGAGAAAGCCTGGCGGGGAATTCATTTTGTTGACGGGTCAGGCCGAAGGGGGCAAGCCCCTCTGGCATGGACCGTGGCTGGCGACAAGGAGATACCGGACCGGCGAAAACTGATCGGATACGGCGCCGCGCGAATCCTGCCTTCAGCACAAGTTGCGCTTCGACGTGAAGATGATGGAAAAAGCTGGCTTGTGCGGTGTTCACGGGGAAATGGAATTTGAGTATTTCTGGGGACACTTACTGCGCATAAAATCATGCTACGCAGAGGCAAAGAAGGGGCGCACAGAGATGCTCTGCTACTTTGAATGAGCCAGTTTTGGTCGCGGCGTCTAACAGCTCTGTTTACCTGCTCGCCGGCAGGTCGAAATTCTCGTCAGTGTAAGCCAGTAGCGGCGTGCCTTCCTTAATGTCCACGTTTTTGCCGTGCTTGATCAGTCCGATTGGCCCGAACAAAACCGTCAGCGCGACCGCGGTGCCTTCTTTTCCCTGGCCCTCTTTGCCTTTGGTGCCGCGAAGTTTCAATCTCGTGTCCCCAACGATCAGGTATTGCAACCGCATGTTCAGTTCGCCAGCCTTGCCCATCATCCCGGCTTTTTTGGCATGAGTGATTGTTCCCACTGCCTTTGCGCCTGCTTTCGCAATCACGATGTCGCCAATCTTCAGATCCTGATCGAGAACCAGGTTGACGGGATCGTCCTCGGTCGCGGTCTTTGAACTGAGGTCCTGCGAAAATTTCAAATTGACGTCCGCGCCTTCTTTCAAAATGAGTTTTTCAGGCACAGGCGAAGGCACGGGAGTGCCCGACGTTGCCACTGGTACGGCTTTGACTTCCGATTGCGCCGCAGCCTGCGGCTCCTGTGCCAGCGCGACTCCAGCGATCGAGAGCGTCAAGGTCAGGCCAGTTGCAATAGATCGGCGTTTCATGAATTTCTCCTCTTTCGGTCACGTCGGCAAATTGAAATGCTGGAATTGGATGAATTGAGCGTATCACCATTCCCGGTTGCGGCGGATTAGAACTACACAACACGTTAACGGTTGGCACAAGGACCTGCGATTGATCTTTTGCATCTAACAAGGAGCGCTACTCTATAACCACGATGTCTGTTCCAGGACGTGCTCGGATCCACATGCTGCAAGCGATCGAAAAGTATCTTATTTATTTGCGCTCAGTGCGAAATTCCTCGCCGCATACGATTTTGAACTACGGCAATGATTTGCAGCAATTCACCGCGTACCTTGCGCCGCCCGGAGAAAAGATTCCGGCGCTCGCGAAAATCTCACACCAGATTATCCGCGAATATGTCGGGCATCTGCACTCGCAGGGCCTGCAAAAGAGTTCTATCGCGCGGAAGTTGGCGTCATTGCGTTCGTTTTTCAAGTATTGCGTGCGCGAAGGCATGCTCAAGGAAAATCCCGCGCGGCTGGTGCCCACGCCGAAATTACCCAAGCGCATCCCTTCGGTGCTCTCCGCGGAAGAGATGAATGGTTTCCTGAATCAGCTTGCGGCTCCGGAAAAGCCTGTTGACGCCAAGTTACTTCCGGGCGCGTCCGGCGAGACGCGCCCGGGAAAGCGCGCTACTCCTGGCGAGGAAGGCCTGCTGCTGAAGCGCGATCGCGCCCTGCTGGAGCTTCTTTACGCCGCCGGCCTGCGCGTCAGCGAACTCACCGGACTGAACCTCGTCGACATGGACCGCCACGAAAAAATGTTGCGCGTGCGCGGCAAGGGCGACAAGGAGCGCATCGTTCCCTACGGCGGCAAGGCGCAAGAAGCGCTGGAAGCATATTGGCCGGTACGCGAACAACTTTTGTTGCAATCGGGGCCGGGCAGGCGGCGTCGCGGTCCCGCGCATAGCGAAGCAATCTTCCTCAACTACGCTGGCCGCCGGCTTACGCAACGCTCCGTCGGGCGCATCGTCAAAAAATATGTTCGCCTGGCAAGCATGAATTGGGATTTGCACCCGCATTCATTGCGTCACGCATTCGCCACGCACCTACTTGCCGACGGTGCCGACCTCCGTGCCATTCAAGAACTCCTCGGCCACCAGTCTCTTTCCACTACGCAAAAATACACGCACGCATCTATTCGCCAGTTGATGGACATCTACGACAAGGCGCACCCGCACGCGTGAGCCACCTGGCTATCACTGGTTCAGCGAATATACGACATCGATAAAGGTTTCGGTGCGGCCCTTCGATTCAACACAGGACGCAGATCGTTCGTAACGCCAATGTGATACCGCCGAAAGAGCCGATTGATCCAATTCCGGTCCTGCCGTGTGAACTGTTTTCAGATTGGATAATCGACCGTCTTCTTCAATGATTGCGGAAAGCACGACCGTTCCTTGGCGGCGCTGAACTCTGGCGGAGTGGGGATACTCGGGTTGTACGCGGTCTTTTAAGTTCCAGATCCCGCCCGTAGTGCAATCCGCCCATGTCGTAGCTCCGTTCGGTCTGTCGAAGAAGTCTGACGGAAGTTGAGGCAATAACTTTATTTCTTCAAACCGCGCTTCCACGGCCACTCGGTCTCCATTATATCCGCGCAGCAGGAGAGGGATCCGCTTGGTGCCCCAGTCGTGAAAACCAGAATGTTCCTGCCAATCCACCTTCCACGAAATGTCCTTAGTGTCGTGACCGGTATAGAGCTCGGTCATATCGTGAGTTTTTGGATCGAAGCAGTAGACGAAACCGAACGGGGGATGGGCCGATACTTTGATGCATTCCGGTTTTGTCCCGAGCGGGTGCTTCAACTCGATCTTTCTTAACGTATCGTTTTCGCGATTTTTCGGAGTTCGACTCCTTCTGAACAATTGGTCTAGCTCTTCGACGGCGGGATTCTCGCCTTCCGGAGAGCGCACTTGCCAGAACTGGGTTCCGTCGCCAATCCTCGTTCGTTTGTAACCAGGAAACACCACCTCTTCCTTCCACCTACTTTCAGGAGTCCAGACAAAAAGGTACTTGCCGTTGGTTGCTGCGTCGTTCTTTACGGAGATGCGCACGTCGCCTCGCAATACAAAGCCAGGCATCCCCTTCGCTTTGATGTCAGAGCGCTCTCTAGCTTCCTCGCATAGATTTCGGAAGGCTTGCTGATCGTCCAGTGCGCTTGCGCATGGGAGAATGAACAACAAGACAGCGGTGACGACGCAGCCGTAACGGGGAGTATGGCGATTCATGGCCGCCATCCTAACACAGCATTTATTCCATGTTTTTTTCGAATCCGCGCCCAGTTTCTCGAATATTCAATCTCCGAATGGCGACAAGCCCTTAATTTCCTGCATCATATAAATCCCATGACAATTAATCTGAGTATTCGCAAATCAATGCGGCCATCTTTAGTTTTGGCGGTCTGCCTTTTTGAAGGCCTCATGCTCACTTGGTCTGCGTCCACTGCCCGCGCGCAGGAGAACTACGAAATCCAGGTCTATGCGTACGATACCGTCGAACCCGGCCATACCATGGGGGAACTGCACAGCAATTTCACCTTCGAAGGCTCGAAGACTTCCCAAGACGGCACGTATCCCACCAACCATCAGCTTCACGAAACCATCGAAATCACCCATGGCTTTACGGATTGGTTCGAAACCGGCTTCTACATTTTTACTTCCGAGCACAGCGGACAAGGCGTTGACTGGGTTGGCGATCACATTCGTCCGCGCTTTCGCATTCCGCCGAAATGGAAATGGCCAGTCGGATTGAGTCTTTCGAACGAGATCGGTTACCAGCGGCGGCAAATATTCCGTCGACACCTGGACGTGGGAGATGCGGCCGATCATCGATAAGCAGATTGGCCGCTGGTATTTGTCCTTCAATCCTACCTTCGATAAATCAATCCATGGCTTGACGGAAAGCCAGGGCTTTGTTTTTTCCCCCAATGTGAAAGTCAGCTACGACTTCACGAAAAAAATTACCGGCGGCTTTGAGTATTACGGCTCGGTAGGGCCGGCGACAGACTTCGATCCCATCGCGCAGCAACAGCACCAGTTTTTTCCGGCCATTGACCTGAATCTTTCGCCGAAGTGGGAAGTGAATTTTGGCGTCGGTGTTGGCGTGACGCGCTCAACCGACCATCTGATCGCCAAAATGATTCTCGGCTACCGTTTCAACTTCTAATCCGTCCGTTTGTATTGCAATACATCTTGTAGGAGTTTTTCTCGGTTGTCGGTCCCGGCGTGTATTCTAAATAGACTTTTCTTGAGGTGCTGATGCTGCGCTGCCGCTGCAATACATTTTTTGTCGTTCTTTGCCTGATCCCCTTTGCTCTCCCCGCTTTTGTACAAACTTCAACTCCATCGAGTGTTTGGAACTCGCTGGTCGACGATTTTCTGGACCAGGAACTTTTTCCGAACAATCCTACGCTTGCGACGCAAATCGGCGTACACGATTTTGACGCCAAGCTTGAAGATTTATCGCGCAACGGCATTGAGAGGCACATCGCCGGCCTCAAAAAGTTCGAAGCGCGCACGGTGGCTCTCGATCCGAAGGGTCTTAGCCAGATGGAGACAGCCGACCGCGAAATGCTGCTCAGCGCCATTCGCAGCGAACTGCTATCGCTTCAGGTGATTCGCACCTGGGAAAAAGATCCGGACACTTACTCGACCGGCGCTGCCAACAGTATTTATGTGATTATGAGCCGCAATTTTGCGTCGCCGGACAATCGCCTGCGCTCCGTGGTTGCGCGTGAAAAACAATTCCCGCAATATTTTGCGGCCGCGCTCGCGAATCTGAAAAATACTCCGAAGATCTATTCCGAGATAGCGCTTGAGCAACTGCCCGGCACCATCGATTTTTTTGAGCAAGACGTCCCTGCGGCGTTCGCTGACGCCCATGACTCAACCACCAGGGCAGATTTTGCGGAGTCCAACGCCGCCGCGATTGCGGCGCTCCGCGCCTACGAAGCCTGGCTCAAGTCTGACCTGTCGCCGCGCTCCAACGGCGACTTCCGCATCGGCGGGGAGACTTTTTCGAAAAAACTTTTATATGACGATATGGTCTCGACGCCCCTCGACCGCCTGCTGGAAATCGGCATGGCCGACCTGCACAAAAATCAGGCGGAATTTACGCGCGTTGCGCATGAGCTCGATCCTGCCAAACCAGCGACGGCGGTGCTCGCGCAACTTCAGGCCATGCATCCCGCGCCCGATCAGCTCATGCAGAAATTTCGCGATACTTTTGACGGCTTGATTGTCTTTATCAATGAACACCACATCATCACGCTGCCCAGCGATCGCCGCCCGACCTTGCAGGAAACTCCTCCCTTCGAACGCGCCACGACCATAGCTTCGATGGATACGCCCGGCCCGTTTGAGAGAGTGGCAACTGAGGCGTACTTCAATGTGACGCTGCCTGGTCCGCACGATTCGCCCGAAGAAATTGCGGGACTGATGGCCGGCTTCAACGTTGGCACCATTGTCAGTACATCCATCCACGAAGCGTTTCCCGGCCACTTTGTGCAATATCTTTGGGAGCAGCGCGCACCATCAAAAATTCGTCGCGTGCTCTCTGCGAACACCAACGCCGAAGGCTGGGCGCACTACACCGAACAGATGATGCTCGATGAAGGCTATGCTCAGCCCGGCGTCGGCGCAAAAGACCTGCGCGAGTCGCGCCTTGTTCGCCTCGGCCAGTTGCAGGACGCGTTGTTGCGTGACGCGCGATTCGTTGCCGGCATACAGATGCACCGCGGAACCTTTACTTTGGAGCAGGCACAGCAGTTTTTCGTCAAGGAAGGTTTTCAGTCGCCCAAAATCGCGGAAATCGAAACCAAGCGCGGCACCGCTGATCCGACTTATCTCTACTACACGCTGGGCAAGCTGCAAATAATGAAGCTCCGCGAAGACCTGCGCAAAAAACAAGGCACCGCCTTCTCCCTCGGCAAATTCCACGACGACTTCATGAGCCAGGGCTATCCACCCATAGCCATAGTCCGCCGCGCCCTCTTGGGCGACAACTCACCGACGCTTTGAGCTTGTTCGACGAGACACCGCCCGACCGAATGCCGACTTCAGGCGGCAGGTGAGGGCGTTAAGCAACTTGGTAATAAGGTTAGTTGTCTGGCGGATTTCTAACATAGAGATACAGCAACCAAAAGACAGTCGTTACGTCAAGAACACAGCCGAGAAGTCACCTACTACCGCGGTAACCATTGCTTTAGTTTCAGAAATCGAACAAAACTACTAAATGCATGCTCGGGTGGGCACGTCTTTTTCCACCGCTTGTAAAGCGGTGAGCGCGTTTCCCAATATTCGAATCGGACCATCCCCACTTTAGGGTCAAATTCAATCTTCAATACATCCCTATCAAGGTCAAATTCTGGCAAGTCCGAAACAATGACGTCATGCATCGAGGTAATTGCGTGAATACGGTCCGTGAATTCGGCGGTCGCAATCTGCTCAACAAATTGCAACATCGGCAGAAATACGTAGCCACCTTTGTTGCCATTTACCAAAAGCCGAAAGTGTTCGACAATGTCGCGCCAAGGTCGGCCTTTGACTGGGAGCATGACGGCCAAATTGTAGCATCGCAGACTTTACCTTTGACTAGACACACCCGCTTGTTAAACCTTCGTTGACGCTCCCGCCGCAAAACCCGTATAATTGTGGTTTGTCTTTAGCTCTGGAGGAGTGATGTACGCCGTAATCAAGTCCGGGGGAAAGCAGTATCGTGTCGCTCCCGGCGACACCATTCGTGTGGAAAGTGTATCTGGCGAAGTAGGCGAACAGGTGAAGTTCGGCTCGATTTTGAGCGTCCACACCGACGACCAGAAGATTCTGACCGGCGGCGATGCCTCCAAGGCGACCGTAACCGGCAAGATCGTTGAACAAGGCCGCAGCAAGAAAGTCATCGTCCTTAAGTTCAAGAAAACAAACCAATATAAGATTCAGCGCGGCCATCGCCAGAACTACACGGCCGTGCAAGTCAGCGACATCAAGCTGTAGTGACATCAAGCTGTAGTAGTGTACGCATTCCTGCGTGCGGTCTTTCTTTTTCGCGATGTAAGCGTGCTAGAACGGGCCTCGCGCGTGGAAGAAACGTTCTCTCGAATTTCGAATCTCGGAAGGGAATTGCTTCATGGCACACAAAAAGGGTGGCGGCTCCTCTACAAACGGCCGCGATTCACACGGGCAACGGCTGGGCGTAAAGCGCTTCGGCGGCCAACTTGTCAATGCGGGAACGATTCTGATTCGCCAGCGTGGCACCAAGCACCAGCCTGGCGAAAACGTCGGCCAGGGCAAGGACGACACGCTCTTCGCGCTGGTCACCGGCCACGTCAAGTTTGAAGACCGCGGCCGCCGTGGACGCTTCATCAGCGTGACTCCCGCAGCAGCCGAAGCCGTCAACTAGCGGTCTTGGTGCACAGACCTGCTTGTGGCAGGCAGGCTTCAGTCTGTGCTCTTCGATTGGTGCAAGCTCAGCGGCCGATCCGATTCGTCTTCACCTTTCACATAGGCAATCCGCGGCCCACTGACTCCGGGCCGTTTTTTTTCCCCTGCGTCGGTCATGGCGTAAGCCTATAGCGTTGTCATCCTGAACGTACCCGATCGGGACACGCGAAGGATCTCAACTTAGAATTCGCTACACACGTTTCCTGATAGGATTCTTTGCAATGTTCGTTGACGAAGCCAAAATCTATGTAAAAGCTGGCGACGGCGGCAACGGCTGCGTCGCGTTCCGCCGCGAAAAATATGTTCCACGCGGCGGTCCGGCCGGGGGCGATGGTGGCCGGGGAGGAAGCGTCTACCTCGAAGCCAATCCCAACGACAACACGCTTTTGCGCTACCGCTACAACCGCGAATTCAAAGCCGATCGCGGCCGCCACGGAGAAGGCTCGAATTGTTCCGGCCAGGCCGGCGACGACATGACGTTGCTGGTTCCGGTTGGCACCCTGGCCTACGAGCAAAAAACTGGCGAAACCATTGCAGACCTTGCCGCTCCCGGACAACGGGTTTTAATCGCGCACGGAGGTCACGGTGGCCGTGGCAATCAGCACTTTGCAAAACCATGGCACCAGGCGCCCCGCGAACACGAAGACGGCCAGCCCGGCGAAGAACGTAATCTCCGTCTCGAATTAAAACTTCTCGCCGATGTGGGTTTAGTCGGCTATCCAAACGCTGGAAAGTCCACACTGATCTCTGTCATTTCGGCTGCGCGGCCGAAAATCGCAAATTATCCTTTCACCACACTCGAGCCAAATCTCGGCGTAGTCAGCGCAGATAGCGTGCCGCAATCCGCTAGCAGTGGCGCTGGCAAAGAAAGCAACGACATCGGCCGCACCTTCGTTGTAGCCGATTTGCCCGGCTTGATCGCAGGCGCGCACCAGGGTGCTGGCCTCGGCATTCGCTTTCTGCGCCACGTGGAGCGCACGCGGCTACTCGTTCATCTGATTGACACCAGCGAATTTACCGACGCCGATCCTGTTCACTCGTATGAAGTCATTAACGGCGAGCTGATCGCCTTCAGCCCTGCGCTCGGCGAAAAGCCCATGATCGTTGTTGCTACAAAGTTGGACGCGACGACTGATCGCACTCACCTTGATGAGCTTCGCGCTTTCTGCGCCCAACAGCACTTGCCTTTCCACGCCATTTCCGCCGCCACCGGCGAAGGCGTGCGCGACCTAGTTCTGGCTGTGGCTGATGAACTCGATAAGATTCCCAAGTCCGCCGCGCCGCATCCCGATGCGCCAGAAGACGCCCATCAAGCCGCGATCTAAACCAATTCGCAGATTCGCTTGTATTACATTTCCGAAATTCTCAGCCCTGCGCGCTCAGCGTCTCTGCGTTATCTTTTCTTGTTTGATCAGTTTTTAACTTCAAAGCTTTAACTTTCGTGCGAAAATAGGGCTAGTCGTCCTCTCGAGGAGCATCATTGACCACCGCGCAAGCACAGCGCAGCACTGCTGCAAGACATCAACCTCGCAGGATCGCGATTTTCGGTGGTTCTTTCGACCCCATCCACAATGGACATCTCGCCGTCGCACGCGCCGCGGACCGCCGTTTCAATTTCGACGAAATCCATTTCATTCCGGCCAGTCGTCCACCGCATAAATTAAAGCAGCACCTCGCGCCATTTCCGCACCGCTACGCCATGGTTGCGCTGGCCTGTACTGAGCATCCGCATTTCGTTCCTTCTCTGGCTGAAGCCGGCGAAGATTTTGCCGGCACCCAGCTGCATTATTCAGTGGATACCGTTCGCTATTTTCGCCACGCCTACCACGGAGCCGGCGACCGCATTTTCTTCATCATCGGCGCAGACGCCTTCCTCGATATTCCCATGTGGAAAGAATACGAATCGCTGCTCGGCCTTTGTGATTTCGTCATTGCCAATCGGCCCGGCATTCGTGCCGAAGCGTTGAAACTTGTAATTCCTCCCGACCTTATGGCCACTGCAAATAGCAAGCGCGATCCGGATCCTCCGCCGTCGCAATTAATCGCGCAGCTTCGCCGCACCAGCGTCTATCTCCTCGAAAATGTTTCCAGCGACGTTTCCGCCACCGACATTCGCCTCCGCGCCCACAAGGGTCAAGCGATTCACGGACTTGTTTCCGCGCGCGTGGAGGAATACATTCATAAACAGGGCCTATACTCTTGAATTTGCCGAATCTTCCTCAAGCAGTTCACCTCGTTATCGAGGCCATGCAGAACAAAAAAGCTTCCGCCATCACCGTGCTCGATCTCAGCAAGATTGGCACCTTCACTGAATATTTTATCGTTTGTACCGGCTTCAGCACTCCACAGGTGCAAGCCATCTGCACGGAAGTTGAACAGCAGCTTTACAAGGAACTGAAACGCGAGCCGGAACATCGCGAAGGCCGACGGTCGAACGATTGGGCGCTGCTCGATTTTGGCGGTTTCATCGTGCACGTTTTCAGCGAACAGGCTCGCCGCTACTACGATCTCGAACGCCTGTGGCGCAACGTGCCGCGCCACGACATTCCCGATCTGCCTGACACTGTCTCGGCAGGACACGAAACGCCGCGCCTGCGCGCTTCTGGCGACAATTCCTGACCGCAAACGACGCCATGCCGCCAGAAAACGCTTCCACCCTGACCGCGACTTCCGCTACCGTCACCGTCACGCGCGATTCCCCTGACGACGTGCAAACCCGGCAGATATTCGTTTTGCTGGACGGTGAACGCCAGGCGGAGCTCATGTTCGGTGATGCGATTTCGTTGCCGGTTGCTCCCGGTCGCCACACGATTCGTGTCGATAACACCTGGAACCACAAGGATATCGATCTCGATATACGCTCTGGCGACGATCTCCGCTTCGTCACCAAAAGCGTCGCCGGCCAATTCTCCAGATTTCTTCTGATCGCCTTAGGCGCCGGCCCCATCTACGTTTCCATAGAGCCCGCTCCGCCTCACTGAACTTCTTGATTTATCTTCTGTTTCGAAGGAAAGCCGCGATCACACCAGGATTCCGCCGGCCGTGAAGCACCGCCAATACTAGCAGCGGTTTCTCATCCGGTGCATATACGATCAGAAAATCCCTTACAGCCTGGAACGTAACGGCCGCGAAGTCAGATCGGTTGGAATGTGACCGAGTTGGGGGAAAGCAACTAAAGCGCGAATCGCATCGTCGATTTAGTTCCGAAAACCGTCCGCGGCGCGAGATTATCCGCCGCAATAAATTCCCAGATTTCATTTAGGTCCCGCAAGGGTGTCAGGATGAAGTACAAATCCGTGCATGAATGCTAGCGACTGTGATTTTTTATTTCGCAGCCGGGTAAACGCGCCTTCGCCATCTATTGGCTGAACCTTGCCGCTTTTGATCTGGTCGTACCGACGGTCCAGTGTGTTGCGCAATTGCGATAATTCTGCGAGATAACCAGATATCGCTTCCTCGACCAGTTCATCGGGCGCCCTCCCGGTGCTTGCGGCCGGCTCTTGCAAACGAGACTCGGTTTCCGGCTTTCGTTTTACCGCCACAGGTGGCAGTTTAGAGATGAGCTATTGGCCTGTCAAAACATACGTAACATTGTGCCAGCGGCTTCTTGTTCAGTCACTGCGCGAAATCAGCGGATTTTCCAAATCAACTTCTTGTTACTTAGCGCAATCGAACCAAACACATCGCGTTTCCGCTCTTATCTTCTCGCTACAATTTATCCATGTCTGAGCGTTTTCCATGGATCGCCGCTGACCCTGCGTCCCAGCGGCTGCTGGCTGTCGCGGAAAAAGTAGCGCCTGCGCCCACCACGCTGCTCATCACCGGAGAATCCGGCTCCGGCAAAGATCATTTGGCTCGCTTGGTCCACGAACTAAGTCCCCGCCGCGATGCCCCATTTCTCAAAATTGATTGCACTTCGCTGCCGCCTCAGCTCATCGAGAGCGAGCTCTTCGGCCACGAGCGCGGCGCCTTCACCGGAGCGGTCGAACGCAAACTCGGCCGCCTCGAACTCGGCGGCAAAGGAACTATCGTCCTCGATGAAATCGCCGCGCTCTCGCCGGAAGCGCAAGGCAAACTCCTGCGCGTCCTTCAAGAGCGAACCTTCGAGCGTCTCGGCGGGACCGAAACTCTTCGTATTGAGGCCCGCCTGATCGCTCTTACCAACACCGATCTCCAGTCCGCTGTCGCCGCGGGCCATTTTCGTGAAGATCTTTTCTTCCGCCTGAGCGTTCTCCCCATCGTCGTACCACCGCTGCGTGATCGCCGCGCCGACATCATTCCCATCGCCGAGCATTTCGTCGCCACTCTCGCAGCGATTCACAATCGCGACTCAGTGCAACTTTCCGAACCCGCTCGCCGCGTCGTCGCCGCATACTCCTGGCCGGGAAATCTTCGCGAACTTCGCAACGCTCTCGAGCGTGCCGTCATTTTCGCGAAAATCGCGGAGCTTCAGCCGGAAGACTTTCCCGACAACATTCGCGCCGCTGCCGGTGGCGCCGCGCGACTCACCGGTCTTCGCTCACTCGAAGCGTTTGAACGCGAAGCCATAGCGCAGACTCTCGAAGCCACGCGCTATCACATCACCAAATCCGCCGAAATCCTCGGTATCAGCCGCAAGACTCTTCTGGAAAAACGCAAAAAATACGGCATGCAGTAGCATCTCTTATGGAGCAGCGGCTGTACGGCGCTGCTCCTTCTTCCTATGTAGTGGCCACCTTTAGCTGGCCATGTTGCTTTGCCGTTGTAGTGGCCGCCTGCCTGCCGCGGGCAGGGTCTTCAGGCCGGTGCTTTTTGCCTTTGCACGCCATGTGCTTTGCACTCTAATATCTTCTCTCGATTCTTCATGCGCCTTCGCTTCATAATGCTCGGCAAAACCCGCCGCCCGGAACTGCGCGCAATCTTTGACGATTACATTAAGCGCATCGCTCGTTCCGCCGTAGTCGAGGTAAACGAAGTCCGCGACGCCGACGCAGCAATAAAACTTCTCGACGTCGACCGTGCCGCCACCGCAATTCTTCTCGACGCTGCGGGCAAATCGCAAGACTCTGAATCCCTCGCCCGCTGGCTCGCCGAACAGCGCGACCGCGGCACGCGCGAAATTATCTTTATCTGCGGGGATGCCGCGGGCTTTCCCGAACCGCTTCGCAAACGCGTCCCGCAAAAACTTTCGCTCAGCCCAATGACCTATTCTCACGAACTCGCGCGCGTTATGCTCGTCGAACAACTCTATCGCTCCTTCGCTATTCTTTCCGGCAGCCCCTACCCCAAATGACCCGCGTAGTGTAGAACTTTGTTATGCCACTCAAAGTGCTCCCAGACTTCGACAAGCCGTTCGTCTCCATCGAAATTCCTCTCGAAAAATCGCTCCCCGATTACGACCTCGAAGATCTCGACAAGCCCACTCCTCGTGAAGTGGACTCGGTCCTTGTTTCGCAAGGCTTTCGCGATCTGGTAGACGATGCCCGCGGCGTACTTCTGGAAATTTTATGCGCGCACCACAAAACCATCGCCGAAGAATCGAAAGATCTCACCGATCTCGAACTGACGCCGGAGACGCCCCACCCCATGGAAATCATGCAGCTCACCGGCGCCATCTGCACTGAGCAAGAGAGCTATCGCCCCGGTTTGTGGATCGTCCTGCGCGACAATCACGTTCCGCCCAATCAGCCTCTCTCTCCGGCTCTCGTCGAACGCGTAAAACACTACGCTGACGAACTCGTCCGCCGCATGGACCTCGCCTGACCATTCGCCAGCCCACAATTCAGTGGTGGTTGTCATCCTGCTGCACGAAGCGAAGGATCTCAACGTTTCAATTTTCCAGCTAGGTATCCACCTGAGATACTGTTGTTGTTTTTGGATGGCCTTGGTATCCCAGTCGAATGAGAAAAACGTTCAATTTTCAGGTAGTCTCTTCTACGCACCGCACTGAACGCACTCTTGCAGTCTCAGAAATACCTCCAGGGGCCAGATGCAGCAAGAAAAAGGACTGTTGATCGTTTACACCGGCCCAGGCAAAGGCAAGACCACCTGTGCCCTCGGCGCCGCATTCCGCGCAGTTGGCCAAGGTATGCGCGTCCTCATGGTGCAGTTCATAAAAGGTTCCTGGCACTACGGCGAACTCGACTCCGCCAAAATGCTCGGCGACGACAAATTTGAAATTCGCCCCATGGGCCGCGGCTTCGTAAAAATCGGCGGCGCGGAAACCGATCCCGAGGACATCAAGCTCGCCGAAGAATGTTGGCAGACCGGTCGCGACGCCATCTATTCCGAAAAATACGATCTCGTGATCCTCGACGAAATCAATTACGTCATCAGCTATAAAATGCTCAAAGCGGAAATGATCGTCGAAGCGTTGCGCAACCGGCCAGAGCACATCCACGTCATTTGTACCGGCCGCAACGCCCATCCCAAACTCGTAGAGCTCGCCGACCTGGTTACAGAAATGAAAGAAGTAAAACATCCCTACACCAAAGGCATTCTCGCCCAGCGTGGTATAGACTATTAAACTGGTCGGACTGGGACCTTCGAAATACTGTTGAATTACCGCATCTTCGGAACTGCGTCGGCTGGCTTGGGTGCAAGCGATGTCCGCAGCAAGAAAAGATCGCAAAATGGCTTGGTTCAAGAGGGAAAAGAAGTCGATTGATCAGGCGACGCCGCCCGAAGAGCGTCGCGTCCGCACCGAAGGTCTATGGACCAAGTGCGAAAGCTGCCGCACCATTACTTTTCGCAAAGATCTCGAAGCCAACTTGTTCGTTTGCCCCAAGTGCCAGTTCCATTTCAAGATGGGCTCAAAACCGCGCCTGGAAATGCTCTTCGACGGTCGTTGGACCGAACACGACGCCGGCATGACCAGTACTGATCCGCTGAAATTCGTCGACACCAAGCCGTATGCTTCGCGAATCAAAGAGGCTCGCAAAAAACTTGGCATGAATGATGCTGTCATCACCGCAGAAGGGCAGCTCAACGGCCGGCCCGTCGTAATCTGCGCGATGGAGTTTGGTTTTATCGGCGGCTCCATGGGCGCGGTCGTTGGAGAAAAAGTTACGCGTGGCATCGAACTCGCCATGGACACGCGCCAGCCGCTCGTCGTGGTCTCCTGCTCCGGTGGGGCCCGCATGATGGAAGGCACCATCAGCCTGATGCAGCTGGCCAAAGTTTCCGCGGCCCTGGCCCGCCTCGATGAAGCCAAGCTGCCTTACATTTCCGTCCTCACCGATCCCACCACCGGCGGCGTCACCGCAAGCTTCGCCATGCTGGGCGATTTGAATATCGCTGAGCCTGGCGCACTTATCGGCTTCGCAGGTCCTCGCGTCATCGAACAAACCATCCGCCAAAAACTGCCGGAAGGGTTTCAGCGCTCCGAATTTCTTCTCGAACACGGCTTTCTCGACGCCATTGTCTCCCGCAAGGAATTAAAATCTTTCATCGCTTCCTCACTCGACTTGCTGATGAATTGAAATGAACTTCCAGGAATCGGTCCGCTATCTGCTCTCGCTGGGCCGCGAGCTTGCCGCGCCAACGCAGGCCGCAGCCGCCAAGTTCAATCTTGAAAACATCACGATCCTCGCGAAAAGTCTGGACCATCCCCAGCAAAAGTATCCGTCCGTCCACATCGCGGGAACTAACGGCAAGGGGTCGACCGCCGCATTCTTAGAATCCGTTCTTCGTCACGCCGGTTACCGCACTGGACTCTATACTTCACCGCACCTTGAAAGAATCAACGAACGTATCCGCGTGAACAGCCAAGAGATTCCTGACCACGCTTTTGCCGATGTCTTTTCCCGAATTCATTCCGTGATCGAAGAATTACTTGCGGACGGCACATTGCGTGCTCATCCGACCTTTTTCGAATGCGTTACCGCTATCGCTTTCGTCCATTTCGCTGAGCAAGAGGTGCAATTTGCGGTTTGCGAAACTGGCCTCGGCGGGCGCCTCGATGCAACCAACATTCTTACGCCGCAGGTCAGCGTCATCACTCGCATCGATTTCGACCACGAAAACTTCCTCGGCCATTCGTTGAATGAAATTGCCGCCGAAAAAGCTGGAATCATCAAACCCGGCATACCCGTAGTCATCGCCGAGCAGCGCGATGAAGCTCGCGAAGTTCTTCTGGCAAAGGCGCGCGAACTCAACGCGCCTCTAGTTGAGACGCAAGCTACCTTTGCGATCGAATCGCAAAAGATGGCCGAGGGTCGGGTCCGCTCGCTGATAAAAGAAATCGCCAGCGGAAATAAATATCAGCTCAACCCGCGGTTGGCTGGCCGCTTTCAACTGCAAAACGCTCTAAACGCGGTCGCAGCCACTCGTGTCCTGCAATCGCAGGAATTCCAAATCGCCGACAACGCCATCGAGCAGGGCGTCGCAACTGCAGTCTGGCCGGGCCGTATCGAAAAAGTCCACTCTCATCCGGACATTTACCTCGACGGTGCACACAATCCCTCCGCCGCGCGTGAATTGGCTGCCTTTTTTGCAGAGACTCTGCGCGGACGGAAACTGATCGTCATTTTTGGCGCGTTGCGCGACAAAGCCGTGGATGAAATCGCCGGCATCTTCTTTCCTCACGCCAGCGAAGTAATCTTCACCCAGCCAAACACTTCCCGCTCCATCTCCGCTTCGCAACTTGCGGAAATTGCCGGGCACCATGCAGCCCGTTACAAAATTATTCCTGACGCGGAAAAGGCGCTTGAATCTGCGATGGCCCAAGCCGCTTCAGACGACCTGATCTGTATTACCGGTTCTCTTTATTTGGTCGGAGAGTTGCGCCACCACTGGCAGTCAAACGTTCGAGCCGACGCCCTTTGAGTCGCATTGGCGTGTCCACGACAAGCGATTTGCCGCATCCAATCGCCATGATTTGGAGGATGACTCATGTCCGACCCAGCCGTTCCAGATAAATCCGCAATGCTGCATTCCGCTTTGCAAGTCCGTCCGCCGGTCAGCGAACTAATTGGATTTGAAGTCGCGGAAGCCAGCGCGGGCCACGTCGTCGTGGTTCTTCAGGCTGGCACCCGGCATTTTAATCCTATGGGCACTGTGCACGGTGGCATCCTCTGCGACATTGCCGACGCCGCGATGGGCATCGCTTTCGCCACCACTCTCGCGCCTGGCGAATCCTTCACTACCGTCGAACTCAAAATTAATTTTCTGCGCCCGGTTCGTCAGATTCTGTTGCGCGCTGAAGGCCGCGTTATTCAGCGCGGCCGTACTATCGGCTACGTCGAATGCGAAGTCACCGACGAAACCGGAAAACTCGTCGCAAAATCAACTTCCACCTGTCTGGTATTGCGCGGCGAACA